>Ga0272449_1000540_pt1 | contig 44505 bp, 40 predicted proteins | sample YNPCB0241_FD_198679 | JGI IMG/M metagenome (GOLD analysis project Ga0272449, IMG submission 198679) | Hot spring sediment microbial communities from Yellowstone National Park, WY, United States - YNP-CB-024-1 | ecosystem: Environmental > Aquatic > Thermal springs > Hot (42-90C) > Sediment...
TCAAGTAGGAAACATTAAGTAAAAAAGGACTTGTAAAACAGATCCGCTCTAATCCTGAAACCATTCCTTTATGATATCAGGCGTAACCTCTATATGGAACTGAAGAGCATAGGAATTATTATACTAAATGTCCTCGATATACTTTTGCACCAAGAACATAAGCTATTAATTGAGCACCAAGGCATATGCCAAGGACTTTTTTATTCATCTTAAGAGCCTTTTCTATTGTACTGGCTACATCTTTAAGGAAAGGATATTGCTCCATTTCATAAACAGCCATAGGGCCACCCATTATGACAATTGATGAGAAAGTATTCAGGGAAGGAATTGGCTCACCAAGGCCTGCCTCTACAACTCTAAAAGAAATATTATTGTTTTTCAAAAAATCGAGAATTGTTCCTGGTCCTTCCGAAACAACATTTTTTATAATTAAGACTTTCATAATAAACCTCAATTTAGTATCTTTTCAAAATATTGCTAGCTTTTATCTTGGGTCAGAGAGCCTCTTTACCTCTCTGTCCCGTTCTTATTCTAATAGCATCTTCAAGATTAAATATAAAAATTTTACCATCTCCTACCTCTCCTGTCTTTGCCTTTTCAATTATTACACTAATCGCCTTTTCTACAAGCTCGTCGTTCAACACTATCTCTATCTTAATCTTGGGTATAAATCTTATTTCATACACTCTTCCTCTGTATATTTCCACAAATCCTTTTTGTCTTCCAAATCCCTTTACTTCTGTAATGGTCATACCACAAGTTATTCCTGCTTCAGAAAGTCCCTGAACAACCTCATCAAATTTAGTAGGTCTTATTATTGCTTCTATTTTTTTCATCTTAAAACCTCCTTTTCTTAATTTCAATTAAAGACACAAAATCTATGCCTATTTGTAAGTAATTGATTTTTAGATAGTTTTTATAAAAGGACAGATTACAAAATTGTGTTTAATTACAAATTTGTCTGAAATTAATCATTTCAGTAAAAATATATCAAAATTTTGAAAAAAATAAAATTATTTTCCCAAAAATTTCTAAATTCTATTTATTTTTTAAATAATTTATTCTTGATTTATAAATAAAGTTTTGTTAAAATTCTGAAAATTTTTTTATTATCACTAACCTTAAAAGTGAGGTGGATTATGTTTTTAAACATACTTTTAGCCATTTTATGTTTTATTTCCTGTTTGGTAGTAAAAGCTTATGGAGCTGGTATTGCTATCTATGAGCAAGGAGTAAGTGGAATTGGGAATGCCTATGCAGGAGCTGCAGCTTCTGCTGAAGACGGAAGCACCATTTTCTATAATCCTGCAGGCTTAACCAAACTCACTAAACCAGATGTTTCTCTTGGAGCCCATGTGATTATACCTAACGCTCATTTTAAAAATACAGGCTCTATAGGATATAACCCTATTACCAGATCTACCTACCCTCTTACTGGAAATAATGGGGGCAATGCAGGAGTAACAGTGGTAGTGCCTAATTTTTATTTTTCGGCTCCAGTAAGTGAACGTTTAGTGTTAGGTTTAGGAGTTAATTCTCCTTTTGGGCTTCAGACTGAGTATGATAAAAACTGGGTAGGTCGTTATCATGCCATAAAATCTAAACTTATAACTATAAACCTTAATCCAACTATTGCTTACAAAGTAACTCCCAAATTTAGTTTAGGCTTAGGAATAAACTTTCAGTGGGCAGAGGCAGAATTAACTAATGCTTTAAACCCTATTGCTTTTTTAAGATTTGGAGACATAACTACTCAAGATGGTTTTGCTAAATTAGAGGGGGATGATTGGTCCTTCAATTGGAATGCAGGGCTTCTTTATGATCTTTCGGAGAAAACCAGAATTGGTCTTTCTTACCGAGCTAAACTAACCCATGTTTTTAGAGGCGAGGTTAATTTTTCAAACATTCCTTCAAATTCAACAAATGTCTTTAAAAAAGATGATGCTAAGGCAAGACTTAACCTTCCTCCAATGATTTCTTTTAGCGGGGTACATAAAATAAATAAAAACTGGACTATCCTTGCAGATGTTACCTGGACTGGCTGGAGTAGGTTTGAAGAACTAAGGATTAAATATGAGACCCTCATTACAGGTGATACAGTTATTACTACTAAATGGGAAGATTGTTTTCGTTACTCTCTTGGACTCACTTATCAACCTAATTCCAAATGGACTTTTCGCACAGGAATAGCCTATGATGAAACTCCTATATCTTCTGATAAATACAGAACCCCGAGAATACCAGATACTGATAGATTTTGGTTAGCCTTTGGGTTAGGTTATAACCTTTCTGAAAATGCAAAGTTTGATTTAGGCTATGTGCACATTTTTTTTAAAAAATCTCATATAGACAAAGACCCGGTGGGAGAAGATCTTTTAAGGGGTGGATTAAAGGGTTATTACCGTGGGCATGTTGACATAATAAGCGTACAGCTACGTTATAATTTTTAAAACTTTAGAATAAGGTTAAGAGAGATGCAACTTCATGAAAAATTTATTTATACTGCTAAAACCTATTCTAATAAAATAGCTATTGTAGATAAGCTGATTGAAAAAAGATTTACCTACCAGCAAACTTTAATTGCAAGCCTTATTTTTTCTCGAAAAATAAAAAGGTTTAGAGAGCGGTTAATAGGGATTATGCTTCCAAACTCTGCTGTGGCTATTTTTACCGTTATAGGAACTCTTATGGCAGAAAAAATTCCTGTGATGCTTAACTATTCTACTGGAGCTGAATATAACCTAAAATATGCCAGAGAAAAGTGCAATTTTCGTACTGTGATTACTTCTCAAAAATTGCTTGAAAGGGTAAATTGCCCAATATTAGAAAACATGGAATTTGTAGAAAATTGGATAGAAGAGATAGACCTAAAAGAGAAAGTTATAGCTTCTTTTATCTCAAAACTCCCCTTAAAGTTTTTGATGAGCTATTGTGGTGTTGATGGAGATCCTGAAAAAACAGCAGTTATTTTGTTTACCAGTGGAACTGAGAAGGATCCTAAAGCAGTAGAATTAAGTCATAAAAACATTCTTAGCAATATAGAAGGCTTTAGCCAAATGGCTAAACTTACTGAAAAAGATGTCATCATGTCTATTTTACCTTATTTTCATGTGTTTGGACTTACAGTAAATCTCTGGACCCCTCTTTATCATGGTATGACCTTAATTACCTATCCAACACCGCTTGATTACCAAAAAATATGTCAGATTGTCAAAGAAGAAAAACCTACACTTATGGCAGCTACTCCCAGTTTTTGGTGGGGATACCTTAAAAAATCAGAACCAGGTACCTTTGACAGCTTAAGGCTTATGATAAGTGGTGCAGATAAATGTCCTCAACCCCTTAGAGATACCTTTTGGGAAAAACATAAAAAACTTCTTTTAGAAGGTTATGGGACTACCGAAACCTCTCCTGCTATTTCAGCCAATATGCCTGATGCTTACAAACCTGGAAGTGTAGGAAAACCACTTCCTAATCTTGAAGTGATGATAGAAAACTATGAAACAGGAGAAAAATGTGGTCCTAATGAGATAGGAAGGATATTAGTAAGGGGTCCCAATGTTATGAAAGGTTATTTTAACGACTTAGAAGAAACATCTATGAGGATAAGACACGGATGGTATGACACAGGAGATATGGGATATTTAGACGAAGATGGGTATTTATGGCATGTAGGAAGGCTTAAGAGGTTTGTCAAAATAGGTGGAGAGATGATTTCTTTAGTAAAGGTGGAAGACGAGTTAGAAAAGGTTTTGCCTAAGAATGTAGAATGTTGCGTAGTAGAAATACCTGACGAAGTAAAAGGAGCTAAAATTGTCGCTGTAGTAAGCCAAAAAATAGATGAAAAAGCAATTTTAAAACAACTTGCTAAGGTTCTTCCTAATTTAGCTATTCCAAAACACTTTGTAGTAATGGAAGACCTTCCTAAAATGGGGAGCGGAAAGATAGACTTTCGGAAGGTTCAAGAACTGATAATAGAAAAATTAGGTCTTAAAGTCTAAAATTTTTATTCTTCTTTCCAAGAGATTGCTCCCACAGGACAATTATTTATAGCTTCTTCACAATTACATTGAGAACAGGCATCTTGATTTTTTACTTGTGCTTTCTCAATTGATTCATTAAGCACAAAAACCTCAGGACATATTTCTACACATGTTCCACATCCTATACAAAGTTCCTCATCAATAGTTAAAATTTTAGCCATTTCAAACCTCCTAAGTGTTTTTAAATCAAAAATAAATCATAAATTTTAAAAATCAATAACTTTACTAAATAAATTTTAAAAGTATTAAATTTTAATTTCTTTATAAAATCCTGAATCCCAGAGTTTTTTCTTAATAAAGATTATTTTAATTTCTTGAGCTATTTTTGAGGCAAGTTTATAATATAAATAATAATAAAATTTTTCTCCCCAGCCTCTATAACTTATTATCATAACAAGGGTTTTAAAATGCTTATTTTTAAGCTTTTTTAGAAAATAGGTTACAGGGGGGCAATTAAAAGTCCATTTAGGAAAACAAAGAATTATCGTATCATTTGAAGGAGGCTCAAAATTTGCTTTGAAAGGTAAATAAGGGATAAAAGAAAGGATAAGCCAAATAAAATAAGGTAATTTATAGGTTTTTATTTCTCTTGGTTTTATCTTAAATTTTTTGCCTAAATGATCTGCTATCTCTTTTGAAGTCCCTGTATAGGTAAAATAATAAATCTCCAATTTTAAGTACTTTTTAATTAATGAAGTTGCTTTTCTTTTAAATACTCTTCAATTAAGTTATCTGGGGGTTCAGTTGAAGTATCTGTAACCAAAACTTTTATTTCATTTTGAGAAAGAAAATCTGCTAATTCCTTTGAAGGATCAAAAAGAAGGACATGAGTAACTATCTGTTCTTTTAAAAAATCAATTAGTCCCTGATTTTCTGCCTTTTTTACTACATCCTTTACTAAAATTTTATTATTTTCTACATCATAAAGGGCAAAAAGTTCAAATTTTTCTGGATCAGTTTCAATTTTAGAGGGTGTGCTTATAGGAATAGCTATTCTCATAAATTTTTCTTCTAAAATATCTTTTCTCATCTCTTCTGTAGCAACAATTATGTTTCTAACCAATTCTTCAAAGGCTTTAGCGGTTACACTTTCCGGATAAGCTGCTATTAATGGTTTACCAGCATCTCCAGTATCTACAATACGTGGGTCTACAGGAATTCTACCTAAAAATCTAATTCCTAATTCATCAGCTAATTTTTGTCCCCCACCCTTTTTAAAAATATCTACAGGTTTCCCGCAATGGGGGCAAATAAAACCACTCATATTTTCAACTATACCGAGAATTCTTAATTTTATTTTTTGACAAAATTTTATTGCCTTTTTAACGTCTATTAAAGATACTTCTTGAGGGGTTGTTACTATAAGAGCATAGGCATCAGGTATAGTTTTAGCAACTGTTAAAGGTTCATCACCTGTTCCAGGAGGTGAATCAATTACTAAATAATCCAGTTCTCCCCAGTCTATATCTCCTATAAACTGCCTTATAGCAGAATGCTTAATAGGTCCTCTCCAGATGATAGCTGTATCCTCAGAAGGTAATAAAGGCTCAATAGAAAGAAACTTTAAATTAGGAGAGTATTTAATTGCACCCAATCTTCCATCAGGTCTTCTTGAAAGTTTCAAATCTCTTGCACCAAGCATTTTGGGAACATTAGGACCATGTAAATCCACATCCAAAAGTCCTACCATAAAATCTTGTAAAGACAAACCTACAGCTATATTTACTGCTACAGTGCTTTTTCCAACCCCACCCTTCCCAGACATAACAAGTATTTTATGTTTTATTTTGGAAAGCTGTTCTCTTAATTTTTTATCTTGTTGTTCCATAATAAAACTTTTTTCCTTTTTAATCATTCATTTCACCCCCAATCAAAAAGATTGATCAATCAAATTCAGCTTGAGTATTTTAATACTAAGTTATCTTTTGTCAAATTTTTAAATATAAGAAAAATTAAGATCTCTTGAAATTATTTTAAATTCAATTATTATTTAAATAACTCTAAAATTAAATAATTTAGTAAAGAGGTGAACCTTTAGATGAATTTAGAAAACGTAAAAGAGGAAGTTATTACTAAAGAACTTGTATTTGAAGAATACCCTATTTTGCGTTCTCTTTATGGAGAAAGAGGGGCTCATTTTAAAATTTTGGAAAACTTTTTTAGAGTTCAGCTAAGTCTTAAAGGAAACCATGTTTTTATTACAGGAGAACCTATAGATTCAGAACTTGCAGAAAAAACTATAGAGGAATTATATTTTCTTATTAAATCAGGTTATAACCTTTATCCTTCAGATGTGGAATACGCATCAAGAATTATTTTAGAAAATCCCCATGCCAAACTTAAAGATATTTTTTTAGATACCATATTTGTAACCTCCGGAAGGAAGATAATAACTCCTAAGGGTGTAACCCAAAAGAAATATATAGAGGCTATAAGAAAATCTGAAATAGTTTTTGGAATAGGACCTGCTGGAACAGGAAAGACTTATCTTGCTGTAGCTATGGCTATTTCTGCTCTTATGAAAGGTGAGATAAACAGAATAATTTTAGTAAGACCTGCTGTTGAGGCTGGAGAAAAACTTGGATTTTTACCAGGAGATATTGCAGAAAAGGTAAATCCCTATTTAAGACCTCTTTATGATGCACTCTATGATATGCTTGCTTTTGATAAAGTAGTTAGACTTTTTCAAAAGGGAGCTATAGAAATAGCACCCCTTGCTTTTATGAGAGGAAGAACTTTAAATGAAGCCTTTATTATTCTTGATGAAGCTCAGAATACAACCTCAGAACAAATGAAAATGTTCCTTACCCGTTTAGGACAAAATTCAAAAGCTGTAATTACAGGGGATATAACTCAGATAGATCTTCCAGATCCTAAAAAATCAGGACTTCTTGAAGCTATAGAAATATTAGAAGGTATACCAGGAATTAGCTTTGTTTACTTTACTAAAAATGACGTGGTCAGGCATCCAATAGTACAAAAGATTATAGAAGCTTACGAAAGCAAAGGAAAATCTTTTAGTACTTAAAAAATAATGAAAATTCTTCTAAGCTCACTTATCCAGTTGATAGATTTATTCTTAACTATTTATGTATGGATAATAATAGCGCGCGCTATAATTTCTTGGGTAAATCCTTATCCTTACCATCCTTTGGTTAGATTTCTTTATAAAGTTACAGAACCAGTTTTAGCCCCTGTACGCAAAATAATTCCTCCCATTGGAGGAATTGATATAAGCCCTGTTATTGTTATTTTTATTATATTTATTATCCAAAATCTTTTACACCGTCTTTTAATAAATTTAATAATATTCTAAATGCTTTTAGAAATAAAAGTAAAACCAGGATCATCAAAAGATAAAATTCTTCAATTTAAAGAACCCAATTTTTTAGAAATTTCTTTAAAGGCACAACCTGAAAAGAACAAAGCTAATGAAAGTTTATGCGAGTTTTTGGGTAATATTTTTAAAATCCCTAAAAGGGAGATTAAAATTTTAAAAGGAAAAACTTCCAGAAATAAAATTGTAAAAATTGAGGGAATTACAGAAGAAAAAGCCATAAAGATAATTAAAAAAATATTAAATTTAAAGTAGTGAATCTCAAAAAAAGAACTTTTAATTATGAAGAATATTTTAGTAAATATGAAAATTTAATCCCTAATTATGAAAATTTCCTTTCCTTTTTAAAATTCCCTATTCCTCAATATTTTAGAATAAATACTCTAAAAGTTTCAACTAAGGAGGATCAAGATTATTTATTAGAGGTGCTTAAGGAGAAGGGGGTTATTTTTGAAAAAATTAAAGAGATCCCTTATTTTTATAGGGTGCTTAATAACGAAGAGATCTCCTTAGGAAATTTGGAAGAATATAGCTTAGGACTTATACACTCTATGACCCTTTCAAGTAGTTTACCTATAATTGCTCTTGATCCCAAACCGGAAGAGCTAATTTTAGATATGTGTGCAGCCCCTGGGGGGAAAACAGGTCTTATAGCTATGATGACAGAGGATAAGGCAATTATTGTTTCTAATGACAAGAGGATTGATAGGTTAACAGCTCTTGTAGCAAATATAAAAAGGCTGGGAATAACTTGCACCATTACTACAAGATACAGAGGGGAGCATTTTCCTTTTGGAATACCTTTCAATAAAATTTTAGTTGATGCCCCTTGTACAGGAGAAGGAAGGTATAGAGTAGGATTGGAAGGGGAGATTTTATATCAAAAAGGAAGTGGTAAAGCTAATTTACCCTCTATTCAAAAGGGGTTACTTGTTAGAGCTTTTGATTTAGTTGAACCTGGAGGAATAATAGTTTATAGTACCTGTACTATTAATCCTAAAGAAAATGAAGAAGTGGTTGATTATTTACTTAGAAAAAGGCAGGCAGAGCTACTTGATTGGGAATCTCCTCTACCCTTTCATCCTGGTGTCACTGAATGGGAAGGAAAACCCTATCATCCTTCATTAAAATTATCTAAACGTTATTATACTCATGAAATTCAAGCAGTAGGATTTTTTGTAGCAAAAATAAAAAGGGTTAGTTAAAATATCTTTGTAATCTTAAAACTTATGTTATAATACCTTCTTGGAACAGCAAGGGGGAAAATATGTCTGCATTAGTTATTGTAGGAACACAATGGGGAGATGAAGGGAAAGGTAAAGTAATAGATGTTCTTACAGAAAGAGCAGATTTAGTAGTCCGTTTTCAAGGTGGAAATAATGCTGGACATACTATAGTTATACATTCCAAAAAATATATTTTTCATCTAATTCCCTCAGGAATCTTATGGCCTCAGACTACTTGTATAATAGGTAACGGCGTAGTAGTAGATCCAGAAGTTTTAATTCATGAAATAGAAAAACTTGAAAAAGAGGGCTTTAAAATAGATCCTGGTAAACTTCTTATAAGTGAAAAAGCTCAAACTATAATGCCCTATCATAAAGCCCTTGATTTAGCAAGAGAAAAGAAAGCCAAAAAAAATAAAATAGGAACAACTGGTAGAGGAATTGGTCCCTGTTATGAAGATAAGGTTGCAAGAAAGGGCTTTAGATTGATAGACTTAACCTATCCAGAATTTTTTAAAGAGAAATTAAAAACTATCCTTGAGGAAAAAAATTTTATTTTAAAATATTTTAATGCTGAACCTATAAAATTTGAAGAAGTATACGAAAAATACATAAAATATGGAGAATATTTAAAACCCTACCTTACAGATGTTTCTAAAGTTATTTGGGAAGCAAAAAGAAGAAATAAAAAAATTTTGTTTGAGGGAGCCCAAGGTACATTTTTAGATATAGATCACGGAACTTATCCCTATGTAACTTCTTCAAATACCTTAGCTGGAAATGCATGTTGTGGAGCTGGGATTGGTCCATTAGAAATAGACATGGTTTTAGGAGTAGTAAAGGCTTATACTACAAGAGTTGGAGAAGGACCTTTTCCAACAGAATTAAAAGATGAATTAGGGGATCGTTTAAGAAATGGAGGATTTGAATTTGGTTCTACTACTGGGAGACCAAGAAGATGTGGATGGTTAGATCTTGTTTTAGTAAAAACAGCAATTAGGCTAAATAGTATCAAAGCCCTTGCCCTTACTAAACTTGATGTATTATCAGGGTTTGAAAAATTAAAGATATGTGTAGCCTATGAATATGAAGGGAAAATAATTGACTATTTACCTGCAAGTTTGATAGAAATGGCTAAACTAAAACCTATATATAAGGAGTTGCCGGGATGGAAAAAAGATATTAAGAATATTAAAAAGTTTGAAGACCTCCCCGATGAAACTAAAAATTATATAAAAACTATAGAAGAATACTTAAAGATTCCTTTTTATTTAATTTCTAATGGTCCAGAAAGAGAAAATTGTCTTATTTTAAAAAATCCATTTGAAAATTAATCTAAACCTTATGAAAGAAAGAGTTCTTATAGCAAATAGAGGTGAAATTGCATTAAGGATAATGGAGGCTTGTAAAGATTTAGGTATAGACTATGTAGCGGTTTATACTAAAGAAGATCAAGATTCTCTTCATGTGAGATTAGCAGAGAAAAAATATAGGATTTCAGACTACAAAGATATGAATGATCTTTTAGCAGTAGCTGATGAAGCCAAATGTACAGCAATCCATCCTGGATATGGCTTTCTCTCAGAAAACTATAGATTTGCAAGAAGAGTAGTAAAAAGAGAGCGTCCTTTAATTTTTATAGGTCCTTCTTGGGAAGCTATAAGAGATCTCGGGAATAAACTTTTTTTAAAAAAGGTAGCTAAAAATTTAGGTATACCTGTTATTCCTGGAACTACAGAATCTATTTATAACGAAATTGAAGCAGAATTAAAAGCTGAGGAACTTTATGAAAGTTTAAATTCTGAAGGAATTTACAATTTAGCCTTTTTAATTAAGGCTGCTGCTGGTGGTGGTGGAATGGGAATTGCAGAGGTAAAAGATTTGGAAGAACTTCGTCCTACTTTTAGAAAAATAAGAGCTTACGCTAAAAGATTTTTTGGAGATGAAGGAATTATTATAGAAGCAAAAATCCCATCTATACAGCATGTAGAAGTTCAAATCCTTGGAAACAAACATGGAGAATATGTTTATTTTGGAACGAGAAATTGCACTATCCAAAGCCTTTACAAACAAAAGAGAATAGAAATTGCTCCAGGTTTTAATGAGAATGCTTCTTATGCTTTTGATTATAAAGAAGTAGAAAAGAAAATAATCAAGTATTCTTTAGAATTAGCCAAATATTTTAATTACGATAGTGTTGGAACATGGGAATGGTTGATTACTCCAGAAGGAAATTATTATCTTATGGAAGTTAATACAAGAGTTCAGGTAGAAAATGAAATTTCTGCTAAGATTTCTTTTGTTAAGGACAAACAGATAAATTTAATAAAAGAACAAATAAGGGTTGCTTTTGGAGAAAAATTAGGATATTCTCAAGAGGATATTCATTTTAAGGGTGTAAGTATTGAATTAAGAATAGTTGCTGAGGATACAAAAAGAGGATTTTCCCCTCTTAGTGGAACTATTACTAAATTTTCCTGGACTCCAAAACCTTGGCTTACTGTAAGAACCCACGTACCTCAAGATCAAAACTATACTATTCCCACCCAATTTGATCCTAATTTAGCTTTAGCTATAATCTACGGAGAAACTTTTGAAGAGGCAAAAAAAAGAAGCTTAGAATTTTTAGATGATGTTATAATAAAGGGATATACCTTAAAGGGGGATAAATTAATCACCAATATAGAATTTTTGAAAGAAAAATTAGAATCCCTTTATAAATTTGTAGAAACTTAAAAGCCTATGAAACTTGAATGGCATAGAAAAATTAAAGACCTGTTAGACACAGCTACTTATATAAAAGATATAAAGGGTGAAGACTTTTTAAATATCTCCTCTCTAATTGAGGATATATCAAGGGTTTATGAAGATTTTTATCAATATGATGAAAATTTTATAGAAAATTTTATTGCCCAAGTTGAAAATAGGCTCAAATTTATGATAGATGAAGGAGAAAAAACTCTTACTCCTTATGAAATTGTCAAAATTACAAGACATCCTCAAAGATTTACTCTTCAAGATGTTTTAGAAAATGTTTATGATTCTTATATGGAGTTGGGAGGAGAAGGAGAATTAAATATAGATCCTGCTGTGGTATGCGCTAAAGCAACCATTGTTAGAAAGGTAGGCAATGAGCTTTATTTTCATCAAGTAATGGTTATTGGACATGAGAAAGGACATGGAGAAGATTTTCGTCAGGGAGGTAGTGCAAAGCCTTGGGGCAATGAAAAAGCTCTTCGTTATATGAAAATGGCAGAAACAGAGGGAATACCAATACATTTTTTTATTTTTACTCCTGGAGCTTATCCTATTGAGGATTACCCAGGTTCATCTCAACAGATAGCAAGAAATCTATATTATATGGCAAAACTTAAAGTTCCTACTGTTGCTTTTATTTCTGAAGGTGGCTCTGGAGGAGCAGAAGCTATAGGACTTGCTGATAAAAGATTAATGACTGAAAAGGGATATTATTCAGTTATCAGTCCTGAAGGAGCTGCAGCTATTGAAGCTAAATTAAAGGAAGGTAGACCACCAAGAGAATTAGTAGAAAAATGTGCCAGAGCATTAAAATTAACTGCTAAAGACAATTTAGAGTTTGGGATCATAGATAAAATTATACCTGAACCTCCTCTTGGAGCAAGAAGAAAGGATTACGAATTTTTTAAAAAGCTGAGATTTGAATTAATAAAAGCAACTGATGAAATAATTTTGCAAACGCGTAGTTTAAAATTTTTGAGAAAATATGTTCTTTCAAAACAGGATACCGAGGAATTTAAATTTTTTGTAAATTGGGATTTAGATGAAGACGAAATAGAGATTTTAATAGAAAATAGATATAAAAAATATAGAAAGATGAGCCAATGGGCGGTTTGCGAACCAAAAAGTGTATTTAAAACCTTTTTTGATTTTGGACATACTATTGGCTTAAAATTTAAAAATGAAATAAAATATAGGATTCTTAAACCTGGTCATAAAACTTTCAAAAAATTTCTTGATGAATTAACCACTGAATCTTCTTTACTTTTAAAACCAGTCTCAGATCCTGTAAAAACAGTTTACAATCTTATAGTGGGTAAAAAAATTAAAGCTAAAATGCCCACTCCTATTTTAACTGAAGAAGAAATTACTCCTTATACAAGTCCTTTAGCTTTGGAAGATAAAACAGTAACTTGTCCTTCTGCTGAAAAATATGGATGTCCTGATATATGGGTTCCAGATCTGTATGGAGAATTTTGTGGAGTCTGCCCCAATTGCGGATATCATTTTCCATTAGAATATAAATGGTATCTAAATAATATTTTTGATAAAAATAGTATAAAAACTTTTAATGACGATATAGCTTCAGGTAATCCTTTAGAATATGAAGGTTATGCTGAAAAATTAAAGGAGGCAAGAGAAAGAACAAATTTAAAATCTGCCCTTTTATCTTTTGAAGCAAAAATTGGAGGAATTTCTTTAGTTGCAGTTATGTTAGTAGGAGATTTTAGACAAGGTACTGTGGGAGTTGCTGAGGGAGAAAAATTTATAAGAGCTATTGAACTTGCTAAAGTAACCCGTCGCCCCTTTTTAGCTCTTGTTCATACCACAGGTGGAATAAGAATAAATGAAGGGACCCTTGGATTAATCCAAATGCCAAGATGTACAATGGCGGTAAGAGATTATGTTGATGCTGGAGGCTTATATATCGTAGTATATGATAATAATTCCTATGCCGGACCAATAGCAAGTTTCTTAGGTTCAGCACCCTATCAATTTGCTCTTAAATCTACCAGATTGGGTTTTGCAGGACCAAGAGTAATAAGAGAAACAACAGGTCAAGATGTTGATCCTGATTATCACAGTGCAGAAAATGCTCTAAAAAGAGGACATATTCAGGGAATTTGGGATAGAAGAGAACTTAGAAAAAATTTATTTAAAGCTTTATTAACTATGGGAGGGAAAAATCTTTATTATAGGTAAATCTTTATTATAGGTAAAAAATTATGGAAATAGAGCATCAAAAATTAAACTTAATGTTACAAAAGTTTAAAGTTAATCCATATAAAATTTATCCAGTATTAACACCTCATACAGGATATATAAGAGAATTTAAAGTTAAAGAAGGGGATTTGGTTAAGGGACCTTCTGGTAAATGGCTTGAAAAACCAGGTACTCCACTTTTTATTTTAGAAAGAGAAAGAAATCAAAAAATTATTAGGGCTAAAATAAGTGGAGTGGTTCAAAAATTAAGAATAGATCTTTTAGATAAATTTGTAGAAGCTGAAGAAGTAGTTTTAGAAATAAAACATCCTCTTTCTCAAGAAGAAATTATTTCAGAAATTTTACTCTCAACCCTTTATATTATAAAAGCTCCTGAAACAGCAAGATATATTTTAAGCCCTTCCCTTGCTTCAAAACTTGAAAAACAGGGATTAGGAAAAGTTAAAGTTAAAAAGGGAGAAGAAATTTTAATTATGGCTTTCATGAAAAGAGAAACTCCTATTTATTTTCCAGAAGAAGGGAATTTTGTATTATATCACATTTATTTCACACCTTTCCAATTAGTGGAAAGGGATCAACCTTTAATTGGTTTTTGTTTAGAAGAAAACCTTCCATATTTGCAAAAAATTATAGAAAGAATAAAAGAAGAATGGCCTAATTCTTAAAATTGGACTACTCTATATATTTCCCAGAAATAGGTCAAGAGATCTGGCATTTTAAAAATCTTCCCAGAGCAATGGATCTTGCCAAAGAATTAATTTATCTTTTACCAGAAAAAGCTAACGGAAGAATTGTTAAAGCTGATTTTTTATCCGAAGCTAAAGGTAGATTTGATAGAAAATGGTTTGCTCCAAAAGGTGGGCTCTGGATGGCAATTAGTATCTATGATGAATTTTTAACAGAGCACTCGTCTCTTATTTCTTTAATCTTTGGTTTAGCTATGTATAGATGTGCAAATCACTTTGGTATAAATGAAGCTAAAATTAAATGGATTAATGATCTTCACCTTAATGGGAAAAAAATTGGAGGAGTATTAATTGAAAAATTTGACCATTGGTATATTGCTGGTATAGGACTAAATGTTAACAATCCCATACCATCTAATATTCCTGCAATAAGTTTTAAAGAAATATTAGGCAAAGAAATATCCATTTTTCAAGTTTTAGAAAATATTCTTTATTGGCTAAGATATTACTTTGGCTTTTTAAGGTTTTATGAAAGAAAAAAACTTGAAGAAGAAAATTTAACTAATCTAATAGTAGAAGATTTTAAATTATTTTCAGATACAATAGGAAGATGTGTAATTTACACCCATGATCTCGATGAAGAAGAAATTTTAGCCATAGGAAAAGCTTTTGATATTACAGAAAAAGGCACCCTTTTAATAAAAGATACTTCTTCAAAAGAAATTTTAGAAATCTTTTCAGGAGAGATTTTTTATATTTTATAAAATTTATAGCCAAGGTAGGTATAATATTTTTGTAGGGGAGTGAAAGAAAAGGATTTTACTTTTAGTGTTTTAATACTTTCTACCATAGCTTTTGCACAAGAGAGGGTGGTAGCATAGGGTATATCCAATTCCATATTATATCTTCTTATAAGATAGGCATCATCTTTACTTTCCTTACCTTTAGCAGTATTAATAGCTAAAGCTATTTCTTTGTTTTTTAATAAATCCAATATATTGGGTCTTATATGTTCAGAAATTTTAGGAACCTCTGTTACTTCTATTCCGAAGGATTTTAAAAACTGAGCAGTTCCTTTAGTAGCAATCAATTTAAAACCAAGTTCTTCTAAAGTTTTAGCAATAGGGACTACTAAAGGTTTGTCTTCATCTTTAACAGAAATAAAAACTTTCCCTTCAGTTGGCAATTCCATTCCTGCAGCTAATTGAGCCTTAGCATAAGCTAAAGCAGGATCCCAATCTATACCCATTACCTCACCTGTAGATTTCATTTCAGGTCCCAGCATTACATCAACTTGAGGGAATCTCTTAAATGGAAAGACTACTTCTTTTACTGAATAATAAGGAGGTGTAAATTCCTTTGTAAATCCTATATCTTTCAAACTTTCTCCTATCATTATCCAAGTAGCAAGTTTTGCAAGAGGAACTCCTATGGCTTTAGAAACAAAAGGAATAGTTCTTGAAGCTCTTGGATTTACCTCTAAAACATAAAGTTCATTATTTTTTATAGCATACTGTACATTGATAAGTCCTTTAACTTCTAAATCTTTGGCTAAAAGTTTGGTTGCGGACTTTATTTCATCTATTAATTTAGGAGGAATATGTAAGGGAGGTAAAATACATGCTGAATCTCCCGAATGAATTCCTGCTTCTTCAATATGTTCCATTATACCTGCTACTACAACTATTTCTCCATCTGAGATAGCATCAACATCAATTTCTATAGCATCCTCTAAAAACTTATCTATTAAAATTGGATATTCAGGATTGACTTTAACTGCAGTTTCTATAAAGCTTTTAAGTTCTTCTTCTGTATAAACAATTCTCATTGCTCTACCACCAAGTACATAAGAGGGGCGAACAAGTAATGGATAACCTAATTTTTGAGCTACCTTAATAGCTTCATCAACACTATATGCAGTTCCTGCTTTTGGTCTTTTAAGTCCAAGTTTTTCTAAAAGTTTATCAAATTTTTCTCTATCCTCAGCTCTATCTATATTTTCAGGAGAAGTCCCAAGAATTTTTACTCCAGCTTTATAAAGGGGAACAGCTAAATTTAAAGGAGTTTGTCCTCCAAACTGAACTATTACTCCTTCAGGATTTTCTTCTTCATAAATATTTAATATATGTTCCAAAGTTAAGGGTTCAAAATAAAGTCTTGTAGAAATATCATAATCAGTTGAGACGGTTTCAGGATTTGAATTTACCATAATAGATTCTATACCACGCTCTCTTAATGCTAAAGAGGCATGCACACAGCAATAATCAAATTCAATCCCCTGCCCTATTCTATTTGGTCCTCCACCAATTATCAAAACTTTTCTATTTTTAGAAACCCTTGATTCATTTTCTACTTCCCAAGAAGAATAGTAATAAGGTGTATATGCCTCAAATTCTGCAGCACAAGTATCTATTAATTTAAAAGTAGGATTTACTCCTAAGGATTTTCTATATTCCCTAACCTCAGATTCAGTTGTCCCTGTTAAAAAAGCTATTTGATAATCAGAAAAACCCATTTGTTTTAGTTCCCTCATCTCCTCTTCACTAATTTCTTTTAAAGATTTACCCTTTAAAGCTTCACTTTTATCAAAAATTTCCTTTAAATGATATAAAAACCAAGGATCAATGTAAGTTAAGTTATAAATTTCTTCAATAGTAAATCCTGCTTTAAAAGCTTCTCTTATATAAAATAACCTCTGACTATTGGGACGCACAAGTTTTTCTCTAATTAACTCCTTGGGTAAAATAATTTCTTGATCTGAAGGAGATTTACCATCAGCTCCAAATCCAAATCTCCCAATTTCTAATCCTCTAATAGCTTTTTGTAAAGCTTCTTTGAAAGTTCTACCTATAGCCATTGTTTCACCAACTGATCTCATAGAAGTAGTTATTTCATCAGGACATTCGGGGAATTTTTCAAAAGTAAATCTGGGAATTTTTACTACTACATAATCTATAGTTGGTTCAAAAGCTGCTTTAGTCTCTTTAGTTATATCATTGGGCAATTCATCTAAGGTATAACCTACAGCTAATTTAGCTGCTATTTTAGCAATAGGATAACCGGTAGCTTTACTTGCAAGAGCAGAGGAACGAGAAACCCTTGGATTCATTTCTATAACTACCATATCTCCATTTTTGGGATTTATTGCAAATTGAATATTTGATCCTCCTGTTTCTACCCCAATCTCTCTAATTATAGCTTGCGCAGCAGTCCTCATTCTCTGATATTCTTTATCTGAAAGGGTTTGAGCAGGTGCAACTGTAATAGAATCTCCTGTATGAACCCCCATAGGATCAAAATTTTCAATAGAACAAATAATTACCACATTGTCCTTAAAATCTCTCATTACCTCAAGTTCAAATTCTTTCCATCCAATAACCGATTCTTCAAGCATTACTTGATGTATCAAAGACATCTCAAGACCCATTTCTACAATCTCTCTCAATTCTTCAATATTATAAGCTACTCCTCCTCCTGTCCCACCAAGAGTAAAACTTGGTCTAATTATTACAGGAAATCCAATTTCTTTAATAACTTTTTCTGCTTGAGAAACTGAATGTACAATTGCACTTTTAGGCACCTTTAAACCTATATTTTCCATAGCTTTCTTGAAAAGCTCTCTACTTTCTGCTTTTTCAATAGCTTCGGCTTTAGCTCCTATAAGTTCCACTTTATATTTTTCAAGAACACCCTTTTTAGCTAAGGCAAAAGCTATATTAAGGCCTGTCTGACCGCCTAAGGTTGGAAGCAAGGCATCAGGACGTTCTTCCTTTATAATATACTCTAAAGTCCCTGGAGTTAAAGGTTCTATATAAGTTCTATCTGCCATTTCTGGATCTGTCATTATAGTTGCAGGATTAGAATTAACTAAAACAATTTCATATCCCTCTTCTTTAAGAGCTTTACAGGCTTGACTCCCAGAATAATCAAATTCACAGGCTTGTCCAATTATTATAGGACCGGAACCAATGATCAAAATTCTTTTTATATCCGTTCTTTTAGGCATATTTATTTTGTTTTATAGTTTTCCCTTTTGATAAAAAATTTAAAATTAATTAGAAAAAGATTAAAGTTTTTCAAAAATTGGATAAATTTTAATTTTGGCTCTTTCTCTCAAAAGTTGATACCAAGTCTTAAACCATATTTCTCTTTTTTCTCTTAAAAGATTTAAAAATGCTTCTGAGACTTCATTTTCTTTAATTTCTCCCTCAAAAGGTAAAATATTTTGTATAAAAAATATTTTTAAATCATCCTTTTCCCAAAGAGGTTTTTCTATAAGCCCGCTCTTTCCCACATTACTTAGTTCTTGAGAAATTAAAGGAGAAAAAACTTCTTTTAATTCATATCTATTTATTCTACTAAATTCTTTAGTATTAAAATCCTTAAAAATTGGATCATTTTGAGTTATTTTCCCTTTGTTTTTCAAATTTGAAATCAGAAGTTGGGCTTTATTTTCACATAATTCCTTACCTTTATCATTTAAAAAATCATTCTTAACTCTTTCTTTTGCTTCCTCAAAAGACAAGTTTCTTTCTGGTTTTTTGTCTTTTATTTCAATTAACAATATTCCTTGTGGTGTATCTATAGGAGCAAAAAATTCTCCTTTAGGAGAGCTAAATACCCTCTGGGCTAATTTAAAATTATTAAATTTTTCACCCAATTCTCTTTGGGAAATCCAATCAGTTTCTTTTAAGCTAACGTTATTTTCTTTAGCCCAAAGATTTAAGCTATTTGCTTTAACTATTTCAGAATAGATTTTATTTGCTTTTTCCTTAGCTTCATTCATTACCTTTTCTTTTTCTAAGAACTTGCGAATTTCTGATTCTACTTCAGAAAGTTTCAAGATCCTTTGAGGTTGTATTTCCTCAACTCCTAAAATTAAATATCCTGAAGGAGTTTTAATAGGTCCAATAATATCTTTAGGATGGGAAGCTTTAATAAGTTCTCTAATTATGTCTGGGAGAGCAGATTCTTCAAACCATTCACTTTTAATTTCCCCAAATTTTGAAAAGTCAGAAAAAGATTTTAATTCAGATCTAATAGTTTTGGCTCTTTCAAAAGCATTGGGTTGATCAGCAGAAATAAAAATTCTTTTTAATTTAACTCTTAAAGGAGCTCTAAACCTTTCTATATTTTCTTCATAATATTTTTTAATTTCATCTTCTGTAACCTTTGCCTTAGCTTCATAAGGTATTAGAAGATAGGTTAGTTTAACCTTTTCATTTTCCTTATAAAGATCTCTATGAGCAAGATAATAATTTTCAAGATCTTTTTCGGTAAAAGCTACCTTTTGGATACATGTTTTTATAGGAAGGTCAATTTCTAAAATTTCTAAAGTTTGCTTATTATATTTTAGATATTCTTTTATTTCACTTTCTGAAACCATGACAGGTGCAGTAAGAAGAAATTTTAGCCTCTGATAAATCAAATCAGATTTAATTAATTTTTCAAAAAACTCAGGAGAGATTCCAAGCTCTCTTAAAATATATTGGTATTTTGTAGGATTAAACTTTCCATTTTCTTGAAAAGAAGGTATTTGAGAAATAGCATAGGTGACTTCTACAGGAGTTATTTTTATTTTTAATTTTTCAGCTTGATCCTCAAGGAGTTTCAATTTTATAAGCTCTTCCAAAACTTGTTCTTTTAATTTTAAGGCGGCTAAATCTTTGCTTGAAAGTTCTCCAAAGGTTTGTTTTAATCTTGAAATTTGGAAATTGTAATATTCTTGAAATTCTTTTAAAGTAATGGGAATTCCATTAACCTTAGCTACCAGATTTTTTCTTTCTGAGGTAAAGCTACCTATTCCCCAAAATATAAAAACAATAACAATGATTACAAGAAAAAGCTTGACATATAAAGAGGTGGCACCCTTTCTTAAGAATCTTAGCATAAAAAATTGCCTTTAAAATTTTTCTAAGTATAACAAAAAGAATAAAATTGTCAAAAGATTTGTTAAAATAAAATTTTTAATTATAATAATTTGCAATGGCCTTAATAACTTTACAAAATATAAGCAAAATTTATCCTCCCTTTTTTAAGGCTTTAATAAATATTAATTTAGAAATCTATAAGGGAGACTTTATAATTCTTACAGGTCCTACAGGAGCAGGTAAAACAACTTTACTTAAACTTATTTATAGAGAAGAAAGACCCACCTCAGGTGAAATATTTTATGAAAGTATTCCCTATTCTAAATTTAAATCAAAGGAACTGAGTCTTCTTAGACAAAATTTAGGAATTATTTTTCAGGATTATAAACTTTTTTCAGAATTAACAGTTTATGAAAATATTAAGATTTCCTTAGTTCTTTCTAAAAAATTTGCTAAAAATACAAAGCTTCATATTTATGAATATTTGGAAAGATTTAATATTTCTCAAAAAGCTCAAAAAAAGGTAAAAGAACTTTCCGGGGGAGAGCAACAAAAAGTAGGTATTATTAGAGCCATTATAAGAGAACCAGAAATTCTGATAGCCGATGAACCCACTGGGAATTTAGATCCAGCAAGTATAAATGAAATATTAGAAATTTTCAAAGATTTTAATAAAGAAGGAAAAACTGTTATCCTTGCCACTCATGATCCTGTTATTTTAAATCAGAATTTAGGAAAAATTGTTAAACTTAATAGAGGTGAATTGATAGAGGATGTTTAGGTATTTAAGTAAAATTGAACTAAAACAAAGTATTTTTTATTATCTTTTTCTTTTTCTTTTTTTCTTTTTCTGGAATCTCTTTTCCTTATTTATCGTTTTCTTTTATTTAAATATTCAAAATCTTTTGCAAACTTATGAAGATAAATTACCCATAAATTTACTTATTTTTTCTGAAACTAATCCACTAAATATTTTAAACCTGTCTTCAGAAATAAAAAAAATTCCCTATGTAAAAAATATAATCGTAATTTCTCCAGAGGAATTATTAGAAAAATCAAAAAAAGATCTCCCTTCTGAAATATTAAAAATTTTTTCTAAAGAGGAGTTAAAATCTCAATTCCCATATATTCTTAAAATTTATCCCTCATCTATAAAAGACTATCTTACATTAAAAGCCCAACTTAATCTTTTAACTAAAACAAATTCAAATATAGAAATTTCAGAACCTGGATTTTTCAAATTAATATATTTTGCTTATTTTTTTAAACTGGGTTTTTTAGTTCTTGCTATTACATGGGCTTTATTTTATTTAATTTTTCTTTATTTTTTAAATACTTTGATAAATTCTTATTTAAAGAGTCAAACCCAAATATTCCTTCTTTTAGGAGGAACTCTTAAAAAATTTAAATTCTTAAGATTTCTTTTTGTTGGGATAGTTTTAATTGTAGCTTTTATATATTCAGCCTTGGTATATTTTTATATTTCAGATAGTATAGCTTCTATAATTCCTCTTTTTAAATCCTATCCTAATTTTTCTCAAGTATATCATCTTTTATACTTCGGAATTTATATATTTTTAGCTGTATTTTTCTTTCCCTGGTTAACTATAATTATAAGCTACAAAAAATATGAAATTTAAACTACCTTTTTTAATATCCATAATTTTTTTCTTTTTTAGCTTAAGTATTTCTCAAGCCATTAGAAAAGATACAAATAAAAAGGTTGAAGATAAAAGAAGCCAATTAGCTGAACTTGAAAATAGGAGAGATTCATTAAAAAATGATAAGGAAAGATTTCTTAAATTATATGTAAATTTTTATATAAAAAGACTTTATAATAAAGATTCCTCTGATTTTTTTAAAAATCCAGATTATTTAACACTCCTAAACGAAGAGGAAAGATTTAGATTTATAGAAAAGGCTTTAATAAGAAAAATACTTAGTATTGAAAAAGAAGAAAATGCTATAACAGTTGCGTATAATAAAATTTTAAAAGATATAGAAAAAGAAAAAGCAAAAGTCCAAAAAGTTCAAAAATTTTATGCAGTAAATCCTTTAAGTGGGGAACCTATAGAACTTGGGGAGCATATTTTAAAAACCAAGGGACCTCTTTCTATTTTAGCACCAATTGCCGGTATTATTAAAGGTATAGGTTACAAACAAAATAGTATCCATATAATTGTAGAAAATGAGCGATGTAAAGCTGTAATTTCAGGGCTTGATGAAGTTGTTGTGAATGTAGGAGATAGGGTTTTAAGAAATCAAGTAATTGGAAATGTAAAAGGTGAGAAAAATTTATCTTTTTCTGTAAATTGTGAAAAAGCTGTTTCTTCAAGTCCTTTATAAATTTTTTAGAACCTTTGGCTCTAAATAAGAAAAAAGCTTACCAGGTAAATAAAGCCCACATCCAAGTATCCAGTGTTTATTTTTTAAAATCACATAACCAGGCTCTAAATCAAGTTCTATTTCTACTTTATTTCTCTCTTTAAGAATTAAAATAACCTCTTCTGGAAGGGTAATTATATTTTTTTTAGCTAAATAACCAAATCTTTGGAGAAAGGCTGAAGTTGGTTTTAAATACTTAGAAACCTCTCTCAAAAATAAAAGCCCTACTGTTTGAACTTGAAGATCTTTAAGTTTTTCTAAATAGGAAGTCTTTGGGAAAAGCCAGAAATTGGAAACCCCTCTTAAAATTTCGTATTTCTCAAAATAAAAATTTTCTATGCCAAATCTATCTTCTAAATATTTAAGAACCTCCTCTCTTTCTTTTTCTGAAACCTTTTGAGGAAATCTTGCTTCCATTTGTTTTGTCTATATTTTATCTAAAATCTTGTTTTTGGCAAAATGTATTATAAAATTTAGGCATTTAAAGTTATAAAGAGGGGAAAGCTATGGGGATAGCAGAAAAATATAAGTCTGCTGGTGTTGATTTAGAAAAAGCAAATCTCTTGGTAGAAATTGTGAAAAAATTTACCGTTAATCTTCCCCAAAAGGGAGTTATATCAGAGATTGGCGGTTTTTCCGGTCTTTTTTCCTTAGATATTTCTTCTTATAAAAATCCTGTAATTACAGCCTCAACAGATGGAGTAGGTACAAAAATTAAGGTAGCAATTAAAGCAAATAAACATAGAGGAATTGGAATAGATCTTGTTGCCATGTGCGTAAATGATATTATTACCTCCGGAGCAAAGCCTTTGTTTTTCTTAGATTATTTAGCCTTTGGTAAATTTAATGAAAAGGTTTTTTCAGAATTAATAGAAGGAATTGTTGAAGGATGTAAAATTTCTGAATGTGCACTTTTAGGCGGTGAAACTGCTGAAATGCCAGGAATGTATGCTGAAGAAGATTATGATTGTGCTGGCTTTGTTGTAGGTATTGTAGAAAGGGATAAAATTATAGATGGTTCTAATATTTCTATAGGAGATATACTTTTAGGAATCCCTTCAAGTGGACTTCATAGCAATGGTTTTTCTTTAGTAAGAAAGATTTTGTTTGAAGAAAACAATTTTAGTTTAGATTATATTCCTGAAGAATTGGGAAAACCTCTCGGAGAAGAGATTTTAACTCCTACCAAAATTTATGTTCCCTTCATTAAAACTATTCTCGGCAGAAATCTTCCTATAAAAGGATGTGTTCATATTACAGGTGGAGGGTTTATTGATAACATACCAAGAATATTACCTAAAAATTGTAAGGCAGTTATTGAAAAAGGTTCATGGGAAATCTTACCTATTTTTAATTTTATTCAAAAATTAGGGAATATTCCTGAGGAAGAAATGTTTAGAGTTTTTAATTGTGGAATAGGTTTTATTTTGATAATAAGTGAAGATATATTAGAAGAAACTAAGAACCTCATTTTAGCTCTTAACGAAAAATGTTATGTTATTGGTTATATCGAAAAAAGGGAGGAAAAAGAAAATCAAGTAATTTTTGTGGAGAGAGAATAAATGTATTTTCAAGAGGTAATAGCAACTCTTAATAAATTCTGGGCAGAAAAGGGATGTGTAATTTTACAGCCCTATGACATGGAAGTTGGAGCTGGAACATTTCACCCTGCCACTTTTTTAAGAGCTCTTGGCCCAAAACCTTTTTCAGCAGCCTATGTAGAACCTTGTAGAAGACCAACAGATGGAAGATATGGAGAAAACCCAAATAGACTTCAACACTATTATCAGTATCAAGTTATTATAAAACCCTCTCCAGATGATATTCAAGATATTTATTTGGATAGCTTAAAAGCTCTTGGTATAGATCCAAAAGAACATGATATAAGATTTGTAGAAGATGACTGGGAATCTCCTACTCTTGGAGCTTGGGGGCTGGGATGGGAAGTTTGGCTTGATGGAATGGAAATTACGCAGTTTACCTATTTTCAACAAATTGGAGGATTTGACTGCAATCCAGTTACTGTAGAAATCACTTATGGACTTGAAAGAATCACCATGTATCTTCAAGAAGTAGAAAATGTATTTGATATAAAGTGGAATGAAAATATAACCTATAGAGATATTCATTTTAGAGGAGAAGTAGAATATTCCATTTACAATTTTGAAGAAGCAGATGTCTCTCTCCTAAAAGATCTTTTTAACAAATTTGAGAAGGAAGCTAATAGACTTTTAGATCGCGGACTTGTTTTACCAGGATATGATTATGTTATAAAATGTTCACATATCTTTAATCTTCTTGATGCCAGAGGAGTTCTTTCTCCTATAGAAAGAGCTAATTATATAGGTAGAGTTAGAGGAATAGCTAAAAAAACAGCTGAAAAATGGCTTGAGACTGAGGAATATTAAATGGGTAAAAATTTACTTTGGGAAATAGGAACCGAAGAATTACCTGCAAAATTTATTATTCCAGCTTTAGAAAGTTTAAAAATTTTGGCAGAAAAAAAATTAAAGGAAAATCTTTTAAACTTTGAAGAAATAAAAACTGCAGGGACCTTAAGAAGGCTTGCCCTTTTTGTTAAAAATTTATCTGAAAAACAAGAAGAAAGAGAAGAAGAAATTCTTGGTCCTTCAGTAAAAATAGGAATTGATAAAAAAGGAAACTATACTGAACAAGTCTTAGGATTTGCTAAAAAATATGGAATAAGCCCTGAAAAATTAACTATAAAGAGAACCGAAAAGGGAGAATATTTTTGTTTAAAAAGAAAAATTCCAGGTAAAAAAACTATAGAACTCCTTCCTCAAATCCTTTTAAATTTCCTTCAAAATATTTATTTTCCAAAATCTATGAGATGGGGTTATTATGAAATAAGATTTGCAAGACCTATAAGATGGGTATTATGTTTATATGGAAAAGAGATAGTTCCCATAAAGGTAGCTAATATTGAAGCATCTTCATTTACCTTTGGACATAGATTTCTATCTGAAAAACCTATCCAAATTTCTGAAGCAGATTGGGAAACTTATGAAGCACTTTTAGAAAAAAATTATGTAATTGTAGATCCAGAAAAAAGAATTCTTAAAACTAAAGAAGAGATTTTAAAAGTTTCTAAAAAAATAGGCATTCCAGAAATGGAAAAAGATTTATTAGAAGAAAATGCCCATTTAATTGAATATCCTTTCCCTATAGTTGGAGAATTTTCTAAGGAATTTTTAAAACTTCCCGAACCACTTGTCATTACAGCCTTAAAGGAACATCAAAGATATATATGTTTGAAAAATAAAAAGAGGAAACTTATAAACTATTTTATAGCAGTAAATAATAATTTTCCTAAAAACCCAGAAGTACTTAAAAAGGGACATGAAAGGGTTACCAAAGCAAGGCTTGAAGATGCTAAGTTTTATTTTGAAAAAGATTTAAAGGAATCCTTAGAAAAAAAGGTAGAGAAATTAAAAGGAATAGTTTATCATATAAAATGTGGAACCCTATGGGATAAAACTCAAAGACTTATTGAGCTTGGAATTTATTTAGCTCAAAAAATAAACTCTCATATAGATTTAGAAAAAGTTAAAAAGGTTTGTTTTTATGCTAAAGCTGATCACGCCTCTGAAGTAGTTAAAGAATTTACTTCTCTTCAAGGAATAATGGGAAGCATATATGCAGATTATTTTGGAGAAAAGGAAATAGCCTCAGCTTTATATGAACAATACCTTCCTTCTCCACAAAATGAAAGTTTACCTCAAACTTGGGAAGGAACGATTCTTTCTTTAACAGATAAGATTGACCATATTGTCTCTCTTTTTGGAAGTGGTGAAAAACCTACAGGAGAGGCAGATCCTTATGGATTAAGAAGAGCAGCTTATGGAATTATTAAAATACTTATTGGAAAAAATATTTTTCTTGATTTAGACAATATTTTTGATTATGGTTTAATGGTTCTTAAAAAACAAGGTTTTTCAAAAGAAAAAGAAGCTTTAACCGAAATTTTAGAATTTTTTAGAAAAAGATTAGAGGGAGAGTTTTTAAATTTAGGCTTTAATAAATTAATTATCGGGGTAGTTATAAGACTTCCTCTTGATCCCTTTGATCAATTTTTAAGAATTAAAGCTTTAAGAAAATTTCAAGATAGAAAAGATTTTATAGATCTTATTACAGGATTTAAGAGAGCTTCTCAAATATTAAAAGGATTAGAAATAGAAAAACTTCCAAGTTTAGATCCTACTTTTTTTAAAGAAAAAGAAGAAAAAGAGCTTTATTCTAAAATATTAGAACTACAACCAAAGTTAGAAGATCTTTTAAATAAAAAAGAATACACAAAATATTTAGAGACACTTCTTAAATTTAAGGAATTAATTGATCAATTTTTTGATAATGTATTTGTTATGGTTGAAGATAAAAAGATAAGGGAAAATAGGCTTAAACTTTTAGCAGAAATTTCCTCTCTTTTTAATTCTTTTGGAGATTTTACATATCTTATATAGAATTTTGAAATGCGTAGAATTATTATAGGAACCGCTGGTCATATAGATCATGGGAAAACTTCTTTGGTAAAAGCTCTCACAGGAATTGATACTGATCGTCTTAAGGAAGAAAAGGAAAGGGGTATCACCATTGATTTAGGTTTTGCTAACCTTTTACTTCCATCTGGGACACTTGCTGGAATTGTTGATGTTCCTGGACATGAGAAATTTATAAGAAATATGGTTGCTGGAGCAACTGGTATAGATTTGGTTATTTTAGTTATAGCAGCGGATGAAGGGGTTATGCCCCAAACTAAAGAACATCTTGAAATCTGTGAGCTCTTGGGAATAAAAGATGGAGTTGTAGTAATTACTAAAATAGATCTGGTTGATAGGGAATGGTTAGAGCTGGTGAAAGAAGAAGTAGAGAAATTTTTAAAAGATACTTTTTTAAAAAATGCACCTATAATTTATTTTTCTGCTGTTACAGGGGAAGGAAAAGAAGAACTTTTAAAAATATTAGACGAAAAGGCTTCCCAAATAATTATGAAGCCTGAAGATCAGCCATTTAGGTTGCCTGTTGATGGAGTTTTTACTATTAAAGGTTTTGGAACTGTGGTAAGAGGAACAGCTATTTCAGGAAAAATAAGCCTCAATCAGATAGTTAAAATATATCCTAAGGAATTGGAAAGTAAAGTAAGAAATATACAGGTTCATGGTAAAAATGTAGAAACAGCCTATGCAGGTATGAGAGTAGCTTTAAACCTTCAAGGGGTGGAAAAGGAAGAATTAGAAAGAGGTGATGTGGTTGCTGAACCCGATGTTTTAAAAACTTCACAATGGTTAGATATAAAAGTTACCTCATTAAGGGATGTTAAACCCTTTATAAGAAACTTTGAAAACCTTCTTTTTTATATAGGTACCTCAGAGGTTCTTGGTAAGATTATTCTCTTTGGAAAGGATAACTTAAAACCAGGAGAAACCGATATTGCTCAAATATTTCTGCAAAAACCAGTTAATGTATGGAGGGGTGATAGATTTATTTTAAGAAGAGCATCCACTAATACTACCATCGGAGGAGGAGAAATAATAAATCCAGTTTCTTATAGAAGAAAAAGGACTAAACCTTGGGAAAGAAAAGAACTTGAATTTATTTCTCAAGCTGAAACCCCAGAGCTTATCAAATATTATGTAGAAAAAAAGGGATTCTTGGGTATAGAAGAAAGGGACTTACAACTTGCTGTTTCTGTTTTTGGTGAAAAATTCAAAAAATTAATGGATAAACTTTCCCAAGAAATAATAAAATTAAAAGAAAAAGAAAAAGTTTTTTATTTTTCAAAAATTGCTAAAGAAAAACTTCAAAATAAAATAATTGATACTTTAAAAGAATATCATAAAAACAATCCTTTCAGTCCTGGATTAACTAAAGAGCTTTTAAAAATGAGGATTTTTTCTTTTATTCCTGATGTGTTTTTCAATCATTTAATAGATGAACTTATCCAAAAGGGAATTTTAAATAAAGAAAAGGAAATACTATTTCTTTCTGAATTTAAAAGATTAGATTTAACAGAAAAAGAGGAACTTAAAAAACAAATTGAAGAAAAAATATTAAAAGAAGGATTAACCCCGAGAGATTTTGAGGAAGTTCTTTTAGATTTTAAAGATAAATATAAAGCTGCAAAAGAGCTCTCACAAACTCTTTTAAAAGAAGAAATTTTGATTAAGGTTTCTGAAAAATTAGTTTATCATAAAAATGTTCTTGAGGAAATTGAGAGAAAAGTGATAGATTTTTTAATTAAAAATAAGGAAATGACTTTATCTGATTTCAGAAAAATACTTGGTTCTGAGATAAGTAGAAAATATTTAATCCCCTTAGCAGAATATCTTGATAAAAAGAAAATAACTTTAAGAGTTGGAGAAAAAAGAATTTTAAGAAAAAAGCTTTAACTTTTTAGCTTTTTAGAAGTTTTGGTTCTCTTTTTTTCTTTTTCTTTACTTAATTGATAAAGCTTTTTTAATCCTCTTACTACTTCCTTATGAAACCTTTCAGGTTTATATCCTGTAAGAATTTCTATAACATCATCTATAGTTTCTACTGTATATATATGAAATTTCCCGTTTTTAATATCTTCTAATAAATCCTCATCAAGAAGAATATTATCAAAATTTTTTGCAGGAACAATTACTCCTTGCTCACCTGTAAAATTATTAAGCTTGCATACTCTATAAAAACCCTCTATTTTTTCTTTTATTCCTCCTACTGGTTGTACATTACCAAATTGATCAATAGAACCTGTTATTGCTATGTCTTGTCTTACAGGAATTTTAGAAATAGCAGAAAGTATAACCATAAGTTCTGCAGCTGATGCGCTATCTCCCTCTACAGGTTCATAAGCTTGTTCAAAAGTAAGGGTACAGGATAATTGAAGAGGAAAATCTGTGCTATATTTATTATACAAATAAGAAGAGAGAATAAGGACTCCTTTTGAATGAATGGGGCCACTCATCTCTATTTCTCTTTCAATATTAACAATTCCTTTTGTTCCTGGGAAAACATTAGCTGTAATCCTTGAAGGTTTACCAAAACTGTGATCACCTAAAACATAGACACTTAATCCATTAATTTGTCCTACCCTTTTCCCCTCTATATTTATTATTATTTTCCCCTCTTTTATAAGTTCTCTTATTTTTTCTTCTAACAAATTAACTCTAAATATTTTTTCTTTTAAGGCTTGTTTTATTTCTTTTTCAGTTATGGTTTCATTTTTAGAAAGGATATTTGCCTCTCTAAGTAAATCTATAATATTTCTTAAAACAATATTTAATTTCTTTCTATCTCCAGCTTGATAAATAGCGTACTTAAGAACTTCAGAAAGTCCCGAAGCATCAAGTTCTTTTAATTTTTCCTCTTTAACAATTTTTTTAATAATTTTAGGGAAATTTTCTAATACTTCTTTATTTATTTCTATTATGGGGTCAAATTCTGCTTTTATCTTAAACAATTCAATAAATTCTTGATCATACAAACTTAAAAGATAATAAAGAAAAGTATCTCCTATTAAAAATACTTTTGCAGAAAAAGGAACTGCTTCTGGAAGAAGTCCTATATGAGGAACAGGAATTTCTTCTATCATTCCTCCCATAAGATATAGCTTCTTATGAAGAAGTGTTCTTTTAAGTAAAACCCAAACATAGGGATTTTTAAGAACCTCCCAGAGATCTAAAACAAGATACCCTCCGTTAACTTTATGAAGAGTTCCAGGAGCAAGACTTAAGTGATCAGCATAAAGTATTCCCATTTCAGCTCTGTAATTAATCTGCCCAAAAAGTCCTTTTAAGGTTGGAACTTTTTCATATATTACAGGAGCTCCCTCAGTTTTTGTATTATCTACTAAAACATTTATTCTAAAAACATTAAGAGCTCTGTTGATACTATTTTGAACAACCACATTGCCCTTAGCCTTTTCCCATTCAATAAAAAGATGAATATTCTTAACCAATTCCTCTTTTACTTCAGAAACAAACTCTTTTACCTCTTCTATGTCTTTAAATTCTGCTTCTAACTTTTCAAAAGCTTTGTTTACAATATTAGTAGCTATTTTTTTTCTTAAATTAACTAAATTTTCTCCTAAAGCATTATCAAGTTCACGAAGTCTTCTCATATATTGTCTAAAGGTAGGTTCAAAGGCATTTAAATTTTTTTGATACTCTTCCCTAAACTGTGGGGTTTCTAATAGCTTTTCTTGAGGTATAGGAGTTTCAATTTTAAAAACAGGAAGAAGTCTTACTCCTTCTGGGCCAAAAAGAACCATTAAATTGTATTTTTTGGCTTCCTCTATTAGTTCATTTATTACCTTTTCTTTTAGAGAATCTATTTCTTTTGTAAGGGTACTTAATTCTTCTTCATATTCTTTCCCTTCAAAAGCTTTAAAAGTTTCTCTTTTTAAAAATTCCAAAACTTCTTCAATATAATCTGCTAATTTTCTTCCATAACCTGCAGGCAATACCATAGCTTTTGGACGATAAAAATCTTTGAAATTATTTACATAACAAATATCTGGAGGTTTTGCTTTAGTTAAAGTTATCTCTTGAAGTCTTTTTAAGGTATATCTACTTCTTCCTATTCCATTTGGACCACACACATAAACATTATAACCTTCTTTATCAAGTTGTAGGGCTAAATCAAAAGCCCTTTCCACCCTTTCTTGTTGAATGAAGATTTCTTCTTCTGGATATTCTGAAGTTCCAGAAGAATAATGGAGATCAATTATTAGATTCTCAAAATTTAGTCTTTTCCAAGCCATTATATTTAAAATTTTAAAAACATATCCGTAAAAAACAAGGCTTTCTGTTGCAATTTTTTGTAATAAAAGTAAAATTTTTCTTTTGAGCTTTCAAAAGGAGTTAAATTTATGAAAAAACGTCCTATGACCTTAGCAGAAAAAATTTTAGCAACTAAATTAAAAAGAGATTATGTAGAACCTGGAGAATTGGTAGAAGTTCCAGTTGATTTAACACTGGCAAATGATATTACAGCTCCTTTAGCTATTAAAATTTTTGAGACTACAAATATTGGAAAAGTCTTTGATCCAGAAAAAATAGTTCTGGTAATGGATCATTTTACCCCTAATAAAGATATTAAAAGTGCAGAGCAAGTTAGAATTTGTAGGGAATTTGCCAAAAAATATAAAATTTTACACTATTATGAAGGAGGAAGTTGTGGTATTGAACATGCTTTGCTTCCAGAACTTGGTCTGGTAGGACCAGGAGATATTGTAATCGGAGCTGATAGCCATACTTGTACTTATGGAGCCTTAGGAGCCTTTGCTACAGGAGTTGGCTCAACAGATCTTGCAGCTGCTTGGATTACCGGCAAAACTTGGTTTAAAGTTCCAGAAACTATTAAATTTGTTTACTATGGGAAACCTAAGCCTTGGATTACTGGAAAAGACCTTATTCTTTATACTATAGGAGATATAGGAGTTGATGGAGCACTTTATAAAGCAATGGAATTTACAGGAGAAACAATAAAAAAACTTTCTATGGCTGAAAGATTTACTATGGCAAACATGGCTATTGAGGCAGGAGGAAAGGTAGGTTTAATAGAACCTGATAAAATAACTTTAGCTTATATAAAAAATCGTTTTAAAAGGGACCCAGTTATTTTAAAAGCTGACAAAAATGCTAAGTACATAGAGATTAGGGAATATGATGTTTCAAAAATAGACCTTCTTGTTGCCCTACCCCACCTTCCTTCTAAGGTAAGACCGGTCAAAGATCTGCCTGATAAAATTTATATCGATCAGGTAGTAATTGGATCTTGTACTAATGGAAGAATTGAAGATTTAGCAATGGCTGCAAAAATTTTGAAAAATCGTAAGGTAAATCCTAATGTAAGATGTATTATTATACCAGCAACGCCAAATATTTATTATGAAGCATTGAAAAGAGGTTATATTAGAGTATTTATAGAAGCTGGGGCTATTGTGTCACCCCCCACCTGTGGGCCCTGTCTTGGTGGACATATGGGAATTTTAGCAAAAGGAGAAAAAGCTGTAGCAACCACTAATAGAAATTTTGTGGGAAGAATGGGACATCCTGAGAGTGAAGTATATCTTTCCGGACCTGCTGTTGCAGCTGCAAGTGCAGTACTTGGATATATAGGAACACCGGAAGAATTGGGACTTAGGAAGGAGGATTAAAATGGATAAAATTAAAGGAAAAGCTTGGAAATTTGGAGACAATATAGATACAGATGTAATTATTCCTGCAAGATATTTAAATACCACTGATCCTGAAGAATTAGCTAAACACTGTATGGAAGATGCAGATCCAGAGTTTTCAAAAAAAGTTAATAAGGGCGATATTATTGTAGCAGGAAAGAATTTTGGATGTGGCTCCTCCCGTGAACATGCACCTATTGCTATAAAAGCCTGTGGAATAGCTTGTGTTATAGCTGAAAGTTTTGCAAGAATTTTTTACAGAAACGCCTTTAATACAGGTCTTTTGATTTTGGAATGTCCTGAAGCAGTTAAAGAAATAGAAACCAGAGATGAATTAGAAGTTTATCCTGAGGAAGGGAAAATAATTAATTTAACCAAAAATAAGGTATTTTTTACTAAACCTTTACCTCCTTTCATGAAAGAAATACTTGATGACGGTGGCTTAATCCCCCACATTATGAAAAAATTTAAAACTCAACAATCATGAGGATAGAAAAAGAAAAGGCTGATTTTTATACACTCTGGAATATTATTAAAGCCTTAAGAAGTGAAAATGGCTGCCCTTGGGATAAAAAACAAACTCCCCAAAGTTTAAAAAAATATCTTATAGAGGAGGTTTATGAGGTTTTAGAAGCTATAGATAAAGGTAATCCAGAAGAAATAAGAGAGGAATTGGGAGATCTTTTATTTCTTCTCCTTTTTATTATATATCTTTATGAAGAGGAAAGGCTTTTTAATTTAAAAGATCTTCTCTATTTAACCGCCCAAAAAATGATACGAAGACACCCTCATGTTTTTGGAGAAGAAGTTGCTAAAAGTGCTGAAGAAGTAGTTAAGAGCTGGCAAAAAATTAAAAAGGAAGAGGGAAAAGAGTCTTCAATACTTGGGAATATTCCAAGAAGTTTGCCAGCTTTACAAAGAGCATTTAGATTAGGAGAAAGAGCTGGGAGAGTTGGATTTGATTGGGAAAAGGGAGAAGAGGTTCTTGAGAAGATAAAGGAGGAAATAGAGGAAATTAAAGATTCCTTAAAAAATCTTCCTAAGGAAAAATTGAAAGAAGAAATAGGAGACCTTTTATTTAGTATAGCTAATTTTTCAAGAAAACTTGAAATTAATCCTGAGGAAGCTTTAAAACTTGCTCTAAATAAATTTGAAAATCGCTTTAAATTACTTGAAAAAGAAGTAGAAAAAAGAGGACTTTCTTGGGAAAAATTAAGGATTAAAGAGCTTGATCAAATATGGGAAGAAATAAAGAATCATTATGAGCCAAACAATTATTGAAGTCCGAAACCTCTATTTTTCTTACGAAAATCATCTTATTCTTGAAAATATTAATTTAAAAGTAGAAAAGGGAGACTTTTTAGCTTTAATCGGACCAAATGGAGGAGGAAAAACCACCCTTGCAAAATGTATTCTTGGATTTTTAACCCCTTCTAAGGGAAAAATTTTTCTTTGGGGAGGAGAAATTAAAAATTTTAAAAATTGGCATAAAATAGGTTATGTCCCCCAAAGAGCAGGAGATTTAATAGATTCTCTAACACCTCTTTCTATTAAAGAGTTTCTTTTACTTCCTTTTAAATGGTATAAAGTTTCTCTAAAACCTTCTTTCTTAGATAAATTAACAGAAAAGTTTGGTATGAAAAACCTTCTTAATAAAAAAATCGGTGAATTATCCTATGGACAACTTCAAAGATCTTATATAGTAAGAGCACTCATTTTAGATCCAGAAATTTTAATACTTGATGAACCCTCTGTGGGATTAGACTTTTTTACTCAAGAAGTTTTTTATGAAACTTTGGGAGAATTTCATAAAAAGGGACTTACCATTATCTTAATAACTCACGAAACCTGGCTTTTAACCAAATGGGTTAATAAAGTAGCCTGTATTAATCAGAAACTTTATTTTCACGGGGATCATGAAAGTTTTTGTGTTATGGCTAAAAAATTAGAATTATTCCCAGAACATCATAAAATTGAGCATACCCATTGGTAAAAATATGGAATTTTTTCTTGATTCTATAAGTTTAATAAAATGGGGGCTTTTATCAGGAATACTATTAGGAATATCTATTTCCTTTACTTCTCCTTTTCTTATTTTAAAAAGAAATGCCCTTTTCCCTCATGCCTTAACTCATATATATTTTTTGGCTGTAATTCTCACTTCCTTAATTTTATATAAATTCCCTTTGTTTCTTTCCTTTCCTTTTATAGTTATTTTTACCCTTCTTTTTACTTCTCTAATCTGGATTTTAAGAAAATATACTAAATTTTATGAAGATACTGCTACTTCTATTATTGCACATTTAGCTTTAGGATTAGCTTTGATAGTAGCTGCCAAAACTTATCAATATGATGCAAGAATTCTTTCCTATCTTTTTGGAAGTTTAATTGGAATCACTTATAAAGACTTTTGCGAAAGCTTGATAGTATTTTTCTTTACCTTGTTTTTATTTTACAGATTTTATCCTTTATGGATCGCACAAATCACTGATAAAGAACTTCCAGGACTTGATTTTAAATTAGCTAATTTTTCATTTTTAATCTTAATAACCTTGCAAATTATAATAGGTGTAAAATTAATGGGTATTTTATTAGTTTCGGTTTTATTCATATTTTCAACTACTTTTGTTTTACAATTTATAAAAAGTTTTAAATTTTTAATAATAACTGTTAGTTTTTTGAATATTATTGGAATTTTAGGTGGAGCTATATTTTCTATTTTTTTTGATATTCCATTTTCTGGGGCAGTAGTTATATTTATGAGCTTGTATATTTTAATTTCTTTTATCAGGGGCTTTTTGAGATGAAACTTATTGATACTCACGCACATTTAAATTTTTCAGACTTTTTTAAAAAGGATTTAGAAGAGGTAATAAAAAGGGCAAAAGAAAATGGAGTTATTCATGTTATCGTAGTAGGGATAGATATTACTACTAACCAAAGCGCCTTAGAATTATCTAAACTTTATCCTGACTTTATTACTCCTGCAATTGCTTTTCATCCTCATGAAGTAAGAAAAATTAAAGACCAAGATTATAAATTTTTAGAAGAAAATATAGAAAAAGTCTGCGCTATAGGAGAAACTGGACTTGATTGGGTTAAAGAATATTCACCTAAGGAAGCCCAAATAGAGCATTTTTTGAGACATTTAGAATTGGCTAAAAAATATAATAAACCTGTAATTCTTCATTTAAGAGGAGATAACTTTTTTTGGGAAGAGGTTTTAAAAATTTTGAAAAATTATTCGGATTTAAAACTTCTTTTTCATTGTTATACCTCTGATAAATTTATTGCTTCTAAAATTCTTGATTTAGGTGGTTTTATTTCCATCCCAGGAGTAGTAACTTTTGAAAAGGCTGAAAAATTAAAAGAAGCTGTTAAATTTATTCCTAAGGATAGATTTATGTTAGAAACTGATAGCCCCTTTTTGGCACCTCATCCTTTTAGGGGAAAAAGAAATGAACCAGCATTTTTAATTTATATAGCCCAAAAAATTGCAGATATTAAAAATATGGATTTAGAAGAAATTTCAGAAAAAACTACAGAAAATGCAATTAAATTTTTTAACTTAAAAATTTAAAAGGGGGTCTAAGTATTAAATGAAGCTAAAAAGAACTCATTACATAGGAGAAATTGATAATACTTTTATTGGTAAAGAAGTTATAGTTTCAGGTTGGGTTTTGAGAAGAAGGGATCACGGAGGAGTAATATTCTTAGATGTAAGGGATAGAACCGATCTTTTACAAGTAGTTTTTGAAGAAGGAATTGATCCTGAAGTCTACGATTTAGCAGATTCCATAAGAATAGAATATGTAATAAATGTTAAAGGTTTAATAAGAAGAAGACCTCCTGGTATGGAAAATCCAAAGATACCTACTGGAGAAATAGAGCTTGTAGCAAAGGAAGTAGAAATTTTAAATACTTCTAAAACACCTCCCTTCCCTATGGATGAGGATCTTTCAGAAATTTCAGAAGCAATTCGTTTAAAATATCGATATTTAGAGATGAGAGCCTTAGATGGCTTAAAACCTTTTATTTTTAGACACAAAGTAAATCAAATTATTAGAGAATTTTTAAATAGCAAAGGTTTTTTAGAAATTGAAACTCCCTTTTTAACCAAGAGTACACCAGAAGGTGCAAGAGATTATTTAGTTCCCAGCAGGCTTTATCCAGGAAAATTTTATGCCCTTCCTCAATCTCCTCAGCTTTTTAAACAAATTTTAATGGTTGCAGGGGTAGATAAATATTATCAAATTGTAAGATGCTTTAGAGATGAGGATTTAAGAGCAGACAGACAACCAGAATTTACTCAACTTGATATGGAGATGTCTTTTGTAGAAGAAAGTGATGTAATGAGTGTTGTTGAAGAGTTGTTAGCTTATCTTTTTGAAAAAGCCTTAAATATTACCTTAGAAACCCCTTTCCTCAAACTTTCCTATGAAACTACTTTAAGAGATTATGGAACAGATAGGCCAGATATTAGATTTGATATGAAATTGAAAGACCTTTCTTATCTTTTTAAAGAGACCTCTTTTAAAGTTTTTAGAGATGCTTTAGAGTCTGGTGGTATAATAAAAGGCTTTAAAGCTCCTGCTAATTTTTCCAGAAAAGAACTTGATGAGTTGACTAAATTTGCTCAAGAATTAGGTGCTAAAGGACTTGCCTGGATAAAATACAACAAAAATGCAAGTTCCTTTGAAGAAAAATGGAGTTCTCCTATTGTTAAATTTTTTGAAACTTCAATTTTAGAAAAACTTGAAGAAGTCTTTAATCCCTTAGAAGATCTTGCTACCTTATTTTTTGTAGCAGATAAAGAAGAGGTTGTGAATACTGTATTATCTGAGTTAAGAATTCACTTAGCTAAAAAAATGGATCTTATTCCAGAAAATAGATTTAGTTTCGTTTGGATAACAGATTTTCCTCTTTTTGAATGGGATGAAGAAGAAAATCGTTTAGTTTCGGTACATCATCCCTTTACTCATCCTAAGGAAGAAGATATCCCTCTTCTTGATACCGATCCTTTGAGAGTAAAATCAAAAGCCTATGATATTGTCCTTAATGGAGTAGAAATAGGTGGGGGAAGTATTCGTATCCACAAAAGGGAACTCCAAGAAAAAATTTTTAAGCTTCTAAATATAACTCCTGAAGAGGCTCAAGAAAAATTCGGATTTTTACTTACTGCTTTAGAATATGGTGCTCCACCTCATGGAGGTATTGCCTTTGGACTTGATCGTTTAATTATGCTTATGCTTGGTAAAAAGAGTATAAGAGAAGTTATTCCCTTTCCAAAGACCCAAAGAGCTCAGTGTTTGCTTACAGGAGCTCCCTCAGAAGTAAAAATTGAACAAATCTTAGAATTGCATCTATTACCTGGTTGGAAAAAAGATAAAACTTAAGTAGAATGGAATTTTTTCTTGAAGCAGGACTTAAAGGTTTAAGTAAATGGCTAAGATTCTTTGGTTATAAAACCCAAGTTTGTGAAAGTAAAATAGATAAAGAAATAATACTTAAACACAAAGATAAAATTTTTCTTATAACCAGTCCCTCTACTGCAAAATTACTGGAAAAAGCAGGAATTAAATATTTATTATTACCCAGAGAAAGCTTAAAAGCCCAATTAACTATTCTTGTTCATAAATTAAATTTAAACACAGAACTAAAACTTAACTTATGCAGTATCTGTGGAGAAGAATTAATACCAGTTAAAAAAGAAGACTTTAAGGAGCTTATTCCACCCAAGGTTTACCAGTTTTATAATGAATTTAATTATTGTCCTAAATGTAAAAAACTTTATTGGGAAGGTGATCACATTAAAAGATTAGAAGAAAGATTGAAAAAATTTATTAAAAAATGAAAGAGAAATTAGAAAAATTAAATGAAGAAATCAAAAATTGTAAAAAATGTGATCTTTGGAAATTAAGAAATAATGTAGTTCCAGGAGAAGGTCCAGCTTCTGCAAAAATTATAATTATAGGTCAAGCTCCTGGTGTTCAGGAAGATAAAACTGGAAGACCCTTTGTCGGGCCAGCTGGAAAATTTTTAAACTATCTCTTAGAGCTTGCTGGCTTAAAAAGAGAAGAAGTTTTTATAACCTCTCCCTTAAAATGTTTACCTCAACCTCCAATTAATAGAAAACCCAAAAAGAAAGAAATTGAAAGCTGTCTTCCTTGGTTAAAAAAACAAATAGAAATTATTAACCCCAAAAAATTTATTTTATTAGGTGAAGTAGCTTTTTCTATTTTTTTCCCAGATAAGAATTTGAAAGATTTTAGAGGAAAAAAGATAAAAAAGGAAGGTAAAGAATTTTTTATTACTTATCATCCAGCAGCAGGCTTAAGATTTCCAAAAATTAGGAAAATTTTAGAAGAGGATTTTAAAAAATTTAAGAACCTACTTACTTAGTTTTTTTAATAATAAATCTAAAATTTTTTCTGCATCGCCTATAAGAGCTAAATTTGCCATTTTAACCAGAGGGGCTTCTTTATCAGTATTTATAGCAATTATATATTCTGAATTCTCCATTCCTACAGTATGTTGGAGAGCTCCTGAAATGCCAAATCCAATATAAACTTTAGGTTTAACAGTTACTCCACTGATCCCTATCATTCTTTCCTCTTCTACCCAACCTTCATAACATACCGGACGGGTTGCTCCAACTTCAGCGCCTAAAATTTCTGCAAGTTCAAAAAGTTTTTGAAAATTTTCTTTGTTTTTTAACCCTCTTCCTCCTGCAACTATTACCTTTGCTGTAGAAAGTTTAGTAGGTTTTTTCTTGAAGGGCGTAAAATTTCTTATTTTTAAATTACTTTTCCAAACAAAATCTTTAGGAAAACCCACCTCTTTCATTAAAGGTTCTTCTGTTCCATATTTAATACTAAAAGCTCCTAAGGAAATAGTTGCCATAACAGGAGTACTTTTAGAAATAAGTTTAGCTATAATATTTTCTCCGTAAGTTGGTCTTGCCATTACAATTTGATTATCCTTCACTTCTAAACTATTTACATGAGCACAAAGACCTACATTTAAGGTACCTGCAATTCTTGGTGCTAAAGACATTCCTATTTTAGTTGCTGGAAAGAAAAATCCATAAGGTTGAGAAGATTCTATTATTTTAACAAGAACTTTAGCATAAAGATCTTCCCTAAAATCTTTTAATTCTTCATTTATTACAAACCATACTTCATCTGCTAAAGATTTTCTAATTTCTTCTAAATTTTTAATATCTTTTAAAGAATCTATTAAACAAACCAAGACAAGCTTTTTATTTAAGGTTTTTCCTATTTCTTTCAAAGGAGAAAGTATTTCTAAGCTTGAGGTATTTAATTCTCCTCTATAAATTTCTCCATAAGCTAAAATATTCCCTTTGGATAAATTTTCTAATTCCACTTTCTCAAGCATTTTCAACCTCAAAGCTTGATTAATCCTTTATCTTTAAAAATTTCTAACAATTTCTCTACAAGTTCTTCAGGATTTCCTTCTAAAATAAGTCCTTTAGCTTCTACTTTTTTTTCAAAAACTTCAACTACCTGAGTTGGTGATCCTTGAAGTCCCAATTTTTGAGGATCTAAATCTAAATCTTTTGCCTGCCAAATTAAGGGTTCTTTACTTTTAACTTCTATTAATCTTTTTAAAGAAGGAGGTCTTATATAATCAAAAGCTATAGGAGAAATAGATACAACCAAAGGTGGCTCTACCTCAACTTCCTCTTCTCCGTAATCAATTTCTCTAATAGCTACCCATTTATTATTTTCCATAAAAAGATTTTTAACATTAGTAAGGGAGGGAACACCGAGTAAGCTTGCTGTTTCTGGAGGAACTTGAGCTGTCTCTCCATCTATTGATTTAAGTCCCATTAAAACAAGAGAAAAAGGCGAAAGTTTTTTAATGGCATTTGCTAAAACATAGCTTGTTGCAAGAGTATCCGATCCTGCAAAGGCTTTATCAGAAAGAAGTATCATCTGATCAGCGCTTAAGGCATAAGCATTTTTTAAAAGGGGAACTACATTGGGAGGACCCATGGAAATAACTATTACTTCAGTATTATAAGTATTTTTTAATCTTCCTGCCATCTCTAAAGCTACTCTATCATTGGGATTTAAAATAAGTTCCAAACTTTCTCTTTTTAAAGTATGAGTTTCAGGATCAACTTTTATAGTTCCTGGTTTAGGAACACCTTTTATACATACTATTATCTTTTCCATTTTTAGAGCCTTATTTGTAATATTTGATAAGCTCTCTTGCTATTATATTTCTTTGTATTTCATTTGTTCCTTCATAAATTTGGAGGCATTTTGCATCTCTAAAATATTTTTGGACAGGATAGTCTCTCATATATCCAAAACCACCCATCATTTGGATAGCCCTTTCTGTAATCCACATAGCAATGTCACTGGTAAAGCATTTTACTATAGAGGATATCCCTGTAATATCTTTGGCACCACTGTCAATATATTTTGTGGCATTATAAACTAAAGCGCGTGCTGCTTCTAATTTAATAGCCATTTCAGCAAATGTATGACTTACTGCCTGAAAATTATAAATGGGCTGTCCAAATTGTATTCTTGAATTAGCATGTTTTAAAGAAATTTCCATAGCAGCTTGAGCTATTCCAAGAGCTTGAGCCCCTACTCCACATCTTCCAAAATCCAAGGTTCTTAAAGCAACTATAAACCCCATTCCTTCTTTTCCAAGAAGCCTATCCTTAGGAATTTTACAATCATTGAAAAAAAGTTCAGTAGTAACAGAAGCTCTTAGCCCTAATTTTCTTTCCTTTTTCCCTACAGAAAAACCGGGATCACTTTTTTCTACAATAAAGGTACTTGCACCTCTTGCTCCCTTCGTAGGATCAGTTACTGCAACAATAATATATATATCTGCAATGCCTCCATTTGTGATAAAATGTTTCATTCCGTTAAGTATGTAAAAATCACCTTCCTTTTTTGCTATAGTTTTTATAGCAAAGGCATCACTTCCTGCTTGAGGTTCTGTTAAGGCAAAGGCACAAACTTTCTTTCCTCTTGCTATTTCAGGAAGATATTTTTTCTTTTGCTCCTCATTTCCAAAAAGAATTATAGGATAACTTCCAAGAAAAGCTGCTGCATAAGTGGTAGTAACTCCTGCACAATAATAAGAAAGTTTTTCCACCGCAAGACACATTTCAAAACTTCCCCAGCCTAACCCACCATATTCTTTGGGAATAATTATTCCAAAAAGATCTGCATCTGCTAAAGCTCTGATAGGTTTTTCATCAAAAACTTCTTCTTCATCCCATTTTAATGCATAAGGTTTTATATATTCTTCTCCAATCTGAGTAACTAAATCAATTAAAATTTTTTGTTCTTCAGAAAAAGAATATTTAAGCATACCCTTTACTTTTTAAAATTTTTAAATATTTATATAAAAAAGTTTTAAAAATTTTACTAAAAATTTTTAATAAAACAAGTCATGAATGTGAAAAGAGTTGTAGTTACAGGAATGGAAGTTGTTACCCCTCTTGGGGTAGGATTAAAGGATTGCTGGAATAATTTAAAAAATGGGGTTTCTGGAATTAAGAAAATTAGTTTTTTTGACCCAAAAAACCATAAATGCCAAATTGCTGGTGAATGTAAAGATTTTAAAGCTGAAGATTTTTTAGATCCCAAGTTTATTAGAAGATATGATAGAATGTTTCATCTTTTCGTTTCTGTAGCACTTCTTACAGCTGAAAATTGGGATTTTAAAAAAGATTTGGTAAAAAATCCTTTTAGATTTTCAGTAATCGGGGCAAGTGCATTGGGAGCTCCTTCAACCTTTGAAGAAATAATTTTACAGTATTTAAATTTTGGTCCCAAAAAAGTTTCACCTATGGCTGTTATTAATTTATCAGCAAATACCGCAGCAGGAGAAGTAGCAAGAATTTTTAATGCTAAAGGTCCTCAGTATTTTTTACAAGAAGCTTGTTCTGCTGGAACAAAAGCTTTAGGATTAGCTTATGAATTAATAAAAAATGATGTGATTGATATTGCTTTCGTTATAGGAGCTGATTCAGGGATTAGACCTGCTGTAATGGCAAGTTTAGAAAATTTAGGAGCTATTGTGGATGCAAAATGGAATGAAATCCCAGAAAAAGCAAGTAGACCTTTTGATAAGTTACGAAGCGGATTTGTACCATCAGAAGGTTCAGGCTGTGTAATTTTAGAGTCCTTAGAAAATGCTTTAGATAATGGAAGGACTCCACTTGTTGAAATAATAGGATTTGGAGCAACCTGTGATGCCTATCATCCCACCGCTCCTGAACCCTCAGCTCAAAGTATAATAAAATGTATAAAAATGGCTTTAAAATCTGCTCAAATTAAACCAGAAACCATAGATTATATAAATGCTCATGGAACAGGAACTCTTTTAAATGATGTTGCAGAAACAAAAGCCATAAAGGAAGTTTTTGGAGAATACGCCTATAAGATTCCTATTTCTGCTAATAAGTCAATGATAGGACATACTTGGGGAGCAGCAGGAACTATTGAAACCATTTTTTCTATAAAAACTATCTTAGAAGAAACTATTCCACCAACCATAAATTTAGAATACCCTGATCCAGAATGTGATCTTTATTATGTTCCTCAAAAGGCAATTAAGAAAAAAGTTAAAACTGTTTTAAAAAATTCCTTTGGTTTTGGAGGAATAAATGCTTGTTTAATATTAAAAGCTTGGGAAGGAGGTGAAAAATAATGTACACCTATGATGTGGAATATTTTAAGAGGCTTTTCGAAAAGAACTTCCTTTATATCAGAACTTTTATGAGAAATGTAGAGAGATATAAAAATAAAATTGCTCTAATTGATGCAGAAAAAGATAAAAAATGGAGTTATGAAGCTTTAAATTCTGAGGTTAACAAACTTGCTCATGCTTTACTTGAAAGTGGAATAAAACCCGGAGAGGTGATAGTTTATCAATTAATGAATTTACCTGAATTTGCTTTTATTTATTTAGCTTCCCAAAAAATAGGAGCTATAAATTGTCCCATAAATTATAGACTTTCTCCAGGAGAAATTGCTTATATTTTAGATGATTCAAAACCTTATGTATTTATTTTCCAAGCTTCCTTAAGTGAAAAAGTTAAAAATGCCTTAAAAATAGCTCAACATAAACCAAAAGTATTAATATATGTAGAAGATGGAAAATGTGATTTGGGAATTTCTTACACTGAGTTTATTAAAGATAAGCCCTTATCTGAACCACCTGAGCCTTCTTATGATGCATGGGCTGAAGTTACAAGACTTTACACCTCAGGAACAACAGGAAGACCTAAAGGAATCCCCTTTAATAATGTTAATGAAGTATTAAGTTGTTTGGATGTAATTATTTATTTAGGATTAAATAAAGAAGATATTCTTTTCAATCTTTCTCCTTGGTTTCATAGAGGTGGCATCCATTTAGGTGGACCTGGTCCAGGTTTATTCTTAGGAGCTGCAATTGTGGCTATGAAAACCTTTTCTCCTAAGAGGGCTTTAGAAATCATAGAAAAATATAAAGTTACTTTTACTGTAGGAGTCCCAAGTATGTATAAACTATTAATAGAAGAACAGAAGAAATTTTCTTATAATATAAAATCTCTTAGGGGCGCTTTAAGTATGGGAGCTCCTCTTGATAGAAGTCTTTGTATAGAGATGAAAGAAATTTTAACACCTAATATTTTTAATGCCTATGGGACCTCAGAAACTTTTTTAAATACTTTACTTATACCGGAGGATTTACCTGAAAAAGCAGGAACTGCAGGAAGAAATATAACCTTTTTTGCTGATGTAAGAGTAGTAAAA
>Ga0272449_1000541_pt1 | contig 44353 bp, 36 predicted proteins | sample YNPCB0241_FD_198679 | JGI IMG/M metagenome (GOLD analysis project Ga0272449, IMG submission 198679) | Hot spring sediment microbial communities from Yellowstone National Park, WY, United States - YNP-CB-024-1 | ecosystem: Environmental > Aquatic > Thermal springs > Hot (42-90C) > Sediment...
ATATTTCTGCTTTTGCAGCAATAAATATTTTCTCTTTATTGTTTAACCAAAAACAGGAGGGCATAATATGACGTAGCTTTGTATAAAAAACAAAAAATTACCGACTGAAGGAAATAAGTTGGTAATTGAAAAAAGAAGAAATAAAAAAAATTTTATTGTATAACTTTAAAAATTAAAATCATGAAAAAGAAAGTTTTAATTGTATTAACAACATTTGTTATAACATTACTTTTGAGTGTAAATGTTAGTATGGTAAAAAATGTAAAAGAAAAAAATTTAACACTTTATGCACTATCTAATATTGCTAACGCTGATTCTGAAGGTGGTGGTGGGGGAGTTACTTGCTATTGGACTTATAAAACAGGTTTATTTGCAAACTGGCATATAATGACATGTTATAGTTGTAAGCCAGAAGAGGTTAAAGAATTTAGAGATAAAGGTGATTGTTCTCTATAAAAAAATTAATTAAGTATTGTTCCTAAAAGGAACAATACTTCTTAAAATGTAAAAAATTTAAAATAAGAAAAATGATTAGAAATATAAAATTACTTATTTGCATCACTGTGCTATTTATATCATGCAAAAATCATGATACTTATAAAGTAAGGATAATTGATAAATTTTATGTAGCTAAAACAATTAACGGTGAACAGATACTTTTTGAAAAAATGCCCTCCTGTCCTGATTACATTAAAATTATTGATACTTTGATAATAGTTAAGAATTTTCAATTTTGCGATAGTTTTGTTTTTTACATATACAACAAAAATAGTTACAAATACATAAGCTCTTTTGGTACAAAAGGTAAAGGACCAAATGAATTCTCAAAACCAAAATCAACCGGTCAATTTGAAATTAGTGACGGCACAATAAAAATATGGGTTTATGATTTTTATAAATTAAAATATAAATTAATTAATATATCACAAACAATTAAACAAAATACTACAATAATCGATAGAGAATTTTCTGCTCCAAAAGTTACAGATGTAGGATTAGAAGTATTTATTCTTAAAAATAATGATTTAATAGGAACATCAATGAGCCCCAAAGGGAGACTGTTTTATTTTGATTCACGGAACAATACTACACACTGGATCGATTATTTTCCAAAAGTTACATATCCACCCATTAAAGAAAAGCAAATGCACAATTTATATGTAAGTACAACAAAGATCAGCCCAGATCATAAATACGTTGTTTCTGCTTTAAGACTATTTAAAAGGATTGATGTGTTTAATAATAAATTAGAACACTTGTTTTCAATGATTTTTAGAGATAGTCCAAAAGAACCTAATTTTTTTGTTGATAAGAGAAATCCTATTCCGCGTGAACTAGTTCATTACTACACAGATCTTTATCTTTCAGAAAAATACATTTATGCGCTCAATTCTAATATAACACAAGAACAACTATCAAAAGATATAGATACTGGTTATTCCGAGGTACAAGTTTTTACTTATAGTGGTGAACCTGTTGCTATTTATAAATTAAACCGTTTTATTGCCTCTTTTGCTATTGATGAAGAAAATGGGTATATTTTAGGGGTCACTATGCCTAAAGAAGATTTAAGTTCGCCTTTTATTCGTTTTAAAATGTATTAAAATGAGGTTTATGAAAGATTGGTTAATATCAACTTTATTCTTATTAATTAACTATAATACAAATTGTCAATCGTGGCAAAACAGATGGTTTACAATGGAAATTCCTGATAATTGGAGAAAACCTTCTATTAATTATAACAATTATCCACCGCTTAAATATAATAGTACAGTTTTGCATTATAAAGATGTTCGCTTTGCTCCTTCTTCTGGAGAAGATAGTGGTAATTTGATGGTTGAAACTTTTGTAAACGATAACGATAAAAAATTAATATATAAAGATTTTATTCGAAAAGATAGTATAACACTTAAAGAAGATGTGATAAACCTTAACAATATGAACTGCTTGAAAAGACAAGCTGTATTAAAGACTTTTGATAAAGATAAAATATTAAATTATTATTGTACAATATGGTATGTTCAAGGGAAAAAAAGAGTTTACATAATTACCTTTGGTTCATACAATAAAATAAATTATGAAAATAATTTACCTGTAGTAGAAAAATTTATAACGAGTTTTAAGGAAAAATAAATGAGAAAATATTTTTATTATATACTTTTTATATTGCTTGCTTTATCAATGTTATTGTTAATATGGCGTTTTCAAACTGACAGAATTCGTTATATTAATCTTATTAATCAGGTAGAATTTAAATATGAACAATTGTTAGAAGAATCAGAAATTATAAAGCACTATTTTTTTTATCAAAATCAAATTTTGCCTAAAAGCCTGATTGTTGATCTTATCAAAAAAAATTCTAATATATCAAAAAGAAAAAAAGAAAATTATTTGATTGCATGCTTCAGTAAGGAAAATTGTGGAATTTGTATGAAAAGGTTAATTGTTGATTTAGATGATTTTAAAAAGAAAAACAACTTCACACAAATTTTTTTATTAGGAGACATTCCTGAAAATGAGTTTTATTCGATGTTGGAGATAAATAAACTTGATAATTTTTATATTTTTATACCTGAATTATTTATTAATAATAAAAATTATTTTAAATATCCCTTATTATTTGTTATAAACTCAAAAGGAGATATACAGCATCTTTTTATCCCTGATCTTTTAAAAGACTTTAACGAGATATATTTTAATAAAGTTTTACCAAATTTGATTTTGAATAAATTTAACCCCTAACTGCACGGAAAATATTTCATACAATATATAATAATACTGAAAGTATCAACAATATATGAACATAATTTTTCGAATACTTGAAAATAAAGGTTTTTTAAATCAAAATGCTCATCGGGATTTATAATCTCGATGCAAATAAAGGTGAATTTGCAATTCACACAATAGCAGAATTACAAACTCTGAAAGTATTTACTTGCGGATTATAATCCGCAAGAGTAGTAGATTGTAAACAAAATTCTGAAATCTTCAAATAATCAAGTTTTTATATCTTCAAACAAAAAACCTAAAAATTTTCTACCAAAAATTTTGTTTTTTTTAAAAAATTTTTATTTTTAATGTGTTAAACAATTCCACCAAACTGAAATTTATGTTTAATGTTTCTGTAAATAAAGAAAACAAATACTTATCAACACAAAAGCAAGGAATTCATACAGCTTGCATATATATATATATATATATATCAGGAATTTATTTAAATTCTTTCTAAATAAAGAAAACTTTTTCTGTGGTACTCTACAGATATTAAATCCAGTAAAACATATAAAAAATAAAGCAAACAGTTTTATTTTTAAATTCATAAAACATACAACATCTAAATATTGTCTAACCCAAAAAACTAAAGGAGGTATTGTTATGACGTAATTAAAATTATTTAAAAAGATTATCAACCGAAGAATAGTAAGTTGATAATCAGTAATGTTTTTGAAAAAATTATAATTTATTATTAATCTTAAGATTCATAAGCTATGAAAAAAATAATTATTTTTTTTTGTTCTTTTTAAGTGTATTTTTTATTAAAAATAAAAAGGAAATAAATAATGAACTTTTAACATTAAATAAGCTTTTTAAAATTAATCATGCTTTTTCTGAAAATATTAATTCGTGTCCAGGGGGTTATTGTGAAAGATACGAAAATATAACTGTAACTTTTTACGATTTAATAAAGGGCCAATATGTAACAAAAGTAGAATCAAGAATGGTTTGTAAAGCTTGTTGTGCAACAGGGACCAGGGCATCATGCACATGGTGGGGGTATAGTTGTAGCTAAAAAGAATTGAGATATAAGATTTTACAGAACTAATATTAATTAATTTTTTAATTATTGTCTATGTTAATATTAGTTCTTAATTTTTTAGTAGGATAAATAAAAAAAAATTATTTTTAATTTAATATGACAATGGTAAAAAATATATTAATCTTTATAATATGTTATGCATTTGTTTTATTTAGTTGTAAAAGACAAAAATACAATGTTGAAATACTGAAAATAAACCCTAATGAAGCTAAAGAATATATAAACTTGTCTGAATTTGTTGATTTTTTGCATTTTATTAAACTTCAGACAGATTTAAATTGTATATTAGAAAGAATAGCAATGATTATAATTAAAAGTAAATATATATATGTATGTAATGCTGGACAAATGATTATATTTATATTTGACAAAAAAGGCAATTTTATTACCATACTTGATAAAAGAGGTAAAGGACCAGGGGAATACTTAAATTTTAATGGAGTATTTATTGATGATAATGAGAATTTTATTGAAATTGTTTATGGGGAAAAATTAATTAAATATTCCAATATTGATTTTAAGCTTTTAGAAGAACGACCAGCAGCCAGAATTTATGCTAATTCATTCAGAAAATTTAAAGGGGTTTATTATTATGCTACACAACAAATGGAAAACATTGTTAATGGGAAAAAAACAAATGCGCAACTTATAATAGAAAAAAATGGTAAGGTAATTAAAACTTTATTTAATAAGAACATAAGCACTGGGAATATTTAATATATTCCTTTTAGTGAAAGTTTTACTTTAAATGAGCAAGAAGAATTATTTGTTTCAGTTATGTACGACAATACTTTTTACAAAATTAAAGAAATGGAAGTTCATCCAATATTGAAAATAGATTTTGGTAATTATAATCTAAACGAATCAATAGGTAAAAAATCTATTAATAATCAAATGTTACATATTCAAAAGACAAAAAACATCGCATATTTTCCTGTTTTAAATGCTAATAATGAAAACATCAGAATAATTTCTTATTATTTTAATTCGGGGAATAATACATTTGTTCATGAATACATTGAACTTAAAAAAATAAAAAAAATATTTCATACAAAATTGATTTTGAATGATATAACTTTTTTTCCTAAATTTATTTCTTTTAGAAACAACAGTAGTAATATTAATCATGAAGTTACATATAAAAATTATTTGGTGTATATAGCATTGCCTTATGTTGAACTTTCATTAATTAATAAAAATTCATTGTATATTGATAAAATTGGGCAAGTAAATGAATTAGATAATCCTGTAATTGTACTGATGAAACTAAAATAGATATAAAATTGTTAAACATAATTTTTTTTAAATAAATGTGTAGTAGTAGCATAAATAAATGAATAAAAAAATATTCTTTTTTGAAAAATAGAAAAAAATAAAAGAAATATGTAAAACTTATGTAAATTAAAAAACTTCAAACTTTAATAAATTAATGGAATATATTAGTTCTGAAAAAAAAGGTTAAACATTAAATAGTAGGTTAATAATTCCAACTTTACATTTAGAATGGTTCTCGTTTGGTTTTTATTTTTGTTGATATCAAACTAATTTTATACATTTGTTTAGACATCTACATTAATGCTTGGCTTGTAAGAGAATAAACCATAAATTAATATGATAAAAGGTAAAACGGAATCCATAAAATTTTTAAATTCTTTTGTAATATTTTTAAATTTGTTATACAATGAAAATTTCATAAAGAAAAAAGTCTTCTTTATTTTATTTTTAATAGTTATTTGCTGTAAAAAAGAAAACATACCATTTGAAGCCGTTATTAATGTAAATAAAATATCTGATAATATCATTTTATTAAATAAATGGCAGATTTTAGGACCATTTTCATCAAATAATAAGGAGCATTTTATAACAATTGATAATCTAGAGTTATTTGGTTTTAACGAAGAAAGTATTAGATTTCAGGAATTTGTAGGAATAAGAAAACAAATGGCAAGAGATACAAATTTAATTGATACAAGCTTTACAAATAAATTTTATTTTTCAGGCAAAATACCTGTTGATTTTATCAAATTACTTGGGGTCGATAAAGATAAATTCAAAGGCAATGTTTATGCTGCTTGTTTAATTAAATGTAAAAAAGATATCAATACAAGACTTCATTTTGCAAGTACAGGTGCACAAAAAATATGGCTTAACAATAAACTAATATGTTCAGTTGATTATTCAAAACCATTGAATAGTTATGAACAATTTATTCCTGTTAATTTAAAAAGAGGCATTAATTTTTTGTTAGTAAAAGTTAATAAACGTTATCACGAATGGGAAATGTATGCTCGTTTTGAAAATTTTTCAGAAACTGCACTCAAAAGATATTTTGGATTACGAAACCATTGGATTCTAAATGAAAGTATTTTTGATAAATCCGACAGTATAACACTTAATAGTAAAATTTCTTCATGCATTGGTAGAATAATTATTTTAGATGAAAATGAAAATATTTTAATGTCTGATTCAATTAATGAAACTACTAGATGGATGAAAGATATTTCTTTTTTTAAAAAAGGTTTATATCTGGCAAAGTTTAAATCTGGTAATTTCACATTGCTGCATCATTTTTATAAAGGGGATATACACGATACAATATCTAAAATTATTAAAGAAATTTATACTTTAAAACCAGTAGGTAGAATAAAAGATATTTTCGATGCATTAATATATCGTTACAATCATTTGCTTAAACATACTTATTTAACAGATAAAAAGTTTGTTTACCTTTTTATGGAATTTTGTAATATTTACAACGGTTTAAAAAAGGGAACTGATCCTTTTCACCATACTACAGGTTGTTTTATACGTTGTTATATCTCGAGTATTGACAGTAGCAAGCAATATTATATTTTGCATGTACCTTCTAGTTATAAGAAAGAAAATTCATTTCCAATTGCTTTAGTTGTTCCTGCAACAGTCTATGGTGATTTACCTTATCTCGAAAGTTTTAGAGTTGCAAATACTAAACTAATTGAATATTTTCAGGATCTAGCCGAAAAATATAGGATGATTATTATTGAAGCTGGTTCCAGACGTTATAAATTGCCAAATTACAATACCATTGAGGAAACAGAATTGTTTAATATTATTAAAGATGTTGAGAAGGATTATACAATAGATAAAAAAAGAATTTATCTTACAGGTACCTGTAGTGGAGGTAATGAGGCAATAAGAATAGCAGTTCATTTTCCAGATGTTTTTGCTGCAATTGGTATTGTATCACCCGAAATAATATATCCAGATGAAGGTAAAATTTCACCAATTCCTTTTATTAAAAATATAGCCAGTTTACCTATTTATAATACACATAGCTTAATAGACAGACATATTGCTGTTGAGAGGAGTGAACTTTTGGCTTTATTAGCAAAGAAGAATAATTTTAAGAATTTTACCTATGTTCGATTGCCAGATGAATTTCCGATGTATTATCCTGACGATTTTTTTGACAATGCATTGGAATTTTGTAGCAAATATTCCTTGAATTTGAGTCCTAAAGAAGTTTATTTCAAAACTCCAAATATTATGTACAATAAATCATTTTGGATTAAATTAAACATTATAAATTCTCCTGATACGGCCTATATTCATGCTAAGATCAAGGGTAATACATTGAAAATAAATAAGAAAAATGTTTTAGCATATTCGATTGATTTAAAGACTTTGCCTTATGATAAACAAAAACCATTAATAATAATAGATAACAAAACAAAGGTTTTTAAAGGTATTGTAGACGATTCTATTTTATATATTGGGCAATTGGATACCCAAAAAGTCAAAAATTGGAAAATAGCAGGGCCATTTATGCATATATTTGCTGATCGATTCTTAGTTGTTAAAGGAACTGCTGGTGGTAAAGAAGTGACAGATAGACTTAATTTGCTAGCTGATACAATAAACCAATTATGGAAAGAACGTTATTTTGTTTCTTGTCGAATAAAGAACGATTATGAAATTACTGAAAAAGACATTTTAGAATCTCATTTGATATTATTAGGAAATTTTGAGTCAAATCTTCTGCTCAGCAGATTAAAAGATAACATACCTTTGAAGATTGGAAAAACAGAAATACAAATTGGAAAAAAAGTAATTCGAGGAACATGTCTTTGTTTTTACATAATTTATCCAAACCCAGTAAATAAAAATAAATATATTGCCATTATTGGTTATAATAATCCTGAATATATTTCACTGGGAAGTGAAAACAATTCTTCGAAAGATATTTCCAGCTACGGGTGGTATGATTATAAAGTATGGAAAGCCAATTTTCTTGAACATACTGTTTCAACTGGATATTTCAATTATCGGTGGGAATTGTACTAATAATTTATATATAAAATTAAATCGTTAAATGTTTTTAAAAATATTAAAATATTAATATGAGTTAATATTACATCACGCAAATTAAGCAATTATAACATAAAGATATTGTGAATAAAATATTGACATACAATTTAATCCCTAACTGTATGATTTTTATGCAGTACAAATTTCTAGTTTTTTAAATATTTTAAAGTATTTCTTTTGAATATTTTCTACCTGCCATTTTTTTGTATTATGATAGACTTTTGTTTTTTTTAAAAATTTTATTATATCTTCAACTGAATAAGTTTTTAATAAATCTTTTTCAATTAATTTTTTATATAACCGATAGTATAACGTTAATGCAACAAAATTTATAAATAACCAACCTTCTAATTGATATTGATTTCTTAAATAATTTTTATCTATTTGAAAATATCCATGATATACATCATATATCTGTTTTATGCTACAACTTAATTTATATAGCTAATTAACTCTTTCTGCTGTTAAATTTTTTTCAATTGTTATAATTGCAATTGTACCCATTGAATTTCTTTTTTCATAAAAATTTTCTTCTTTATATCCTTCTTTTCCTTCTTCTATTCTCCATAAATAATCTTGTATTTCACTACTTTTCAATATTTTATCAATATATAATATTAATCTTATACCATTTTCTAAATATTTTACATAGTACCATATTGGTCTTTTCTTATAAAAGAAATATTTTAAACTTTTTGTCGATTCTTTGTCTGACAATAAACTATAATCTATTAATGTATCATTACGTTTTAATGCAAAAATGTATTTTAATTTAACTTTTTCTAAATATTCTATGTTTTCAATACTTTTAAAACCTTTGTCACATATTAATAATGAATTTCTTAATCTACTTTCATCTACAACTCTTTTAAAACTTAACAAATCTCTTTTATCCCCATGCTCCTTATGATAATATACAGGCTCTTTACTGCTTTCATTATGTATAAATACTAAATTTATTTGTGGTTTATATGTGTGATGACTATTATACCCCACATGATTTATTTCCATTTGTTTCTATTGATTCATAATGCTTGTAATATCTATTAGTGCATACATATCTTCTTCTTTGATAAATCTTTTTATATATTTTGATATTTCTCCTTTTTGTACCCCAAGTTTTTCTATATTTTTTGAAAAAACTTATTAATATCACCTCCTATTATTTCTTTTAAATAACTATTCTCATAATGAAATTCATATCTTTTTATTGGTGATCTATATCCAATTCTATTATATACTCTTGCTAAAATACCTTGGCAGAACCATTTGAAATGTTTTTTTATGTTATCACATATATTTTTATTGCAATTATATATCCACCATGTAAGTTCATATTCACGAACTTTTATTCTTTTTAATAACTAATTTTTTGAATATATAATTCCTTCTGGAGTTATCCTTCCTATTATACCCAATGAAACTTTTACAGAATATGATTTTTCTTTTACTTTTTTTGATGTTATAGCATAAAGATAATATTTTCCATTAATGCAGCGTATTATAATCCTTTTGTTTTAAATTTTTTTGCTCATGAAGGTATTGTTGTCATAATTTAAAATTTAATATTGTATAATATTATACAATACTAAGTTATATAGATATATTTAAAAAATCAGAAAAATAGAACTTTTTATTAATAAAATTTAAAAAATCTTTATTTTCAAGTATTCGAAAAATTATGTTTATATGATGATAGTCTTACTGTTATGATATATTGTATGGAATATTTTCCGTTCAGTTAGGGATCAATTACGTTATAATTTTTAAAAAATCAGACAGGATTAAGAAGCTTAAATTTGTTTATCTGAAAAAGAAATTCTAATTTAAATTAAAGTTAATCTATGATTCACCCAATAGTTAAATTATAATTTTCTTAAAATATCTATGTAAGAACTACAAATCAGCAAAAATGCCATATTAAAACTAAATTCTGAAATCTTCAAACAATAAAGCTTTAATCTCCTCAAACAAAAAATCTAAAAAATTTTTTTAATTTTTTTGTTTTTTTTAAAAAATTTTTATTTTTGATGTATTAAACAATTCCACCAAACTGAAATTTATGTTTAATGTTTTTGTAAATAAAGAAAACAAATACTTATCAACACAAAAGCAACGAATCCATACAGCTTGCATATATATATATCAGGAAGTTATTAAAATTCTTTCTAAATAAAGAAAAGCTTTTCTGTGATATTCCATAGTTAATAAATGCAGTAAAACATATAAAAAAGCAAACAAACAGTTTTATTTTTAAATTCATAAAACATACAACATCTAAATATTGTCTAACCCAAAAAACTAAAGGAGGTATTGCTATGACATAGCTAAAATTATTAAAAAAGATTATCAACCGAAGAATAGTAAGTTGATAATCAGTAATGTTTTTTTAAAAAAATTTTATATTATTGTTTAATTTTTAAAATTAAGAATTTATTACAAAAAAAAGGCCAATTTACCACTGCCTATAGTAAAATTGGTAAAAATTAAATTTTTAAAAATATGAAAAGAAAAATTTTTTTTGGATTAATAATATTATCAGTAATACTTAATAATGTTGCAGTATTTAGTATTTCTTCAACAAAAAATTTAATGAATTATACTCTCAGTCAATTGGAAAGTATTGCTATGGCTAATCCTGAAAATGACAATTACACTTGTACTTCAGGTGGACCTGGTTCAACCAGTTGCTCTGTATCTGTTAGTGGCAGTCTTTTGGGAGGATCATGAGGAACAAGTTGTTCAGTTACTTGTTCATTAGGATATTACGCATGCTGCAATGCTTATTATAACAAATGCCAATGCAGAAAATACTAAAAATGTAAGTAATTAGCCAAAGTTTATCATCAATTTCGAATAATAAATTATAATTTATAACCCATATGATATTTTTAACACAACTTATACTAAACTGATAGAAAAAGAATTAATATAATACTGACCGAAGCGTCAGTATAAGCGAAGCAATCTCATAAGCATAGATAGAGAGAGAGTAACTAAATATGATTATTTTATTATGTGGGTTAAAAAATTAAAAAAAATTAAAAAAATAAACGTATGAAACCCTTATCATAATAAGTATTAAGTTATAAAAAATATTGATTTGAGACAGAAGGATTGAATATTACATAAAAACATATCAGATATGGATGAGGGTTTACTAATCCCGAGTACTCGGGGTAATTGAAAATATAACTATTATATTTTCAGTAACATAACTAAAATATATTCTCATGAAACCCTCATCATTAAGGGAGTTAAAAAAATAAAAAAGGAAAAAAGACAAAAAGGCATGAATATATTTGTATCAAAAACACCTTTATAAAAAAACAAAAATAATTAGAATACTAAGAATGTAACTTATATGTAATCAATAACTTAACCAAAATATATTAAGATGAAAAATCTAATAAAATTTATTTTTTTCTTATTTCCCCTTCTTATTATTTCCTGTGCAAAGAAAAATTTAATAACAGTAGAAGAAATTATTAATATAGATAATATAGAGGAAATAAGTGTAAAAGCAACTGAGTTTTCAAGTGATATGAAAATTATTAAACTTGAAAGTTCTGATAGTTGCTTAGTAGCAAATATCATAAAAATTGAAATAGAGGATAGCCTGATTTATATTTTAGATGATGTATTTAAAGGCATTTATATCTTTTCTTTTGATGGCAAATTTATGAAAAAATTCTCGAAAGAAGGTCATGGACCAGGTGAATACCTATCCATCGATGATTTTATTATTGACAAAAATATAAATTCACTGGAGATTTTTGATAGATTAAATATGCGTATTTATATTTATAGACTTGATAATTTCGAATTTATTCATAAAATTGACATACCACTTAATTTTGCATTTAAATTTACTAAAAAGGATAACATATATTATCTTCAAACTAATGAAGCAAGAAATACTATAAATAAGAAAGAAACAACCAATAGTGATGTTATTGTATTTGATATAACTTCAAAAAAAGTTACACCTCTTTTTCAAAAAACTAAACCCGAAAAAGAAAACCAACATTGGGAATTCACACATATTTTTACTGTAGATAAGAATACGCAGAGAATTTTCGTTTCTCTTGCTTGGGATAGAATACATTATGAAATTATAAATGAAAAAGTAAAACCAATTATTAAAATTGAGGCTCCAAACCGTGGAATTCCTGATAAAGTTTTGAAAGGAAATTATGACGATAAAATGTCATATTTAAATTCCCTTGGAAAAAATAGTAATAAAGCAACTTTTTTTAAGTTGCTTATGAAGAATGATAATGGATTAATTATGGCCTACGAATTAGGCTACCCTCCAAAGGAATGTTATTATTTTAATTTAAAAGATAAGAACTGTCATTTTTTTACAAATAATATAATAAATAACTATCTCCCTTTTCCCATAGAAAATACCATTATTAGCAAAGAAATTAATGGTTATCTTTTGTCGGGCTTATACCCTCATATGGTAAACGAAAATAAACAATTATGTAACTACTTAAATATTAAACCTACAGACAATCCTATTTTGTTTTTGTTTAAATTAAAATAATTATGACTCACGTATTAAAAAAACAAAAAAGATATGAAATATAAAATATTGACATACAAATTAATATGCTTTATGTTTAAAACATGTAAGATCTTCCGCTTTGCCGGATAGGCTATACGACCATTAATAAATTAAAAAATATACGCATGAAAACCTCATTATAATAATATTAAATCATAAAAAATATTGATTTAAGACAAAAGGACATGGATATAATCATAAAATCAATTAATTAATTAAATCATATGCATATAAAAAAACATATATTTTATTAGGAATTATTACTATTTTTGTTGTTATTATAATATTAATATTTTTAATACTAAACTTTTTGTCTCTGAAATCCCAATTGTATAGTTTTAACGACCTAAGAATAGAGAATATTTTATTGAAAGAGGGCTTTTTTCATTCATATGATTTTGAAGGGATAAAAATTAATTTTACTCAAAAAATATTTAATTCAAATTTACAAGAAATTACTTTAAATGATATTATTAAAAATAAAGCTACTCTTGTTTTATTTATTATGAGGGGTTGTGATAAATGTATTTATGATAATATAAAAAAAATAAAAGAATTTAGACATAATTCCAAGCTAAATGTTATTATTGGTATAGCAGGTTTAGATAAGCGTCAATTTAAGTCATTTGTTCATAATAATAAAATTAAAAATTACTCATATTTAATACCTGATGATTATTTTAGTGGTTTCAAAATTAATCCTGTTGTATATTTTGTAATCGATAGCTCTCACAATCTTAAATATTTTTATGCCCCGAATTATCTATTTTCAACACTAACTAACGATTATCTCACAAAAATAATAAATATATTTAGTGAAAATTGAAAAACAAATAAAAACTCTTAGCATAACATTAAACATTTAACTCGCTAAGATTAAATTAATGATAGGAAAGGCTCTTCATTATTAAAAAATGCTGAAGAGTTTACTCATGTTCTTAGATTTTATAAGCTAAATCGGATAAAATTGTTAATAACTATTGATAATTATTTTTGTAAAAGATTTTCCCAAGAACAAGACAGTATTCGTTTCAGTAAGAATAATAGCAAGTAACATTGTTTAACGCCGTGTCTCGTCCTAAAAAACTTATATACTAAAAAAAGTAGATTGTATAAAAATGACATGATAACTAGACGGGACATTAAAGGTTTTAATCTCAAAATTCTTGATAAACTTAGTACTGAAAAATATTGCTAAAGCTGGCTCTAAAGGAGAGGGAAGTCGTACCCGGGCTACTATTAGTTATGACACACCAACATGGTTTGTAAATAATTATTGGTTTATAAGATATGGGTATTGTGTATAGGTATTTGGACATCATGCAATGCTAGTAGAATAATGCTAACTTAAAATAAATCAGGAGAAACTTTGGTTTTTTCCTGATATTTTTATTTTTTTGCTAAAATTATTGTTATATAACCCATATGTTAAACAATTATAACAACACAAAGGTAATATATGAATAAAATTTCAACATTGCAAAAATGCTTTATACTTAAAACATATAGGTTTATTCTCGTACATTTTTAATGTTTAACTAAAAAATAAAATAAATGAAAAAGTTTATTTACATATTAGCTCTACTTTCCTTTTTTTCATGCAAACCTAAAAAATATAACGAAATTAAAATTACAAAAAACGATTTTCCTGTAGTTTACAATTTAAAAGACATAAAAAAAAATTCCACCTGTATTGTATTTTGTTCGAAATATTATTCATACTGAAAATTTTATTGTTACAGTTGATACAAAATCCGATACTATATTTAGAGTTTTCAGTTTACCAGATTTATTATTAATAAACTCAATCGAAAGAAGAGGCAGAGGTCCGAATGAATTTAATCTGATAAATGGAAGATCATTACGTTTTTGTGGACAGGGATTTAATATACTTGATATGCTAAAATTAAGAATTATTAATTTAAAAAAGTCGAAAGATCAAATATTCACAATAACTCTTCCGCCTGAAGTTGGAATTATTCAAGATGCTATTTTAATAAATGATTCACTAATACTGGGGTATAATTTTGATTTTACAAAAGAATTTTTTTATTTTAATATAAAATCTAACAAAATTACCCAATTTGAGGATTATCCTTCGCTATTAAATAACATGCCATCAGTACACAAAAGTATTTATTTGAAAAATATTGAGATAAGACCTGATAAAAAAAGTGGGTAGATATGTATACATATTTTAAATATTTTAAAATTTTTGATATAAATTCGAAAATATCAAAGAGTTTTAATTTTATTGACCAGCCAGCACAAAATTTTAAAAAAATTGATAATATAAATGTGTCAACAGAAAATGCATATCTTTATTATACAAAGGTAAGTACAACCAATAATTACATCTATGGTTTATGTTATGAAAAGAAGAGAGATTTAATGAATAAACATCCTGAGAAATGTATACCTGAAGTACATGTATTTAATTGGAATGGAAAACCTATTGCAATTTTAAAATTAGATCAAACGATAAATACATTTTGTGTGGTTGGAGATACTACAATTTTTGCAATAAATCCATTTATTGATAATTTAATATTTCAATATAATTTTAAGTTATAATGTATAAACCTAAATAAAATAAAAATGAAAAGAATTATTTTTCTTAATATTTTTTTATTTATTTTTTCAATTTTCATTGCTCAAGATAAAGAAAAATTATTTAAATGTAAAGAATTTGAACTCAAATATTCTACTGATTTATGGGAAATTGTACCTTATGATAAAGCTGAATTAAGATTAGATGCTGAACAAAACTCAAATCAGAGCTTTATACCATCAATCATAATAAAAATTGATAATGAAAAAACTATAGAAAATTCTATTAAAAAAATATAAACGAAGGAAATCAACAAGTTAAATACGGATACACAATATCATATAAAGTTGTAAAACAAAATGCGGTTAAAATAAATGATTTACAGGGTTTTGTTTTAGAAGAAGAATGGAAAATTCTGGGTGGATTAAATGAAAAAATACTTTCAACAAAATGGTTCTTAAAAAATGAGAATAAATCTTCAATTTACATTATTAATTATTCAAGATTATTTTCTCAACGTAAAATGTTAGATGAATCAGTTCATAAAATATTAAATTCTTTTAAAGTATATGAGTGATATTATTAAAAAAAATAATAATATTTGCTCTAAATTGTCATTATTATTAGTTTTTGTTATATTCGTTTTAACTTCATATATATTTATTATATCTTATTAAAGATGTAAACAAAAAAATTTCATATATTGAAAATATAAGAAAAAATGATTCAGTTAATTTTGTAAAACTTTAAAAACATATTAATATAACTTTTGAATTAGAATTAAATTTTCGACAAACTAAAGAAATTAAAAAAATTCTGGAATCAGCTAAAAATAATTGGAAAATAATTGTTTTTTTTAAAAAAAACCATTGTAGTGTTTGTTTAAATAAACTTTTTCGGAATATTAATTATATAGGTGAAACAATAGGATATGATCGTATACTTATTTTAGGAAGCTTTAAAAAAGAAGCTGAATTTTATGAATATAATAATATTATAACTCCAAATACAATTAAATATTATTATTATTTAGCTTTAAATACAGGAATAGAAAAATATAATACTCCAATTGTTTTTGTAATAAATAAAAAAAATCTGTTAACAAAGTTTTTATACTTACCTGAATATTACCCTGAGTATGAAAAAATATATTTTAATAAATTGGTTTCTTATATAAAAAATTTAGATTAGATTTTTAATGTTTAATTATGTATTAGTTTCTTGAAAAATCAGACAAAAGTATAAAAAAACTATAATTATACCATGCTCATCGGGATTTATAATCTCGATGCAAATAAAGGTGAATTTGCAATTCACACAATAGCAGAATTACAAACTCTGAAAGTATTTACTTGCGGATTATAATCCGCAAGAGTAGTAGATTGTAAACAAAATTCTGAAATCTTCAAATAATCAAGTTTTTATATCTTCAAACAAAAAACCTAAAAATTTTCCACCAAAAATTTTGTTTTTTTAAAAAAATTTTTATTTTTGATGTGTTAAACAATTCCACCAAACTGAAATTTATGTTTAATGTTTCTGTAAATAAAGAAAACAAATACTTATCAACACAAAAGCAAGGAATTCATACAGCTTGCATATATATATATATATATATATCAGGAATTTATTTAAATTCTTTCTAAATAAAGAAAACTTTTTCTGTGGTACTCTACAGATATTAAATCCAGTAAAACATATAAAAAATAAAGCAAACAGTTTTATTTTTAAATTCATAAAACATACAACATCTAAATATTGTCTAACCCAAAAAACTAAAGGAGGTATTGTTATGACGTAATTAAAATTATTTAAAAAGATTATCAACCGAAGAATAGTAAGTTGATAATCAGTAATGTTTTTTTAAAAAAATTTTATATTATTGTTTAATTTTTAAAGTCAAGAACTATGAAAACTTCTTTAAAAGTTTTAATTTCTTTAATTTTGATTATGATTAGTTTTTACATTTCAAATAATAAAAATAATACTCAAAAATTTGATTTATCATATACAATTAAAAAGGCAATTGCACAAGATGAGGGAGGTTGTAATTTATGTGTTGTTAAACAAAATAATTCTATTGAATTTTCGTGTATGTATAAAGACGGTGGAAAATCCTGTTCTAAGGTAGTCAAACATCCTCTTTTTGGAACAATAAGTATATCATGTGATAATGCTATCATATGTGGTAATTAGGCATATTTTATGAAACCCATATGTTAAAATTTATTAGTAATATTAAGATAATATTTTAATATTAACATATGGGTTAGTATTTTTCTAAATATTAATAATTAAAAACAGATAAAAATGAAAAAAATTTTAAAAATTTCAATTATAATTACAGTTGCTTTTTTGTCATGTAAGAAATCTTACAAAGAGAAAAATATTGAAATTATTAAATTTAATGAAAGTAGTTTTGAAAATAAAAAATATATAAATGGATCTATAGATAAAATTAATCTACCATGTAATCCTATCTATTTTTATTTGTATAGAGATTCAATTCTAATAATAAATAATATTAAACCTGATTTGTACTACATTACTTTATACAATTTAAAGAAGCAACAAAAGATAAAAGAAATAGCTAGAAGAGGTAAAGGTCCGAATGAATATTTAAGTTCATATTTAATATGTGATGATGAAAATCATAATTATTTTATTGTTCAAGATATTCATAAAAATGAAGTTTCAATTTTTTATTTAGATTCTGTATTAAAAAAAGATAATTATATTCCAGAACGAGTAAAAGTTCCATATTATACGAGAACTGTTGCAATTTTAGATTCAAATTATTTGGTTGGATATAATGGATATTACTTAATGAATGAAAAATATAAAAATAATGTAAATTGTTTATTTTTAATTAATAGAAAAAATAAAGCAAAAAATAAAAATGAAGACATCCCATTTAAATATTTTACAATAAATGCCACTGGAGGAAAAATTTTAGTTTCAGAAAGAAAAGATTTGATTTGGGTTGTACATTATTATTTTCCTCGGATAGATTTATATAATAAGAAATTACAAAAAATAAAATCTTTTTATGGTCCTAAGTCAGAAGAGCCAATTTATGAAATTTATAATCGTGGAGATTATCAAGAGATTTATTTTGCTAAAGGCCTTGAATATCAAGTTTACAACGAAGCTCAAATAAAAGGAGATTCAATATTTATTGGATACATTGCTGTTTATAATAAGCCGATAATAAAAAATTTATCTGTTTATAATAATAGTATCATTTTACTATTAAATGCCACAGGAAAATTTATATATAAATATTATCTTGATCATAATGCACGGTTTTTCACTATTGATAAGACAGGCAAAAAATTATATGGTCAACAAGAGTTAGATCATTGTCCTGAAGAAATAATCACTTATGATTTTTAAGATTATAAAACTTTACAGTTAGTTAAAATGCTGTTTTGATAGTTTTTCACAATATTACCTATTATCAATAAAATTAAATAATTAACGTATAAATTCGTAAAAAAGAAATTTAAAATATAGTGTTTATATTAAAATACATTAATTATGAAAAACCTTTTTATACTTTTAATAATAATTATATTTTTTTCATGTAAATGGAAGTACAACAACAAAAATAACAATTATCTTAATAACAACAATATACAATATTTAAAATATGATTTTATAAAAAGTGAAATTAAAAACATTGAATTTAAAATAAAAAATACAGAATTTTTATATTTTATATTAATTAATAATGAATGTTCTGCATGTATAATTTCATTTATCGATTGGAGGTTAAAACTAAATATTTCAAGTAATAATCTATATTTTTATGTTTTTAATAGTAATGATACATATCTTTTTGAGTATTATTTTGAAAAATTTGGGATCAAATTAAATCATAATGAATATTTTATAAATGATAAAAATGAAGTTTTTAAAAAGGTCAATGACTTAAAATATATAAATTCCAATTATATAATTGTTACAAACAATTTAGGAAAAATAATATATTTAAATAATATGTAAAAATTTTATGTTTATTACATCAAAAAAAATTTTATCAATATTCACATTTGCCTTTTTTATATTAAGTTGCAAAGATGATATTCCAAAGAATGTTAAAATCGCTTTAAAATATGCGAATAAAAATAAGAATGAATTAATTAAAGTAATAAATTATTATAAAAACTCTGAAAATAAAGAAAAATTAGCCGCAGTTTATTTTCTTATTGCTAATATGCCTGGTAAATATGGACTTTATTACTCTGATACAACTATTTACCATGATTTTATAAAAAAAATTAATTCAGTAATAAAAATTTCAAGTTGTAAGCAAATTGTAGATGATTTTATTTCTCAATATATCACATTAAATCCAGAAATAAATCATATTGAAAGAAAAAAAATATATGACATAGAAATTATTAAATCTAATTTTTTAATCAATAATATAGAGTTAGCTTTTAAAGTTTGGAAAGAAAAACCATGGGCAAAAAATTTAAGTTTTAATGAATTTTGTGAGTGGATTTTACCTTATAGAATATTAAATGAACCTTTACAACCCTGGAGACAATACTTTATAGACAATATTGAAAATATTTTGAAAGATAGTTTAAATAAATGCACAACAAGAGAAGAAGCATGCGTAGAAATAAATAAATTAATAGCAAGTAGATATATATTTCACTCAAAACTTGGGTTTTTACCTATTTTTGGTGGTATAGATTTATGGAACTTAAAGGCTGGCGAATGTATTCACAGATATGCTTTAATAACTTTGGCAATGAGAAGCATGGGTATACCTGTAAGTATCGATTTTACATACCAATATGCCAGTTGGCCAGGTAATCACTCATGGACAGTACTTTTAAGTGACAATGGTAGAATAAAACCTTTTAATGGTGGTGAGTTAAATATGCAGCTAAAAGACATTGCTGATTGTCCTATTGCTGAAGGAACACCTGTAACTACAATATTTAGAAGAACATATACTATTAATACAAATGAATTAATAGAGAATTTTCCGAATGAATTATGTCCAAATCTTACAGATAAAACAATAAAAGAAGTTACATATCAATATGATGGTATAAAACAAGGGGATATATCAATGAAATTAAAAAATTTCAAAATTTCAAAATTTGCATTTTTATTTTCATTTGAAAGAGGTTTAAATTTTGTTCCTGTTGCATGGAGTAAAATTAATAAAAATGATGTTTGCTTTAAAAATATAGGAAAAGAAGGTGTATATTTCATTGGTTTTATTACAAAAAAAGGAGTAATTGTTGAAACTAACCCTTTTGTTTGGACAAGTCAATATGATATACTTTTCCTTGAACCTAATAATGATTATGATACAGCTATTTTGTTTAGGAAATATCCTATACAATATCCTGTATGGGATTATCTTAAAAATACCAGGGGATCTTTACTTTTAGGAAGTAATGATATAAATTTTAAAAAATCGGATACATTACTGAAAATTCAAGATATAAATGATGAGTTTAATGAATATTTTATTGATTGTAAAAAAAGTTATAGATTTTATCGTTATAAAGGTTCTGATTCTGGAGAAATAAGATTGGCTGAAATTGAACTAATATCAAATAAAAAGTCAAGAATAACAGGAAAAGTTTATGGTTACATACCTTATGAAGATAACTGTGAAAAAACACAATTTGAAAATGCTTTTGATAGAAATATTCATACTAATTTTAATGCTCCTCCGGGATCATGGGTAACAATTGATGTGGGTGAACCTGTAATAATAAATTCTGTGAGAATTATTATTAGAAATCATTTCAATATAGTAGAACCTGGTCATGAATATGAATTATTTTATTTTGATAAAGGCTGGCACAGTCTTGGTAAAAAAGTAGCAAATGATTACTTTATTAAGTTTTATAAAGTTCCTTTAAATACTTTATTGGTTTTAAAAGATTTAACTGAAGGGATAGAAGAAAGAATTTTTGTTTATAATAAACAAAGAAAACAAGGCTGGTGGTAAAATTTTTAGGAGGTCTCAGAAAGCGAAATTTTATATGTTTTTAACTTTTTTAAAAAAAATTGTAAATTACTGATCAAACAAAAAAATTAAACCAGTACCAACTAATAGTTATGAAACCCTATAAAAATAATATTCCAATACTTTTTCAATTAATAGAAGTTATTTTAACAGGGATAATTATTATTATTGTTCCTATATACTTTAAACAGAATTTTGTTTTTGATTCGCAATACGAAAAATCGTTTTTGTTTTTTATCTTTCTTGGTGTATTATTGATTGTTACATGTCTGAAAAAAGCTTTTTGTGGATTTTATGATTATATTAAAATAACTATTATTGATGTTTTATTGATTGTTCTTTTTTCTTACATTTCAATTAATAATTTTTTCATTAGTAAAATTCCTGCATATACATTGAATTATTACGAAACCATTTCGCTGTTTTTGTTTTACTTTATAATACGTTCATTTTGTAATTTTCAATTCTTATTTTTGTTTGTATTTCTCATGTTATCTGGCATAATACAGTCGATATATGCCATTTTACAACTATACGATATATATCCATCTCATCATTCTATATTTAAAATAACAGGTGGATTTTTAAATCCAGGTCCATTTTCAGGATATATCTCATCTATATATCCTGTTGCGTTGGTTTTTTATTTATGTTTTCGAAAAACAAAAGAACAGGAACTAAAGAAATTTTTTATAAGTTTTTTGAAACTTTTTTTTAATAAAAATAATTTTGAAAATAAGAAACAGGAATTTAAAAAATTAAAAAATAAATTATCATTGATTAAAGAAGATATTTTATCTGTTTTTCTAAAATATATTTCTTTGTCATCAATTTTTTTTATCATAATAATTTTACCTGCAACTCAATCAAGAGCTGCATGGACTAGTGTTGTTATAATAACTTTTATTATATTATTTATTTATAGAAAAGACGTATTAGAATTAAAATTAAATAAAATTTTAAAAAAATTGCGATTGTTGTTTTCACAAAAATTAATGGCTGTAGTTATATTAATCATGTTTTTCATAATTTTTTTTATAGGCTTATACTTTTTAAAACCTCATTCGGCTTCGGGTAGATTGTTGATATGGAAAGTTACTTTTAATATGTTTGTTGACAAAATTTTTACAGGACATGGTTTTGACAAATTTGAAGCCAATTATATGATATATCAGGCAAGTTACTTTATAAAATATCCCGAATCAAAATACATTTCTCTTGCAGGTGACAATATTTATGCCTTTAATGAATTTCTCAAAATCGGTAGTGAATTGGGTATTATTGGTCTATTAATATTTTTATCAATATTGTATTTTAGTCTTAAAGGGTTGTTGTATTATGATAATTATTTTAAAACTGCCTCAAAGACTGCTATCATTTCAATACTCATATTCGGATTGTTTTCTTATCCATTTAATATTCTTGCCATAAAAATAAATTTCATATTTTTTCTTGCTGTTTTATCATTAAATTCAAGTAATGTTTTATTTACTTTTCATGTTTATAAGTTTAAACTTATAAAACCATTGTATTTAATAACTGTATTGTCATTAATATATTTCTTCTATCAGCCAGTAAAAGATTTAAAGATGGGCTATGATAATTTTGTTGATGGCTATTCTCTATATCAATACGATGATTATGAGGGATGTCTTGAAAATTATAAAAAAGCATATGACCTGGGAATGAAATATGATGGGACCTTTATGGTTGCTTATGGTAAAGCCCTATCAATATCAGGTTATCACCAAAAAGCCATTGAAATTTTAAACGATGCAAGATTATTATTAAATAATACAATTCTATATACAGCATTAGGAGACAGTTATAAAGCATTGAATCAATACGATAAAGCAGAAAAATCATACCTGATAGCACATAATATGGCTCCTGACCGATTTTATCCACTTTATCTACTTGCTAAACTTTACGATGAAATCAATCAGGGTAAAAAAGCATACGAAATTGCTGAAAAACTAATAAACAAGCAACCTAAAGTACCGTCACAAGCTGTTGATGAAATAAAAAGGGAGTTGAGAAATATATTGTCAAAATATAAAAATTTTTGAAAAAAATTTTTAATTTTTAAATGGATATGAATGATATTTTTATAATATTGTTAGTATTATAGATCTAAATTTCAAACATAAATTCCACAAAATAATGAAAAATATAATTTTAGTTGTTTTAGTTTTAATGATTGCCTGCAAAACATCAAATAAACCTGAAAGCGAGGAAGCAACTACAAATCCCAGAGATAACAAACCTGTTTCGGTTGGTGTAATGATTTTGAAAAAACAAGCTTTTAAAAATGAGATTATTGCTAATGGAAGATTAAGTGCCAGTAAAAAGATTGATTTAGTTTTTGAAGTTAGTGGTAAACTTGTAGAGCTAAATGTAACTAATGGTTCCTTTGTTTATAAAGGAGATATTATAGCACGTCTTGATCAGCAGCAATTTTTAACAGAACTTAATTTAGCTAAAGTTCAACTTGATAATGCGCGTCTGGCATTAGAAGATATACTTATAAGTCAGGGCTATTCTATTACAGATAGTAATAACATACCAACGAAAATCTTTGATATTGCAAAAATCAAATCCGGTTATCAATCTGCTATAACAAACTATCATAAAACATTATTTAATTTTAACAATTCGATAATTAAAGCTCCGTTCGACGGAGTTATTGCAAACCTCGATTATAAAATTTTTTCACAAGTTACAGCAGGTAAAACATTTTGTACAATCATTGACAATTCATCTTTTGATGTAATTTTTTATGTAACTGAATTTGATATCAAAAATATAAATAAAAATGCCACTGTTTTAATTATTCCATTTATATATCCTGATCTTCAATTTTTTGGCAAGATAGATGAAGTTAATCCAGTTATTGAAGAAAAAGGACTTATAAAAATAAAGGCAAAAATAAAATCTAACGATAAATTACTTGAAGGAATGAATGTTAAAGTTTACGTACAAAATGAAATTCCTGATCAATTTGTTGTTCCTAAGTCGGCTGTTTTGATAAGAGATAATAAAGAAGTTCTTTTTAAGTACATAAATGGCAGTGCCTATTGGACATATGTAAATGTAATACATGAAAATAGTAATTCATATGCTATTATACCTGATAAAGAAAGATCAGCTATATTAAACGAAGGAGATACAATAATTGTATCAAATAATTTAAATCTTGCTCATGATTCCAGAGTGATGATAGAGTAGAATATTAAATGTCTTTAATTATGGTAAGATATCTTATCTCACGTCCGATTGCAGTTACAATGATATTTATTGCTTTTTTGCTTGTAGGGATAGTTGCAATTAATAAAATTCCTATTTCTTTGATGCCAGATATAGAAATACCAAGAATAACAGTACAGATTGATAACCCGAATATGTCGGCACGTGAAATTGAAAATAACATTGTAAAGCCAATACGAAATAATTTAATGCAAGTATCACATTTGTCTGATATAAACAGTGTAACATCTGATGGTTATTCAAATATATATCTTACATTTGAATATGGCACAAATATTAATTTAGCTTACATTGAAGTAAATGAGAAAATAGATAGAATAATGTCATATTTGCCTGAAAGTATTAAAAGACCTAAAGTTATAAAAGCAAGTGCAAGTGATATTCCTGTATTTTATTTAAATATAACGTTATCAGACAATGAAACAACAACACCTAGTGATAATTTATTTCCTGTTTCACAAAAATTTCTTGATCTTTCTGAATTTGTACGACAGGTGATAAAAAAACGTCTTGAACAATTGCCTGAAGTTGCATTGGCTGATGTTAGTGGTGACGTTAGTCAGGAAATAATTATAATTCCCGATGAGGAAAAAATGAAAAGTTTAAATATTACCAGTGTAGAAATAGAGAACATTATAAAATCGAATAATATTTCGTTTGGTAATCTAAACATACGAGATGGACAATATCTTTATAGTGTAAGATTTACGAGTGAGATAACATCAATAAAAGATATTGAAAATATCTATATCAACAAAAATGAAAAACTTATCAGGCTTAAAGAAATTGCACAGGTATTTATTCATCCTCAAAAATTGAAAGGGAAAGTAATATCAGATGATAAGAATGCTATATCAGTTGCTATAATTAAACAATCGGATGCACGAATGCAGGATTTGAAGAAAAGTTTAGATAAATTAATTAATATATTCAAAAACGATTATCCTGATATAAATTTTAGTATTACACGAAATCAAACAACACTTCTAACATTTTCAATAAATAATTTAAAACAAAGTTTGATTGCAGGTGCATTTCTAGCTTTTATTATTATGTTCTTTTTTCTTAAAGATTTCCGTTCCCCATTGTTGATTGGTATAACTGTCCCAGCTTCATTAATTATTTCACTATTATTTTTTTATGTATTCAAAATTTCAATAAATATTATTTCTTTATCTGGATTGGCACTAGGTATAGGAATGATTGTTGATAATTCAATTGTTGTTATTGATAATATTACACAATATAAAGAACGTAACTTATCTCTTGTTGATTCTTGTATTATAGGCACTAACGAAGTAATATCTCCTTTAATAAGTTCTGTTTTAACAACCTGTGCCGTGTTTGTGCCTTTAATTTATATTAAAGGTATTGCAGGTGAGTTGTTTTACGATCAAGCTATAGCAATATCTATAGGTCTATTTGTTTCATTATTGTTATCAATATTAATTATTCCTGTTTATTATAATAAAATATTTGCGAAAAAGCATAATTATAAACTTAATATTTTTCTTGAAAGATTAAACAAAATAAATTATTCTGATATTTATAAAAAAGGGTTTTGTGTTGTGATGAAATATAAAACATTAGTTATAATAATAAGCTTATTTCTTTTAATATCTACTTATTTTTTATATAAAAGTTTACCAAAAGAAAAATTTCCACCTATGGGTAAAACTGAAATTTTTACAAAAATCAGATGGAATGAAAATATCAATATTTTAGAGAACGAACGCAGAGTAAAGCAACTTATAAAAAGTGTTAGAAATAATTTTAATCATTATACTGCTTACATAGGTAAACAAAATTTTTTATTTGGGACTGATTACGAATTAAAAGCAAACGAAGCTATTATTTATTTTAAAACTGATAACGAACAAGATCTTATTAAATTACAGAAACAAATAAATAATTTTTTAAAGAAAGAATATAGCCATTCTACTTTTGCTTATGAAGATCCTGCCAATATTTTTAATCAAATTTTTTCAGACAAAGAACCTACATTACTTGTTAAACTTAGGTCTCGTTATGATTTTGGGATCGATTACAACAGGTATTTAAGTTATACCATAAACAAACTAAAATCAAGAATTAAAGAAATTGATATTGCTGATATTGAATGGAATGAATTTATTTTACTTAAAATTGATCCTTCGTTATTAGCACTTTTTGAAATTGATATTCAAAGTATATTTAATGCATTGAATAAAGCTATAAGTGAAAACGAAATTTTTATGATAATGACTGGGGAAACATATATTCCTGTGATTATTGGAGAGAAACCTGAATTGTTTGATGAAAAACTTTCAAAACTAACAGTAATTAATAAACATGGAACAGAAATAAGGATTGGCGATATCCTAAAAAAAGAAATAAAATATGATCTAAATCAGATAATTGCTGGTGAAGAAGGCGAATATTTTCCTTTAAAACTAAATGTTGAGGATAATAAAATTTCATCGCTTATTGCATCGATTAATAATATTTTGAAAGAAGATAACTATTTTGAAGCCGATTTTTCTGGAAAATATTTCTCAAATCGGCAACTTATAAAGCAGTTATTTATTATTTTACTTATTTCATTAGCTTTATTGTATTTAATATTAGCATCACAGTTTGAATCATTGTTGCTACCATTAATTATACTTATAGAAATTCCTATAGATATTTTCGGTGCATTTTTAATATTAAAACTTGCAAATGCAGGAATCAATATCATTTCAATGACTGGATTGATTTTGATGTGTGGTATTGTAATTAACGATTCCATTCTTAAAATTGATACTATTAACAATCTGATAAAAGAAGGTTTTTCTCTTTACGACGCAATTAAAGAAGCAGGTATAAGAAGATTAAAACCTATAATAATGACATCTTTAACTACAATTTTAGCTGTTTTTCCAATATTGCTTTTTGGTGGTATGGGAAATGAGCTACAAAGACCAATGGCACTTGTTATTATAGGTAGTATGACTCTTGGTACAATTATAAGTTTATATCTGATACCTATACTTTATTATTATTTGAAAAAAATAGAATATCAAATAATTAAGTGATATTATGAAAGTTTATTTTAAAAAATCGTACATTAAAGTAGCTTTATTAATAGCATATATCTTTATTCTGATATTTATTTTACTCAAAAAAGTTATCTGGTTGTTTATTTTTGCCTTGTTATTATTGATTTTATATACTTTATATAGTAAATTAAATAGAATTTTAGAGAGATATTTTATTTACCAAATATTATATTATCCTTTCGTAGTAATTGCCATATTTATTATGGCAATTAGTGTAAGAATATTTTTTTTTGAAATATATTATATTCCTACCAATTCAATGCGAAATACAATTTTTGCAGGAGATATCATTTTGATGAACAAATTGGTTTATGGTCCATTATTACCAAAAAATCCTTATGAAGTTCCATGGTTTAATTTATTTTATTATTTTATATCAAAAAATAAATCAAGTATTGATTCATCATGCTGGAATATAAAAAGACTTAAAGGTTTTTCTAAAATCAAATATAATGATATTATAATTTTCGAACATAACGAAAATAATGAAAATATTATATTCATAAAACGTTGTACAGGCTTACCTGGAGATACAATACATATTATTAATGAAAAAATATATACACATGGAAAAATTATAGATTCGCCACCTGAAGCAATTTATACATACAAAATTTATTATTCTGATTATAATAAATTATTTAACGTCCTAAAACTACCTGATATAGAAAAAAACTTAATAGCATACAACGAGAAAGAAAATTATTTGAGTGTTATTATGCCTTATATGATAAAAGAAAAACTTTTAAAATATAACTTTATTAATTCTATAGTTATAGAAAAAGAAAGAGCAGATACAGCATTTCATAAATTTCCATATAGTAATCTTTTCAATTGGACACTTGACAGTTTTGGTCCTTTGTGGATACCAGCTCGAAACAAAGAAATATTATTAAACACTAAAAATTATATATTATACAAGGATATCATAAATACGGAAACTAAAAGTAATTTTAAAATTATTAATGATAGTATATTTATTATTGATAATCAAATAGTTACAAAATATAAATTCAAAAACAACTATTATTTTGTTATGGGAGACAATAGGCATGATTCACGCGACTCAAGATATATTGGATTTATTTCAGAAGACAACATACTTGGAAAGGCTACAGTTATAATTTTTTCAAAAACGGAGAAAATTAATTTAAATAGAATTTTTAAAAAATTAAAGTAGCATAAATAATGAACACTTGAGATAAAAATAAATTAGCAATGATTCAAAATGATATAAAATATATTGGTTGGCGTTTTTCTTCTTTTTCAGTTATTTTATTGTTTATAGCTTTTATAATAACCGGAATTTCTTTTATACCATTATTAAATATACAGTTAAAGCCTTCAAGAACACTTCCTAGCCTCGAAATTACTTATTATTGGTATGGTGCCTCACCACGTGTTATTGAAAAAGAAGTAACATCAAAACTTGAAAGTGCATTAAGTCGAATATCCTCGCTTAAAAATATTTCTTCACAATCATCAAAAAATTATGGGCGTATAAATCTTGAATTTAAAAAAAATGTGGATATTGATCTTATTCGTTTCGAAGTTGCTTCAGTAATAAGACAGGTATACACTCAGTTACCACAAGGGGTTTCATATCCTGAGATATCAATTGGTATTAAGGGTGAGAAAAAAGAAGTGTTGCTTGTTTATAATATTATTTCGCCAGCATCACCATCATTTATACAAAAATATGCCGATGAAAATATTTTTCACAAAATTAGTAAAATAAAAGGTGTGGGTGATGTTGTTGTTTATGGTGCAAATCCTTTGGAATATATAGTTACTCTAGATGTAAAAAAACTTATTAATCTCAATATTACATCATACGATGTTATAAATGCTATTGTAAATTTTTTTTCAGATAAAAAATTAGGATTAACAAACAATATAAATTCTATGGGTGATACTATATATACCAATGTTGTTTTAAGCACAAAAAAAGATTCAAATTCTTTTAATTATATACCTGTTAAAAATATTAAAAACAGAACAATATATCTTCATGAAATAGCATCAATTAAGTTAAAAGAAAAAACACCATATCAATATTATAGAATAAATGGATTAAATACTATAAACCTTGTAATATATAGTAAAACAGGTTCAAATACTCTAAAAACAGCTCGACTTGTTAAAAATGTTATTAATCAAATAAAGCCGGTTTTGCCTCCTAATTACGATATTATTTTATCTTATGATTCGACCGATTATACAGTTAAAGAACTTAAAACAATTTCACTTCGTACAGTATTTTCTGTTTTATTTTTATCTATATTTGTTCTTTTTGTAAATCGTAGTTTTAGGTATCTCATAATTATTCTAATAAGTTTATTTGCTAATCTTTTTATTGCGGCTATATTTTATTATATATTCAAAGTAGAAATTCATTTATATTCGCTTGCAGGAATTACAGTTTCATTTGGTCTGATAATAGACAATAGTATAGTAATGATTGATCACTTGCGATATTATAAAAACAAAAAAGTTTTTCTTGCTATACTTGCTGCAACTCTCACTACAATTGGTTCTATAGGTGTAATATTTTTTCTGAAAGAATCGCAGCGAATAAATGTCATCGATTTTGCCATAGTTGTTTTAATAAATCTCATTATTTCTATGTTTATTGCTTTGTTTTTAATACCAGCACTGGTTGATAAAATCAAAATTAATAAAAAAATTACACCCTTATTTTATAAACGTAAAAGAAGAATTGTAAAATTTTCTAGAAATTACTATAGATTTTTAATGTTCTCAAAAAAATGGAAATTAATTTATTTTATATTATTTATTCTTGCTTTTGGTATACCAGTTCATTTACTTCCTCAAAAAATTGAAAAAGAAAACAGATTAGCATCGATATACAATGCTACTATTGGAAGTGAAACTTTTGGTAAAATAAGACCAATAATTGAAAAAATTTTTGGAGGAACTTTTCGTCTTTTTTCGCAAAATGTTTTTGAAAGTTCTTTTTACACAGAGCCAGAAAGAACAAAATTATATATAAATGGATCAATGCCAGAAGGTTGTACTGTTCAACAACTTAATGAAGCCATGTTAAAAATGGAAAATTATCTGAAAGGTTTCAACGAAATTGAAATGTTTAAAACCTCAATATTTGATTATAATTATGGTTCAATTGAGATTACCTTTAAAAGGGTTTTTGAAACAGGATATTTTCCATATTTTTTAAAAGAACTAGTAACATCTTTTGCTATAAATCTTGGTGGTGTCGATTGGTCGATATATGGTGTTGGGGAAGGATTCAGCAATGCATTGTATTCGGGTTTTAAAAGTAACAGAATAATAGTTGAAGGTTATAATTATGATCGTCTTTTTGAATATTCAAGACAATTGTGTGATTCTCTAACTACTAATCCAAGAATAAGAGATATAGAAATTTCGGGTAACATATCATGGCGAACCGAGTCAAATAATGAATTTATTTTATCGTTCGACAAATTTACTATGGCTAAGGAAAATATTTCTTTATATGACTACTATTTTGCACTAAGAAATTTACTATATAGTGGCAACACTGCTCAGATAATAGTCAATAATCAGAAATACGACGTAATTGTTATTACCAGCGAAACAGATAATTTCGACATCTGGAAATTCAAAAACGAACCAGTAATAGTAAAAGAATCTGTTATGCCGTTTTCTAGGTTATCAACAATCGAAAAACGTAAAACAGAACATGACATTTATAAAAACAATCAACTCTATCGTCTTATTGTTGCATATGATTTTATAGGGCCATATAACCTTGCAGAAAGAGTGATGAGCAAGTATATAAAAATTTTTGAAAATATATTACCTGTTGGTTATAAAATTTATTCTGAGAGATATAGTTTCTGGTATAAAGAAGAAAAAAAGCAATATTTGCTTATATTTCTGGTTATTTTAATTATATATTTTATATGCTGTATTTTATTTGAATCATTATCTCAACCTTTAGCAATTATAATGTTAATTCCAGTATCATTTATTGGTTTATTTTTAACATTTGTGATTTTTAAAGTAAATTTTGATCAAGGTGGTTTTGCTGCATTTATAATGCTAAGTGGTTTGACAGTAAATTCGGGGTTGTATATTTTAAATGATTACAATAACTTATTAAAAAACCAAAATAAAGCAAATCTAATTAAACTTTATATAAAAGCTTACAATTCAAAAATAATTCCTACATTATTAACTATATTGTCAACAATTATTGGATTATTACCTTTTATTCTGGGTAAAAAAGAAATTTTCTGGTATTCATTTGCTACAGGTACAATTGGTGGATTAATATTTTCAGTTGTAGGAATATTTTTTCTATTTCCGCTATTTTTGAAAGCGAGCGAATATACTAAAAAACAATAGATATGATAAAAAATATTTTTTTAATAATTTTGTTATTAACTGCAGTAAGTAAAACATATGCACAGTGTGATACACTTATTTTATCCCTTAATGATGCAATTGTGAGAGCTGCAGATAGTTCATTACAAGCATTGATGAGTTACAATAATTTTCTTGCTGCTTATTGGCAACATAGAAGTTTTAAATCAGAAAAATTGCCGTTTATTAATGTATCTACTAATCCTTTATATTTTAGCCGTACATTTACTCGTGAATTTAATTTTGCTGATACATCTTACTATTTTGTTGAACAAAGGTTATTAAATTCTGACATCAATATTTCTATCAATCAAAGCATACCTCTTACAGGTGGGCAAATTTATATAGATGCAGCAATTGATAGATTGCAAAATTTGAAAAATAAAAGTTTTACCCAATACTCTACCACACCCCTAAGAATAGGTTTAAATCAACAATTATTTGGTTATAATAAATATAAATGGAGCAATAAAATAGAACCTTTAAAATACGAAAAAGCACAAAAAGATTTGATTAAAAATATTGAAGATATATCACTTAATACTGTAGCATATTACTTCAAATTTATAAAAGCCTCAATAAATTTAGAACTTGCAAAAAAATATTTGAATAATGCAGATACATTACTAAAGATAAGTATTAAAAAATATGAAATAGCTTCTATAAGCAGGGAAGATCTTTATACAATACAATTACAGTTTATAAATAAAGAAAGTGAATATAAAAATGCAATTATTGAATATAAAAATGCACGAACTCAATTACTTTCATTTTTAAGATTATCAGAAAATATAGAAATTAAACCTGTAATTCCGAAGGTTATTCATAACACATCTATAGATCAAGAAAAAGCCATTACACTGTTTAAGGAAAATAATCCTGATTTACTTAACTTAGAAATTCAAAGACTTGAATCGCTCAGTAATGTTGAGAAAATTAAAAAAGAAAGCAGATTTTATTCTAATCTAAATGCAAGTTTTGGTTTAAATCAGACAGCTGGTAATTTTTCAGAAACATTTAAAAACCCAACCGATCAGGAAATAATAAGAGTAAGCTTGTCAATACCAATCCTCGACTGGGGAAATGCAAGAGGAAAATATAACTTAACAAAAAAGCAACATGAAGCATTATTAGCTTTATTAGAACAAAATAAAATTGATTTACTTCAGACTGTAAAACTTGCAGTTGAAAAATTCAATTTACAAAAAGAACTTGTATTTAAAAGTCGTCTTGCTGACAGTTTAGCTCGTGAAACTTATGAAATAACTTTAAAGAGATATATAAATGGACAGTCGGATATAATAAGATTATTAAATTCACAAGCATCAGCAATAGAAGCACAACGTAACTATATAAATGCTCTTGAACAATACTGGTATTATTATTATTTTCTCAGGAAATTAACTTTATACGATTTGATACAAGACAGAGAAATTGAAAAAGACTATATTATAAAAATTTTAAATTAATGGAATTTATGACTTAAAATATGTCTTTCTTATTAAAATTATAGCAATTTTCTTAACTTTTTTTATATAATGCCTAAATTGTATGATAAATTGTTTTTTAAGTAAAATAACACTATACTACAGACAAATAATGATAATATTGGTCATGATCTGAATAATTAGTCGTTCCTTAAAAAGTCAATTTGAATTTTTTTCTTGAGAAAGGATAAGAGAAAAAATGAAAAAATAGTATTTGAAAATAGAGAAAAAGCGTTTGAAAAAAGTAAAAAAAAATTTTTTCTTCCACAGGTACCATTTTAAAAAATTTGCAAGGTTTCTGCTATAAATTAACAAAATCTTGCAGAATTTTTACTATAAAAATCTTATTAAGTTATTAACAGTCAATGGTTTATTATGTTAATAAGGGTCGACTAAATAAGCAAACTAAATTCTTAAATCTTCAAACAATAAGGCTTTCATCTCTTCAAACAAAAAATTTAAAAATTTTTTCCACCAAAAATTTTGTTTTTTTTAAAAAATTTTTATTTTTGATGTATTAAACAATTCCACCAAACTGAAATTTATGTTTAATGTTTCTGTAAATAAAGAAAACAAATACTTATCAACACAAAAGCAAGGAATTCATACAGCTTGCATATATTTATATATCAGGAAGTTATTAAAATTCTTTCTAAATAAAGAAAAGCTTTTCCGTGATATTCTCAAGTATTTAAATCCAGTAAAACATATAAAAAAGCAAGCTGTTTTTTCAGCAATAAGCATTTTCTTTTTATTGTCTAACTAAAAAATAAAGGAAGGACTGCTATGACGTAACTTTTTGCAAAAACAAAAAAATTATCAACTGAAGGAAGTAAGTTGGTAATTAAAACAATTAAAATCAAAAATTTAAATTTTTAACCTTAAATTTTTAAATATTATGAAAACAAAAAAGATTAAATTGGTTATTTTCAGTTGTATTTTTATTTTATCAATGCTTATGGTTCGTAAAACCATGAATCATAATGAAAATGGTAATTTAACTTTAAAAAATCTTTTTGTTATAGCGCATGTTTATGCAGAAGATCCACCATCAGGCCCATGTGGATGTTATGTGTGTTCTCCATATCATGAATATAATGCATGTTATTTGGATTGCCAGTGGTGGAAGGGCTGGAAATGTGGTTGATTATAACAAATATGGCTGTTTAAAAAGAATATAAAGAATTTTTTAACACTTTTTAAACAGCCTTTATTATTTAAATTTCTCCAATAAATTATTGAGTTTTTTTTATTTAAAAATTCTAACTTTAACACAACCTGATAAATTAAAATTTATGACTATGAAACTAAAAAGTATATTATTTTTTTTGTTTATGTCAATTATATTTTCTCAGTGTAAAAAAGAAGCTAGAGAAATTCGTTTTTCAAAGTTTCCAGTTGAATACAATTTGAAAGCAATTGTATTTGAAAATCAAAATATAAATTTTACCCCCAGTTTTATATGTTTAATAGATTCTTTAATTATATTGAAAAATCCAAAAGCAACAGACAAAGTATATCATATATATAACAAGAAAGATTTTAACTATATTACCTCTTTTTGCAGGATAGGGCATGGTGAAGGAGAATTTATAAGTCCTGCCAATATAGCATTTAATCACAAAACCAGGTCGATATGGGTGCTAGATTATGGTAATACTAAATTCTGGGAATTTCCTCTTGATAGTATACTAACTAATTATAATTATTTGCCTGAAAGGTTCATACAGTTACCAATGAGTTTAATGCCTATTGGTGGTATGGAATGGATTAAAGACACTATTTTGGCTATTACTGGTACAACAGGTGATGCCTTGTTATATCTTTATAACGAAAAAGGTAAATTTATTGGAGAATACGGGAAAAAAGTAATAAAAAGAGAAAAATCATGGCGCGATATTTCTTATGCAATGGTTTCAGATTTCAGGTTTATGTACAATGAAAAAAGAGATGAATTAGTTGCTGTACATAAACATTACGATTTAATTTCATTTTATAAAAATGGTAAACATAAGTTAAGTGTAAGAGGACCTATATTCTTAAAACCTAAATTTGAGTTTATTGGGGATGTTATAAAATATGGAAATACTGATACTTATACAGCTTATTATTGTCCATATCAATATAAAAATTATATTCTTGTTGACTTCGTTGGGAAAGGACATACATACATGAATGGTCGTTTATTTCCTTTAGATTATCCAAAACATATATTTGTATTCGATTGGGAAGGAAATGTAATTGCCAGATTAAATACCGACAGAGAATTAGGTTTTTATTGTATCGACGAAAATGAAAAAATGATATATGCAATAGATATAGCATCAGAAAATCCTATAATAAAATACGATTTAAGTGAAATAAAAGAATTACAATAAAATATTAAACTTATGAAATATCTCTATAAAATTTTAAAAACCTTCGTGGTTATTGTATTTTTGTTTTCAATAATATCGTGTAAATATTATAATGCAAAGAAGAATATTGATTCATTAAAAAATACAGAAATACAATTGCCTGAAAAAGTTATATTCATTTACGATAATAAAATATATACTTATGATACATTTAATTTAATAAATAGCAAATATAAAATTTTATCATACATCTCTGGAGGATGTCATGCATGCTATATAAATATTAACAGATGGAAAAGTTTAATTGATAGTTTAAAATTGTATGGTATCCCGGTATTGTTTTACATAAGTGTTGATGACATAAATTATTTCAAAAAAATTTTATACCCTGAAATAAAATTTAAATATCCATTTATAGTTGATACTTTGAATTTGTTTTATATGAAAAACAAACTTTATAATTATGATAATTTTCATTTTTATACCTTTATGGTTGATAAGAACAATAAAATAATATTAATTGGTAATCCAGCAATGAGTGTAAGAGTTAAAAATTTATACTTTAAAACAATAAAAAAAATAAATAAAAAACTGATAAATTAATTGTTTGTCCCCTTATTATTAAAAAGGTTTAGGAGATATTCCTCTAAAAACTCAAACTGAAATAATTGGATAAAAAATTTCCACTAATTTTTTTATTTTTAAAAAAAATTTTTATTCTTGATGTGTTAAACAATTCCACCAAACTTAAATTTATGTTTAATGTTTCTGTAAATAAAGAAAACAAATACTTATCAACACAAAAGCAACGAATCCATACAGCTTGCATATATATATATATATATATATATCAGGAAGTTATTTAAATTCTTTCTAAATAAAGAAAAGCTTTTCTGTAATATTTTGCAGTTAATAAATCCAGTAAAACATATAAAAAAGCAGTTAGAAAGTATATATATTTCTGCTTTTTCAGCAATAAATATTTTCTCTTTATTGTCTAATCATAAAATTAAAGGAGGGCATGTTATGACGTAACTAAAATTATTTAAAGATTGTTAACCGAAGAATAGTAAGTTGATAATCATTAATGTTTTTAAAAAAATTTTTTATTATTGTTTAATTTTTAAAATTAAGAATTTATTATAAAAAAGGCCAATTTACCAATGCCTATAGTAAAATTGGTAAAAATTAAATTTTTAAAAATATGAAAAAGAAAATTTTTTACGGAATTCTGACGATTGCTATATTAACTGTGTTTACCTATAATGTTACTATTGTAAAAAAAGCTCATTATGCAGAAGTCTCTCTAAATTCGCTTTTAAGAGGATCAATGGCAGAAGGTGAAAGTACATGTTGTATAGGTGATAAATTTAAAATAGAACCAATTCCTGGTGGTTGGCGTTGTGTAAATAATGCGGGTAACTCTTGTTGTCCAATATGTTAAATTTATTTATTTTAAGGAGCTATCTTTTGAAGCAAAAGGCTTCAAACAGATAGCTAATTTTTTAATTTTTAAAAAAAATTATATGCGTACTAAAAACATTCTTTCATTATTTTTAATAGTTATATTATTATTTTATTCGTGCAAAAATAACAAAACTGATGTAAGATTAACAGAGATAAAAATATCTCCTAAAATAAGTAATGATGAAATATTACAATCTTTAATTAAAGATATTAAAATTATAAAACTACAAACAACGGATTCTGCGTTAATTAAGTATATTTGGAAGTTAGAATATATCAGAAATAGATTTTATATTCAAACGCTACCCAATAAACCAATTTTTGTATTTGATAGCATTGGAAATTATATATATTCTATAGGGAAACATGGTAAAGGACCAGGAGAATTTATTCAATTAGTTGATTATTTAATTAATGAAGAAGAGGATAACGTGATTTTATTTTCATGGCCAGATAAAACATTATATTACACATTGGATGGTAAATATTTAAGAGAAACAAAAGCAAAACTACCTATTTATAAATCAATTAAAATAAATAAAAATTTGTTTGCTGTGTATATTGGATGTGGTACCATTATGCCAGATGGAGAAGAACCACCTTCGGATATTGTCTTTACTGATGCCAATTTTAATATCATTTCAAAATATAAGAAAAGACCAGCATATAAAAACAAAATGGGAGCATATACTAATATCTTTTCAAAATGGAACGAAAATATAAGTTATCTTGGAGAATATAGTTATACCGTATGTTTAATCAAAAACAAAAATCTTATTCCACAGTTTTATTTAAATTTTGGTGAATATCAAATCACTGAAGAATTTTTAAAAAGAAATCAAAATATAAATCCTGTAGAATATTTTAACAAAATAAAAAATGAATATGCTCATTTTATAAGATATGCGCAAAATGAAAATTATTTTTGGGTTGAATACTACTTGAAATTAAATACACTTGATAAACATTTTGCAATTTATTCAAAAAAAGATTCTAAAGTATTAAATTTTAGTTGTGATAAAAAACAACCATTAACAAAATTACTATCTACCATTATTTCCAATTATAAAGAAGAATTTATTTTTTTAGTGGAAGCATCAGATTTCAAAGAAATATCAGAAGACATTAAAGATAAATTAGTTAACAGCTCTACAAAAAAGACAAAATACTTAAATGATATATTAAAAATTTCTTCGCAAACAAAAGAGACTGATAATCCACTATTAATAATATTAACTTTAAAACATAATTAAAAATGAAAAAACTAATTTATGCAATTTTTATTTTACTATTTTTATTAAGTAATATTCTTTATTCGCAACAAACTGATAAAAGAAAAACAATGCAATTGTTTATAATAAATAAAAAAGATTCAATTATTGCAGAGAAAGAGATTTTTTTAAAAAAAATTGATTTTAAAAGTATTGTTTATATAAATTTTATAACTGATACAACAGTGATAAGAAAAATTAAAATAGAAAATATTGATACAATAATAGAATTGGAGTTAAAGAGAGGTGAAGAGTATAATAATAATATAAAGTGAGAAATACTGTAATCGAAAGTATTACATTGTTTTCCATAATTTTAAACATTTATTTTTTGTATAGAAATAATTACCAGAAGAAATTAATTTTATAAGCTACCAGAATATTGAATAGATATAAAAAACAACTTCTTGAAAAACAAGTTAAAATTAATAAATTAAAAAATAATTTTTTAAGAAAAATTTAAGAAGAAAATACGAAAATACATGAATCTATTATACATTTGATTGGTAAGAATTTAACCCAACTTGAGCACAGGTATGATATAAATATCTGTATATCAATTTATTAAATTTATTAATTTCGTTTTTCGGGGAACACAAATTTTTTTCTAAAGCTTGTGGTATCGGTGAATTTTACCCATTATCTTATTTTTTTTATCTGCTGCTTTTATGAACATGTTGCAAATATAAAAGAAATTTTTTTATTTCCAAATCTTATAAAATCTTTCTGGGAACACAAATAAATTTTGAAAATTTTGAAAAAGTTATATGCTTGTATATCAATATTTTAAAATTTTTGCAAAAATTTTAAATCTCTCTTTTTTACAATTTTTAGCTTCTAAATGCTCAAGTTGGGTTAAATAAAAAATTTATATTTCGTTTTACAGAAAACAATGTAGTGATTTTGTTATTAAGCAAATTAATATAATTGAGAAATTATTCAAATTACTTAAATATAAGAAAATTGTAGTTAAGTAGTTGTATTAAAAAAATATTGAAATTTCCCGCAAAGAAGGTAAAAATTATATTGAGATTGTCAATTATATTTTCTCAGTGTAAAAGAGGAGGTAGGGAAATTCGTTTTTCAAAGTTTCCGGTTGAATACAATCTGAAAGCAATTGTATTTGAAAATCAAAATATAAATTTTACGCCTCTTTCTATGTATTTAATAGATTCTTTAATTATATTGGATACTCGAAAACCAACATACAAGGCTTTCTATATTTATAATAAGAAAAATTTTAACTACATTACCTCTTTTTGCAGAATGGGGCATGGTGAAGGAGAATTTATAAGTCCTGCCCATATGGCATTTAATCACAAAACCAAGTCAATATGGGTGTTGGATTATGGTAATACTAAATTCTGGGAATTTCCTCTTGATAGTATACTAACTAATGAAAATTATTTGCCTAAGAGGTTCATACAGTTGCCAATGAGTTTAATGCCTATTGGTGGTATGAAATGGATTAAAGACACTATTTTGGCTATTACGGGTGCAACAGGTGATGCCTTGTTATATCTTTATAACGAAAAAGGTAAATTTATTGGAGGATATGGAAAAAAAGTAATAAAAAGAGAAAAATTATGGCGCGATATTTCTTATGCTATGGTTTCAGATTTCAGGTTTATGTACAATGAAAAAAGAGATGAATTAGTTGCTGTACATAAACATTACGATTTAATTTCATTTTATAAAAATGGTAAACATAAGTTAAGTGTAAGAGGACCTATATTCTTAAAACCTAAATTTGAGTTTATTGGAGATGTTATAAAATATGGAAATACTGATACTTATACGGCTTATTATTGTCCATATTCATATAAAAATTATATTCTTATATGTTTCGTAAGGAAGGGGCATATGAATATAAATGGAAAAATATTTCCTGCATGTTATCCAAAACATATATTTGTATTCGACTGGGAAGGAAATGTAATTGCCAGATTAAATACCGACAGAGAATTAGGTGATTATTGTATCGACGAAAATGAAAAAATGATATATGCAATAGATATAGCATCAGAAAATCCTATAATAAAATACGATCTAAGTAAAATAAAAGAATTACAATAAATTAAACCTATGAACTATCTTTTTAAAAATATAAAAAACTTTGTTATTATAATATTTTTGTTTTCAATATTATCGTGTAAATATTATAATGCAAAGAAGAATATTGATTCATTAAAAAATACAGAAATACAATTGCCTGAAAAAGTTATATTCATTTACGATAATAAAATATATACTTATGATACATTTAATTTGATAAATAGCAAATATAAAATTTTAACATACATTTCAGGAGGATGTCATGCATGCTATATAAATATTAACAGATGGAAAAGTTTAATTGATAGTTTAAAATTGTATGGTATCCCGGTATTATTTTACATAAGTGTTGATGACATAAATTATTTCAAAAAAATTTTATACCCTGAAATAAAATTTAAATATCCATTTATAGTTGATACTTTGAATTTGTTTTATATGAAAAACAAACTTTATAATTATGATAATTTTCATTTTTATACCTTTATGGTTGATAAGAACAATAAAATAATATTAATTGGTAATCCAGCAATGAGTGTAAGAGTTAAAAATTTATACTTTAAAACAATAAAAAAAATAAATAAAAAACTGATAAATTAATTGTTTGTCCCCTTATTATTAAAAAGGTTTAGGAGATATTCCTCTAAAAACTCAAACTGAAATAATTGGATAAAAAATTTCCACTAATTTTTTTATTTTTAAAAAAAATTTTTATTCTTGATGTGTTAAACAATTCCACCAAACTGAAATTTATGTTTAATGTTTCTGTAAATAAAGAAAACAAATACTTATCAACACAAAAGCAAGGAATTCATACAGCTTGCATATATATATATATATATATATATCATGAATTTATTAAAATTCTTTCTAAATAAAGAAAAGCTTTTCCGTGATATTCCGCAGTTAATAAATCCAGTAAAACATATAAAAAAGCAAGCGAATAATTTTATTTCTAAATTTTTGAAACAATTAATATTTAAATATTTTCTAACCCAAAAAACTAAAGGAGGTATTGCTATGACATAGCTAAAATTATTAAAAAAAATTATCAACCGAAGAATAGCAAGTTGATAATCATTAATGTTTTTAAAAAAGATTTTTTTATTATTGTTTAACTTTAAAACTTATGAACTATGAAAAAATTGTTTTTAAAATTTTTATTTGTAACTGTAGTATCAGTAATATCTATTACAAGTTTTTTATATTTAAATGTAACCCAGAAGCCGAACAATACTCTTGTTTTAGAAAATATTAAAGCAATTGCTGATTCTGAATCAGGTGGTGCCAAGAATTATGTATTTTGCAATCCGTACAACGTGGTATGTGCTATTACTAATGATGGTGGCTATATCTGGGGAACTTTAAAAAGTGGTACAGAATGCCCTAAATTTACTTAATTTAATTTATAAAACTATTTAGTAAATTAATTTACTAAATAGTTTTTTTTGAAACCCAGATTAATAAACTAAAATAAAATTACTATGAGAATTTTTAAACTATACTTTAATTTAATAATTTTAAAATTTATTATTTTTGCATCTTGTTCAAAGGATCCTTGTTTGTCTTTGTTTAAAGATGAAAAAGTAATTCAATCAGAAATTATAAATTTTAAGGATAAATTTCCTCTGGCAAATCCTTTTCTTTTAACTAAAATTGATTCTTTTATAATTTTAGCAGACGTTTACGATAAAAAACTTTTTACAATTATTAACTTGTATGATAAAAATATTTATAGATTTGGAAGAATCGGACATGGCCCGGGTGAATTTTTGATAGGTAGTTTTGTTTGTGGTTTTAATGAAAAAAAAGATATTTACTTTTATAATCCTTCATTCCGAAAACTTTATAAAGCAAACATAAATAATATAATTAAATATACAAATTATAATCCTATAGAAATTTTGTCTTTTAATAAACAAAATATTTCAAAGTTAGATTTGATTAATGATTCTTTGTTTATAGTACAAGGTAAGTTTGGAAATTATAGATTAGTTTTGTTAAATAATAAAGGAAAAATATTAGATTCAACACTTCAATATCCAGAATACAAAAAAACAATAAACCCAATTTTTTACGAATTGGCATTTCAGGGAAAGGTAAGTGTAAATTCAAAATCTTTAAAATTTGTCCATATTACATATAAAAGCTCTAATATAGGTTTTTATAAAATTATAAATAATAAAATAGTTGTAATTAAAGAAATTTTTCTTAAAAATCCTTCCATGAAATTGATTAATTTAAGCGGTAATATTATGACTTGTTTACCTGATAAAAATTGTATACATGGCTATTTAGATGTATATACCTCTAATAATTTTGTATATGCTATATATAATAACAAAAAAGTCTCTGAAGAAAATAATTTGCTTTCATCGAATGTTTTAGTTTTTGATTGGGACGGAAAACCTATTAAAATTTTAAAATTAGATAAAAAAGTATCTTTCATTTGTGCATCCGATGATGATTCATTTATTTATGCAATAAGTTATGAAAATGAAAAAATTAATCTTTTATCATATAGGCTATAGTTTTGTTTTTTTAATACTATTTGTTTTAATTTCTTGCAAAGAAAATAAGACTTTATCTTTATACAAAGATATGATAAATAAAAAAATTCATATTATAGATAGTTTTCCTATAAGGATAGGTGAAAATTTTCTTAATGAAACTGAGAAAAAAGAAATCTTTTTAAAAAATATAAAAATGATAATTATAATTAATGGATATTGTGAATTTTGTTTCACTCAAATTGAAGAATGGAAAGATTTTATTTTAACATTAAAACTGCTTGATAGTTCAAAAATAACATTCTTATTTTATGTTTATAGTTTAAATTATCTTCCTTTCAATTCATATATATCAACTATTAACTTCGAATATCCGATAGTATATGATACAAACAACTTTTTTGCAAAGCTAAACAACATTCCTGATGACAATATTCTAAATACTATGTTAGTATTTAATGATACTATTCGCCTGAGCGGGAATCCTATTTTAATACCAAAAATGAAAAAGTTATACATTAATTATTTTAAAGAGATAATAAATAATCCTGATTTTAAAAAATAAAACTATGTTTTAAAATATTATCTTTCAAAGATAACTAGAGTAATTTTTCATATTAGATATCAAAGCAAATCGTTTTATATTAAAAAAATATAAACTATTATACATAATACATTATGTCATATGCAAATAAGAAAAATATGCTATAAATGAGAGATTTTATTTTTTTAAAAGTATCATTTTTTCTTTTTTGTTTTGTACTTTATTATTATATTATCTTTTTGATATTAATCACCTTATCTTATTTTAATCGCTCATCGGGATTTATAATCCCGATGCAAATAAAGGTGAATTTGTAATTCACACAATAACAGAATTACAAATTCTGAAAACATTTACTTGCGGATTATAATCCGCAAGAGTAGTAGATTGTAAACAAAATTCTGAAATCTTCAAATAATCAAGTTTTTATTTCTTCAAACAAAAAATCTAAAAATTTTTCCACTAATTTTTTTGTTTTTTAAAAAAATTTTTATTTTTGACGTGTTAAACAATTCCACCAAACTGAAATTTATGTTTAATGTTTCTGTAAATAAAGAAAACAAATACTTATCAACACAAAAGCAAGGAATTCATACAGCTTGCATATATATATATATATATATATCAT
>Ga0272449_1000543_pt1 | contig 44293 bp, 43 predicted proteins | sample YNPCB0241_FD_198679 | JGI IMG/M metagenome (GOLD analysis project Ga0272449, IMG submission 198679) | Hot spring sediment microbial communities from Yellowstone National Park, WY, United States - YNP-CB-024-1 | ecosystem: Environmental > Aquatic > Thermal springs > Hot (42-90C) > Sediment...
ACATAGTCAGTCGGAGGGGGACTGTCGGCAGAAATTCGCCGGGGGCGGGATTTGAACCCGCGCGGGCTTCATCAGCCCAGTGGCTTAGCAGGCCACCCCCCTACCGGGCTAGGGCACCCCGGCAACCTTCTCCCCCATCTCTCAACACTTGAAAAACGGGTCATAGCATTTAACCATATTCTTTTTCGGCTCTAGCGGTATAGAGCTCCACAGCCGGCTATGGTGAGATTTATCCAGAGGGTCTTGAGAGAATGAAGCCCTGATAAAGATTTATGGTTTAAGCTCCCTGACACCTATAATCGAGAAAAGTCGAAGATGTTTTCTGGAGGTATAGGTCGCGGGTAGGGTCTGGGTAGGCTACCCCTCGAACTCTGGAGCCTCTTTCTTACCCTTCTCCTCCTTCTTCTTCGAGGCAGCGACGACGTCGTCTATCCTCAGTATCATCGCGGTGGCCTCGAAGCTGGCCTTTAGGGACTGCGCCTTGACCCTGAAGGGCTCTATGACCCCCAGCCTAATCATGTCGTCTGCCTTTGCAGTATTGATATTTATTCCGAAGTTGTGGTGCCCCTCACCGTGCTTACTCCTGAGCGCCGACATCAGGTCTACAGGGTCGTAGCCGGCGTTCTCTGTCAGGGTCTTCGGTATCACCTCAAGAGCCTCAGCGAAGCCTAACATTGCGAGCTGCTCCTTGCCCGAATACTTTGAAGCGTTAGTCCTGATGTAGTGGGACAACGCAGTCTCGATCGCACCGCCTCCTGGGACGTATCTGTTATCCTCAACTATACAAATCATGTTCATGAGCGCGTCGTTAAGCGATCTCTCGGCCTCGTCGAGCTGTCTCTCAAGCCCTGCTCTAAGCAGTATCGAGACGGCCTTCGGGTTCTTACACTGCTCGACGAACACCATCCTGTCCTCTCCGATCTTCCTCTCCTCGACCAGACCGGCCTCGCCGAGGTCCTTCGGGGAAAGGTCCTCGAAGTTAGTGACGATCCTGCCGCCTGTCGCCTTCTCCAGCTTCTCCATGTCGCTCCTCTTCACCCTTCGTACAGCTAAGATACCGGCCTTCGCGAGGAAGAATTGCGCCGCGTCATCGATCCCCTTCTGGCAGAACACGACGTTAGCGCCCACCTGCTGGACCTTGTCCACCATCTCCTTGAGGATCTTGGCCTCCTCATCTAAGAACTCCTTGATCTTGAGTGGGTCCCTGATCCGTATCTCGGCGCTGAACTCGGTTTTCTCGATCTCGAAAGGCGCGTCGATAATCGCTATCTTGGCGTTTGTCACACGCTTCGGCATGCCTGGATGAACAACTTCCTTGTCAATTACGACTCCCCTTATCAGCTGGGACTCGAGTATGCTCTTCCCCATCTTCTTGACTATCTGTATATCGTCCTTGTCCGCTTTACGCCTACCGTCATACTCCCTAGTGACAGCGAGGACCGCATCGATTGCGAGTGAGGCTACGTGATCCATCCCGAAGCCTAGGGACTTGCTTCCGAGGCTCGTGGTCACGATCTTCTGGAGCGTGGACCTGTCAGTTAGCTGGACCGGGATGGCCAGCTCGTTGAGCTTCTGTAAAGCGAGGTCCAATCCCTTCTTGTACCCCGAGATTATTGTGCTCGGATGGATCTTCTGCTCTATCAGCTCTTCGGCCTTTGAGAGGAGCTCGCCGGCGAGGAGGACGGCGCTTGTGGTCCCGTCGCCCACAGACTTGTCCTGAGTCTTCGCCACCTCTATGATCATCTTCGCAGCCGGGTGCTCTACATCCATCTTCTCGAGAATCGTGGCGCCATCGTTAGTCACGATAACATCGCCGATAGTGTCGACAAGGATTTTGTCCATCCCTTTCGGTCCGAGGGTCGTCTTCACCATCTCCGCGATAATCTTGGCGGCGGAGATGTTGTTTCTCTGGGCGGATCTCCCCCGCGTCCTTGTGGTGCCTTCCTTCAACACGATTACTGGCTGCCCGGCAAGAGCCATCTCATAACACCCGGCTTTATGCTGCGCATACCCCAAATTTAAATGTAAATCTCAACATGTGTGTGAAATCTGTGTTAGGAGGGGATAAGGGCGGGAAAAAGAGTTATAACGGCCTTGGCGCCGGGTTTGCTTGAAACTATGGTTCTGCTTGGCGCTCACGTCTCTATATCTGGTATGATCTCTTTATCGGTGGAGCGGGCTAAAGATCTTGGCTGCACCACCTTCCAGATATTTACGAGGAACCCAAGGGGCTGGACTGCCAAGAAGCTGGATCGCGAAGATGCCGAGAGCTTTGTCCGGAAGAGAAGGGAGCATGGGTACGAGATAGTTGTGGCCCATATGCCGTATTTGCCTAACATCGCGAGCACGGACCCCATGACTTGGAGGAGGTCGGTCAGGAGCCTGGTGGAGGAGCTGGAGAGGTGCGAGGCCTTGGGGATAGAGTACCTAGTCTGCCACATAGGCAGCCACATGGGGAAGGGGTTGGAGAAGGGGATCACACAGGTCGCTAAGGCTGTTGACGAGGCGTTGTCTAAGGTGGAGCCGGGCTGCATGATTTTGCTAGAGAGTATGGCGGGTCAGAAGAACAGCGTCGGCTCTTATTTCCATGAGATCCGAGAGATATTGGACAGGGTTGGTAGCAATGATAGGGTCGGGGTCTGTCTCGACACGTGTCACCTGTATGCCGCCGGCTATGACGTATCTACTCCAGAGGGGCTGGAGCAGACGCTGGAGAGTTTCGACAGAGAGGTGGGGTTGAGCCGGTTGAAAGTCGTTCACCTAAACGACTCCAAGGGCGGCCTGGGTAGCCATCTCGACAGGCACGAGCACATAGGGATGGGGTTCATAGGCGAGAGGGGTTTCGGGGGGATAGTCAACCACAAGGTGCTCAGGACGCTCCCGATGATCTTGGAGACCCCCCAGGACAGCTACGGGGACTACAGGTATGACTTGGAAGTGGTCAGGAGGCTGATAAGGAGTGGTTAGCAGCGTTCGCCAGTTGCTTCGCGTAATCGTGAAGGTATCGCTCTCAGCCACGGCCCTCAAGTTCGTGGCTGTGGGCGTTCTATGCCTCCTGCTGGCGGAGGCGCTTCTCTATCTCCTAGTGGATTGGGTGGGGGTTGACCAGCTCTGGTCTGGCGCTGTCGCCGTCGAGGTCTCGGTCGTGGCGAACTTTGTGATAAACGATTCATGGACCTTCCGCAATGACAGGCCTCCTGGGGGGTTTTTCAGCAGGATGTTAAAGTTTCACCTCACCAGGATTTTCAGCATAGCCCTGAACTTGGGGGCATACAGCTTCATGGTGTCAGTACTGGCTGTGAACTATCTCCTGTCATACTTCATAGCGACGGTGCTGGCGTTCTCCGTGAACTTCCTGACCAGCGTCCTCTGGATCTGGAGGGGGTCGATCGATAGGGTAACTGGTCAGAGCTTTGAGAGGCCGGCCTCCTCAAGGGAGGCGAGCTCTGCTTCTTGAAAACCGAGGGCCCTGAGGCCCTTCGCGATGAGTGTGACATAGGTCTTGGAGGGAGCGACATGTCTCCTCGGGTTCACCGATATGTATGTGTGGGCACTCTCGACACCGCCCTCGGTAGCGACGGATACCTTGATCCTGCTCCGGAGCGCGGGTAGCCCTTGGTACTTGTCGAGCCGCTCAAAGTCTTCGTGCTCTATGATGTATAGCGCACCTGGGACTCTGTGCCCCGGGGCCTCCTCGATCCCGGCTATGCCGCCGCGCCACGCGGCTGAGTAGGTGTCGAAGACGAGCCTATAGTCTTCGAGAATCGCCCTGCTTAGTCCATACCAAGTACCTATTATCCGCTTCATGACCTCTTGGTTAACTGTCACGTCATAGGCGAAGTAGTTAGACCTCAAAGCCACCATACATTTACGTAGCGATGTTATTTGTAGTTTTTAATAGCGGGGTTTGGGCGGCTAGGTTCTCAGAGATGGCCTGGAGGGTGGAGGCGCCGGCGAGGCTTCATCTGGGCTTCGCATCGACCGGTGAGGTCCTCACGCCGTGGTTCGGGATAGGGTTGTCTCTGGAGGAGCCTAGGACGGTGGTTGAGGCGAGACGTCTCTGCAAAGAGGGGATCCTACTGCAGGGACATTTCTGGGATGAGGCTGAGGAAGTCGTCAGGACTCTGTGCCGAGAGCTCGGCGTAGAGGGAGGTGTCAAGATAAGGGTTGAGGAGTCTCCGCCCAGACACGTCGGCTTGGGCACAACCACACAGCTCTATCTCTCCATACTGACAGCCCTATCGCTACTTGTGGGCCGTCGCATCGACGAGGAGGTTCTGGTCAGGAGGGGGTTCGTCGGGGCCTTCTCGCGGGTTGGTGTTGCCGCGTTTAAGAGGGGCGGGTTCATAGTTGACCTAGGTGTGGGGCATGACGCCCGGAGGAGCTATCTGAGCCTCCTGTTCCCGGACGACTGGTGGGTTGTGCTTGCGAGGCCGCTGGGCAAGCATGGCCACCCTAGGAGGGGTGAGGGCGATAAGATCAGGTCGCTTCGCTACGGCCTCGAGCGGGAGCTGAGACTCTCTCGACTCCTCTTCCAGAGGATCATTCCGGGGGTTCTGGAGAGGGAGCTGGAGCTATTCGGCGAGGGGCTGAGCCAGTACCAGAGGACGGTGGGGGAGGCGTTCAGCCACCTCCAGGGAGGTGTCTTTAACCCCGACTCCGCTCCGATCATAGAGATCATGGAGCAGCAAGGCCTCTTGGGGACAGGACAGTCAAGCTGGGGGCCGACCTGCTACGGTTTCACGGAGAGCTTCGCGAGGGCTGAAGAGGCGAGGAGACACCTCGCGGAGTCCTCGGCCTGTGAGGCCTGGATAACGAGGGCCAATAACAAGGGCGCTAGGGCCGTGGAGACGGCGACATAGCGGGGGAGAAGGGTGGTAATTTTTATCTCTGGCCCGCCTGTAGCTCGGGTTAGAGGAATGGACTTCGCCAAACTCGTCAGCTATTACGAGAGGCTTGAGGCCACGACCAAGAGGCTCGAGATGAGGGACATCCTGATCGAGCTTTTCAGGGAGGCTGAGCCCCGCGAGCTGGGGAAGATAGCGTACCTCACCCTTGGACAGCTCTACCCTCCATACGTCGGGATCGAGCTTGGGATGGCGGAGAAGCTAGCGGTGAGGGCGCTGAAGCTGGTTTCGGGGGTTGAGGAGCAGAGGATTGAGGAGATGCTCAGGAAGAGTGGTGACCTAGGCCTCGTCGCAGAGCAGCTCCTATCGTCGAAGCGGACACAGATGGTTCTCAGCCTCGAGCCGCTTACGGTCGAAGGGGTCTACAACACGCTTGAGAGGATCGCGAGGCTGACGGGGGAAGGATCGGTGGACATGAAGGTCAAGGCCCTCTCGGGACTCCTGTCCCAAGCCTCACCGAAAGAGGCGAGATATCTTGTCAGGCTCATCACGGGGAAGATGAGGCTCGGGGTGGCAGACATGACGATAGTGGACGCTCTCGCGAACCTGAGCGGGGTGGAGAAGGACTTGATCGAGAGAGCCTACAACCTTTGCTCCGACATCGGGCTCGTCGCATCCTCAGTCAAGGAGAAGGGGGCCGCTGGTGCTAGCGAGATAGGGATCAGATGCGGGGTCCCTGTGAGGCCGATGCTGGCCGAGAGGCTCTCTTCAAGCGTTGAGATCCTAGAGAAGCTTGGCGGGAAAGGTCTCGCCGAGTTCAAATACGATGGCGAGAGGATGCAGATACATAAGCATGACAGCATGCTGTGGATCTTCTCGAGGAGGCAGGAGAACATAACCTCCCAGTTCCCCGACGTGGTAAAGCTCTGCCTCGGAGGGATAAGGCCCCGCGAAGCCATAATAGAGTGCGAAGCAGTCGCATACGACCCGGACACGGGCGACATGTTGCCTTTCCAAGAGCTGATGCACAGGAGGCGGAAATACGACGTGGAGAAGGCGGCGCAGCTCTACCCTGTCAGCCTCTTCTTCTTCGACCTGCTGCTCGTGGATGGAGAGAGCTACGTCGACCGGCCTCTGCTCGATAGGAGGGAGAGGCTTGGAGAGGCGATCGATGAGTCCGAGAACTTCAGATTGACAGTGGGTCAACTCGTCGATGATCCGGAGGCTCTGGACAGGTTCATGCTGAGCGCAGTCGAGGCTGGCTGCGAGGGCGTTATAGTCAAGGATGTCTCAGCAAAATCCGTTTACAGGGCTGGCGCCAGGGGCTGGCTCTGGATCAAATACAAGCGGAGCTATGTCTCCAAGCTAACGGACACGCTGGACTTGGTTGTGGTCGGGGCCTTCTACGGTAGGGGTAAGAGGAGCGGGAGGCTGGGAACGCTGCTGATGGCGGCCTACGACGATGAGCGAGACACCTTCAAGACGGTCTGCAAGGTCGGGACAGGGTTTAAGGACGAGGACCTCGAGAGGTTGACGGAGATGCTCATGCCTCTAGCCTCGAGGCAGAAGCCGGCGCGGGTCGACTCCATCATGGAGCCTGACGTATGGGTGAGGCCGGAGCTGGTTCTGGAGATAGTGGGGGACGAGATAACTCTGAGCCCGATACACACCTCTGGCTGGGGAGCAATATCTAGGGATACGGGCCTGGCCGTTAGGTTCCCCCGGTTCACCGGGAGGTACAGGGAGGACAAGGCGCCTGAGGACGCAACCACGGTGAAGGAGATCTTGGAGATGTATAAGTCCCAGCTGAAGGCTGTTGTGGGTGGGGAGGGGGAGCAGGCCTGAGCGGTGAGGAGCAGCAGGAGAAGGCGCGGCAGCTAGCCGAGATCAAGGCTTGGATAGAGAGGAGGATGATCGAGCTTAACCAGGAGCTCGATATGCTGAGGAGGATGGGCGAATACGTGGACGAGCAGCTGACCCAGATGAGCTTCAGGAAGGCCGACACGCTGGCTAGGCGTCCCGAGGAGGCTAGGCCCGGACCAACTGCCCCGCCCGTGGCCGAGAAGGCGATCGTCAGGTCTGTGAGGAGCAGGACCGGGGTTAATCTCGCCACGGTCAGCTACACTCGTGACGAGGTGAGGTTTCAGCTCAGCCCTGCGGTCGAGCTGATGAGCGACGACAAGCCCTTCACCTCCTTCCTACTTAGAAAGGTGTTGGACCCGATGGCTGATGAGGACCGGAGGAAGGTTGAAGCTGGTGAGCTGGACGAGGCCAAGGCCCTCAGCTACGACATCGTCTACGACGGTGACCGCGTCAAGGAGATACTTGTCAGGAATTATAAGGGCGAGGCCCGGCTGAGGGAGCTGATAAACTCTGTCCGCTGGACCCTGGAGACGGTCTCGTCTAGATAGAGCGCTATACGCCGCCCGTTATCGGAGTAACACTTATCAGAGCCACCCGGGAGCTTAGGGGTAGGCGTTGAGGAGCCTCCTCCCCTTTGCGCTGGCCTTCCTAGCCCTTGCCCTAGCCCTAGTGCTTCAGGGCGAGGTCGCTGAAGCGTCTTTGGGAACCATCACGATAACGGTGCGCGACTACCACGGCAACCCGCTCCCAGACGCCTTCGTTTGTCTCAGGAACGAGACGGCGTGCTACCAGGCTAAAACTGACAGTAACGGCAGGGCAACTTGGAGCAGGATGAATCTCACAAAGCTATACAACTTGAACGTCACGCATCTCGGCATAATGGTTAGACAGATTCTGGGCTGGAACTATTCAAGGGCTGCGGACCCTAAAGACATCCGTACGGGCGTCTTCGACGTAAAGGTCTGCGTCGTTTCTGCCGGAGGCCTAGAGGCCGTCCAGGGCGCCAGCGTCGGGATAAGAAGCGGCGAGACCGACCCCGATGTTAACAGGAGGTCCACGTCCCAGAGCGACGGCTGCGTGACCTTCCAGAGGCTACCCGGCAACGGGACCAGCTATCAGGTCAACGCGACGTTCCTTCACCAAGTCTTCAACCTAAGGATTGAGGGGCCGACGATCGATCTTTCTTTAGACCATGATAACTATGACAGAACGGTCGTTGAGCTGCCGCTCTACCGTCTCAGACTCACGCTTCAAGACAGGTCTGCCAGGCCGGTCAGAGACTTGACGGTCAACCTCTGGAGGGGCGAGAAGGCTGGGCCGCCACAGCTAAGCCAGACCAGCGATGCTTCAGGGCTGGTCGCTTTCAGGCTCCTTCCCGCCGGCAGATACGTCTATGAGGCATCCTATAGGGGGGACGTCATATACAGGGTTGATCCTCCGGAGAACCTTGACAGAAACAGGGATAGGCCCATCACTTTACCGCTGACTCCCGTCACGGTGGAGCTCTACGACCAGAAGAACAAGCCTCTCACGGCCTATCCGCCTCCGGGCTTTAGGCTGACTATAAGGTTCTTCGCCGACGCGAGGCTGTACTTCGAAGATATAGTGCAGTCCAACACCGTTATCAGCGCCGGATACGTTTATGACGAGCGCGACTATAGGCTGACAGTCCTGTTCGAGGGCCAGGAAGTCTTCTCGGGAATCGTCAAGGCCGACGACGTAAGGTCGGGGCGCGTACAGGCCAAGATACGCTTCGGCGACTTCTCCATCACCCTCCAAACGGAGGGACTGTATGGGAACCTGCCGAGGATCATGCAGAGGGCTGTCCTGCGGCTTCAGGCAGGGACATACTCGCTGCAGGAGGCGTTCGGCGGAGGCTTGACCTCAACGCTGAGGGATAAGCCCCTCGTCCAGTACAGCTACCAACTCGTCGTCGACGGCTCGGTGGTGGGTGAGGGCATGGTGGCCCCAGTACACGGCGAGTCAAGACAGGTAAGGCCTACTACTTATCCGCTGAGACTCAACGCCTCGTCCCTCGACCAGCGGCCCGTGGCGGGGCGTCTCAGGATAATGTACGGCAACGAGCTGGTTGGGGAGCTCGACCTCCCCAGAGACGGCGCGGCTATAGAGGGCCTTGTCAGGCTTCCATACCGCTATCTCTTCACCTATAAGGGTGTAGAGGTGGCGAGCGGGGCGGTCGAGCCGCAGGACCTCGAGCCAGGCAGGTACATCATCCCTGCCGCGGTGGGTGATGTTAGGGCGCGGATCCTCGACAACGCGGGGAAGGAGCCCCTCAGGGGGGCCCTAGCAACCCTCACGGTCGCGGCCTACGCGGCTGAGGGGGCGACAGACGACGAGGGCAGGGTCCTTTTCCCCGACGCCCCTATCTCGGCGGCCTTCCTCACAGTCTACTATCATGGGGTTAAGGTGTACTCGGCTCCTCTCACGTTTACTCCCCAGGCGCGTGAGGCCGAGATCAAGGGAACAGGCGTCTACGACATCGGGCTGAGGGTCCTGGACGGCGTCGGGGATCTGCTTAGAGGCGCGGAGGTTAAGATCAACGTGGGGACGCTCACGATCACTAGAACCATAGAGCAGGAAGACGTACTCGCGCTACCCCTAATGCCGAACGGCACGGCCACAATCACGGTAACTTACCTAGGCATGCAGGTGTACAGCGCCTCTCACCGGATCCTTAGGAACAATGAGCTCATAGAGGTCGCCGCTAAGGTCTACCCTCTCTCCCTCGAGATCTACGCTAGGACAAGCGGGGGGACGGCACCCCTCGACGGCGCCATGGTCAATATCCTTGCTGAGGACAGGGGAGTAGCTGCGATCCAGGCTAGGAACGGTAGAGCAAGCGTGAAACTACCTGCGGGAGGTTACGTTATCTATGTGAGCTACCTCGGGGCAAGGGTCGGGGACCGTCTTGTCTCGCTGACCGGGAGCCAGAAGCTCGTCCTTGAGACATCGGTATACGAGGTTAGGTTCACCGCTCTGAGCCTGGACGGGTCCCCGGTCGCTGACTTGGAGCTCGCCATAACTGGTGAGGATGAGGGCGTGGCCGCGGTGGTCAGGACCAGGGAGGATGGGTCGGGATCCATCCTGTTGCCGGAGGGCACTTACACGGTTGGGTATGGCGAGGGGGAGAGCAGGAACACCGTCAGGGTTAGAGTCAGCTCAGTCTCCAACTGGACGGTGCTGCATGGAAACCTCCGCGCCTACAGGCTCGTGCCTCTGGTCGCTGCGCCGTTATTATTCGCCATATCTATATTTGGGTTCTACTCATCCTTCAAGCTGAAGTCGGCGGTGCGGCGCGAGCCGGCTCAGAGAGGCGCGCAGGAGAGGAGAGAGAGGGAGACCTCATGGGTTCCGAGGGAGAGGAGAAGACTGAGGCGAAACGTCTGAGCAGAACAAGGCAGATAGTTAAGGTCGTCATCCCCTACGCGGCTGTGCTCGTCGGGGCCCTAGCAGCCTATTACGTGCTAGGACTCTCCCTCGGTACAGACACGCCGCTAGTGGTCGTGCCCACAGGCAGCATGAGGCCCGTGATAGAGGTGGGCGATATCCTCGTGATACAGGGCGTGAGGCCTGAGGAGATCAGGGCGGACCCCTTGAACGGCGACGTGATAGTCTTCTGGCAGCCCGGCAGCAACATCAGGATAGTCCACAGAGCCATCGAACGGGGCCCCCTCGGCGTGATAACTAAGGGCGACGCCAACTCCTACCCCGACTTCTTCTCTCCCGTGCCCTACGATCTCGTCATAGGGAGGTGGACAGGGATCAAGATCCCCTACTGGACGGGGCTCGGCTACCTCGCTCTCATACTCCGAGGCGAGCTCTACCGCCCCCTCGGCCAGATAATCTGGCTCACCATCATAGTGCTGGTGATCCTATCCTTCAGGGACCTATTCTCCCCTCCAAAGCGGAGAGCCTATCCCTGAGGACCCTCGCAAGATCCTTGAGCGGCCAAGCCCCCCCAAGCCTCGAGGCTGTCTCGACCAGCTCACGGGCCTCGGCCAGAAGCTTCCTCGCCTCTTCAACCCTACCCATCGAGGCATAGGGCTCGACCCTGCTCGCGCGAACAGCCGCCTCGACTAGACATCCCGCTGAGCGGCTGTAGGGTCTGGGGACGACCAGCCTATACTTCAGGCCCACTGGCCGGCAGAGCGTCTTCAGCCACACATCATCCCTCGATACCGCGACGACCCTGAACTCCACCACGGCGAGAGCGTCGGCTAGCGAGGAGGCGTCGATGCGGGTGGCGGACTCCGTTTTAAGACTTAGGACTCCGAGATCTAGGGCCGCCTCCACTATGTACTCCGGCGTAGTGATGTTCAGTGTCCCGCACATTCTGCTAAGTAGATTCTGGCCCGTCTGGGATGAGGAGTGGGGCTTGAGCTTGATCGCGTCTCCCCCTTCGCTGACGCTGAAACCCATGGCGGCCACGTGAGGGCTACCGTCTGGGTTTCGCGTCGCCACCACGCCCTCGTAGTGGACCCTCTCCTCCAGCCCGAGGATCCTCGAGAAAGCATCGGGGTCACCGCTCACCCACGAGCCGCCAGAAGCATCCATCAAGCATCCACCCTCTATCCGAGGGGGAAGCTCTGCTCAATAACCGTTTAATAACTGGGGCCCTGGTGACTACAGGCGTGGCGGGCGAGGAGGTAGTCTACCACGTGAGGACAGGGGCTGGAGAGGTCGAGAAGATTCTTCTCACGGACGAGGTCGCCTCGAAGGCCAACATACTCACAAGAGACGCGGCGACACTCCTAGGGAAGGAGGGCACTTACATACGCGTGATAGGGACGGAGGAGCAGCTGAGACGGGTGCAGGAGCTTCTTGAGGGGAAGGCGAGGAGGGTCGAGGAGGACGAGCTTCGTGAGGTATTGCGGAAGATAAAGGAAGAGGACGAGAAGGCCCTCGAAGGGTTCGGCAACATATTCCTGTGACCGGCCCGCTCCTCCAACACTTATATCAAGACAGCCGGCCGCTAGAATTATGGAGGGGCGGGGGTGGCCGAGCCAGGTCAAAGGCGGCGGGCTTAAGATCCGCACAACAGTTGAAGGGATGTGAGACCCGCTCCCGCAGGCCAGACTTGAGTGGGGCGGAAGGGTTCGTGGGTTCGAATCCCACCCCCCGCAAAGTTATGCTCAGGCATCTAATCCTAGCAGCTTCTCCTCAGAGGGCTTTCGCGGGATTTTAGACAGAATGTTGGGCCCTAGAGCGGGTTGATGCGGATATTTTTCCGAGGATCCTAAAAAGTAGGATCGGCTACTCATTGAGCGTTTCTCTACTCTGCTCCCAGTATGAAGAACGCTATCGCGATTCCGTAGATGGCGAGCGCCTCCCCGAACGCTGCGATGATGATCGCCACGGTCCTGACCTCAGGCCTCTCAGCCGCCGCGGCGAGACCCGCCGATCCTGCCCGCGAGATCGCGAACCCGGAAGCCAAGACCGCTGCCGCGAAGGCGATAGCTGCCGCAAAGACCTTGCTGAAGAGGGGCGTCGCTGCTTCAGCCGCGAAGGCTATCGGAAGCGCTAGAAGAACTAGGGATCCGGCGACTAACAGCGCGGTCCTAAGTTGCATCTTGCCTCGGGATTTAGGGGGATAAGCCCACATATATACCCGACTAGTGCCGTATCGTCCGCTCGTTAGACCGCCCCTCATCTCACCCCAGATCCTCCGGACTTCGTCACATAACGAGTAGGATGGGAAAATAGATATTATGGCCGTTTGTTGAATGGCGCGATGGTCGTAAAGGTTGGTGAGAAAGCGCCGGATTTCACCCTCCTAGACCAAGACAGGAAGCCGCGAAGCCTCAGCGAGTACCGTGGAAAGAAGGTAGTGCTGGCCTTCTACCCGGGAGCCTTCACCTCCGTCTGCACCAAGGAGATGTGCACCCTACGCGACAGCCTCGCAAACTTCTCGCGTCTAGACGCATCTGTGCTAGGGATAAGCGTCAACGACCCCTTCACCCTGAAGGCCTTCGCGGAGAGTAACAAGCTGGGGTTCACGCTCCTCTCAGACTACAGCCGAGAGGTCTCCCGGACCTACGCGGGCCTTCACGAGGACTTCATAGGCATGAAAGGATACAGCGCGGCGAAGAGGGCCGTCTTCATAATTGATAGGACCGGCGTCGTCAGATATGCTTGGGTCTCGGAGGACCCCCTAAAGGAGCCCGACTACAGGGCGATAGAGGAGGAGCTAGGTAGGATCAACTGAGCATAACCGTGCCGCCGTCGATCACTATCACCTGCCCATTAACGAAGCTGAAGAGGTCAGAGGCGAGGGCTAGAGCCACACTAGCCACCTCCTTGGGCTCGCCCCACCTCCCCATAGGCGACTCCGCCGCGAGTTTCCTCTTCTCGCTAGGCTTAAGCTTGTCGTAGGTGGGGCCTGTCTTTATGTTGCCCAGCGCAAGAGCATAGGCCCTCACTCTATAGTGATGGTATTCGGCCGCTATTGCCTTGACCAGCCCGATCACCGTGAGCTTCGCCAAGGAGTAGGCCGCGCCGAACCTATACCAGGTTATGGCTGGCGTCGATGAGGTGAGGATCACGACGCCGCCGTTTTTCCTCATTGCATGGAGCGCGGCCTTGGTCAGGCGGAGGGCGGTGTAGAAGTCTGCCTCCATTATCCTCTTGACATCATTCTCGTCAAGCTGGGCGATGCTGCTGTACCAGATCTTAGGGTCCAGCCTCGCGCCCACGTAGCTGATTAGGACGTCTAGTCCTCCCAGTTTTCTTAGGGTCTCTCGGATCGCCTGCTCCGCACCTGCCGGTTTCTCCAAGTCCGCCGCCACCGTCAGCGGCCTTCCCGCCACTACTGCTATCTCGTCGGCCAGCCTTTTCAGGATTAATCGCCGCCTCGCTACTAGGGCGAGCCTCGCCCCATGCTGCGCGAAGAGCCTCGCCGTCTCCTGGCCTATCTCGCTGGTGGCCCCCGCTATCAGGCACCTCTTCCCCGAGAGCATCATGGCCATGACCTTCCATTAAGCGCCGTTTATCCTTTCCGGGAGAGGCCTTTCCTGAGACAGGCGAGGAGACGTAGACCACGCCTTTGCCGTCGACCTCACGGAACACCCAGCCTCGCGTGAGGAAGCGTACGGCCAGGACTGGTCGGGGGGTGAAGGACTCCCCACAGTGCGGGCACATTACCCTGAACAGCTCGGTAAACTTCAGAAGCCTCTCCAACTGCTCAGGCCTCACGTAGATCCTCTCCCTGTTGGTCGACTTGACCTCCAGAGCATAGAGCTCGCCGCCGTCTACCACGAGGAGGTCGGGCTTGTAGACCTTCCCGGTCCCGCTCCCCGGTGTCCGAACGGCATAATAGCCGGGGACGCCCAAGTCCACGAATCTCCTCATCAGGTAGTACTCTCCCTCATACCCGATCCTCAGCCTGTATCTCCGCCTATACCGGGAGGCGGGGCGCCTGGGCATAGGCCTAGAGCCCTCCTTAACGTATTTATTGGTTGCCAGCCATAGTGGAGGCGAGGTCGCGCGGATCTTACCTCATCATCTAGGTGGGCGGGCCATGTCTCGCGGTGTGAAATCATTAAATAGCTGACGCGCTCTGGAGTGTCGCTTAAACTGTCATGAGACGGGCGGGTCACCTAACGGCTCTCTCTATCGGCCATCTGGTCAACGATCTCTACGGGACCGTCCTGCCGCCGCTCTATCCCCTCCTCATGAGGCTTTACGGGCTCACATACAGCCTAGTCGGGCTGTACGCTGCGGCCTACCTCATCTCCTCCGCTATCCTCCAGCCCCTCTTCGGGCATGTCTTCGACAAGCATAAGCCCAAGGTCATGCTCCCGTTATCGATTCTACTGGGTGGCGTGGGCATAGGTCTGCTGGGCCTCGTCAAGGACTATGTCCTCTCTCTCCTCCTAGTTGCCGCCGCTGGCACCGGGTCGGCGATCTTCCACCCCGTCGCGTCGGCGTACTCATCCTACGAGTCGAGCAGGAGAGGCCTCTACTTCTCCATCTTCATGATAGCGGGGAGGGTTGGGGCGCTCGTAGCTCCTTTCCTAGCGCTTTCGCTGGTGGGCCTGCTGGGAATGGAGGGGCTGCTGCTCCTCATCATACCGGCCTTAGCCCTGCTATACTTTCTCTTCAGGGTGGAGGGGTTTGAGGAACCTTTGCCGAACGGAGTAAATGGGTCGCGCTCAGAGCAAGTGATACAGCCGCTGAGCCTAGGAGTGCTCCTGCTGACCGGGCTCGTCGCTCTGGCTGGGGTCAGCGCACACGTAGCCGCTATGAGTATTCCCAGCTTTATCTCTCTGTTGGCGGTTAGTCGTGGCCTGGGCCAGGAGTTCGGCGGCTTGCTCTTGACGGCCCACTTCTTGGGCGCGATCATAGGGGTTCCCGTCACGGGCTGGCTCTCAGACATTAAGGGTAGGTACCAAGTGGCTCTGCTCGTCCTCGGCTCGTCATCAGCTCTCCTCATACTACTCCCGTCGCTTGACCCCGGTTGGATGCTCTTGGTCGTCACTTTCCAGGGTGCGGGCTTCGTCTCGATGACCACGCTCCTCATCTTGATCATGCATGAGATCATGCCGAGCAGGAAGGGGCTGGCGACGAGCGTGATCTACGGTGTCGCGCTCGGGGGTGGGGGTCTCTCCACACCACTCATCGGCTACCTGATAGACTTGGGCGGCTTCTCCTACGGCTTCACGGTACTCTCCTTGGTCGGTCTCCTCTCCCTTATACCGCTCTCGCTTGTTTGGAGGCTCAGATCAAGGGCGAGTTAGAGGCCGCTAGAGAGTCGATCTACTCTTCGCGGGTGTAGGGCTTGCCGAGGGCCGCGGGAGCCGGGATCCTCCCCCGCGTCGCGAGCGAGACAACCACGAGGGTTAGGATCGTTATCAGGTAGGGAAGCATCATCACAAGCTGGGGTGTCTCGGCGCCTAGCCCGCGGAGCTGGACGCGGAACTGAAGCGCCTCCAAGGCCCCGAACAGCAGAGAAGCCCCCACGGCCCTCAGGGGACTCCATGACGCCAAGATGACTAGGCTCAGAGCGATGAAGCCCCTGCTCCGCGTCAGGTCCTCGACCCAGAAGGGTTGGTAGCCCGTGAAGAGGTAGGCACCCGCGAGCCCGGCGAAGGCGGAGCCGACGATCAGGGCCAGGTACCTGGTCAGGAACACGTTGATGCCCGAGGAGTCGGCCAGGGCGGGATTCTCCCCGACGCTCCTCAGCGAGAGGCCCCATCGGGTCCTGAAGATTATGAGCCACGCCAAAACGGCCGATATCAAGCCGAAGTAAACCAACGCGTTCTGTGTGAAGAGCGCGCGCCCGAGGACCGGTATACCGCTGAGGGGGCCGAGGTTCAGCTCTTGGAGCCTCGGAGCCTGTTTCAGCTCCGCGAGGTACCCTGGAACCGCAGGGTTAAGGGTCTCCAGCACATACCTCGCCACCTCCGGTGCTCCTACGAAGCCGCTGAGCCCAAGCCCAAGCCAAGTGATCGCCAGACCAACGACGACCTGGTTCAGCCTCAGGGACACCGATAACGTTGCGTGGAAGAGGCCGACAAGCGCGCCCAGCGCGGCCGCGCCCAGTAGAGCGGCGAGGTGCCCGTAGGCGAGTGTGAGGAGGAAGGATGATACGGCGCCTATCGCCATTATCCCCTCGATGCCGAGGTTGATCACTCCCGACCTCTCTGTTATGGACTCGCCGACGGCTGCTAGGAGGTAGATCGTCCCGGCCGCTACTGCGCTGGAGAGGAGGGCTTCGACAAAGGCTAGGGCCTCCTGCACTAGCCCCCACCCCCGCCCCTACGGGCTATCCGAAGCCTGTGCCTCTTCCAGAACTCGGCGAGGATCGTGGTTATGAATATCATCGCGATAATTATCTTGACGCCGGCCCTCGGCATCTGGATGGAGGCCTGTAACACATCGCCAGAGGTCAGAAGCATGCCGAACAGCAGCGACGAGAAGGAGACGGTTATCGGGTTGAGGCCTCCGAGAAGGGCGGCGATTATCGCGTGGTAGCCGTATCCAGGGGAGGCCCCGGGCCTCAACCTTCCTATGAGGTTACCGGCTACCACGAGTCCCGCCAGGCCGGCCAGCATCCCCGAGATCAGTACGCCCTTCAGCACCACGGATCCTGTGCGTATACCGGCGTACCTCGAGGCGTAGGGGTTTAGTCCGACCACCTTAGACTCGAAGCCGAAGACCGTGTAGTTGAAGACTAGTAGAGTTGTGAGGGCGCAGGCCGCTGATACGGCTAAGAAGACCGCCCACTCGGGTGTGCCGGGGGGAGCTAGCTTGGCCTCGGGCGGGAACGGGATCGTCTGGGCGAAGCCATACCCGGTGGGGTCCTTCCAGGGCCCGTGTACGAGGTAGTCGGCTAGAAGAATCGCCGTGTAGTTTAGCATGAGCGTCGTGATGATCTCGTTAGCCCCTACCCGTATCTTTAGGGCCGCAGGTATGAGGCTCCAAAGGCCCCCGGCGAGGGCGGAGGCGGCCACTGCGAGGAGCAGGAGCAGGGGCCCTCCCGGCAAAATCCCCCCGTAATTCAGCACGACAACACCTGTCGCGGCGATCATCCCCATGTAGAGCTGTCCCTCCGCGCCGATGTTCCAGAAGTTGAGCCGATAGGAGTATGAGAGCCCTATTGCGGCGAGGATTATGGGTGTGGACTTCCTGAAGATCTCCTCCACCATCGTCGGGCTGAGGACAGACCTCCCGAAAGCCGAGTATATCTCCAGGGCGCCATACCCGAGGAGCTGGAAGATCGCCCCCGAGAGCAGGAAAGCCATAGCCAGGAACAGCAGGGTCACTAGGGCTGATCGCGCCCTAGAGAGTTCGGGGCGTCGCTCGAGCCTTATGCTTAGAGAGCCGGCTAGAGGGATGTTAAGACGACGCATTGACGGCCACTCCCCTCGACATCAGGGCCCCGAGATCCTCGGGGGAGGCCTCGCCTCTGCCCAGTACGCCTACGACCCTTCCGTCATACATCACGGCGATCCTGTCGCTCAGTTCGAGAACCTCGTCTATATCCTCGCTCACGAACAAGACTCCTATCCCTCTCTCGCGGAGACGCATCAGCACCCTTTTGATCTGCTCGGTGGCAGCTATGTCGAGACCCTTTGTGGGGTAAGCCGCGACCACAAGGCGCGGATTTGTCGTCTCTAGCTCCCTTCCGAGGATTAGCCTCTGGACATTGCCGCCCGAGAGTGTTGAGGCCTTTGAGCGGAGCGATCCGACCTCGACCCTGAACTCGCCCACCACCTTCCGCGCCCTCTCGACGACTCTCCCCCACCTGACAAATCCGAGCCTACCGGTGAAAGGCGGGTATCTCGCGACCCTGAGGGCTACGTTCTCGTAGATGGAGAGCTCGGGGACTATGCCCCACTTCTTGCCTTCGGGGGGGATATAGGTGATTCCGAGCTCCATCAGTTTTCGAGGCATGGCGCCCGCCACTTCCACTCCTCTGAAGATCACGCGTCCGGAGAGCGGCTTCCTGATCCCCGTAATGGCCTCGACGAGCTCCACCTGACCATTCCCGCTGACTCCTGCTATTCCTAAGATCTCCCCACCGTATACGTCGAGGTCGACACCCTTGACGGCGAGGACCCCCTTGTCCCCCATCACCCTTAGACCCCTCAGCGAGAGTAGTAGCTCGCGCTCCTTCGCCCCTGTTTGCGGCAGGGGGATATCAAGCCCCGACGCGTTTATCCCCACCATGGCTGCGGAGAGCTCCTCTATGTTCGTCTCCCGCGTCGGCTTAGTCAGCACTACCCGCCCCTTCCTCATGACGGTGACCCTGTCGCTCACGGACATGGCCTCGTTCAGCTTGTGGGTTATCAGGACGACGCTTTTCCCCTCTTCAGCCATCCTCCTGAGGGTCTTGAAGAGCATCCGGCTCTCGATCGGTGTAAGAACGCTGGTCGGCTCGTCGAGGAGGAGTATATCGGCGCCCCTGACCAGGAGCTTAAGTAGCTCGACCTGCTGTTTCTCACCGGGGGAGAGCTGTCCGACCCTCGACCTCGGGTCGATCGCCCATCCATAACCCTCTATGATAGCCCTTAGCTCCCCCTCCAACTCTCTCCAGCGAGGCAAGAAGTTGAGCTCGGGATGGTTGAGGAAGACGTTCTCAACCACCGAATGGCCATCAATCAGCCTGAAGTCCTGATGCACCATCCCTATCCCAAGCCTGATAGCGTCTCGAGGACTCCCTATCGTCACGGGCGCCCCCCTCACCTTGATCAGGCCGCTGTCGGGCCTGTAGATCCCGTAAAGAATGTTCATGAGCGTCGTCTTGCCCGCGCCATTCTCCCCAAGGAGGGCATGGACTTCACCGGGATATATGAAGAAGTCTACGTGATCGTTGGCCAATACGAGGGGGAAGCTCTTGCAAATACCCCTCATCTCGACAACGGGGGAGGAGCCCGGAGAGTCGGGGGACATGTTCACGGCGCCACGTCTTAAATGGTGTGAAGCCTCCTCTTAAAGGGAGTTTACAGCGAAAGCGGCAATTTGATTTATCCGCGCAAAATGCGCGAACGCGTAAATTTAACCGGCATGAGAAAGCCAAGCTTTTAACTACCCGTGAACATCTGAGGAGCGATGAAAAAGGAGAACGTAAGTAGGAGGCGTTTTCTGTCAGGCGTATCTAGGGCGGCAACCGTCGGGGGCTTGGCTGCGGGCCTAGCCGTTGGGGGAGTGGCTGGGTATCTGGCCGGACAGTCGGCCGCGCCAATCGTGACCCGCACCCAGACCGTGACGACGGAGAGAGTTCGGGCCGTAAAGGCTGGCTACTTCTACCCGGGCCCGGCTAAGGACTATGGCTGGTCCTACGCCCACGATGTCGGCAGAAAATTCGCTGACTCCGCGATCCCTGGGAGCTCTAGCGCCTACATCGAGTTTGTCCCAGACCCGGAGGCCTCCTCGGCGATAAAGAGCCTACTCGAACAAGGCGCAGACCTAGTCATCGCCTGCAGCTTCGGCTACATGGAGGCCATGGCTGAGGCGGCTAGAAGAAACCCCGACAAATACTTCGTACACATCTCGGGCTATATGAGCGGCGCGGCTCCCGAGCCATACCGGACTACACCGAATATGAGCGCGGCCTTCGCCGAGTTCTACCAGCTCTATTACCTGAACGGCCTCGCGGCTGGCGCTGTAACACAGACCGGAGTGGTCGGGTACGTCGGAGCCTTCCCCATACCTGAGGTAGTGCGGCACATAAACGCCTTTGTCCTCGGAGCAAACGTGGCGTACAAGAGGCGGACGGGTAAGAACATCAAGGCGCATGTGGTCTGGATAAACTCTTGGGTCGATCCACCTAAGGCTAGGGAGGCCGCCATCGCCCTGATCGAGGACACGAACGCGGACGTACTTGGATACACCGAGGACACTCCCACAGTTCTCCAAGTGGCCGAGGAGTACACCACGCAGAAGGGGAGACGCGTATGGAGCTTCAGCCACTACAGCGACATGACAAGCTTCGGACCGAACGCCCACCTGACGGGACAGATAGTCAACTGGGGGCCGCTATACGCATACTTCTACAGGAAGGTCGCGACAAACAGCTGGGAGCCCGTCGACATCTGGACAAGGCTAGGGGACATGACTCCCTGGAGGTGGCGGAGACCGGTTGAGCAGAGCCTCGCTGGAAAGCCGGAAGGCACCGTCTACTTGGCGCCGCTGCACCCCGCGATACCCGCAGAAACGGTCCGAGAGATAGTGCAGAGGTACGAGGAGATGAAGGAACTGATCTTTGAGCCCTTCTCGCCTGAGGGGAACCTTGGGGAGCCGATAAGGGACCAGGACGGCAAAGTCAGGATAGGTATCGGACAGCGGGCAGACAGAGAGTTCCTGTGGGGCGATAAGACAATGAACTTTTTCGTAGAATACATAGAGTCGCCGTTCCCGAGATAAACACGGCGCGACTTATCCGAGTCCTACTCTTCAGGATTTTTTGGAGAGGGGCTGGCAAGGGTTTTTAGCGCGCGTCTCATTCTGCGTTTCGTGAAGCGGGTGTATCTCGGTGTCGCGATCCCGCACTTCGGGAGGAACCTCTCACGCGAGTCTGTTTACACGATAGCTGAGGCCGCGGAGAGACTCGAATATGACTCGATATGGACAACCGACCACGTGGCTATTGACTCCGCTAACTACTACCCCTACGGCAAGATATACGAGAGCATAGCGACTCTGGCCGCGGCCGGGGCCGTAACCGAGAGGGTCAAGATAGGCACGTCCATAATCGTGCTACCTATGCGTAATGCGGTCCTAACCGCCAAGCAGCTCGCCACGATCGACTCGCTCACCGACGGCAGGCTGATCGTTGGACTCGGCGTGGGGTGGTGCGAGAAGGAGTTCGCCAACTTGGGCGCCTCTTTCCGGAGGCGTGGAAGACATATGGACGAGGCCATCAGGCTGTTGAGGACCGTTTGGAGTAACGAGCGCCCAGCCTTCAGGGGCGAGTTCTACAGGATCGCGGACGCGGTCTTCGAGCCTCCACCCTCCCAGCGCGGCGGCCCACCGATATGGATTGGAGGCAACAGTAGGGTGGCGTTAAAGAGAGCAGTCAAGCTTGCGGATGGTTGGCACCCAACAGGCATCCATCCAGATACCTTCAGGGAGATGGTTGCGCTTGTACCCACCGAGATACAGCGGAGCTTCACGCTCTCCGTTAGGCTCACCGTGGAGCTGGATGGGAAAGGGGTAAGGGAATACACCTCGCCGCAAGGCGAGAGGCGCGTAATATTGGGTGGCAGGGAGAGCGAGTTATCCGACTATCTTTCACAATACGTAAGATATGGCGCGAGCCACCTAGTTCTGTACTTTGGAGACACAAGCCCGGACAAGTATGTTGAGAGGATGGCGAGCTTCGTTAGAGACGTGTATCCCTCCGTCGCCACCTAAGACCATTACTGCTCCGCGATATAGAATGGCTGTGACTTGATGACGCGTGTGGTCACTAGGACGTTCATCTCCCGGACACCCTTGACCTTCTTTATCCTGTCGATGAGGCTTTGAAGCTCGTTGAGGTCTCGAAGCATGGCCACTGCTATGATGTCGTATTCGCCGCTGAACTGGTACATGTTGAGTATCTCGCTCCAGGACCTCAGCTCCTCTATGGCTTTCTCCCTATACTCAGCTTCGAGCTTTATCATGAAGGCCGCCGAGACCCTCAGGCCTAGCTTCCTCGGATCGAGAACGGGCACGAACCCCCTTATGACCCCCCTCCTCAGGAGACGCCTGATCCGGAACCTTACTGTGTTCTCCGGCATCCCTGTCTTGACCGCGATCTCCGATGCTGTGGCCCGCGCGTTCTGCTGGAGGACTCTGATTATAGCCATATCCCTCTCGTCGATCTCCTCCACGTTATCCACCATCCGATCCTCTACGGGGGGGATGTACTTATTCCTTGAACGGGCCTTGCCGGCGCATTGCACGCCTGATATTCGTCCATATCATCACTACGAAGAAGGCTAGCGTGGCCACAGCCGCGATGGCTCCTCCGGAGCTGATCGAGATGTAGTAGGATAGGTAGAGACCCGCCACCACCGAGGTCACCCCTACGGCGACGGAGATCGCCAGCATCTCTGTGAAGTTTTTCGCCACTAGCTGGGCCGTAGCTCCCGGCGTAACGAGGAGGCACACAACCAGTATGATACCGACGGTGCTGAGGGCGCTTACTATCGATAGCGAGAGAAGTATCATCAAGATGTAGTGTATAACGGTCGTCCTCACGCCCACCACTTTGCTGAAGACGGGGTCAAAAGTGTAGGCAACTATCTCCTTGAGGATCGAGCCTATCAGCAGTAGCGCGACACCTCCAACGGCGGCGGCCAGGTAGAGGTCTTGGATAGAGATGCTCATAGGGTTTCCGAAGAGGAGATGGAATATGTCAACGGTCGGCCTAATGGTACTTATTATCACGAGACCCGCTGAGAAGGCACCAGTCATCACCACTCCGATCGCGGTGTCGTTCCTGATCCTTGCCCTCGACTCGACGAGACCTATCAGGACAGAGGAGCCGACACCGGCTAGGATCGCCCCTATGAAGTATGGAAAGTCTAGGATTAGGGCTATCGCTATTCCCGGGAGAACCGAGTGCGATATCGCGTCGCCTAGGAGTGACCACCCCCTCAGCACGACGAAGCTGCTCAGTACGCAGCAGGTCACCGCGACCAGCAACGTTGTTATCAGGGCTACACGCATGAACTCGTAGCCCAGGGGCTCGGCGAGGAGGTCGAGCAATCCCTACCTCCACCCCGCGATCCTCTTTATGTCGTCAAGATGGAGCGCCACGATGGATTCCCCATAGGTCTTTGAGAGGTTCTCCGAGGTGAGGACCTCCTGTGGCGGGCCATAGGCTATCAGCCTGTTCTTGATGAGGGCGACATAGTTGAAGAGCTCTAGCGTGGCGCTTATGTCGTGGGTCGAGACCACGATCGTCTTCCCGCTGTCTCTCAGGCTGCTCAGTATTTCGAGTAGCTTCGCCTCGGAGGGTGCGTCGAGGCCTGAGATGGGCTCGTCGAGCAGGTAGATCTCGCCTCCCTGGCATATCGCGCGGGCAAGGAATGCCCTCTGCTGTTGCCCTCCCGAGAGCTCCGAGAGCCTCCTATCGGCGAGCTCCTCGAGCCCCACGAGGCTTAACGCCTCAGAGACCTTGTCGTCCTTCAGGTCGAGCCACCTGAAGAGCCCGCGCCTCCTTATGCCTCCCATCGCCACTAGCTCCCTAACAGTGATCGGGTAGTCCCAGTAGACCTCCTCTCTTTGTGGCGTGTAAGAGATAAGGCCTCGGGCCTTGGAGGGCTCTCTCCCAAGAACCCTTAGGGTTCCGGCGGTGGGTTTAAGCAGCCCGGCGAGAAGCCTAAGGAGGCTTGTCTTGCCCGAGCCGTTCGGCCCGATCAACGCTATCATCTTCCCGCTGGGCGAGTCTAAGGATACGTCCTCCAGCGCCTTAACGGTGTCGTATCTGAGCGACACGTTCCTGACCTCTAACGCCTTCATCAACACCACGGATTAGACATATCTACCCTCTAGATTAGGCTAACTCATGCTTCGTGTCTTGGGTATCCGTATAGTGTTGTTTGTCCTTTTCCTCTGAATATTACCTCGTTGCCCCATAAGTCCAGTTGTATAGGAATCCTAACATGTTGTTGGCCTAGTAACTGTTTTATCTTTGACTTCTCTCTTCTTTGAGGCTGTTTATGTTTGTTAGGGCGTAGTATATCTCTTCCTGCCTGTGGGTTGCTTGGTGGGGGCCGTGAGGGGATATTAACGAGTCCGCTCGAGGGACTCCATAGGAGGTGAGAAGAATGAGGGAGGAAGAGGCTGGGAATGTTTTAACCCCCGCCTTCGGGGACGGTGCGGAAAAGCCTATGGAGAGGGCCGCTCCCGGACCACAGCACAGAGAGACTCCGGTCATCTCCCGGAGGAGCTATGAGAAGCGGCCGCGAGAGGGGAGGGGTAGGACGGTCTTCGTGGACTTTGGACGGAACAGGGTTTACGCTCTTCCGGAGGACGGTGAGGAGGTTACAGTATTCGGCGACTTCGTGGAGATGGTTGAGGGGCTGAGGCCTGCTGTTGTGGTGGCTGATAGCTATCCGAGGAAGCTACTACCCGTCGTAACGCGGCTGAGTGGGACGACATTCCTGAGGCTTAGAGATCTTAGCGAGGTCTCCGAGGAGCGGCGGAACAACGGTCTAAGGAAGACGAATGAGAACGACGTGAAGATTCTACGACAGATATTCCTTAGAGCGCCAGACAAGTTCCAGCCACTCTACGTAGCACCAGAGGAGCTTACTGTGAGGGCCTTGACCGAGTTGTGGGCTCAGATAGCGTTTTTGAAGAAGAGCTCTAAGCAAGCTAGAACAGTTACGGACCATTCATTAGCAGCCGAGATTCATAAGGCACATACAAGGTTCGTATGTAGACTTGCGAAGGAGATACATGAGGAGGCGATGAGGTTGCCGCTCTATAGGATGGCTGTCGAGAGGCTGGGCCTCAAAGGTCCGACGCTGGCGTACATCGTCTCCCACGATGGATTAGCTTTAAAGACTCTATCGAGGGACGAGTTGGCGGTACGCTATGATATGGTTCATCGTCCATGGCGGGGTAGGACGCTAAGAAGCCGACTGCTCATACTGCTGGCGCGGGCGGCAATCCGGCATAGAAAAAAGAGATACTATGGAATCTATGACTACTACCGGCGGAAGGGTAAAAGATACTGGCCAGCTGTCCTAAGGGTGGCGAGGCGAATCCTCAGAGACATCAGGAGACTGACGATAGAAACCCAGGAGGGCGGGCCGGCTCCAGCCTGACGGAGAAAAAACCCGGAAAGGCTGGAGCGGTTTATCAACACCTCTCCGCTCACTCCATAGAACTGGAGTGGTGTGGTCGACAGGTGGTCTCCTCCGGTCTTCTGGGTTTCTCTTATGTCGGGCTGGAGCTTAACCAACCCCTCCCTCCTTCTTTCCACCTTATCTGAACTCATCTCTTCACAGATCTTTGCATTCGATCGAGGTCTTGAGAAGAGTCTCATCCCGTTTATGATATCTCGCGTCAAGTTAGCCGAGGGCACGCCCATCACGCCCGCCGTCGGGACAGCATCAAACTTGACGCCCGCGAGCGACGCGGCCCAGCCCGCCTTGGGATCGGGGCATTCTCTATATCTACACACCGCACCACCTGTTGAGCTCACTCACGATGGTCTCCACGTTGTACCTCATCATGCCTATGTAGCTGTCCTCCCCGCTGTTTAGAGGCCCTATCGAGTCGGTGTAGAGTCTACCGGCCACCCTGCCCCCGGCTCTGGACGCGAAGACCTCCATAGCCCTCGGGCTGAGAGTGGACTCGATGAAGAAGACGCAGAGGCCCGACCCCTCCACCCTCCTGTAAGCCCTAGAGAGGTCGAGGGGGCTCGGCTCCAGCTCCGTGATTATGGAGTAGAAGTAGCCCTCAACCTTGAAGCCGTATCTCCTCGCAAAGTATTGGAACGCGTTCTCCTGCGTGAAGAGGAGCCTCTTCGAGGGGTCTATACCAGAGACACGATCCTCTATCCAGGCGTCGAGCTCCTCGAGACGCTTTATGTACTCCGAAGCCCTCGCGGAATACTCCCCTGAGTTCTCGAGGTCGAGCTCTATCAAAGCGTCTCTTATCCTCTCGACGTACTTGACCGCGAGCCGGACATCCATCCAGAGGTGGGGGTCGGGCTTCCCCGCGTAGGGACCGTCAGGAACTGTAAGGATGAACTGGTCGAGCCCCTCCGTGACGCGGACCAGCCGCACCCCGGGCGCGGACTCCGCCATCTTCAGGAGCCACCTATCGATTCCGAGCCCGTTGTAGAAGACGACCCGGGCTTGTGAGAGCTTCACAGCTTCTCTGGGGGTAGGCTCAAAGCTGTGCGGATCCTTCCCCGGCTCCACGAGGTACTCGACTCTCCACGAGGGGCCCGCGACGTTCCTTACCATGTCCCAGATGATGGTCGTGGTTGTTATAGCCACCTTCTCGGCTGGAGCCGGCCGAGCCTCTAGGAATAGGACGTAGATGGGGGGTGAGAGTATCATGAGAAAGGCGAGGGAGTAGACGAGGATGTAGGGGCCTTTAAACATGGTCCGCGACCCCCAGAGGCATAGCCTTCAACCGCTATACCGTTAACCTTCTACCCAATATTAACGTTATCCGACAGCACAACGCAGAATCGCTATGTATCTCTAAGCTAAAAGCGAGGCTCAGGGGTTGCTGTTATGTTGGGGGTAGGTATGCAGCAAGCCGTAGTCAAGGGCCTTCACCATGTGACCCTCGTCACCTCTAGCGCGGTCATTAACAGCAGGTTCTATACGGAGATTCTCGGACTCAGGAGGGTGAAGCTGTCAGTTAACCAGGACGACATCTTCCATAGACACCTCTTCTACGGCGACGAATCGGGTAGGACCGGGACGGTAGTCTCTTTCTTCGAGTGGCCCCACTTGCCTGGGGGAGTCACCGGTCTTGGATCTCCGCACCACCTAGCCTATGGGGTGAAGAGCCTAGAGGCTTTACACAGGTGGTTCTACTGGCTGAGGCGTAGCGGGTTGTGGGTCAGCGGGCCCCATATTATAGGCGAGAGGGTATCTCTGTATTTCAGAGATCCGGACGGTAGTCTTATCGAGCTAGCCCACAGAGCCGCGGAGGACCTCGCGAGCGGCTACGTGGAGGAGGTCTTCAGGGAGGAGATAGAGGCCCCAGCGTTGTCTCAAGACATAGGGCTTGGCCTGATGGACCACGCGTCTCCGGTTGCCACTGATCTTGATGTCGCGGCGCGCTTCGCCGCCAAAACGCTCGGCGTAAACATGCTCGGGAAGGTGCATAGCCGCCACGATCCAGCGGCGGTCCTGCTACTCCTAGGGTCCGAGGGGAAGGATTACCTCCGATACATCGTCAAGCCCTCTGCAAGGATTGGCTACGTGGGAACAGGGAGCATACACCACATAGCCTTCGCGGTGGGGGACGAGCATGAACAGCTGAAGGTGAAGAGGAGGCTCGACTCCCTTGGTATATTAAACTCTGGGATAATAGACAGGTTCTGGTTCAAGTCGCTCTACTTCAGGGACCCATTCGGGAACCTCTTCGAGGTTGCGACCGACGGGCCAGGATACACGGTTGACGAGCCGGCTGAGAAGCTCGGGGCGAGACTCACGCTGCCCCCATGGCTTGAGCCTGAGAGAGGTAGGATCGAAGAGACCCTGAGGCTACGTGACGAGCAGAACCCGACGAGGTGGCCGCCGACCTACCCACCGGCCCCGCAGCTTCCAGAGTCTCTCTGAGTCGGCGCTATGATCCTAGCCCTCCTGGATGAGGAGGGCGTTGATCTGTGCTATCTCGTCGCTTATGACGTTACCCCTGACTGTTACGCGCTTCTTCAACCCCTTAACGGGCCTCCTGTTCCGGTCCTTTTTACGCTTGGAGGGCGGCTTACGCCTAGCGTGGAAGCCGACCCCCCTCGTCAGGAGGACGCTCACAAGCCTCGAGCCGCTGATATCAGACCTCATGGGGAATCCCGCCCTGTCCGAGCCACCAGTAATCCTTATCTTCCCTCCTCCGAGCCCGAGGGCCGCGGCGGCTATCTCGTCGCCTATCCTCTTTCCTCGGAGCAGGCTTATCTGCTGGGGAGTAAGCGGGATGGTTCTCGCTGTCCCGTCTTTAGGGTTGGAGAGGACTAGTACCGGCCCCGTAGGCTTCCCCTTTTCCGCCATACCCTTCTCAAGGAAAAGGCTTCGCGGATCCATGATTAATAGGTTTCTTGAGGGGCGCGCTCACATAGCCCAGAGCGGGTTAGTCCTCCGCTTTATCTCGACGATCTCCTGGAGAACGGCCTTCTCATCATCGCTGAGCCTGTCTGCGAAGGTGGTTGTGAGGAGTCTGGCGTCGCCCTCGGGGATTGCCACGTAGAGGGTCTCGTCCTCCTTGATGTGCCTCCCCACGATCGGCTCTCTCATCGAGATTGCGACCTTTTCTCCGGCATTAGCGGAGGACACCGGCCTACCCAAGTTCTGAATCTGGGTCACGACGCCTACGACTTTGCCTAGGGAGTTCATGAGACTGACTCGGGGCGCGAGTTCTCCTGCAAGGATCTCGACGCCGAATATTGCGGGGTTACTTCTCCTGAAGACGAGCCCCTCAAGGACCTTGAGCTTCGTGGGCTTGACAAGCCTCTCGAAGACCGCTCGCGATCTCTCTTCCTTCGTCGTCTGGACCCACCCCAAGTATTCGTCGACAAGCCTGAACAGCACGTCCCCACGCAGGCACCGTACGGCTCGGCCGGCGGCCTCCGCCTCCACCTCCTTAGGGATGTCAACGTTGAAGGCCAGTATTACGCCGAGGAACTCGTCTTTTAGCCTGACCGCCGCGGCCTCCATCACGTCCTTCTTCGAGACATCGCCTATGTTTGCGGATCTTATCGCGATGCTCCTCTCCCTGAGATAGCTTACAAGAGCCTCTAGGGTCCCGAGCGTGTCTGCCTTGACAATAACGCCGGCCTTGTCTGTGTTGATGACGAACTCCCCTATCTCCTTCTGCATCCGCTCGAATATGCTTCCCAGATCCTCCTCTCTTCTGACGACGTAGAGTGGCGAGCCCGCGACGACCTTCTCCAGCCCCTCGCCCGCGATCTTCACCCCGCTCGACGCCCTGACCTCCTCGGCGAGTGCGAACCTGTCCCTCGGATCCCGCATCTCGTCCAGAGGCTTCGGCATCAGCAGAGCCCTAACCCTGACCACCATCGGACCATCCCTACCCAGAGCCGCGAGACGGTCACCCACCCTTATGGCGCCGTCGCTGATCACAGCGTTGACCGTTGGGCCGAGGCCTGGCTCCTCAACCACCTCGAGCACCGCCCCCTCACCACGCTCCTCCGACGACTCGAGCTGCCTCGTCATGAAGGCCTGGGCGAGACCCAGCAAGACGAGCAGGAGGTCAGCCACCCCCTCACCACTCTTCGCGCTAACAGGAACTATCGCAAGCGTCCTGGCAAAGTTCGTTATCCTAGAGTAGAGGTCTGCTTGGAAACCGAGCCCAGAGAGCTGCCCGACGACGGTGTATAGACGGGACTCGAGCTCGTCCCTGACCTGGGGTGCTTGGCGACTCAGGGTCTCCTTGAGGGGCGCATCCTCGACGGGGTCCCAGCCCCGGATCATGTCTATCTTGTTAAGGGCTACGACGAAGGGGGTCCTCCTTGAGCGGAGGAGCTGTATGCTCTCGACGGTCTGCTCCTGGATCCCCTGCATCACGTCGACTACGAGTATCGCCATGTCCGCGACCGACCCGCCCCGCTTCCTCAGGTTCGCGAAGGCGCGGTGTCCAGGGGTGTCTATGAAGAGGAGCCCCGGGATCTTAAGCTGGACCCGAACCTCTCCCAGCAACCTATTACAGGCCTCGATAACGGCCTCTAGGGGGAAGTAGCTGGCCCCTATGTGCTGCGTAATTCCTCCCGCCTCCCTCCTAGCCACTACCGTACCCCTCATCCTGTCTAGGAGGGAGGTTTTCCCATGATCCACGTGACCTAGGACCACAACGATAGGAGCCCTCAGAGACGCCAACCCCCCACCCCCTCCAGAGAGCTAGTTAACCCTCGTCTATATACGTCATCCACCATACACGTTTTTTGAACTATCAGGAGGATTGGGGCGGGCCGCGAATCGAGGCGCTTGAATGGGCCGGGCATGCTTTTATCCCGACTCGAGCGTGGTATTGCCGTGGCTAGGGTTAGTGATAGGCTTGTGGAGGAGAAGGTTAGTGGCGACGAGGTGCTAGGCTCCATCTTCCATGAGCTTGAGCATAATGAAGAGCTCCAGACGAGCCTGAGGCTCTGTAACGACATGGTCGTGAAGAGGCTCTACTACAACGATCACGGGCCCACGCATGCACGCATAGTCGCGGGAGCCGCCCTGGAGATACTTGAGATCTTCATCCGTAGGGGGCTGAGGCCTGTGACGATGCTTCACGGCCTGACCCAGAGGGACGCGGCCGCGGTAGTCCTTCTCGGATCGTATCTACACGATATTGGGAACATGATCCACAGGGAGATGCATCACGTCACCGGGGTCTACATAGCGGACAGGTTCCTCAGCAGTCTTCTCCCACGGTTCTACTCTGAGCAGAAGGCCCTCCTGAGGATCAGGCAGGAGGTTCTCCACTCGATCATAGCGCATGACGAGAGTGTTCAGGCCCTTAGCCTCGAGGCTGGCGTGGTGAAGCTGGCGGACGGGACGGACATGGCGGAGGGCAGGGCGAGATACCCCTACGCGTATGGTAAAACGGATATACACGCCTTCTCAGCGCTCGCGATCAAATCGGTCGATCTGAGGGAGGGTGAGGAAGTGCCTCTCCTAGTCGAGGTCGACATGACTAGCGAGGCGGGCGTATTCCAGGTCGAGGAGGTCTATGGGAAGAAGATAGCCACCTCAGGGCTGGAGCGGTTCGTGACGGTTAGGATGACGCTGAGGGGGAAGTATCTGAAGAGCTACGGTCTCGGCGGATGAGGGGGGCCGTGGAGATCATTTAGTCCGCATGTAGATAGATAGGTTTAGATCTTTATGATTGTGAGTAGATACGTTTATATATAACGGAAGTCAACTCAATCCCGCGATGGAGACGAGAAAAAGCCTGTTTGGATTGCTGCTTGGCGTTGCGCTGCTGCTGCCGCTTTTCTCTGTTGCGGCGCTTGCGCAGGAGCTTCCGCGGGCTGAGACTGTCTGGCATTCCTCAGACTGGGGTCCTCCGAAGGGCTTTAACCCGCTACTCCCCTCGGTCGACTGGGGCGTAAACATGATGTATCCCTCCCTCTTCATGTACAGCCGCTTCAGCGACGAGTGGATACCGTACGTGGCCGAGAGCTACAAGTGGGTTGACAAGTACACCATCGAGGTTAAGATAAGGGCTGAGGCGAAGTGGTGGGACGGTAGACCCGTGACTGCTAGTGACGTCAAGTATACCTTCGAGCTCGGAAAGAAGTATACGATCGGCGTTCTGTCCCCGATGTGGGATTATATCGAGGAGGTGCGGGTTATCGACCAGAAGACCCTCCAGCTTGTGACCTCGGAGGCTAAGCTCAACTACTTCCAGCTACTAGGCGTCCTCACCACATTTATACTGCCGCAGCACCGCTGGTCGGCGCTAGAGGCCCAGCTTGGAGGAAAAATAGCTTCCGAATATATGGAGCGGCGGCCCGAGGAGATAGTCGGTGCAGGGCCCTACAAGCTCTTGAGATTCACCGAAGACACGTTCTGCTATGTGCGCGTTGATGACTGGTGGGGGAGAGACCTATTCGGTAACCCGAGGCCAAGATACCTGTGCCACAGGACATTCAGGGACAACCCCGCAGCGGCGCTGGCCTTCGAGGCCGGTGAGCTCGACACCATGACTCACTTCACGCCGAAGATATGGGAGCTCTGGGAGGTGAAGAGGCTCGAGAGGCGGACATACTACGCGAAGCAGCCGTACTATCTCGGAGACAGCCCGATACTCCTGTTCATGAACTATGAGAAGAAGGCGCTGGCTGACCCCAACGTGCGGAGAGCCATAGCCCACGCGATACCCTTCGACGAGCTGATAAGCAAGCCCTACTACAACTACAGCATAAGGGCCTCACCCTCCCTGATAGTCCACACCAGCCCAGCCGGAAAATACATCGACAAGAAGCTTGAGCCGATGTACCCGGTATACGACCTAGCTAAGGCGGCGAAGATTCTTGACGACGCGGGGATAGTCGACCGTAATCGCGACGGGACCCGGGAGCTCCCCGACGGTACGGAGCTGAAGGGCCTGACGATACAGGTCCCCTACGGCTGGACTGACTGGATGGCCATGTGTGAGATTATCGCGCAAAACCTGAGGAGGATAGGGATCGAGGTTACCCCCGAGTTCCCAGACTTCTCTGTCTGGTGGCAGAGGCTTAGCGACAAGCAGCTCGACCTCAACCTCGGCTGGTCCGCCGGTATAGGATACTCTCACCCGTGGAACGTCTTCCGGACCGTCATGGATCCAAGGCTTTCGCACCCGGCGGGCAACTGGGCAAACTACAAGAACACAGAGGTGATACGCTATATAGACGCTATACCGAAGGAGACCGACCCGGCCAAACTCCAAGAATACTACAGTAAGCTACAGGAGATCTTCCTGAGGGACCTGCCCGGTGTGCCGCTGTTCTACGGAGCCGTCTGGTACGAGTACTCGACCCAGTACTGGGTTGGCTGGCCGGCCGAGGAGAACCAGCGATGGTTCGACACCATGTGGGCTTGGCCGACCAACCTGCCCATGTGGTTCTACATAGCGCCGAAGGGGCAGGACCCAGCCTACCCCGACTGGATACAGAGACTCAAGTTCCCTACAACAAAGTTCTTCGACGACTTGGCGAAGGTTATTGCGCCTCCGCCACCACCTCCTCCGCCGGTCCCTGGAGTTACAACGGTGACCGTCGAGAGGACCGTGACGCAGGTGGAGGCCAGGACTCAGACGGTTGTTCAGACACAGTTCGCCACGGTAACGCGGACTGAGACGGTGACAGACGTTACCCTAGCCACGGTTGCGGCGGTTGTCGCACTGATAGTGGGCCTCGCCGCAGGCCTTCTCGTGGGTAGGAGAAGGAGACCGGCTTAGCTAAACTCCCTGTATTTTTTCCTTATTCTCGTTATCAGCACTATTATCGACGCTAGGGTTATGATGAACAGCACTAGCAGGTATGAGAACTCGAATCTCCAGGGTTGCGAGCTAAGGACGGCCAGGCCGAAGACCTCGAGCAACAACCCCCAGACCAAGAGGGTTAGAAGCGTTCTTTCGAGGAAGATGCTTGGCATCGCGCTTAAAACCCTCCCCACTTCCTGTACATGAGCGGCACATCCTCCTTCAGCCTCTTGGTATAGGGGTGCGACGGGTACTCCATAACCTCAACCGGGTCGCCCTCCTCCACTATCCTCCCCTTATACATTATCAGTATCCTGTCGCTTACGACATAGGCCAGTCCCAAGTCATGCGTTACAAACACGACGGAAGACCTGTTGACGTCTCGGACGTCTTTGAAGAGCCGGACGATCCCCATTCTGGTGGAGGCGTCAAGCATCGATACTGGCTCGTCGGCGATGATCAGCTCGGGCTTCAGGATGAAACATCTCGCTATTGCGACCCTCTGACGCATGCCTCCCGACAGCTCGTGCGGGAACTTGCCCAGCACATCGGCCGGCCTGAGACCGACGGAGGTGAGGGCCTCGTGCACCACACGCTTCTTCTCGTCATCAGATAGCGGTGGCAGGAGGTTGAACGCCTGGTAGAGCACCCTCTCGACCCTGTAGAATGGGTGGAACGCGGCGTAGGGGTCTTGGAAGACGCCATGAACCTTGCTCCAGTACCACTTTAGCTCCTTGCCCTTGAGCCTTGTGACCTCCCGCCCGTCGTAGAAAACTTCTCCTCGCGTGGGAGCTATCAGCCTCAGGATTATCCTGCAGAGCGTCGTCTTGCCCGACCCGCTCTCCCCCACCAAGGAGACTATCTCGCCGCGCCGAACAGTCATGGTCGCGTTATCAACTGCTAAGACCTTCTCTCTACCGAAGAGCCCTGTTCTAAACAGCTTAGTTATGTTCCTGGCCTCAAGCATACGCTACGCCACCGCCCTCTCATGGTGTAGGAAGCATGCGACTCCCACGTCGCCTCTTGTCTCGACCAGGGCGGGCTCCTTCCGGCTACATATGTCCATGGCGTAGGGGCATCTTGGATGGAATCTGCACCCCGGAGGCGGCATGACTAGGCTGGGAGGCTCGCCCGGGATCGTTATAATCCCTCTCTGCCTGCTCTCGGGCTCTGGCGTCATAACGGAGTACATGAGGGCCTTGGTATAGGGATGCATGGGCTCGAGCATGATGTCCTCCGCCGGCCCATACTCCACGATCTTGCCCGCGTACATTATGTAGACGTGGGTGGCGATCTGCCGTAGGAGCGCGAGCTCGTGGGTCACAAAAAGAATGCTCTCGATAATCCTATCACTCTTTATGTCTAGAAGCATCTTCAGGACCTGTTTCTGTGTCGAGACATCCAGAGCCGAGGTAGGCTCGTCGACTATGAGCAGACGAGGGTTAAGGAGGGTCGAGATCGCTATAATTACTCTCTGCCTCATCCCCCCGGAGAGCTCGTGGGGGTATCTGATTATTCCGTCAAGGGGGAGGTTTAGCTCCTCGAAACGCCGCCTGCACATCGAGACGATCTCCGAGTCTGTCGCCGGCATGTGCTGCCTGACAGCGTCTCTCACGAGGTCTATGATCCTCTTGGTGGGGTTCAGGGCGTTGAGGGCCGCCTGGGGGACGTAGGAGACCTTCACGCCCCAGACCTTCTTCCTGATCTCCTCCCTATTCATCTTGAAAAGGTCGATGCCGTCGAGCATCACGGTCCCGCCTATTATTGTAAGGGGGGGCCTAACATTCGCTAGGAGGACGTTCACCAGCGTTGTTTTACCGCATCCCGACTCTCCTGCCAGCCCTACTATGGATCCTCGCGGAACAGATATGTCCACGCCGTCTACCGCCCTGATTTCGCCTAACTTCAGGCGATAAAAGGCGCTGAGGTTGAGGCCGATAAGTAGCGGCTCGGGCATTCAGCCACCCCTAAGCCTAGGGTTGAAGTACTCGTCGAGAGCCGTCGCCAGCATCAGCAGCGAGGCCGCCAGCGCCACCAGCACGGCGCCGGGCGGTATAAACCACCACCAGAGACCCCTCCTAACCGCCTCCAGCACCTGGGCCCAGAAGAGGATCGAGCCTAGAGTAACTCCCTGGGTCACGCCCAGCCCGATCATGCTTAGCCCCGTCTCGGCTATCATCGCGCCCGACATCAAGAGGACATACGCCATGAAGATGTATGAAGCGATGTTGGGGAGGATGTCTCTGACCACTATCTGGAGGTCGCGGTAGCCAGCCATCTTCGAGAGGTAGACGAACTCCCTGCTCTTGAGGCTCAAGGTCTGGGATCTGACCGCCCTAGCCACCCACGGCCACGAGGTAACGCCGATAATTATCGAGACTAGCAGGGGGTCTCTCCACTTAAAATACGCCGCGATCAATATCATAAGCAATATGGAGGGCAGGAGCAGCACGATATCCGTTAGCATCATGAGGAGGCTCTCGGTGAGCCGGCCCTTGTAGCCGGCGACCAGGCCAACCATCACGCCTATCAGTAAGGCGATGGCGGCGGCCGTCACCCCTATTTGGAGCGAGCCCCGGATACCGGACATGAGCTGTGCGAGGATGTCCTTGCCGTATGCGTCGGTACCCAGCGGGAAGGCGGCTGTTGGCGGGGTCTCTAGTGGGCCGACCACAGCCCGTGGATCCACAGGGTAGATCCACGGTCCAACAAATCCTGTTAAGATGATAGCTGACAGTACAGCTACGCTAGCGTCTAGTTTCTTTATGGTGAATAGCTCGGGGTTTAGCACCTTATAGAGTCCGCGGAGCATTCCATCAATCACCCACGTAGCTGGCCCTGATTCTTGGGTCGATCCAAGCGTATAGGAGGTCAACGATGAAGTTCGCGAGCAGGAGCGTCGAGACAAGTATTATGAAGGTGCCCTGTATCAGGGGGTAGTCGAGGGTGGATAGGGCCCTGAAGAGTAGGAAGCCGGTCCCCGGATACGAGAAGACAAGCTCCGTGATGAGTGCTCCACCCATCACGGTTCCAAGGGAGAGGGCGAGGCCCGTTACCTGCGGAAGGACGGAGTTCTTGTAGACGTATCCAAGTATTTTCTTATCGTCAAGCCCTAGGAGCTCGCTATACTCCACATAATCGGACCTCAGCTCATATATCACTAGGACTCTCATCCCTATGGCCCATCCGCCGATCGCGACTACGAGTATCGAGAGGAAGGGGAGAGTGTAGTGGTAGAGTACCCCCGTCACGAACTGTGCTGTGAGGGCCGGCTGAATGGTGGGCGGGTAAGCTCCCGCTACGGGGAAAAGGCGGGAATAGACGGCTAGGACGTAGAGAAGTATCATGGCCAGCCAGTAGTAGGGGATCTGAGAGAGGACGAGGAACGTGGGGAGGAGGACGTTATCGACCGCGGTCTTCCTTTTATAAGCCGCCCAAGCGCCTAGTAGGTTCCCGAGAATCCATGCCGCGATCGTGGCAGGTATCAGGAGCCCAAGCGTCCAAGGAAGGTAGGAGGCCACTAGGTCGGCTACTTTCCTCGGATAGAAGGCGATCGAGGTCCCCAGGTCCCCGACCATGACCCTAGAGAGAAAGTCGTACAACTGCTCGTGTAGGGGCTTGTCGAGCCCGAACTCCTCCATAAACTTCCTGTAAACAGCCTTAATCGTGTCGGGATTCGCCTGGGCCTGCTGGAATAGCTGGGCGAGCAGAGTCGCGACTGGGTTTCCAGGAATAGCCCGGGGCAGCGCGAATATTATCAGGAGGAACGAGAGAAAAGTAGCTAGTACGAAGAGCGACCTCCTTACTAGGTACGTGGCTAACGGCCCTAGCTTAGGCATCTTCAATGATTATGGTGTGGGGAGACATATTTATGTCTAACCGTTGATTCTCAATAACCAATCCCACCCACGCGAAGCTCCGGGAAGCATCTCGCTAACCTTCTCGATAGACCTCCTTAACAGGTCCAGGTCTAGCCGCGAAAGTTTTTCTTGAACACCGACAGAAGTGTAGTGGGGCTCATTTGGTTAAGATTGGTCTGATAGGGAAGACGAATACGGGGAAGACGACCTTTTTTAACGCCGCGACCCTCCTCTCAGCCGAGGTCTCGACGTATCCCTTCACCACAAAGGCGCCCAACACGGGGGCCTGCCACACGATAACCCCCTGCGTCGACACGGAGCTCGGCGTGAAGTGTAGCCCAAGGAACTCTTACTGCAGGGACGGCTGGAGACACATCCCCATAGAGATCGTCGACCTTCCGGGGCTCATCAAGGGGGCGTGGGCGGGCAAGGGGCTTGGAAACCAGTTCCTCTCCGTGGCCGCCCAGTCCGACGTTCTTCTACATGTGGTGGACGCCTCGGGGAGTGTTGATGAGGAGGGCCGCCTCACGGAGCCCGGAACCGGGAACCCCGTGGCCGACGTGTTCGATATTGAGGAGGAGATCGTGATATGGTTGATGAAGATTATCGAGAGGAATCAGGACAGGATCAGCAAGAACATTAAGTCGGGTAAGGGCCTGGCTGAGGCCCTAGCTGAGCCTCTCCAGGGGCTACGCATTACTCACCAGCACGTGGCTCTGGCCCTTGCGCGGTCGGGCCTGCAGGATAAGGACTTTGACAGCTGGAGCATGGTTGACGATAAGAGGTTCAGCGAGGAGTTGAGGGCCGTGGCTAAGCCCACGCTGATCATTGCTAACAAGATGGATATCGACACATCCGAGAGGTTCTATAGAGAGCTCCTCGAGAGGTTCCCTAACAGGATAGTGGTGCCGTGCAGCGCGGAAGCCGAGCTGATACTGAGGAGGGCGGAGCAGAAGGGCCTGATAAAGTACCTCCCAGGAGAAGAGAAGTTCACGATAATGGATAGGTCGAGGCTTACGCAGCAGCAGCTTTGGGCCCTAGAGATGATCAACGAGAGAATACTTGGTAGGTACATGCGGACGGGGGTTCAGTTCGCGATAAACACGGCCGTCTTTAAGCTCCTGGCCATGAACGTGATATACCCGGTGGCCGACGCGGCCAGGTACATGGATACCCGGGGTAACGTGCTCCCCGACGCGATACTAATGCCTCCGGACTCGACCGTCAAGGACCTGGCCGAGAGGATCCATAAAGAGCTTGCCAAGGGCCTCCTATACGCAATAGATGCGAGGAGCGGGCTCAGGCTGCCGGCGGATTACCGTCTGAAGGATAGGGACGTGATAAAGATACAGTCAGCGAGAGCCTATGGGTAAAGTGGAGGAGGCCAGGAGGACCGCCCTCAAATGGGCGCTCAAGAACGCCCTTGACTACGGAGGGAAGGCACAGCCTGGCCCGGTGATCTCGAAGGTCTTCGCCGAGATCCCAGATGCCAGAGGGTTCGTGGGAGAGGTGGTTGGCGTTGTCCGGGAGGTTGTGGAGTGGGTTAACACGCTCGATAAGGGCGCGCAGGAGACCGCTCTCTCGGAGCTGGCTCCCGAGCTGTTACGGCCCGTGAAGAGAAGGGAGGAGAGGGGGCTGCCGGACCTGCCGGGGGTTGCTGGGGGGGCTGTAGTTCTCCGCTTACCACCCGAGCCGAGCGGCTACATGCACCTAGGACACGCATTCCACGGGATCGTTAACTACCTCTATAGGGAGAAGTATGGGGGGTCTCTCTGGCTCAGGTTCGAGGACACCAACCCGAGAAAGGTCCGCGCCGAGTACTACGAGTCTTATCGCGACGGCTACAGATGGTGTGGGATCAGGTGGGATGCCGAGAAGAACAACAGTGACGATATGGAGCTCTACTACGAGTACGCGGAGAGGATGATCTCCGCGGGGCACCTATACGTCTGTATGTGTAGTAGGGAGGAGATGTCTGAGCAGAGGGCGGGGGGATACGCCTGCGGCCACCGGTCCATGGACGTATCGTGGCAGCTCGAGCAGTGGGACAGGATGCTCGAGGGGCGTTACAGGGAGGGGGAGGCAGCCGTCAGGTTTGCGGGCGACCCTGCCTCGAGCAACACAGCGCTCAGAGACCCTGTGCTTCTAAGGGTTGTCGAGCACCCTCACCCTCTCAGGGGGGATAGATACCTCGTCTGGCCCACCTACGACTTCGCCGTGGCCATCCAAGACGCCAACTGCGGCGTGACACACGTCCTCAGGACCGCCGAGTTCATGTTTCGGGACGCGCTGCAGGACATGATAAGGGAGAGGCTTGGACTGAAGAGCCCTATCTACGTCGAGTACTCGAGGTTTGAGTTCGAGGGCACTCCGCTATCGAGGCGGAGGATAAGGGAGCTGATCGAGAAGGGCGTGGTGGCGGGCTGGGACGACCCGAGGCTCGGGACAGTCGCGGCCGTGAGGAGGCGAGGTTTCTCTCCCGAAGCTCTCCACCTCTTCGTCAAGTCCTACGTGGCCCTCACGCCCAGCAGGAAGGAGTACTCCTGGGACCTTCTCCACGCGATCAATAGGAGGGTGATGGACCCGGATACGCCGAGACTCTTCTTCACACCCAACCCCTGGCAGGTTGAGGTGCGGGGACTTGGAGGACGCGTCATCCAGGCACCTCTCCACCCCTCAACACCCCTCGGCTCTCGGACAATAGAGGTCGGAGAGAGGCTCTACATCGCCGGCGACGACGCGGCGGCCCTCAGGCCCGGAGACAGGATCAGGCTGAAGTATCTTTCGAACATCAGGGTCGTAAGCGTCGGGAGCGAGACGTTGGTAACCGAGGCCGAGGAGGGGGGCCCCGAGCCGGGTCTCAAGGTGATACAGTGGGTCCCAGAGGGTTCCAAGGGTGTGAGCATAGTTATTCCACAGCCCCTCTTCAGGGGCGAGGAGCTGGTGGAGGATAGCTTGAAGGTTGTCAAGGGTCTCGTGGAGCCGTACGAGGCCTCGCTGCCATTGGGGGGTAAGGTCCAGTTCGAGAGGTTTGGATACTGCGTGAAGGACAGCGAAGACTCCTACGTCTTCACCCACCCCTGAGGGGCCGGGCCTCGCCCGGGCTGATGAATTGGGAGTGTCCCCTCTCACATATCACGAATAGCAACCCGCCCCTCTCCTCCGCTATGACCGCCTCCCTATCCTCACCACAGACCCTACACCTGAAGACAAGGCGCGGCATCCAGAGACCCCCTGAGCCACTACGCTAAGCCAATGGGCAGGTCGCCCCGTAATATACATCTCCAGCGGCATAGGATCAGACCGAAGAGCCTTTACAGGGTTGATTGTTCCGGAGAACGCTTGCTTTTAAAGTGTTTGCAATGCCACTGCAAATCTATATATATAAGAATTTGCAATGACGGTGCAAATGGAAAGGTGGAACCCCTGTGGATAGGCGACCCCGACCCGACGTACTTGGCGTAGTCTAAGCTTATGGTTCGGTGGGTTCCTGACGAGGTTGAGCTGGTTTCTCTCAAGCCTTTCTGCCTCAACTTTGTCTCTGGGCCGAGGCAGGTGGGGAAGACGACGATGCTGAAACTTCTCATTAACAGACTTCTGCGCCACATGGAGCCTAGGGCCATTCTCTACCTTTCCTGCGATGAGTACTCTAGCTTTGAGGAGCTTGGGAAGGATCTAGACACTTACCTGCGTGCTAAAACTGCTCTGGGTGTAAAGACCTCCTACATCTTCTTGGATGAGGTTACCTTTGTGGAAGAGTGGTGGCGTGCGGTCAAGGCTAGGATAGATGATGGGAGCCTGCTGGGTTCGTCTGTGACTGTGACGGGCTCCGCCGGCATGGAGCTTCTCAAACAACGCGAGATGTTTCCCGGCAGGAGAGGGGTTGGGAAGGATATAGTCATGCTCCCGCTCAGCTTCCCCTCCTACCTGGCGAAAGTTATGCAGATAAAGCCGATGGTGTCGCAGCGTTTGAGCGAAGCAGGCAAAGCGGTGGAGGCAAATAAGTTGTATGGTGAAAAACTGGCCCAAAGCTTCGTCACGTATCTTGAGACAGGCGGATTCCCTCTAGCCATAAAGGAAAGGTCCGAATATGGTAAAATTGGTGAAGAGTCTAGAAGAGCGCTTTTAGACGGTCTCAGAGGCGACTGGCTTAAAGCCGGCAAGAGCGAGTCAACCGTGAAGGAGGTGGTTTCGTACCTGTTGGGGGCGAGAGCAGCACCAATTAGCTGGCTCAGCATAGCCAAAGACACGTCTATAGCCTCCCCCAACACAGCTAGGAGCTACGTAGACATCTTAGAGAAACTAATGACCGTCACGGTTCTCAATTTCATCGACCCTACCGGGCGGGTCGTTTACAGGAAGAATAGGAAGGTTCACTTCATTGACCCGTTCGTCCATAGAACGCTTGCTGAGTATTGTGGGTTGAGGGTTGATGAGGGGGCTTTGGTAGAGGGGGTTGTGGCCTCGCATCTCGCCCGCCGATATAAGGTCGGTTATTGGAGAAACGGCGGCGAAGTAGATTGTCTGGTTGTTGATGACGGGGAAGTTTACGGGTTTGAGGTTAAGTGGGGTTTTAGACAGCTGAGAAAGCCTAGATGGCTAAAACATTACATATCTTTAGATAAGGAAACACTACCGCTCTTCCTCGCCTCACTAAGCCTATAGCGACCTTGTGAATCCCCGGGGCCGTATAAGGCGCAGAGAAGCCTACACTGTCCTGAAGACTATCTTGCCGTCGACGAACTCTACGTCGAACTCCTCGTTGACCTCGAGCCTCAGGCCGAGCGTGTCGTACTCCTCCTCAGTAAGTATCAGCGTGATCTTGGGGAGCATCAAGTCCCTCTGAGCCGGGATGAGGCCCATTCCCTGGAGCTGGGCCATGAGCGTCTGGAACATCCTCTGAGCCATCACGACCTCCTCGGGCCCAGCGCCGAACTGCCTAGCCGCCTGCGGTCTCCGGACCTCCACCAGCTCTATGACCTTCCCAGGCCTGCCCGTCTCAGGGTCCGTGTAGGATGTCACCCTGAATACCCTGGCCCTCAAGACCACTCCACCATCTCCTCGGAGCTACTCCTCAGCCTCCTCACCCGTCTCGTCCAGCTCCTCGATATACCTGAGGTACTCGTCGGGGCCAAGTAGGACCTCGAGCTCCTCCCTGCTCTGTATCTCGAGCCTCGCGATCCAGCCCTCCCTGTAGGGGGCCTCGTTGATGGTCTCGGGGTTGTCTATCAGGGCGGTGTTGACTTCGACGACCCGCCCGGAGAGGGGGGAGTAGACGCTCGTGCTAGCCTTGATGGACTCGATCGTGGCTATTGGCTGCCTCTTCTGGATCCTCGCGTTTATGTTGGGGAGCTCGACGTAGAGGATCTCCTTGAGCCTCCTCTGGGCGTAGTCCGTGAGACCTATCACAACGTACTTCTTCCCCTCGGGCCTCACCCAGACATGGTCCTTGGTGTATAAGCAGTCCTCGGCGATCTGGTAGCTGCTCTCCACCCCGGACACCGCTTAAGCATCCAAAAAGGCCTGTTGATAAACTCTTGCGGCTGTCCGCTGTCTATGCTGCTGGGGAGAAGGGCCTTGCCGCCTTCATGGATAGATTGGCGCTGGATATCTGAAGCCTCCCCCAGAACGCTCGAGCTCCCAGCCTAGGGCTAGGAGGGCGTAGTCCGAGCCGGGCGGCCCCACGAGCTGGGCCCCGACGGGCGCGCCGTTCGCCCCGTGGCCCGCGGGCAGGCTCAGGGCTGGCAGGCCCGCCACGTTTGCCTGGAGTGTGAGGGATACCATTCTTGTGCGGAGCATCGACCTCTCCTCGATGCTCATGGACTCCACCTCTGAGATCCTCGGGGCCTCTATCGGCACTGTGGGCGTGGCGACTGCGTCTAGGCTCGTGAGGAGGGATCTGGCCTTTTCGCCTATCTTCTCCCGGTCCTTGAGGGCCGTGATATAGTCGACGGCGGACACCTCCAGCCCCCAGGCGAGGTTCTGCCTGACCTCCTCCGAGTAGAGCTGGGGGGCGGTGTTGAGCCATTTTCTGTGGACGGCCGCGGCCTCGGCGCCCCGGATCGTCCTCCAGATCTCGCCTGCCTCCCGGTACCAGCGGATCTCCTCCACGTCTAGGACCTCGGCTCCAGCTCCATGGAGGTCCTTGAGAAAATCCTCAAAGGTCCTCAGGACTTTCGGGTCGGCCTCAGCCTCGAAGAGGCTCCAGGGCACGCCTATCCTGGGCCTAGTGGGTGCGGGGGGCGGGATGCGGGGTGGGGCAGGTGCCTCCTCGCGGGATATGAGCATGAGGATTACGGCGGCATCCCAGCAGCTTCTCGCCAGTATCCCGACCTCGTCTAGGCTCCAGGAGAGGGGGAAGACGCCGGCCTTCTCCACCGTCCCGGGGCTGGGCTTAAGCCCTACGACGCCGCAGAGTGCAGCCGGTATCCTGACGGAGCCCCCCGTGTCGGTGCCTAGGGAGGCGCCTGCGAGGCCTGCGGCTACTGAGGAGGCTGAGCCGCCGCTCGACCCGCCTGTTATGCGCTCCGTGCTCCAGGGGTTCCGGGCGTGTCCGTGATGGATGTTGAGGTTTGTGGTCCCCGCCGCGAACTCATGGAGGTTGGTTGTCCCGAGGGGTATGGCTCCTGCCGCGCGGGCCCTGGCGACGGGCGCCGAGTCTCTTTTGGCGGGCTTCCTGCCGAGTATCCTGGACCCGGCGGTCATGGGGATGCCCTCGACCGCCATTATATCCTTCACAGATATCGGGGCTCCGTGTAGCGCCGATCTCGGTCCACGCCTCCTAAGCTCAGCGTCCATCTCCCTCGCCCTGGCGATGGCGCCCTCAACGTCCACGGTTATGTAGGCGCGGAGCAGACCGTTCTTCTCGGAGATCTTCTCTAGGAGCCTTTCGACCACCCGCTCGGAGGTGAGGGTCTCGGCCGTCAGGGCCAGCGAGAGTTCCCTCAGGGTGTTTATGGGCTGCAAGGCCTCGGCATCCTCCTAAAGCCGGGGGGGTCACCAGTAGTAGGGATAGGGCGTAGAGCTTCTTCTCCTGAACCAGCCGATCACGACCGAGGCTATCGTGGCAGCTATGACGGCTGCAGAGAAGCCTATCACGAGGGTTCTTGCCTGGGCCTCTGGGAATGGTGGCCTGACCTCGATGGGCTGCTCCCTCTTAGGGGGCTCTGCGACGAGGATCTCGAGGGTGTAGTCGGTCAGGGGGGTGTTGGACCTTAGGAGCTGGACCTCGACGAAGAATCTGCCGGCCTTGAGGGGCTTGTTGATTACCGTGGCGATACGGGCTTCCTCGCCGGGCCTCCTAGAGGCTGCCGAGGTTAGGGTGGCTCCGTCCTCGGCCTTCAGGATCAGGAGGAGGGCCGCGTCGCGGGGGGGCTTGACTGTTATGTTGAGGCGCGAGTTTGCCTCGACATCCTCCAGGTTGAGGGCGTATACGTCGGAGGTGTCCCGTCCGCCGTATAGCTCCGCACCCCTCTCCGTCTCCTTTGCGAGGCTGGCTGAGAGGGAGCCCGTGAGTGTTAGGGATGAGCCTACCTTGAGGGCGGGGAGTTCGGGGAGGCCCTCGGCGAAGGGGTCGCTGGGGGCGTCGCCTATGTTTAG
>Ga0272449_1000546_pt1 | contig 44205 bp, 39 predicted proteins | sample YNPCB0241_FD_198679 | JGI IMG/M metagenome (GOLD analysis project Ga0272449, IMG submission 198679) | Hot spring sediment microbial communities from Yellowstone National Park, WY, United States - YNP-CB-024-1 | ecosystem: Environmental > Aquatic > Thermal springs > Hot (42-90C) > Sediment...
CAACCGTCATCAACGACGGCGTCACGATTGCGAAAGAGATCGAATTAGAAGACCGCTTCGAGAACATGGGCGCGCAACTCGTGCGCGAGGTGGCGTCCAAGACGAACGATGTCGCAGGCGACGGCACGACCACCGCGACCGTGCTGGCGCAAGCCATCTTCAAGGAGGGTCTCAAGGCGGTCGCGGCAGGCGCAAACCCGATGTATGTCAAGCGCGGCATCGATAAAGCCGTCGAGGCTGCTGTGCAGTTTATCCAGCAGACCGCTACCCCCGTCGAAGGGCGCGCCGCCATCGAGCAGGTGGCGACCATCTCCGCTAATGACCCCGCCATCGGCAAAGTGGTCGCCGACGCCATCGAAAAGGTCACCAAAGACGGCGTAATCACCGTCGAGGAGTCCAAAGGCACGGAGACCACGCTGGAAGTCGTGGAGGGCATGCGCTTCGACCGCGGCTACATCTCGCCTTACTTCATCACCGACCCTGAGCGCATGGAAGCCGTGCTGGAGGAGCCGTACATCCTGCTGTACGAGAAGAAAATCAGCGCCGCGCAGGACATCATCCCCGTGCTGGAGCAGGTCGTGCGTGCGGGCAAGCCGCTGCTGATTATCGCTGAGGACATGGAAGGCGAAGCGCTGGCAACGCTGGTGGTCAACAAGCTGCGCGGGGTGTTCCAGTGCGCCGCTGTCAAAGCGCCCGGCTTCGGTGAGCGACGCAAGGCAATGATGGAAGACATTGCCATCCTCACGGGCGGTACCTTCATCACCGAAGATCTCGGCATCAAGCTGGAGAATGTCAAGCTCGACCAGCTCGGTCGCGCCGAGAAGGTGGTCATCGAGAAAGAGCATACGACCATCATCGGCGGCAAGGGCAAGCCCGAAGCGATTCAAGGGCGCATCCAGCAAATCCGTAAGCAGATTGAGACCACCGAGTCGGACTACGACCGCGAGAAGCTGCAGGAGCGTCTGGCGAAGCTGGCGGGCGGTGTGGCAGTCATCAAGGTCGGCGCCGCCACCGAGACCGAGCTGAAGGAGAAGAAGGCGCGCTTCGAAGACGCCATCAACGCCACCAAAGCCGCCGTTGAGGAGGGCATCGTGCCTGGCGGCGGGGTCACCCTCGTGAACGCCATCAAAGCGCTCGACGCGCTGCAGGTGGACGGCGACGAGAAGATCGGCGTGCATATCATCCGCCGCGCGCTGGAAGAGCCGCTGCGCCAAATCGCGCACAACGCAGGCGCGGAAGGCTCCGTCATCGTCGAGAAGGTCAAGGAATTACCGCAGGGACAGGGCTACAACGCCGCCACAGGCGAGTTCGTGAACATGCTCGAGGCGGGCATCGTCGATCCTGCGAAGGTCACGCGCACCGCGCTGGAGAACGCGGCGTCGATTGCCTCAATGCTCCTCACGACTGAGGCGCTGGTGGCGGAAGTGCCCGAAGAGAAGAACGGCAAAAAGACTTCACCATCCCCCTACTGACACACAGACCACTCACCCCCCAATAGCCGGGGCTGAAAAGCCCCGGCATTTTTTCACTCACGCTCCGTCAGGTAATTTATTCTACGATTCGGAGCCAGAAAATGTTTCAGGGCATGCCGCGGTTTGTACGGGTTGTGGAGGTCGGCGCGCGGGACGGCTTGCAGAACGAGCCGACCCCCGTGCCGACCGAGGCGAAGGTGCGCTTCATCGAGATGCTGGCGGATGCGGGGCTGTCCGTGGTGGAGGCAACGGCATTCGTCAGCCCGAAGTGGGTGCCCCAACTCGCCGACGCCGAGCGGGTCATGCACGCGCTCAGGCGGCGCGAGGGCGTGCGCTATCCCGTGCTTGTGCCCAACCTCAAGGGGCTGGAACGCGCCCTATCGGCGGGCGCGCGAGAGATTGCCGTCTTCACCGCCGCCTCCGAGACCTTCTGCCAGCGCAACCTGAACCGCAGCATCGAGCAGTCGCTGCAGGAGTTCGAGCAGGTCGTGCGCGAGGCGAAGGCAGCGGGCTGCTGGGTGCGCGGCTATGTGTCCACCGCGTTCGTGTGCCCCTACGAAGGCGTGATTGCCCCCGAAGCTGTCGCACCTGTCGTGGAACGCCTGCTGGCGATGGGCGTCGACGAGGTGAGCCTGGGCGACACCATCGGCGCGGCTGTGCCCACCCAAGTCGCGCGCCTGACCGAGACGCTGCTGCCGATTCTGCCGCTGGAGCGCTTCGCCTACCACTTCCACAACACCTACGGCACGGCGCTCGCGAATGTGCTGACCGCGCTGCAGCAGGGCGTATTTATCTTCGATTCCAGCGCGGGCGGGCTGGGCGGCTGTCCGTTCGCGCCGGGCGCGTCGGGCAACCTCGCGACAGAAGACCTGCTCTATATGCTGCACGGGATGGGCATCGAGACAGGCGTCGACCTTGCGGGCGTGGCGGCGGCGGCGCGGTTTATCCTCATCCATCTGCAGCGCGAGACGCCCCCCAGCAGCTATCTACGCGCCTGCGCCCAACACTAAGCGTAGTGTCAGCAGCGCATGTCAAGGAAGTTGCGCAGAATCTGCATCCCTGCCTCGCTGAGAATCGATTCGGGGTGGAACTGCACGCCTTCGATGGGGTGGTGTTTGTGGCGCACGCCCATGATTTCGTGGTCGTCCTCGCTTTCGGCGGTGATTTCGAGGCAGTCGGGGAGGGTCGCGCGTTCAATCACCAGCGAGTGGTAGCGGATCGCGCGGAGCGGGTTGGGCGCGCCGCGAAACACGCCTGCATTCGTGTGGCGCACGAGCGACTCCTTGCCGTGCATGGGGCGTTTCGCGCGGACGATGTTGCCCCCGAACGCCGCGCCAATCGCCTGATGCCCTAAGCATACGCCCAGAATCGGAACCTTGCCCGCCGCCGCTTGGATCAGCGGCACGCTAATACCCGCCTCGTTCGGCGTGCAGGGACCGGGCGAAATCACGATGCGGTCGGGCTGCAGCGCGAGCGCCTGCTCGACGGTCAGCTCATCGTTGCGCACGACGGTCAGCTCCGCGCCCAGCTCGCCTAAGTATTGCACCAAGTTGTAGGTAAAGCTGTCGTAGTTGTCGATCATCAGCACCTTCACGGTATCGCTCCTGTTCACGAGTAAAGCGTGCGCGTGAGCAGGTCGCTCAGCGCGTGGGCGGCGTGTCGCACGGCGGGCAGCGCGTGGTCGTAGTCCATGCGCACGGGTCCCATCAGCCCAATCACGCCTGCGGGTCGTCCGCCTGCATAATAGCGGGCGTAGACCAGCGTGCAGCTGCGCAGCGCGTCGATGGGGTTCTCCTCGCCGATGGTGATGTGCAGGTCGGCGTCGCCGCTGTGTTGGAGCAGGCGGTAGAGCGGTTTGCGCGCCTCCAGCACGCGCAGCACCGCCTCCAGCTGGCTGACCTCGCGCTGGAACTCAGGCAGGCGCAGCAGGTAGACCATCCCGTCGTAGAGCAGCTCGCCCTCGGCGATGTCCTGTACCTGCTGCTGGATGGCGCGGAGCAGGCTGGCGAGCGTCTCGCGTTCGGCGGGCGATTCGAGCGCGGGCGCGTGGGCGGGGTCAAGCGTCAGCACTGTGCGCACGGTCTGCCCCTCGATCATCGTCGCCAGCACGCTCTGGATACGGTTCAGGGCGCGTTGCGAGGGCGCGTACTGCAGATCCACGAGGCGGTTGTCCACCTCGCCGTGTTCCATCACCACGACCGACAGCACGCGGCGCGGGGCGCACGGGGTCAGCACACAGCGCAGGATGCGCATCGTCTCGTCGCGCGCGGTGGCGGCAAACGCGACCGACTGCGCCGCGCGCGCCAGCACCTGCAAGGTCGCCTGCAACAGCTCGGTCAGGCTCTCGCCAGGCTCTGGCAGGCGTCGGAAGTAGCTCTCGATGCGCAGCGTCGTGGTTCCACTCATCAAGTGTTCCACATAGTAGCGGTAGCCGCGCGTGGTGGGCACTCTGCCCGCGCTGGTGTGCGGCTGCGCGAGGTAGCCGTATTCGGTCATCGCCGCCATCTCGTTGCGCACGGTGGCGGGCTTGACCCCCAGCGCGTACCGCTGCACAATCGCCTGCGAGCCGACAGGTTCGCCCGTGCGGATGTGTTCACGCGCCACCGCCCGCAAAATGGCGGCTTTGCGTGTGTCCAGCAAGTCCGTCTCCACTGTGCGTCTGCGAGCCAAGCGCAATCACCATTGTAATTCTACCCCGTTTCACAGGCGCAAAGGGTATATTGTATAGAGATGGTTGCCGAACGCGAACTGACTCAGCGGTTGACGCGCCTTGAGCAGGAGGTAGAGGCTATCAAGCAGCGGCTAAATGCACTGTTGACGCTCAGTGCGCCGACATCAGCACTGGATCTGCTGGCGCAACTGTGGCAAACCACGAGTGCACCGCAGACGACGCTCACGCTTGCTGAGGCGCGCGAATTACTCACCAAAGGCTTGCCGACGCGATGGGGTAGCCAGCAAGTGAAGCGCCAACGAACACGACGATGAACATCGTCTACTTGGATCCCAGCGCATGGGTCAAACGCTACATCGCCGAACCTGGCAGCGAGGGGATTGATGCGCTCTGGGAAGCAATTCGCCAAGAGCGCGTGCAAGCCACTTGCCTGTGGCTGGGTTTTACAGAACTGGTCTGGGTTCTCCAAAGACGGCGCAATGCAGGCTCTTTGAGTCCATCCGCATTTAATGCCGTTTATCAGCAATTTCGTCAAGATTGTGAGCGAATCGTGTGGGTAGGCATATCCTGGGAGCAGATTCAAGCCTCAGTAGTGTGGATTGTAAAGCACACAACCTCAACTCAGTGGATGCGTTGCACTTACAGGCGGCGCTGTCGCAACAGGCACTGTCTCAAAAGGAGGGCTGGCTGATCGCGTCCGATGCCCGTCTTCTGCGCGCTGCCCGTAGGGAGGGACTGCAAACTCTGAATCCTGAACGAAGCACGCCCGAAGAGTTGCAAAGGTTGCTTATCTAATTAGGCAAGTTGCACCACAGCTCTGCCGCGCGAGTCTGCTGTCGTGATCGAACTGTTCAGCGTGCCCTGACCATGCGTGGAGCTGGGCAATCTGATTGAACTCAAGCGCGCCTTGGGTTGCTCGCGCGGCTGTGGGAGACCCTCGCCGAATTGAAGCGGTTCGCCGAGTCGACAGGCGAACAGCCATCGGGTACACTTCCCCCCGATGGGCGAGCAGGTACGGCGGGCGGTCTACCCCGGCAGCTTTGACCCGCCGACGATGGGGCATCTGGACATCATCCAGCGGGCGGCGCGGCTGTTCGACGAACTCATCGTCGCCGTCGCGGTCAACTCCCAAAAACAGTCGCTGTTCAGCCTCGACGAGCGCGTGCAGATGCTACGGGAGTGCTGCGGGCATCTGCCGAATGTGCGCATCGCCTCGCTGGAGGGCTTGCTGGCGCGGTTCGCTCAGCAGGTCGGCGCGTGCGCGATTGTGCGCGGGCTACGCGCCGTCTCCGACTTCGAATACGAGTTCCAGATGGCGACCATGAACCGCCAACTCGCCCCCGAAGTGGACACCTGCTTCCTGATGACCCATCAGCAGTATGCGTTCCTGTCGTCGTCGATTGTCAAGGAGGTGGCGCGGCTGGGCGGCGCGATCGAGACCCTCGTGCCCCCAAATGTCGCCCACAAACTCAGGGAACGATTCGCCCCCCAAACGGCAGGAACCCCCCACCCATCGGGCGAATCTACTCGAAGCCACACTTAGGGGAGGCACGAACGATGATGCACACGGATGTCTCAACCATCAGGAAATGGCTGCGCGAACTGGATCAGGCGTTCGAACACGCGCGGAGCTTCGGACCTGTTGTAGTCGGTTTAGACAAAGGCGAGTGTCATAACCGAGTCCAACAGATTCTGGCGAACCTGCCGAACGATTTCGACAAGGCGGAGCGGGTATTGCGCGAGTCGGATCGCTTGATTGGCGGCGCGCAGACCGAAGCGCAGATGACGATTGCCCAAGCGCAGGAGGAAGCCCGCCGAATCATTGAACAGGCGCGACGCGAGGCGGAACAAATCCTCGAACGCGCCCACGCCGAACAGCAGCGCATGCTGAGCCAGACCGAAGTCTACCAACTCGCGCAGACGCAAGCGCAGGAGATTTTGGAGTCGGCGCGCGAGAAAGCGCAGCAGATTCGGCAAGGCGCGGACGAGTACGCCTACGAGGTGCTGACGCAACTGGAAGGCGCGCTGGCGAAGGTGATGAACACCGTGCAGAACGGCAAGGTGCTGCTTGAGGACTACCTCAAGCAGCGGGTCGGCACGCGGCGCTAAAGCGGCGGCTTGACGGGCAGAAAGGTGAGCATCAGGCGCAGCACGCTTTTGAAGCGCAGCGGGTAGAGCCGCAGCGAGCGCAAGTACGCCCGACGCGCCCGCGCGCGGTCGCCCAGCAGCGCGTACTCCGTGCCCAAGCACGCATACGAGTGCGCCAGCGCCAGGCGCATCGCCCGCGCGTCGGTCGCCCGCTGCCACAAGCGCGACTCGTTCGCATGTATCGTCTCCGTGCGCACCTTCACATCGTCCTCGTAGACGCGCCGATGCTGAAACGAAGCGTTCGCCCCATGCACACGGTACATCGTCAGCGGCTCGTCGATATAGCCGATGTCCCACTCCAGCGCGATCCGAAACCACATCTCCCAGTCGCCCGAGCCAAACAAATCTTCGCGGAAGCCGCCCAACCGCTCGAAACACTCGCGTCGCACCAGAACCGACGAGGCGATGATTTTGTTGCAGCGCACGAGCGCCTCAATGATGTTGCCCGTCGGCGTGCGGGGCCATTCGAACCCCAGCGGGTTACCTGGCTGGATGTCGCCCTTGCCGTCGATGAAGTAGCCGCCCGTATGCACCAGCCCCACTTCGGGGTGCGCCTCCAGCAGGGCGACCTGCTTTTCGAGCTTCGTCGGCGCCCACAGGTCGTCCGAGTTCAGTATCGCCAGATACTCGCCCCGCGACTCGGCGATGCACCGATTCAGCGTCGGGTAGGTGCCCCGATTCGCCTGCACGAAGAGCCGTATGCGGTCGCCGTAGCCACGCAGAATCTCCACTGAGCCGTCCGTGCTGCCGTCGTCCACGACCACGATTTCGTAGTCGCGGTAGGTCTGGTCGAACACGCTTTGCAGGGCGGCGGGCAGGTACGGCGCGTGATTGTAGCTGGGTATCAGCACGCTGACTCTGGGCGTCATCGGCGGGCATTATACCCGCGCGGGGTATACTGAAGCGTATGACCGCAGCGCATGCGAGCCTAACAGAGACGATAGCCGCGCTGGATCAGCGCTATGTGTTGCCTGTGTACCGTCGCCAGCCGATACTATTTGTGCGCGGGGAAGGCGCGCGCCTCTACGACGAGCATGGCAACGCCTACCTGGACTTTTTGGCGGGAATCGCCGTGTGCAATGTGGGGCACTGCCATCCGAAGTTGGTGCAGCGCATCGCGGAGCAGGCGGCGCGGCTAATGCATGTGAGCAACTTTTTCCTGACCGAGCCGCAGGCGCGTCTGGCGCAGCGGCTATGCGAGCTGTCGGGCATGGAGAAGGCGTTTTTCGCCAATAGCGGCGCGGAGGCGTGCGAGATGAGCGTCAAGGTCGCCCGCAAGTACGCCAACGCCGTCAAGCGCACGCCCGACTACGAGATTCTGGCGATAGAAGGCAGTTTTCACGGGCGCACGATGGGCGCGCTGTCCGCAACGATGCAGCCGAAGTACCAGACGCCGTTCCAACCGCTGCTGCCTGGCTTTCGCGCCCTGCCCCGCAACGATTTGGACGCGCTGCACGCGGCGTTCAGCGAGCGCACAGCGGCAATCCTGCTGGAGCCGATTCAGGGCGAGGGGGGCGTCTACCCGCTTGCGGACGAGTACCTGCGCGCGGCGCGTGCGCTGTGCGACCGCTATGGCGCGCTGCTGGTCGTGGACGAGGTGCAGGCGGGCTTCGGGCGCACGGGACGCTGGTACGCCTACCAGCACGCTGGGGTGACGCCCGATATTGTGGCGACGGCGAAGGGGCTGGGCGGCGGATTCCCGATTGGCGCGTGCCTGCTGCGCGGCGTCGCCGCCGAAGTGCTGCAGCTCGGCGAACACGGCACGACCTACGGCGGCAACCCGCTGGCGTGTAGCGCGGCGCTGGCGGTCATCGAAATCATCGAGGAGGAGGGGCTGCTGGAGAACGCCCAGCGCGTCGGCGACTACCTACAGGCGCGCCTGCGAGCGTTGCAAGCGGAGGGCGCGCCCATTCGCGAAGTGCGCGGGCGCGGGCTGATGGTCGGCGCGGAACTCAGCCAGCCGATTGCACGCACCGTTGTCCAGAAAGCCTTAGAGCGACGCCTGATCCTGAACGCCGTCGGCGAGACCATCCTGCGCATCGTGCCGCCGCTGATCATCTCCCCCGCCGATGTCGACGAGGCGATAGAGATTCTGCGGCAGGTGTTCTCAGAAACATAAGATGGTGAGGGAAAGCCATGCGAGCTGTCAAGGGACGCATTATCGGGAATACTGTGCAACTCGTAGAGCCGACGCCAGAGCTGCACGAGCAGGAGGTAGTTGTGCTGATTCCCACGCAGCCTGAAGAGCAGCAGTTAGCGACCCTGCTGTTCGCAGGCATTTGGGCGGATATGCCCGACGAAGAGTGGCGCGCGCTACAGCAAGTGTTGTCTGAGGGCGTTCGCATAGGAGGAGAGGCAGAGTGAGGCGCTGTCTGCTGGATACAGATGTGTTGTCTTTGTATCTTCGGGGAGATGCACGAGTGACTCAGCGCGTTGTAGAGTATTTACAGCATTATACTCAGATATGAACTGCGTCGCGGACTGGTTCGTATCAACGCGCAGCGTCGTATTGAGCAGTTAGAGGCATTTGTTCACAGTTGCCAACTGTGGGAAGTGAACCAAGAAGTAGCGCGCGAAGCCTCAGAAATCGCAGGTCAACTTGCTGCGCGCGGTGCGCGCCTCGATGACGCCGATGTGATAATTGGCGCAACGGCGCGAGTCATCGGCATTGCCGTAGCAACCGGAAATGTTCGTCACTTTAGTCGAGTCGATGGAATCGTTGTAGAAAAGTGGCTGAGCGGCGTGTAGAATTTATCACTGAACCGCCACAATCTCCATCGGGTACAATTGCCTCGTTATGAACGCCTTCCAGATTGCGCTGTTGCTGTACGCGGTGGTAATCGCTGCGGGCGGCATCATGGGCTATGTCTCCGCCCAGAGCATGGTCTCGCTGGTGAACGGATTGATTGCGGCGGTGCTGTTGCTGGTCGGGCTGGCGATTAGCTTCAAGAATCCCCCAGCGGGCTTTGGGTTGAGCGCAGCGGTCGCACTCGCGCTGGGCGTCTTCTTCGCCTACCGCTTCTTCACCACAGGCAAGTGGATGCCGGGCGGGGTTACGATGATACTCAGCGCGGTCGCCTTCGTGGTGATGCTGCTGGCGGCGTTGCGCAAGCCCTGACCGCTTGTGCCACGATGCGCTTGCTGCCCAAGCACACATACATTCTGCGGCGCGGTTTCACTCCCCTTCCCTAAGAGACTGTCGAGCATTTCCGCATTCTCGCTAAGCAACGCGCTAACCACCAATAGCTTCCATTTCGCGTGCGGCTCACCCCTCTCCCACTTGGCTGATAGGGGTACAACGGTTCGGCAAGGAGTCTCTGAGGCAGGGGCGATTTTTCCCAGTGCATGCACGCGGTCAGGCGCGGTCTTTTGCCCTCACCCCCTGTGTCCCCCTCTCCCGCAGGCGGGAGAGGGGGAACGCGCTGCAGGGCGCACCGCCGTGCGCCCCTACACCCCTCTCCCACGCTGTGGGAGAGGGGCTGGGGGTGAGGGCGAAAAAGCGTGCGCGCCCCGCACACAGTGAACTCAAGCGATGTACCCTTATCAGCTCCCACTTGGTGGGAGAGGGGCTGGGGGTGAGGGCTTACTTCTTCCGCCGACGCAGGGCAGCCAGCCCTGCCAAACCCGCGCCCAACGCCAGCATGCTGGCAGGCTCAGGCAGCACCCGCAGGCGGAACAGCGCCGTGCCCGCGCCTGTGTAGCCACCGAAGCCTATCGTCGTACCGCCGCCTGGCGGCGCCCAGATGAAACGCTCGCCATCCGTGAAGTTGCCATAGGCAGGATAACTGCCCGCAATGGAGTTTGCTAAGTTCCCCACAGCAGGCGCGTGCCAGTTACCGCCCCAGTTCAGCACCGCGCTCGGAAGAAGGCTGAACGCACCGGGGACTTTGTATATCGTGTTGACTTCCCAATCGAACCAAGTGGAGCTGGACACGCCCGTTATCACGGTCTCAGCGCCGTTATCGAAGACGGTCTTCGCCGTAAACAGCGCGGCGACCCCATCATCGCGCGCCATGAGATAGATGTAACTGTAGGGAACGGTAGTGAAGTTGAAGGTGAATATCTGATTGAAGTTGTACCCATTTCCTATCAGCACGAGCTGGTTGGTGTTGGGGTCTGTCGCAAAGAGAGAGAAGCCATTGTCTACCGCCAGTTTGATCGAGACGCTGGTGTTCGCATAAGTCGTCGGCGTGGTCAGGGCGAACGCGCCTACAAGCGCAACGCACGCAGTCAATCCCTTCAGCATTCTCATCAGCCTTTCCATCGGCACACCTCCGAACAGTTCTCGTAGTGACGCTTGCTATGAACGCTTTGCCATCAGCGTTCCCACCTATTATGACTCAGAATCGCCCCGAAAAGCGGACATCGAGCCAAGCAAAATTGCGGGATTTTGCCCTGAATTTGGCAGGAGTCGGCAATCGGCGGTGCGTATATAGGTAATGCTACGGGGGACACGGAGATGCTGATTGTCTATCGCATCTTTTGGATTGTGGGCTTGATTGCGTTAGTGGCGGAGATGGTGATTCTGGCGAATCCGCGCCAGGTCGCCCCGCAACGCGCGTCCGACTGGGAGATACGGGAGCAGGGTCTTTTCCGCGTGCGTGTGCCGAAGCGGTTCCGGGTGGAGCGCGACCCGTGGCAGGCGTGGCAACTCTCCGCGATAGGCGACGAGGTGCGGTTTCTGGACATCGTGACGCTGTCGCGCGGGGAGCGCACGGGGATGCAGATTGTGATTGCCGCGCCGAAGCAGGCGCCACCGCCGCCGCAACTGGGGCAGCTGCAGGGCGCGCCCCAGTTCAACCTCAGCCAGTTCATGCGCCGCATGCACGATATGTACCTCGCCGCGATGCGCGAAGACCGGCGCAACGCCGACTTCTCGGAGACGAAGCGTGCCACCGTGCGCATTCGCGGCGTGCAGGGCATCCGCAGCGACTACGAATACATCATCCCGCACCCTGTGTCGTTTCTGAGCATGCCCGTGCGCGGCTACCTGATTACGCTGCCCCTGTCGCCGACAGAGGTGATTCACTTCAACGCTTACTGCCCGCCCAACAGTTTCGGCGACTACGAGAAGGTGTTTGACCAGATTATCGCCACGACTGAGGTGCGCCAAGCGTCGCAGAATCCGTTCGGGGGGTGGCTGCGGTGATTCGCTGTCGCTGGTGCGGTCAGGAGAGCGCGCATCCGCAGGTGTGCGAGTGGTGTCGGCGCGATCGGGCGACGGGCGCGCTGGTGCGCACGCTGCCGCCGAACCCTACGGCAAGCCCGCCCGTTGGCGCGCCCAGCGGAAGCGACCCGACTCAGGCGACGCCCATAGCGCCCAGCAGCCAGCCGACGCAAGCCATCCCGACGCCGCAGCCCAGCAGCCAGCCGACGCAAGTCGTCCCGACGCCGCAGCCCGCGCCACTGTACGACTACTCGCGCCCCGCAGGGCAAGCCGCCGTGCAGCAGCAGCCCGCCGACTCCATCCGCTTCATCAGCGAGGTCGTCGAAGGCTACACCTTCACCGCCAAACTGGAACGCTTTTTCGGCGTCGCACTGCCGCTGGCTGCCCTGAATGTGCTGGCGCTGGGCTGGAAACCCGAATGGGCAGCGTGGTCGAACCTGCTGTTCTTCTTCCTGATTGGCGCGTGGCTGCCCGTCTCCCACCTGGTGGACAAACTGGACACCGATGTGGAACTGTTCCGCGACTTGGGGATTGTGCTGCTCCTCAACTTCCTGTGCTGCAACCCGCTGTTTGCGTTCGTGTTCTACGGGTTGGGCATACTGATTGTCTGGGCAATTACACGCGCAGACATCAACTGGTCGCTGCTGGGCGTAATGGCGGTCTATGTGGGGTTCCGCATCCTGTTCGAGTTGGTGTTGATGCTGGTGGACTACGCGGATCCTGCGGACTGGCTGTCGGTGGGCATCGCCTTTTTCGGGAGCCTGCCACTGTTGGCGATGTTTCTGGGCTGGTTCATCGGCGGGATGTTCCGTTCGGACTACGCCTAAGCGGGTATCCTTAGGGTGTTATGGCGCGATGGGTTGGGCTGTTGGCGTTGTGGCTGACGCTGGTTGCGGTCTGGGCGCAGGATTCGCCGCGCGTGCAGGCGGGCGACTCGCTGCGCATCACGGTGGAGGGCGACGAGTCGCTGTCGCGCGTGTATGTAGTGGACTCGTCGGGCGCGTTTCGGATGCCGCTGATCGGGTTGGTGCAGGCGGCTGGGCGCACCACCGATGAACTCGCCCGTGAGATTGCCCAACGGCTGCGCGAGGGCAACTTCTACCGCGACCCGAAGGTGACGGTGGAGATTGCCCAGCGGGCGCAGGCGATTGTCACGGTGCAGGGCGCGGTGCGGCGCGGGGGCGACTACCCGCTGCAAGCAGGCTGGCGACTGAGCGACGCGCTGAACGCCGCGCAGCCGACCGACACCGCCGACTTGAGCGCGGTGCGGTTGGAGCGCGTGAGTGGCGAACGACTGACCATCAACCACCTGAAGTTCGTCCAAGAGGGCGACGAGAGCGCGAACCCCGTCTTGCAGGCAGGCGACCGCATCTTCGTGCCCCTGCGCGCGGGTGGTAGGAGCGTCTTGGTGCTGGGCGCGGTGCGTTCGCCGGGTTCGTTCGAGTACGACGACGCCCGCACGCTGATTCAAGCCCTCGGCAAGGCGGGCGGAACCTTGCCCGAAGCCGACACCACGCGCATCCAAATCCGACGCGCGAACCAAGCCGAGCCAATCGCCGTGAACCTGAACACGATCACGGGCGACATCGACCTCCAGCCCGGCGACCAGATTACCGTACCGTTCCGCAGCGTGCGCCAGTTCATCGTGGTGCGCGGCGGGGTGAACCGCGCAGGGCTGATTAACTACGCCGAGAACATGACGCTGACGCAGGCGATTGAGGCGGCGGGCGGTCCCAAGCCGAACGCGATTCTGGAGCGCGTGGTCATCCTGCGTCCGACGGAGCGCGGCAGGCAGCAGCGGCTGACGGTGAACCTGCTGGAGGTCGCGCAGGGCACGCGCCCCGACGAGCGACTGCTGCCTGGCGATACGGTGGAGGTGCCCGAGCCTGCGCAGCGACGCGCTTCTGCCGAAGAGCCGTTGCGCGTCCTGTGGCTGATTCTGAGCATCATCTTTCTGGTTGCCCGTCGTTAGCCTATGCGTCCGTTGCCGTTCCGCGAGGTGGTTGTTGCGCCTGAGTCGGTGCGCCGTGCGCTAACGCAGATGCTGACGCGCCCCAGCCCGCCGCAGTCGTTGCTGCTGGTGGGGATGGCGGGTGTGGGCAAGCGCACGCTGGCGCGCTCGCTTGCCGCCGCGTGGCTGTGCCCGCAGCGCACCCCCGACGGACACTGTGGTGCGTGCCCCGTGTGCCAGAAGTGGTCAGACGCGGGCGAGCATCCCGACCTGCGCGTCCTGCGCCCCGACCCCGACCAGATTAAGATCGACGCCGTGCGTGGGGTGCGGCAGTGGGCGGCGTTCGCGCCGACGGTTGCGCCCGTGCGGTTCGTTTTGCTGGAGGAGGCGCACCTGCTGAACCCTGCGGCGGCGAACGCGCTGCTCAAGACGCTCGAAGAGCCGCCCCCGCGCTACCATTTTTTGCTGACCGCGCCCGCCAGCGACCTGCTGCTGCAGACGATACTGTCGCGCTGTCGGATTGTGCGTTTGGGTGCGCTGCCGACGGCGCAGGTGGCGGCGTATCTGCAGGCGCGCTACTCGCTGCCCGAGGCGACCGTGCAGGCGATCGCAGCGTTCTCGGACGGCGCGCTGGGACGCGCCGTCCGCTGGGCGGAGGCGTTGCTGGGCTCCGAAAACGCCCCGCGCGAGTTGGACGCGCTTCAGGCGTTGCTGGGCGTGTTCGCGCGGCTGGGGCAGGCGTCGCTGGAGGACGCGCTGCGCATCGCACACGAGTTCCGTGAGGCGTGCAAGGCGTTGGAGGGCGGCTCGGAGTCGCGCTCGGCGCGCGCCGCGCTCGCGCTGGGGCTGGAGTACCTGGTGCAGTGGTATCGCGACGCGCTCGCGATGCAGTACCCCGGCGCGCCCCTGCGCTTCGAAGCGCACCGCGACGCGCTGCGCCAACTCGCCCAACGGTTCGCCGCGCCCGAACGCGCACGCGACCTGCAAGCCATCATCGAGGCAAGGCGCGCCATCCTCGGCAACGCCAACGCCCAACTCGTGACCGAGAACCTGTTCGTGCAACTGTTGATCGTTGCATAACTTTCGACGATTTCAGCCGTCCAAAGACGCGGGTATACTTCCACAGGCGCATCGCGCCACACCATGCAGGAGGCACACACTATGAGACGACTCGCGAGTCTATTGGCGGTAAGCGCGTTTGTAAGCGCACTCTGGGCGCAAGAGGCGTCCAGCACGCTGCAGTTCAAGTTCACCGAGAAGCAGCGGGAACTGTTCGACGCGACCGTGGAGCTGAACGGCAACCTGCCCATCCCAGGCGCGGCGGGCATGGCAGGCACGCTGAAGATGATGATGACCGTGTTTATGGAAGTGGAGAAGGTCGAAGAGGGCGGCAAGGCGACCGTCAAGACGGGACTGGAGGCGTTCGAGGCGGAATTCAACGGGCAGCCGTTCCCCGTCGGGCTGGACATGGCGCGGAATGTGATCCCCGACTCGACGGCGACCGTCGCGCCCAACGGCAAGCTGTCGGGGCTGCAGGGCGGCGGCGGGCTGATGGGCTTCCAACTGCCCGGCTTCGACCCGCGCAACATGGCGACGCTGCTGATTCCGACCGAGCTGCCCGATAAGCCGCTCACCAACGGCATGACATGGCAGTTCACGCGCACCATCGGCGCGGGCAGCGACGCGCTCCAAATCCCCATGACCGCTCGCTACGAAGGCATGGAGGACTACAACGGCGTCAAACTGCACAAAATCACCCAGACCTTCGAGCAGACCATCGAGTCGTATCAGGACGCCTTCTACCAGCCGACGACCGACAAGGACGCCGCCGTGCGCGTTACCAAAGGCGTCATGAAAGGCACGATGACCATGTGGTATCACCCCGACAACGGGCTGGTGCAGCGCATGACGATGCAAGCCAGCCTGAACCAGACGACCGAACCCATCAAGAAGGACGGCTCCGAAATCAAGGACTTCGAGCGGGAGACTTCGGAGGTCAAGCTGACTGCCTCGCTCACCCGCAAGGAGCCGAAGACGACGAATGCGCAGCAAAGCAGTCAGTGAACCGAGTAGAGGCTGCCCTCACCCCCTTCCCCCTCTCCCGCCTTACGGGAGAGGGGGGGTATGGAGTGCGGAAGCGAAGCTTCCGCCCACGCTGAAGCTGACGCTTCAGCACTCCAAACAAGTCCGCGTGCGGCTCACCCCTCTCCCACGCTGTGGGAGAGGGGCTGGGGGTGAGGGCGAAACAAAACAGAGGGCTGTATCCTTATCAGCTGTGGGAGAGGGGCTGGGAGTGAGAGCCACAAAATTGGCAATCGCCCTTGCCGTCGCCCTCGTACTGAGCGCGTCCGCATCGGCGCAACTCAAAACACCCCCCATCCTCACCCCCGCAGGCGTCGTGCCGAGTATCGAAATCCCACAGGAAGCGCTGCCGCGTACCCAACCTGCCGAGACGCCCCGCCCGCGCCCACAACGGCGCGACACGCTCAACAACATTCTGCGCGCCCTGCGCAGCTGGGACACGCTGGAAGAGGAGTTCCGACGCACGGTCACCATTAGCGGGCACAAAAAAATCGGCTTCCACCTGCACGACATCGAGGGCGATTTCGCCGCCTTCCGCGACCAGAACTATCTCGGGCAAGGCGGACAGCGCGTCACGGACAACACGGAGCTGACCGTCCGCGTGAACAAGTTTCTGGGCTTTTTGAGCTTCGACTGGCGCTGGTCGAACAGTCGCTTCCGCAACCCGTATGACGCGCGGACTACCTACACCTACGAGTCGCCGAACCTGACGCTGGAGTGGGGCGACATCACAGCGTCGCTGGGCGGCTCGAACCCGCTGGTGGGGTTCAACCGCACGCTCAAAGGCGCGTCAGCAACCGCCACCTGGGGCAGAAACCGCTTTCGGTACATCACTTCGGAAACCAAAGCCGCCGCACGCACCATCACGATTCAGGGCAACGACAGCGCTGGACCCTACTACCTGCAGGGCAGCCAGATTGTGGACGGTAGCGAGCGTGTGCAAGTGGACGGCGTCGAGAAACGGCGCGGCGACGACTACACCATCGACTACTTTGGGGGCATCCTGCACTTCCGCGACGGGATGATTATCCCGCGCACCTCTACGATTGTGGTGACCTACGAGACCTATGCGTTCAACTCCGCGCCGAGCCGCTTGCAAGGCTTCCGCTTGGAGAGCAATCTCGGCGGCGGGTTCAATCTCGGCTTCACGATGCTTTCGCAAGAGTCGACGGCGCGCACCGCGCTGCGTCGGCGCACAGAACAGTTCTACGGCTTCGGTGCAGCCAGCACGCCCTACAACCTGCAGTTCCCGCCCCTGCGCGACGCAGCCAACCCCATCATTATCACCGTCGCGGGTGTCCTGCAGGTGGAAGGCGTCGACTACTACTTCGACGAGCTGCTGCCCTACCGTTTCTATTTCACGCGCTTTATGCCCCCAACGGTCATCATTCAGGTGGAATACACCCCGCGCCCTGACCCCAGCTCGACGCTTGGTGGCGACCGCGAGGTGATGGGGATTGACCTGACGCTCCCGCTGGGGCGAATCGGGAGCCTCGTGTGGAACGCCGCGCAGAGCCGCGCCGTCGCCCAAGGCAGCCGACTGGAGGCGATTGCGCACAACGCCACAGGACGCTTCGAATTCGGACGCCTCGCGCTGAACGCGACCTACCGCGACATCCCTGCCGAGTTCATCGGCATCGAATCGGTCGGCTTCCGCCGCAACGAGCGCGGCTACCAAGCCGACCTCAGCTACCGCTTCAGCGCGATTTCGAACCTGCAGGCGAGTTTCAGCAACCTGCGCGTTGCCGCCCTGAACCCGCTCAGCAGCAGCTTCAGCGCGAGCTTCACCGACACGCGCATCCAGAACTTCACCTACACCTATACCCCGCCGAACGGCTTCCAACTCACGCTCAGCCGCAACACAAACGAGGTGCGCGCCCCGAACAGCCGCAGCCAGCAGATGCGCGATGCGATTAGCCTCGCCCGTCGCTGGGATGCGCTCAACTTCTCGCTGGGCTACGAGCAGTCCGAGTCGGACGCCTTTAGCGCACTAAGCGGCGGTACGAACCTGTTTTATCGCATCCGCAGCCTGCGCTCGCAGGTGGACTGGACGGTGAACACGCAGCTGACCCTACGCGCCTCGCTCGCCCAGAGCGACATCCAGCAGCGCCAGCCGAGCGGCTCAGTGCGCACGCAGTCGCGCGACTACTCGGTGGACGCCTCGTGGCAACCACTCGCCACGCTGAAGCTGACCTACCGCTGGCGCGACAGCGATTCGGGGTCGCTGAACCTCGCGCCCACCGATGTGCGCTCGCGGCAGTTCGGCAACCCGCTGCCGCCGACCGCGAACTTCCCGACGAACCCGTGGGGCGTCGGTTTCGACGGCAACGGCTTCTCGTCGGGCGCGCCGCTGTTTGGCGGGTTCACCTACTTCGGCGTGCGCGGCAAGGGACAAGACCTCACCGTGCAGTGGACGCCGCTGGACGCGCTCTCAATCGACCTGCAGTGGAGCCAGAACCGCTCGCTCGGCGATTTGCAGACCAACAGCGCGCAGGAGTCGCTCTTGGTGGGCGTCAGCTACCTGCCGCGCGACTGGCTGGCGCTCAGCGCGAGCTGGTCGCGCCAACAGGTGCAGTTCCTCACCGCGACGGGCAACTCCAGCAACGAGTTCCTGACCCTCGCGGTAGACATCGGACCGCTGCGTCGCTGGACGGTGAGCCTGAGCTTCAGCGCGATGAAGACGCGCAGTTTTCTGGGCGAGGGCTTTCAGGGCGGGCAAGGCGAGTTCATCCAAGAGCCTGTCGTCTACATCGCGCGCGTGAGCTACGATATTGCCAGCAACCAGAGCCTGTTCGCCGAGTTCCAGCGCACTGACTTGCGCGGCTACCTCCCCTCGCGCGACACGATGTTCAACATCGGCTACCAGTACCGCATCACGCGCAACTGGGCGTTCGTGCTGAGCTACCGCTTCCGCGAGCAGCTGAACCTGGATCCGCAGTATAGCCAGTTCAGCTACCGCGCGCGCTCGCTGGACGCGAACATGAACTTCATCTTTTAGGCGCGTCGGCGTTGAAACGCGCCATGACCTGCTCGATGGGTTCCGTGAGCCACGCTTCGCAGGCGTCGGCGGCGCGCTGCACGGCGTTTTGCAGCAGTTCACGCTCGGCGACGCTTGGCGCGGACAGCACATAGTCGGCGAGGTCTACCCCGTCGGGCGGCTGCCCAATCCCGATGCGCACGCGCGGGAACGCCTCCGTGCCCAGCGCGGCGATGATCGACTTCATCCCGTTGTGCCCACCTGCGGAACCTTTAGGGCGCACGCGCACTGTGCCTGGCGCAAGCCAGATGTCGTCGAACACCACCAGCATCTGGTCGGGCGTCAGGCGGTAGGCGTGCAACAGCGCCTGCGCCGCCTGCCCGCTGAGGTTCATGTAGGTCTGTGGCTGCGCCAGCGCGACCGCTACGCCCGCAATCGTCCCGACGCCGACCCGACTGTGGTAGCGGCGCGTGCGCAGTTCGATGCCGTGCCGCTGCGCCAGTGCGTCCACCGTCCAGAAGCCGACATTGTGCCGCGTGGGGGCGTACTGCGCGCCGGGGTTGCCCAGCCCGATAATTAGGCGCGTGGGGTACATCGCATCTGCCTGTTTCGGCGCATCCCGTCAGAATCCTTGCGTAGGGTCGGCGGGCGACCCCTTGACAACGCGCCTGCGCGATTGGGGTATAATTCAGCCTGCCACGCGCGGGTGGTGGAATTGGTAGACACGCATGGTTGAGGGCCATGTGGGCATAGCCTGTGTGGGTTCGAGTCCCACCCCGCGCACCATGCGCGTGGGCGGTTAGCTCAGCGGTAGAGCGCTTCGTTCACACCGAAGAGGTCGCTGGTTCGAGTCCAGCACCGCCCACCATGACAGCCCTGAACGCGCAGGCTGTCCGCAACACGCCCCGCACGGCGTACTTAGCCTCTCCCGATGCGAGGGGCTAATTTTGTATCGCGCTTGCGGGTCTGCCACCTGGAAGGAGTCTGCTCATGAAACAGTACGCGCTGGAACAGATACGCAATGTAGCGTTGGCGGGACATGGCGGGAGCGGTAAGACGACTCTCGCGGAGCATCTGCTCTATATCGCTGGACACATCGACCGCGTCGGTAGCATTGAAGCGGGCAACACCACCTCGGACTTTGACCCCGAAGAGCAGCGTCGCAAAATCAGCCTGAGCGCGACCCTACTGCCCATCGAATGGGAGGGACACAAAATCAACCTCATCGACACGCCGGGCTTCCCCGACTTCATCGGCGAGCTGTACAGCGCGATTCAGGTCGTCGATTCGGTCATCTTGGTCGCCCCCGCGCAGGCGGAGCTGGAGGTCGGCTTCGAGAACGCTTGGGAGCTGTGCGAGGCGCGCAAACTGCCCCGCCTGATCTTCGTGAACAAGATGGAGCGCGACGGCGCGGACTACAACGGCTTGCTGCAGACCCTGCGCAACGCCTACGGCAACCGTATTGTGCCGCTGCAAATCCCCATCGGTATGGAGACGCAGTTCAAGGGCGTGATCGATGTGCTGCACCAGAAGGCGTATGTGGGCAAAGACCGCGATACTACCCCGTCGCCCGTGCCTGCCGAGCTGCAAAGCGAGGTCGAGCGCGCCCGCGAGATGCTGATGGAAGCCGCCGCCGAAACCGACGACGCGCTGCTGGAAAAGTACCTCGACGGCAACCCGTTGACCGACGAGGAGCTGGTACACGGCTTCCACGAGGGCGTGCGCACAGGACACATTGTGCCCGTGCTGTGCGGCTCGGCGGCGTTAGGCGAGGGGCTCGCGCCTCTGCTGCAGGCGATTCTGGAGCTGACGCCCAGCCCCGCCGAATCGCCCGCGCCAAACGCGACCGACCTGCGCACGGGCAACCCCGTCGAACTCACGCCCGACCCCAGCGCGCCCTTAGCCGCGTTCGTGTTCAAGACCACCGCCGACCCGTTCGTGGGCAAACTGACCTACTTCCGCGTCTACTCGGGCACGCTGCGCGCCGACTCGCAGGTCTACAACACCCAAAAAGAGCGCGAGGAGCGCATCGGGCAAGTGTTCTACCTGCGCGGCAAAAACCAAATCGCGACCACTGAGGTGCGCGCGGGCGACATCGGCGTCGTGGCGAAACTACAAGAGACCAGCACGGGGCACACCCTCTGCGACAAGAGCCGACCCGTCGCGATTGAACCCATCACGATGCCCGACCCCATCTACACGGTCGCCGTCGTCGCCAAAACCAAAGCGGATGAAGACCGCATGGGACCCGCGCTGGCGCGCCTGCAGGACGAAGACCCCACCTTCCACGCGCGACGCGACCCCGAAACGGGGCAGACCCTGCTGTCGGGCATGGGCGACCTGCACCTCGAAGTGATTATCGACAAACTCAAGCGCAAGTTCAACACCGAAGTGGCGACCGAAGAGCTGCGCATCCCCTACCGCGAGACCATTACGCGCCCTGTGCAGCGCGTCGAAGGCAAGTTCAAGCGGCAGACAGGCGGGCGCGGACAGTACGGACACTGCTTTATCAACTTGGAGCCACTACCGCGCGGCTCAGGGATCGAGTTCACCGAGAGCATCGTCGGCGGCGCCATCCCCAAAAACTACATCCCCGCCATCGAGAAAGGCATCCGTGAGGCTGCCGAGAAGGGCATCCAAGCGGGCTACCCCGCCACCGACTTCAAGGTGAATGTGGTGGACGGCTCGTACCACGAGGTGGACTCGTCCGACCAAGCCTTCCGCATCGCGGGTAGCCTCGCGTTTCAGGAGGCGGCGATGAAGGCAGGTCCTGTCGTGCTGGAGCCGATTCTGGAAGTCGAAGTCGTTGTGCCCGAAGCGTTCACCGGCGATGTGATGGGCGATTTGAACGGGCGACGCGGGCGCATCGCGGGCATCGAGAGCCTCGGCAACGGCAGGCAGTGCATCCGCGCCACTGTGCCGATGAGCGAGATGACCCGCTACGCGCTGGAACTGCGCTCGATCACACGCGGGCGCGGACGGTTCCGCACGCGCTTCTCGCACTACGAAGAGGCGCCGCACACCGTCGCGCAACCGCTCATCGAAAAGCACAAGCGCGAACGCGAGGCGCAGGAGCACTGAACCGCTAATCCAGCACGGGGATCTTCTCCGCTTCGTGCATGGCGTCGCGCGGGTTCAGCACAGGCTCGTCCGCCACAATCTTGCCGTCGCGGAAGCGGATGATACGCTTGGCATGCTCGGCAATATCGGGCTCGTGCGTCACCAGCACGATGGTACGCCCTTCGCGGTTGAGCCGCTGGAAGATCGCCATAATCTCCTCGCTGGAGCGCGAGTCGAGGTTGCCCGTCGGCTCGTCCGCCAGAATCAGCACGGGGTCAGTGACGATGGCGCGGGCAATCGCCACGCGCTGCTGCTGCCCGCCTGAGAGTTCGTTCGGCTTGTGGTGGATGCGCTCTGCCAGTCCGACCATCTCCAGGGCGCGTTTGGCGCGTTCAGTACGGTCGCGCGCGCCTGCATACAGGAGCGGCAATTCCACATTGCGCAGCGCCGTCACGCGCGGCAGCAGGTTGAAGGTCTGAAACACAAAGCCGATGTAGCGGTTGCGGATCTGCGCCAGTTGCGAATCGCTCATCGCGCTCACCAGCTCGCCGTTGAGGTAATACTCACCGTCGGTGGGGCGGTCTAAGCAGCCGATGAGGTTCATAAAGGTCGACTTGCCCGACCCCGACGGTCCCATAATCGCCACGAACTCGCCGGGCATCACGGTCAAGTCCACCCCACGCAGCGCATGCACCACAACGGAACCCATCTTATAGTCCTTTTTCAGGTTGCGTACCTCGATAACGGGTTTCATAGGCATGGGTAGTATACCTGTAGACGCTTCAGCCTGCCTTGAGTTCGACGCGCAGGGTCTTTTCGTGGGTGTAGAGGGCAAAGCCTGCAGGCGCGCCTTTCGGTTTGCGCACATACTTGCGCAGGGTGTAGTCCACTTCCACGACGCGGGCATGCCTGTCCGCGCTGTGTTGCGCTGCCAGCCGCGCGGCGAACTCCAGCGTGCTGCGAGGCACGCGCAGCGGCTGGTTCTCCGTGCGGATAATCACATGCGCGCCTGTGCCCGTGCGCACATGCAGCCACCAGTCGTTCGGCTTGGCGATTCGGGTTAGCAGGAAGTCGTTCGCAGCGGCGTTCTCGCCGACCAGCACTTGGTAACCGTCGGGGCTAAGGTGCGCACGGATTTTGTGCCCTTCGAACGGGTCTTTCTCGGCGCGTTTGGTGGGGCTGAGGGTGGTCGTCTTGCGCAGCCAGCCGTGCGCTTTGGCGTCTGCGTGCAGTCGCTGCAGCGCGTCGGGGTCGGCGGCTTGCTCGGCTTGCAGCAGCGCGTAGCGCAGTTCGTTCGCCTCATCGGTGAGGCGTTGCAGGCGGGCGTGCAGTTCGGCGCGGCTCTCGCGGGCGCGGCGCGCCTTGTGGAAGTAGCGTTCGGCGTTCTCGGCGGGCGTCTTGCTGGGGTCTATCGGGATGGCGACTTCGGGCGCGTCGGGCTGCGTGTAGTCTGGGGCGTGCAGGGTGGTCGCGCCTGCGGACAGGTTGTGCCCGAACGCGAGGATGAGTTCACCGTAGAGTTGCCAGCGGTCGGCGTCTTGGCTTGCGTGCAAGGCGCGTTGCAGGTCGGCGAGGGCGCGTTCGCGCGCCTGCAGCGCACGGCGCAGATTCGGCAGCAGGCTCTGGCGCAGCGCGTCCGTGCGGGCGTGCTGGATGCGCTCGCTGAACGCCTGCTCCCACGCGAGGCTGACGCTGGTACGCGCGTGCTGCCAACTGTCGGGGAAGCGCAGGCTGGGGAACGGGTACGCGCCGAGCGCACGGTGGGTTTGCGGGTCGCGAATCAGCACGGGCTGCCACGCGCCCTCGCGCAGCCGTCGCGCCCACGCCACGACGCCCTCGATGCCCTGTGCGCGGCACGCCGCCTCCAGTTCGTCCGCTGTGAAGCGGCTCAGCCCTTCGATGTGCGCCTGCCAGTCGCGCGGCTCGCCCATCTGCGTAATCAGCGTGCGCCAGTCGTCGTCGGTCACCGTCAGGGGGTTCAGTAGCCCCTCCACGCGCGTTGGGGGCAGGCGATACGGCTCGCCCGCGCGAATGGGACGCGCCTCACTCTGACGCGGCGAGACCCACTTGAGCGCGCTGCGCACCAGCCCCGTCGGCTCCACCAATATAATGTTGGAGTGCTTGCCCATCAGTTCGATCATCAGCCGATAGACGCCCTCACGCGTCTGCACCTCCGCCTGCACGATGCGGTCGAAGCCCAGCATCGTCATCGAGCGCACGATGCCGCCTTCTATGTGTTTGCGCAGGCTCTGCAGGAACGGCGGAGGCGTCGGCGCGTTGGGCAACTTCGCGCTAATCGTGTGCATACGGGCGAACTGCGCGTCCGCGCTAATCAGCAGCCGATGCTCGGCGCGCTGCGCGTACAGGTGCAGCACGATTGTCAATGGCTCGGGCTGGCGGATGTCCTGAACCCGCGCGCCCGCGAAAAAGTCGCGCTCCTGCAGCACGGCGTACAGGTTCAGGCTGTCGAACGGGATCGGCTTCGCGTCGGGCATGGCGTAATTATACGCGCAAGACGGATTTTTCGCACGAGACAGTTGTTTATGATCAACCACCGTGCGGACGGCGCGCCCTACTACCAAATGCAGTACGCGAGGGAGTGATGCAGAACGAGTCGTTGACGAAACTGGTGCTGATTGCAGTTGTGCTGGGCGCGATTTTACTGTTTTGTGTGGGTTCTATAGCCTACGATTACTACACGCGCATCTACCTTCCGAATCGGCTGCAGCCCGACCCTGTGTACGACGATGCGCCGCCTGAGCAGGCGCGTAGCCCGTGGCGCTAAAGAGATACCCCCCTCTCAGGGGCGAGAGGGGGGCGGCGGAGAGGGGAGCAGGCAGAAGGGAGGTGTTTACTTGCGGTTGGGAGGGAGGATGACCTTGTCGATGACATGAATCACGCCGTTGGTGCAGACAATGTCTGCCTTGATGACCTTCGCGTCGTTGATTCGAACAACATTATTTCGAACACGGATATTGATATTCTGACCCTGCAGGGTCTTCGCCGTGCGCAGCTTAACAACATCGCTGGACATAACCTTGCCCTGAACCACATGGTAGAGTAGCACCTGTCGCAAGGCTTCCTTATCCTTGAGTAGTGCATCTACCTGCTTCTTGGGCAACTTCGCGAAGGCTTCGTCGGTCGGCGCGAACACGGTGAAGGGACCTTCACCGCGTAGTGCATCGACAAGACCCGCCTCCTGAACGAGTTTCACCAAAGTCTTGAACTGACCAGCAGCAATCGCGGTATCAACAATGTCTTTCTCGGCTTTCTGGCTCATCGCCGAGTAGCCGATGAACGCAGTTGCCAACAGTGCTACAGGCAGTGCCCACAACAGTCGTTTCTTCATAGTCGCCTCCTAATGTTTAGCGTGTCAAAAGATTACCCCCCGCGCGAAGGGGGAGTCTGTGATTTGAATCACATTTTGCAAAAATCACGGTTTTCGCGCCGCGCCGCTGGTGCGAATTGCACAGACAGGGGCAGTGGGGAGCGCCCATGCCGCCAGCGCGAGCGCAATCACCAAGTCGTCGTGGACGCCCGTTGCCCCTTCCAGCCGTATGCCGCGCGCGGTCGGCGTCGCCTCGAAGTGATACAGTTCGCGTAGCAGTTCGGGGTCGGGCATCAGCTGCAAGCGCGCCTGCTCCAGCATCAGCGCGAGGTTCTCGATGAGGCTCTGCTTCAGGGCTTGAGTGAAGGCGACGCCTTCGGCGTGGGGGAACTCGCGCTGCAGGGTCTCCAGCAGTGGGTCGCCGACGCCTGTGCGATCGCAGAGGATGCGCGCGGGGGCGTGCAGACGCAGATACGCCGCGACCGCCTCTGCCTGCTCCGCCCACGACAGCCCCTGCCACCGACGCACCGCAAGCAGTTTCGCGCCGTCCCGCGCGCCCTGCAGCACTGCCATCGCCGTGTAGTCGCGGTAGCGCGCCCAGTCCACCCCCGCGACAGTAAGCCCTTCCGCAGGCAACCGCAGCAGCAGCGCGCGATCCACCCACTCCGTGCGGAACACCTGCCCCGCCGCGTCCAGAAACGCCGCGCCGTACTCAATCTGATACTGGCGCTGGGTCATCATGCTGGCTTGCATCTGCAGGATGGTGGGCGAGAGCAGCGGGTTGTGCCACGAGGGGCTGCGCAGGCTCCAGACGCGGATGCCGTCTTCTTGCCCCTGCAGGTAGTAGCGGTAGAAGTAGTTTTTGCCGCGCGGGGTGGAAATCAGCGCGAGTCGCCCGCCCGTGTCGGCGAGCATCGGGGTCAGCACTTCCGCGACGACCGCTTCGGGCACATAAGCCGCCTCGTCGACGATGATGAGGTGCGCCTTGCGCCCGCGCAGGAACATCCCGCCCCGCGCTACCGACCGCGCCCACAGCCGCGAGTCGCCCAGCGCGAGTGTCGGCGCGGGCGTGCGCCGCACGGTCGGACGCGCCCCCGCACGGTGCAAAAACTCCAGCGTGCGCTCGAAGCCCAGCATCGCCTGCTCCTGCGACGGCGCGACCAAAAGCACCTGCCGCGCCGCGCCCGTAAGCAGCGTGCAGGCAATCTCCGCCGCGATGACCTCCGTCTTACCCCACCGCCTGCCGCATGCCAGCACGCGCACAGGCGCACGACTGCTCAAAAACGCCTGCTGTCCCAAATGCGGACGCCACCCAGAGAACACAGCAATCACTCCCCCAGCCGATTCCGTCAGCAGGAACCCGTGCAGGCAACCGTGAAATTGCAGACGCGATGTGGATTGCAGGCGTGGACGAGGCGGGACGCGGACCGATTGCGGGACCTGTGGTTGCGGCGTGCGTGGTGCTGCCCCCGCGCCACACGCTGGCGGGCATCGCCGACAGCAAGCAACTGACCCCTGCGCAGCGTGAGGCGTTGTATCACGCCATCACGCGGCACGCGCTCGCGTGGGCGATTGGGCTTGCCACCCCGCGCGAGATCGAACGCTACAATATCCTGCAGGCGAGCCTGTTGGCGATGCGCCGCGCCGTGCTTGCGCTGCCCCTACCCCCCCAGCGCGTGCTGGTGGACGGCAAGCACGCGATACCGAACCTGCCGTTGCCCCAGCAGCCAGTGGTGGACGGCGACGCCCTCGAGGAGAGCATCGCCGCCGCGTCGATTCTGGCGAAGGTCGCCCGCGACCGCATCATGCGCGAGTTAGACCGCCTCTATCCGCGCTACGGCTTCGCGCAGCACAAGGGCTACCCCACCCCGCTACACTTGCAGCGGCTGCAGATGTACGGCGCGTGCCCTGCGCATCGGCGCACCTACGCGCCCGTGGCGCAACTGCGCCTACTCGCAACCACTGCCGAAGTTGAATAGCACAGTCAGCAGGTCAGCGTCGTCTACTGTGTTGTCGCCGTTCAGGTCTTCGGGCAAGCCCGAACCCGTCTGCCCGAAGGCGAACAATACACGCAGCAGGTCGCTGTCGTCCACACAGCGGTCGCGATTCACATCGCCAGGCAGTATGTCGTAGCGTTCGATGTAGTGGAGGTTGCCCTGACTGATTCGCGCTCGCTCTTCCTGCGGACCGCGAGGTGGTGATGCTGCTGGATAGGGGGCTGGGCTGCAGCTCGCAGCTGTTGGCGCACATCGCCCAGATGGGCTGGTACTTCGTGGCGCGTGTGTCAGGCACGGTTCGCTTGCGCACTGCCAGCGGGTGTTTGGGTGCAGGAGGCGTTGCGCCTCCTGCTTTTTTATGGATCTCACTGCACGCTCCGAAAAAGTGTCGTGTAATGAGCCTCACGGGGGGAACGCGCATCAGGGCGCACCGCCGTGCGCCCCTACACCCCTCTCCCACGCGGTGGGAGAGGGGCTGGGGGCGAGAGAAATTACTTCTGCACGCGCTTGATGGTGCAGCCAAACGCACGCGTCTGCTGCACGGGCGGCTGCTTGCCCTCCAGAATCGCGTCCAGAGCGTTCTTGAGGTCGCGCTGGCTCACGCGCTGCGGGTTCTGGCTGTCGTCGATGCGCCCGTGATAGCGCAAGATGAAGTTCGAATCCAGCACGAACACCTCTGGCGTCACCTTCGCGTCGTACAGGTCGGCGACGCGGTTGCCCTCGTCCTTCAGCACGGGGAAGATGAAGCCCTTCTTCTGGGCGTGTTCAGTCACCTCAGAGGCAGGCTCGGTGTTGTTGGCGTTGATGCCGATAAACATCACGCCCTTGGGCATATACTCTTTGGCGAGGGTCGCCATGCGCTCGTCGTAGTCCAGCGAGACGGGGCAGCGCGTGGCGATGAACATAATCACGATGGCTTTTTTGTCCTTGAGGTCGTAGAGGGTGACCTCTTTGGGCAGCTCCTCGCGCGGGTTCATGTTCGGCAGGGTGAAGTTGGGGACGCGCTTGCCGATTTCGGGCTTCTCGGCGGCTTGCGGGGCTGCCGCGCCGTACTGCGCGCTCGCGCCTGCAAAGTACGCCAGCAGCTCGTCGGCGTGGTTGCTCGTGCCCGCCTTCTCGAAGACCTTCTCGATTGTGCCGTCGGGCGCGATCACATAGGTCGTGCGGCTCGCGAAGCCCGCGCCCGTGCGCACCTGATAGGCTTCAGCGACCTTGCCGTCGGCGTCCGCCAGCACGATGTGCTTGAGGTTGTGCTGCTTGGCGAAGTTGGTCTGCGCTTCAGGCGTATCGACGCTTATGCCGAACACCACAGCATATTGGCTAAGTTTCTCGTACTGGTCGCGAATCGCGCAGTTTTGCGCGGTGCAGCCTAGCGTGTTCGATTTCGGGTAGAACATCAGCACGACGCGCTTGCCTGCATAGTCGCTCAGGCGGTATGTGTTGCCGTCGCTGCCGACAAGCGTAAAGTCGGGGGCTTTCGAACCTTCTTTCAGAGGCGTGGACGAGAACACGAAACTCCACACGCCCCACAACAGAATCCCGATGGTGAACGGAATCGCCCACCAGAAACGGTTGCGCTTCTGCATAGCGTATACCTCCCTATACGGTTTAGACGCGCGGCGTCGCGCGCGGTTCGGAGTATACCCGTTTTCAGCGTCGGGGGGCAAGTCGGGCGAGGGCGAGGCGCATGAGGGTCTGCTCATCGGCGTCGGGCTGCTCGTCCAGCACGGCGTTGAGGGCAGCCTGCGCGTCGCGGCGCGTGTAGCCCAGTTGCACCAGCCCTTCGGTCAGCGCGTCGAGGTCGATCGCGCGGGCGCGCGTGGCAGCCGCCAGCCGCTCCACCTGCCGCTCGAAGGCGAACTGGGCGACCTTGTCGGACAGCTCCAGCGCGAGGCGTTCCGCTAATTTCGCGCCGACGCCTGGCAGCGACTTGAGGTAGCGGGTGTCCTTGCGGGCGATTGCACGCGCCAGCGCGTCTGGCTCGCCCGCGCCCATCAGGTTCAACGCCAAGCGCGGTCCGACCCCGCTGACGGTGATCAGCAGGTCGAACAGTTTGCGCTGGGCAGGCTCCAGAAAGCCGTACAGCAGGATACCCTCGTCCTCGTGGAACAGCGTGCGGATGTGTAGCGTGAGGGGTTCGCCCAGCGGGGGCAGTTGCTCGCGGAGGTTGGGCGGCAGGCGCACCTCGTAGCCGACGCCGCCCACCTCAATCAGCGCAAGGTTCTCTTCTACGCTCAGCAGCACGCCGCTCAGCCTGCCAATCATCTATGGCGCGGGGAACACGGGCACGAACAGCAGCGCCATCAGCAGCTCCAGCGCGCGGGGCGGCTCTGGGGGCGTGAGGCTGGTGACGCGGTTGGGATCCAGCTGCGCCGCGCGGCGGATGGCTTGGTCTGCCTCGCGCACCTTGCGCAACTCGGTGTAGACATACGACGCGCCGACCTGCGCCCAGGCGGTGTCACGCGCGAGTTCGAGTGTCTTGTTCAGCGCGGTCTCCGCTTGGCGGAGCGTCTCCTCGCTGGGGCGGTTGCCGTCGCGCTTGGTGGTGTAGGCTTCGAAGGCGTGGCTCATGGCAATCCCCAAGTGTGCGGGTGCGTAGTTCGGACGCGCGACCAGCGCCAGCTCGAACCACTCGCGCGCCGTCTGGAGCAGGTCTTCGTCGCCAGGGCGCAGCCCGTCGATAAGGTTCAGCATCCCGCGCAGCTGGTACGCCTCTGCCATCAGCGGGTCTAACTCCAGCGTGCGCCAGAAGGCGTCTTTGGCGCGGTCGAACTCGCGGTTGTTGACGAAGCTCCAGTAGCGCATGAAGGCGACTTGGGGGGTGTTGTCGCTCAGCCCTTGCGCTTGGGCGGCGAGTCTGCCGACGGTGGTCGCGCGTCGTCCCAGCATCGCGAGGTTCGCTTGCGCCGCCAGCAGCGGGCGCGACTCCTTGTCGATTTTCTGTGCCTCTTCGAAGGCGCGCTCCTGCTCGCGCGTGTCGTTCAGCAGCGCGGCTGCCAGCCCGCGAATTGCGTAGGTGTAGTCGTTGGCGACGCCGCGACGGGCAGCCGTGTTCGTAATCACAATCACATCGCGCAGCCTGCCCGCATGCAGGTAGGCATACGCCAGCAGGTTGAGGTAGCGCGGGTTAGACGGCTCGCGCTCGGTCAGTTGCAGCAGGTCGTTGATGCTCGCGGATGCCTGCCCTTCGGCAATCAGCAGCAGCGTGCGGGCAACGATGGCGTCAGGCGTGCGCGAATCGCCCAGCGACTTCAGGCGCAGCTGGTTGATTTGGTGCTGCGCGTCGATGGCGTTGCGCAGCAGTTCGCGCTCGTTGCGGGCGTTTCGGGCGCGGCGCAGGCTCGCCGCCACGCGCAACTCTTGCGTCTCCAGCGAATCGGGGTACAGCCGCGCGAGGTCTTCCACCGCTTCGTCCGCTTCGGCGGCGCGCCCCAAGCGCAGCAGGGTCTGAATCTGCAGCACGCGCGATTCGCGGTGCGTGGAATCGGCTTTGAGTGCGACGCGCGTGTGGTACAGCGCGTCTTCGAACTTGCCGTCGGCGAACGCCGCGCGTGCCTGCTCATAATGGTACGGCGCGCCCTGCCCCACACCGTTGTCGATCACCACGCGCAGCACCTTCGAGACGCTCTTGTTGCCCTCCAGAAACGCGACAATCTTCAGCTGCCGCTCGCCCTCCGTGTCGGTCACGGTGTCCCATTCGTATTCGTAGGGGGTGCTGTCGTCCACCTCGCGCAGCGCGCCGTCCACCTGGAACTCTACGCGCTCGACCAGTTTCTCGGACTGCACCCGCGCGACGACTTTCACGATGCCCTTGATGGTCGCGCCGTCGTCGAGGTTGACCGTAATCGTTGCGTCCGATTTTGGCTGCGCGAACGCGCTCGCAAGCAACGCCAGCCAGCCGATGTGCCTAATTGCCTTCATAACGAGTCCTACAATTCCCGCCCGCTGCGCCGATTCCTGCAAGGGGTGAGGTAGAATCGCGCTATGGACGGCTTATATCACCCCGCGCTGACGGCGTACCTGGAGAGCTTGGTGGAACGACCGCACCCGCTGCTTTTGGAGATGGAGCAACGCGCCGCCGAGACGAACTTCCCGATTGTGGGACCTGTGGTGGGGCAGTTGTTTTACTGGCTGACGCGGCTAACGGGCGCGCGGCGCGTGTTCGAGTTGGGCAGCGGCTACGGCTACTCGACGGCGTGGTTCGCGCTGGCAGTGCGCGACAACGGCGGTGGCGTGGTGCATCACACCGTGTGGAACGCCGACCTGTCGCGCCAAGCGCAGGCGTACCTCGCGCGGATGGGGCTGGGCGACCTGATGACCTACCATGTGGGCGAGGCAGTGGAGACGCTGCAGCGCGTTGGCGGCGAGTACGACCTCATCTTCTGCGACATCGACAAGGCGGGCTACCCCGCGTCGCTGCCTGTGGTGAAGCGACACCTGCGCGTCGGCGGGCTTATGCTTTACGACAACACGCTTTGGAGCGGGCGCGTGTGGGACGCGCAGGATACTTCCGAAGCGACCGAAGCAATTCGCACACTCACCCAGCAGATGACCCACGATCCCGAACTGAAAACGGTGCTGTTTCCCATGCGCGACGGCGTGCTTGCCGCAATTAAACTGTGCCCATAGGGTACAATTCGTTAGAGTGAACGAGTCAATCTGGACGATACCGCTGTTTCCGTTGGAGACAGTGTTATTTCCGTACACGGCGCTGCCGTTGCACATCTTTGAGCCGCGTTATCGGGAAATGGTGATGCACTGTCTGGAGACCGACTCGCCGTTTGGGGTGGTGCTGATTCGCGAGGGTCGGGAGGTCGGCGACCCAGAGGTACAGGTGCATGAGGTCGGCACGCTGGCTCGAATCGGGCGTCTGCGCCGTCAGCCCGACGGCAGGCTGCACCTGCTGGCCATCGGCGAGGAGCGGTTCCAGATTGTGCGAATCATTCGCCACGAGGCGCCGTATCTCAAGGCGCATGTGCGGCTGTGGCGCGACTACGAACCGTTCGACTGGGACGCCGACCAGCAGTATGCCGATGCAGTCGCCGAGCGGTTCCGCGAGTTTCTGCAGATTGCGCTGGAGGCGGGCGGGCTGCGCGTGGAGCAGATTGAGCTGCCGCGCGACCCGACTGCGCTCTCGTTCGCCATCGCAGGCACGCTCCAACTCGAAATGCCCCTGCGCCAGTACCTACTGGAACTCCAAGACGCCCGCGAGCGACTACGGCTCGTCGACCAGATTCTGGAAACCTTGATAGGCGTGCTTGCGTCAGAGATTCAACCCTACAACCCTGACCACTGGCGCGAGTATGTCAATCCCAATTGAGAGGCAGGCGATGATTGAAGGTCTTGTTAAGATCGTAGGCGGTCGTGAGAAAAAGCTGCAGCACGGCTACCCGTGGGTGCAGCGCGGCGAAATCTCGGAGGTGCTGGGCGCGCCGACGCCTGGCGCGCTGGTGCGCATCGTCACCTTCCGCAACGAAACGCTCGGCATCGGCACTTACAACCCCCAGAGCCGATTCCCTGTGCGCGTGCTGACCACTGCGGACGAGCCGATTGACCGCGCGTTTTTCGAGCGGCGTCTGGAGCGCGCTCTGCGCCACCGTCAGCGCGTCGTGCAGGACACCAACGCGATGCGCCTCGTGTTCAGCGAATCGGATGGGCTGCCCGGACTCATCGTCGACCAGTACGCCGACTACTTGGTGGTGCAGGTGCGCACGCTGGGCATGGAGCGGCTTCGCGAGCTGTGGCTGCCGACGCTGATTGAGCAGCTGGAGCCGAAGGGCGTCATCGAGCGCAGCGAGATGGCAAGCCGCGCCGAGGAGGGGCTGGAGCCGTTCGCGGGCGTGCTGCACGGTGACGCGCCCGAACTCATCGAAATCGAAGAGAGCGGGCTGACCTTCCTCGTGCCGACCGACGCGGGACGCAAAACGGGCTTTTATTTAGACCAGCGCGAGAACCGTCGCCGACTGGCAGCGCAGGTGCGCCCTGGTGAGCGCGTGCTGGACCTGTTTTGCTACACGGGCGCGTTCGCGCTGTATGCCGCGCGCGCGGGCGCACACGCCGTCGGGGTGGACATCTTGCCCGACGCCATCGATCTCGCGGAAGTGCATACCCGACGCAATCGGCTGGAGGCGCACTGGATTGTGGAGAACGCTTTCGACTGGCTGCCCCAAGCCACCGAGCAGGGCGCACAGTTCGACTGGATCGTGCTGGATCCACCCGCGATTGCCAAACGCCAAGACCAGAAAGACTCGCTGCGCTGGGCGATCTGGAAGCTGGTCTACCACGCGCTGCCGCTGCTCAGCGAAGGCGGGCGGCTGGTGGTGTGCAGCTGCGCCTATCAGCTGAGCCTCGCCGAGATGCTGGATACCGTGCGCTTGGCGGCGACCGACCGCACGATTCCGCTCTTCTTGGAGGAGATTACCTTCCAAGCGCCTGACCACCCGTACCTGCTGCAGTTCCCCGAAAGCCTCTATTTGAAGTGCCTCTGGGCGCGGGTGTGAGTTAGACCTCCACGCGCAGGGCGGCGGCAGGCGGCATCTTTGCGGCGCGAATAGCAGGCAAGATGGTGGCGACCACCGTCACCACCACGCCGACCGCCATCGCCTGCCCCAACAGCGCCAGCAGCTCCAGCAGGGACGCCGCGCCCCACACCGCCGCGCCCAGCCGAAACAGGTTGATGAGGAACACCAGCAGCCAGCCGACGACGAACCCAATCGCAGAGGCGACCACTCCCAGCATCCCCGCCTCCAAAAAGAAGAGTTTGACCACGAACGAATCGAGTGCGCCCAAGCACTTCATCGTGCCAATCTCCTTGTAGCGCTCCGTGACCGCCATCAGCATCGAGTTCGAGATGCCGACCGTGGACATCAGCAGGCTCATCACCACCAGCCAGGTTTGGCGCGTGGCAGTCTCGATCGCGGCGGGATCGTTGGGGTCTAATGGGGGCGCGTAGAGCGCGGCGGCGCGCACCGCCGTAAAGAAGGCGATGCCCAGCATCACGCCCGCGGCGGTAATCAGTGCGCGCAGAAAGCGCACCCGAATATTCAGCAGGCTAATCCGAAACGCCACCGAGAGCGGCAGCTGCACCTGCTTGCGTATCGCGCCAGTCTGTTGCGTACTCATAGCCGTTTCTTCGAGTAGGCGATAAACCCGCGTCGGGCGAGCGTGTTCAGAAACGCGAACAGCGACAGCTCCGCCTCGCGCCGTTCCAGTGTATACTGTTGCGCAAGGCGTTGCACGATGGTCTCCACCGCGTGCTTGCCGTCGCACATCGCCCACACCGCGCTGCCGATTTCGTCCAGCTCGATTCGATGTTCGCGGGGCAGCTTGAATATCCTGCTGAACCAGCCGAAGATTCCGCGTGGCTGGATAGGCACAATCAGGATGTAGACGCCGTCCCTGCGCTGTTCGAAGCGCACGACGGCGTTGCGGATGGGGTACAGGCGCAGCACCTGCCGACGGTCTACCTGCGGCTCGGCGCGCCGAAAGAGCCGTTTCAGCAGCATACCGTGCGCGCCATCACCTCCTCCAGCAGGTTCGAGCGGAACGGGCTGTGGTGCTGGAGATGGAACACGGTGTTGCGCGGCTTGCACAGCCATGCGACGGCGCGCACACGCCATGCGGGCAGGCGCAGGCGACACAAACTCACGACGCACTCGGTCGCCAGCGCGCCCAGCCCCAAGCGCGTGGTCAGATGCACGCCGTAGTCATTCTCGCCCCAAGTGAACGGCTCGCGTGCGCCGCCCCAACTCCGCCAGCGCAGCCAGTGATCCACCCACTCGGCGAACTCGTAGCCCTTGATCAGTTGTTCGGCGCGGGCGACGCGCTCCAGAATCAGCCGCTCGTGGCGGCGCGCCAGCACCAAGCGCGTCTGCCCTGTGACGGCGTGCGCTTTCTCGAGGCGGAAGTCGGCGGGCGCGGCGCTGTGCAGCCCGTACAGGCTCCACTCCACCCAGCCGTCGGGGTCGGGCGCGACGCGCAGGCTCTCAAACATCGGGCGCGCCTGCTGAAACAGCGCGTCGTGCTTGGCAGCCGAGCGCAGTTGCATCAGCACAATCGTATGGTGTTCGGGGTAGCGCTGGATGCGTCCGACGGCGCGCTCATCCGAACGCCAGCGGAACTCGATGCAGTCGGCGTCTACAGGGTGCAGCGTGCTATGGAACGGCTGACGCGCCTTGCGCTTGGCGCGCTCCAGTTTCGTCAGGAACTGCTGCAGCACATACGCAAGGTCGGTCTTTCGCCGTGTGCGGCTCCACTTGAGGTCTAACTCCATGCTATGGGGCGAGCCGACCTGCAGGAACCCCTCCCGCCACTCGCCCGAATAGCCTTTGAGGTACCAGTCTGCTGGCGCATCCAGCCGCAGCCCTTGCCACCCGATGCGTGTGGGCAGGGCGACGGACTCGCTGGAGACGCCCGCCCGACGCTCGGTGTTCACTTCTGTGCCTGTTCCGCCTCGTCGTCGGTGCGGGTCGCGCGGCGAAACTCGGTCAACGCCTCGCCGATCGAACGCGCCAGTGCGGGCAAGCGCGACGCGCCAAACAGCACCAGCACGATGACCAGCAGAATCATCCACTCCTGCGTACCCATGTATCCCAGAATCGGCATGCTTGGTGTTCCTCCGTCGCATAGTATACCCTATTCGGGATTGAGCCGTCGCGCCTATGCGGATGATGAGCCGTGCAACAGTTCGCGGGCGTGTTGGAGGGCAGTCTCGCTGGGCGCGCCGGCGAGCATGCGCGCGATTTCCTGCACGCGCGCCTCGCCTGTCAAGGGTTGTACGGAGGCGCGTGTTGCTGCGCCGTCCGTGTGCTTCTCGATGAGTAGGTGATGGTTCGCGCGGCAGGCGATTTGGGGCAGGTGCGTGATGCACAGGATTTGGCAGTGCTGCGCGAGTTGGGCAATCTGTTCGCCAACGGCGTGCGCCGTGCGTCCGCCGATGCCCGCATCGATCTCATCGAACACGAGGGTAGGCACGGGCGCGGCGTCCGCCAGAACGGTTTTCAGGGCAAGCATCACGCGCGACATCTCGCCCCCAGAGGCGATTTTGCTTAGCGGGCGCGGCGGCTCGCCTGGGTTCGCGCTGAACAGAAACTCGACGCTGTCCGCGCCTGTGGCGTCCATCGGCTTGGGGCGCACCTCTACGGTGAACTGGGCGCGTTCCATAGCGAGCGTGCGCAGGGCGGCTTGCACAGCGTCGGCGAAGCGTTGCGCCCCGTCGCGTCGCAGCGCGGAGAGTTGTTCGCAGAGCGCGTGCGCCGACTCCTGCAGACGCGCCAGCTCCGCTTCCAGTTCGGCGCGCCGCTCGGTCTGCGTCTCCAACGCGTGCAGGTTCGCCGCTGCCTCGTCCGCGTATTGCAGCACAGCCTCAATCGTGTCGCCGTACTTGCGCTTGAGCCGCTTGATCAGTTCCTGCCGTTCGATAACCGCCTCGAGGCGTGCAGGGTCGTACTCAATGCTTTCGGCATAGGCGCGCAGGTTGTGAGCGACCTCTTCGAGTTGCGCAAGCGCACCTTCCAGCATTTCGCCCCATGGGCTGACGCTGGGGTCAATCCGCGCGATTTCGGTCAGGCTGCGCGATGCGCTTGCGGTCTGGTCATACGCGCCGTGTTCGCCTATCAGCGCGTCGTAGGCGCTGCCCGCCAGCGCAATCAGCTTCTCGGCGTGCGTCAGGCGGCGCGCTTCCGTCTCCAAGTGTTCGTCCTCGCCCGCTTGCAGGTTCGCCGCGCGAATCTCGTCCACTTGAAAGCGGTAGAGGTCGAGCATCTGTTCGCGCTCGCGTTCACGGGCGACAATCTCCTGCAGGTCGCGCTCGGTCTGGCGCAGTGCGCTGACGGTTTCGCGTACCCGTTGGCGCAGCTTCAGCGCAGGCTCGCCCAGCCAGCGGTCCAGAAACTCCATGTGGCTGCTGGGCTTGAGCAGCGACTGGTGTTCATGCTGCCCATGCATGTCGATTAGGCGGTCGCCGACGGCTTTGAGCGCGCTGACGGGAACAGGCTGCCCGTTGATGCGGGCCATAGAGCGCCCGCTGGCATGTACCTCGCGGCTGAGGTACAGCAGCCCGTCCTCTGGCTCGATGCCCAACTCGCCCAGCAGCGCGTGCAACTCGGGGTCGTTGGGCAGTTCGAACACGGCGTTCACGCGCAGTTTCTCCGCGCCTGCGCGAATCAGGCTGATGTCGGCGCGTTCGCCCAGCGCAAGGTTCAGCGCGTCAATCAGAATCGACTTGCCCGCGCCCGTTTCGCCCGTGAGCGCGTTGAACCCCGCCTCGAACGCCACCTCCAGCCGATCGATTATCGCCAGATTCTCGATGTGCAAGGCGTGGAGCATTGCCTTAATTGTACCTGCTGCGTCACGGGCGAATACGACAGTCGCCCTGCAGGGGTATGCTTATAGGATATGTATCGAGGATGGTTGTGGCTTGGGCTATGGATAGCGATTGCGAGCGTTGGCGTTGGGCAGGCGGTTCCCCGTTCCGTAGAGGCGATTCCGCGCAGCACGGAGCGCATCACCCTGTATTGGCTGCCCCCGCGCGGCGAGACGCCTAGCGCGTACCGCGTGTTTTTGGACGGCACGCAGGTTGCCGAAGTGGGCGGTTCGGCGAAATCGTATGACTTCACGGGGCTTGCGGCAGGACGTGAGTATCGGCTGGCGGTGCAGGCGGTCTACCCTGATGGGCGTGTGTCGGAGCGTGTGGAGCGCATTGACCGTACCTACCGCGCGCTGCCTGCGGAGGCGCGCTACCCGATTCTGATTGTCGGCGGCACAGCGTCGGGCGTCGGCGCGGCAATCACCGCCGCACGCATGGGCGTCAAGGTCGCCCTGATGGAGCCGACCAACCGCCTCGGCGGGATGATTACCAACGGCGTCGCCGTCACCGATGTGCGCCAGCGCGACCGCATCAACGGGCTGTACGAGGAGTTCCGCCAGCGCGTGGATGCCTACTACAAAGCGCGCGGCGACGACACCAGCCTCTACTTCTACCGCAACGGGCTGAACTTCGAGCCGTGGGTCGCGAATATGCTGATCAAGCAGATGGTGTACGCCGAGCCGAATATCGACCTCTATTTCGGCGTGCGCCCCCTGCGCGTGCTTAAGCGCGGCAACCGCATCACAGGCGTAGAGTTCGTCACACTGGACGGGACGCGGCGCGGGCGGTTCACGGCGGACATCGTGATTGACGCGACGGCGGAGGGCGACATCGCCGCATGGGCAGGCGCGCCGTACCGAATCGGACGCGAGCCGCGCAGCCCTGAAGAGCCGCACGCGGGCGTCCTCTACTACGACCGCCTCAACGACCGATTCCTGCCCGGCAGCACGGGCGAAGGCGACCGACGCATCCCCGGCTACGCCATCCTGATGATCGTGCAGAACTACCCGACGCCGCAGGTGGGCGACCCACCGCCGGGCTACAATCGACTGGAGTATGTGCTGTCGCCCCCGTGGGAGCGGTCGTGGGCGTATCTGTACGGGCGCATCCCAGGCAACAAGTTCGAGGTGAACCAGCACCCGCACGGCACGACCCTGCAAGAGGTCAACTACCGCTACCCAACGGCGAGTTGGGAAGAGCGACAACGCATCTATCAGATTTACAAAAACCATGTGCTGGGCTACCTGCACTATATCCAGACCGAGTTGGGGCAGCCCAATCTCGGCTTAGCGGAAGACGAGTTCCGCGACAGCGACAACCTGCCGCCAATTCTGTATGTGCGCAAGGCGCGGCGCATCGAAGGCGAGGTGTTCCTGAAGGAGATGGACATCATTTTGGCGCGGGAGCGCATCCGACGCGACGCGATTGCGATTGGCGACTACCCGATGGATTCGCATGCCGTGCGCCGCGTGGTGGTCAAGGAGGGCGAGCCTGTGCCCGAAATCGCGCACATGGGCGAGGGCGAGTTCTGGATTTTCCAATACACGCCGTGGTACCAAGTGCCCTACGGCGTGCTGGTTCCCAAGCGGGTGGAGGGCTTGCTGGTGACGACTTGCGTGTCGGCGAGCCATGTGGCGATTGGCAGCCTGCGCATGGAGCCTGTGCGGATGAATATGGGGCAAGCAGCGGGCGTCGCAGCGGTGTTGAGCCTGCAGACGGGCGTCCCCCTGCGGAAGATTCCTCCCGCCGAGATACAGCGCATCTTGCTGCGCCAGTTCAAGCAGTATATCTACTACTTCCCCGATGTCACGCCTGAGACGCGCTTTTTCGAGGCGATTCAGTTTCTGGCGGCGCGGGGCTACTTCCCCAGCGAGCGCATGGAGCCTGACGCGCCGTTGACGCGGGGCGAGGCGGCGCGCATTTTGTGGAAGCACCTGCGCACTGCCCGACCTGACCTGCCTGAAGAGCGGTTTCAAGGGCTGGCGTTCACCGATGTCGTGTTCGGACACCCCTACGCCGTGCCCGTGCAGAACCTGTTCCTGCTGGGCGTCATCGAGCGCACCGAGAATCGGCGTTTCAACCCCGACGAGCCGATTAAGCGGCGCGATTTCGTGCGCTGGCTAATACGCACGCTGGCGATTGTAGAGCCGAACGAGTGGCAGCCGCTGCAGGGTCAGCGGTCGCCGTTCGCCGATGTGCGCGACGATGACCCCGACCTGCCGTTTCTCGCGCTTTTGCACGCGCGTCGCTTCTCGCCCGCGATTTGGGACGGGTTCGAGGCGTTCACGGCGGAGGGGGTGCGCTTCCAGCCCGCCGCGCCCATCCGTCGCGCCGACGCTGCCCACACGCTGTACCTACTCGGCGGACGGCAGATACCGTGAGTGCTGTCTGAGCGTCTAATCAGTTGTAAAGGCATGACGGAGGCTGCCGTGAGAGTTCGTGGACTGATAGCAGGGCTGATGATGAGCATCGTGGCGATGTATGCTGGCTACTGCCAAACTGCATCCCTCACTGCCAACTACGACGCCTTCTTGCAAGCCTACTACGAGTGGGAGGAAGATTTCAAACGAGTGGCTCCCCTCCTTCGGGAAAATCCCCCTCCCGAACCACTCGCTGCCTTTCACAACAAGACCCGTGAGCTGACAACCGCTGCCATGCAGTGGTGCTATCTGGAATCAGGACCGTGGCGACGCTTCTGGTGGCATTACGACCAAGAACGCTATGTGACCCAGAAGCCAGCTTACACGCCTAAACGACTTCAAGAGCTGTGCAAAAGCCTTACGCTTGACCCACGCCGACCCAAAGTGCATTATTGGATTGTGTTCGAGTTGCTGCGTGCGGCAATGAGAGTGCTGCCGTCGGAGCAGGAGCGAGTGGCGTGGGCGCGCCAACTGCTGGAGTTATCACTGCAGTTTTATCAGTCGCCCCAGTTGCGACAAGGCGCCGACCGCTATCTACCCGCCGTAGACCCGTTTGCCGATCGCCCCGATGGGAGCGCTTTGGTGGCTGGCTTAGGCACCGATTTTTCGTATCAGGCAGGCTTGTGGCGTGAACGCGCCAAAGAGGCACGGATAAAGTACAATGAGCCCCTCAATCCGTGTGAAGTTCCGTTTGAAGTGGTCTATTCGCCTGTGCCACTGCTGCAGCCCCTACCGCCTGATGAACCCGACTATCGGTACTTTGTGGGTTGGGCTCTCACAGCTGTCCGCGACGCACGGTATACCCTTCAAAAAGCGGGTGCGTTGCCTGCGGATGACTGGCTGTTGATAGCAGGTTGGCAGGTGTGGCAGCTACCCAAAGACAAGGCGTTTATATGCGTGCGGGAAGGCGAGTTGTACTTGTCGCGTCGGGCGTTACAGCAGTTGCAGGTTCGGTTTGTGGTGGAACGGGATCGGGTGGTGATATGGAGCGGTTCGTATCGGCAGGCGGTGCTGTTAGATGGCAAGGACGGTTTTCGGGAGGGTAAAGAGGTGTGGGTGCGACTGCTTGCCTTGCAAGAGAAGGGGTTATTTGTGGTGAATGAGTACACGGTGTTTTTGGAGGGTAAGCAACAAGGGGTGCGAATGTTTGAGATGTTAGCACTTCGTCCCGTTGCTGATGAGTCCGACAAGCAAGAAGAGCGTTGACCATGCCAGTTTGCTCTGTTGCAACGATACCCACTCTTCCGCAAGGCGCCGCCTGAACGCGGAGGGGGTTGAACCCGCGTTTGGCTCCCTCGTAAGGTGTGGAGAACCTCTTTGCAACAGAGCACACTGGTGTCGTTAGTCACAGTATTACCCGCTGGCGTGTGTTTCCGAGTGCGCCGTCACAGGCTCTTTGGCGCGACGCGGCGTGCGCCCGCGCGGTTTGACGGGCTTCGGCGTTGGGGTCGGGAACGGCTCGCCCGTCGTGCGGGCAACCCCGAAACGCACATCGCGCGCTCGGCGCAGCGTCGCCAGCAGCCCGCCCAGCAGCGTCAACGGCGGACCCAGCCACACCAGAATCGTGAACGGCTTGTAATACACCTCCAGCGGAACGACCCAGCGCGGCGCAGTTTCGGGCTTGTTCGGAACCATTACCAACTGGAACTGCACCTGCCGCCGATTGACATCCATCTGCCCGACCAGAATCTGCGCTCCGTCGGGCAACGCGACGGGAATCGGCACGACGCCCCCTTCCGTCACCACGCGGAACGGCGCCACCTCCACAGGCTCTTTCCAGTCGGGGTGGCTCACCCGCGCTTTGGCAATCGCACGGAAGCCTTCCGCGCCCATCGCGCCGCCCGTCTGGAAGCCGAGAAACTCGATCGTGTAGCCCTCCACCGTGCCCTTCTCGCCCGCGTGCAGTCCCAGCGTCAGCGGGCTGACATCGATCTGCGGCGGTGCAAAAAACGACACATACAAATCGTGATCCCACCAGCGGATAATCGCGGGCCAGACGACATTGTTGCCCGTCTCGCGCCGTTGGTCCTGGTAGAAGCGCGGCTCCACGACGAACTTCTCGTCGTGCGAGGCAATCTCGATGCGCACGCGGTTGAACTTGTCTGCCAGCGGGTCGCCAGGAAACTTCTCGTTGCCCGTCATGCCCAAGTAGCGCCACTTGTAGCCCATCGCGAAGGTGTCTTGCCCTTGCAGGATGACCACGCGCTCCTTGCGCTCATAGGCGTAGGAGAGAATCAGCCCCAGAATCGCCAGCGCCAGCCCCAAGTGCGTGATGAACCCGCCCAGCGTCAAGCGTGAGGTGCAGAACCGCCGCCAAATCGCGCCCGCGTTTGCATACGCTGTGAACGCGACCAGCGTGCAAATCAGCAGCGTAATCGGCTCACGAAAGCCCAAGAAGAACAGCACGAAGCCCGTCGCAACCGCCGCCAGCCAGCTCTTGGTCAGCCGCTCCAGCGCTTGGTCGAGGCTCATCCCGCGCCAGGTGAGCATCGGTGCGGCTGCCAGCGCAATCGCCGTAATCACAATCCACGGGATATGCACCTGATTGTAGAACTCGGGCTTGAGCGCCTCCATCTGCTTGCCGACGGCTTTGGTAATCAGCGGCCACGAGGTGCCAATCAGGCTAATCAGCGCGGAGATACTCAGCAGCGCGATTCCCCAGCGCACCGCCGCTTCGCGCGAGACGCCTTTGGTCTGGTTCGGCGCGGGCAGCGGCATCTGCCGATAGCGCCACGCCCACAGCCCCAGCGTCAGCAGTGCGCTGCCAACCAGCATCCCCATCAGGATTTTCAGCGCGTTGGTCTCCATATTCACGAACGAATGCACGGAGACCTCCGCCAGTGCGCCGCTGCGCGTCAGGAAAGTGCCGTACAGAAACAGCAGGTGGGGCAGCGCGAGCAGCAGCGGGTTCCAACGCACCATCCGTCCGCGATTGAGTTGTAGCAGTAGCCCGTGCATGCCCGCCGCCATAAACAGCCACGGGAAGTAGGAGCTGTTCTCCACAGGGTCCCACGCCCAGAATCCGCCCCAGCCGAGCGTCTCGTATGCCCAGTAGCCGCCCAGCGCCAGCCCGAAGCCGAGCATCGTCGCCGAGTAAATCGCCCACGGGCGCACCCGCACGGCGAACTCGTGATATTCGTTGCGCCAGAGCGCGGCAATCGCATAGGCGAACGGCACACTCAGCGCGGCGAACCCCGCGAAGATGATCGGCGGGTGAATCTTCATCCACGGGTTCTCCAGCACGGGGTTCAGCCCGAACCCATCGCGCGGGGGCCACACCGCAGGCGCAGGGTCAGGCTTTGGCAACGGCGCGAACGGGCTTTGGAACGCCAGAATCGCCATCAGCAGCACCACCACGCCGCCGTACACGGTCATCACCCAGCGCTCATAACTCCCTGCCGTGCGCATCAGGATTAAGCCGTAGATGCCCAACCACAACGCCCACAGCAGGAAGCTGCCCTCTTGACCCGCCCACGCGCTGGCGATTTTGAACAGCGGCGTCAGCGACTCTTCGCTGAAGCTGAACACATATTGCAGGTCGTACCGCCCCGTCAGCAGCGCGTACATCAGCAGCCCTTCGGCGGCGACAATCGCGGCGAACGCGCCCACGAATGCCACACGCGCCCAACGCAACAGCGCGGGAAACTTGCCGCTGAGCAGGTACAACCCTATCGACGCGAGCGCACACAGCACGCCCGCCCATACAACGCCATATCCAATAGCCATAGATCACCTCATCGGCTGGGCAGTGCGCCCAGCGACTTATGGGCGACCCCTTCGCGCCTAATTGCGGGCGGTCTGGGTCTCGCCCTGATACTTGCTGGGGCATTTGACCAGCATGTCTTCCGCGTAAAACACACCGTCCCGATAGCTGCCGATTACGACGACCTGCGTCGCTGCCTCGAAGTTGTTCGGCTTGCCCTTGGGATAGACCACCTTCACACGCCCCGTCTCGTCTTCACCCTCAAAAGTGAGCGTCATCGTCTTGACATCGAACTGTACGGTGTCGTGCAGGGGCTTGATAGGGAGGTGAACATTTTGCCCGCGCGTCTCCAACTGAGCGACCTTCACATAAGGGCTGGTGTTGGCAACAAACGCCCGCACGGTGAACGCAATCCCCGCAAGTACCAGCACAAGCGTTATGATACTGCCGAGTTTCATAGCGACCGTATTATACCCCATCGGCGCGGTTGTGGGGTATGCTGCGGCTATGCGCAGGCTCGCCCTCGCCGATGGGGTAGCACGGTCAGCGCGTCAGGTAGTAATACACGATTCCGTCTTCCTCGCTCTCGGTGGCGTACCGCTCCAGCACGAGGCGTTCGAGCAGGTTGCGTGCTTCGTGCAGCGAGATTTGCGCAGCGACGCTTGCCTCCGCGACGGTGATGCGCCCACCATGTTGCAGGGCGTAGGCGACCACGGCGCGCTCACGCAGGGCTTGTCGCGCTGTCTCGCTTTCCTTATGTCCTGCGCGAAACAGCCACGCGCCCAGCGCGGTCATGCCCCACAGAATCACCGACTGGCTCAGGAACTCTCCCCACGCAGGGCGTGGCATCCCCCAGCCGCGAT
>Ga0272449_1000548_pt1 | contig 44118 bp, 44 predicted proteins | sample YNPCB0241_FD_198679 | JGI IMG/M metagenome (GOLD analysis project Ga0272449, IMG submission 198679) | Hot spring sediment microbial communities from Yellowstone National Park, WY, United States - YNP-CB-024-1 | ecosystem: Environmental > Aquatic > Thermal springs > Hot (42-90C) > Sediment...
TTAACACCTCTTTCCTAATTTTCACCGTTTTAGAAGTGACTATGAGGGATGGAAACGTGAATCCTACAATTTGAGACAAAACTTCCGCAGTAGCCTTGTTTTAGAAGTGACTATGAGGGATGGAAACAACGTATTCACAACCATTAAAAGTCAGTTTTATCTGAAAAGTTTTAGAAGTGACTATGAGGGATGGAAACCCATACTCCCCCCTCCACCCTACCCTGTGGAGGGGACTCACCTGTTTTAGAAGTGACTATGAGGGATGGAAACTTTCGATTTTCATATCATTAAAGAAGTACTTAAATATTTGTTTTAGAAGTGATCATGAGGGATGGAAACTATAACCAAGCCTTCTCAAAATGTGCTTCTTAATTTTTACCGTTTTAGAAGTGACTATGAGGGATGGAAACTTGGCGGGATAATAGTTGAAGTGCATGTCACAGCAACAAAAAGTTTTAGAAGTGACTATGAGGGATGGAAACTCGATTGTTATGTCTTCTTTTACAACTAGTTCTGCTTTTGCTGGGTTTTAGAAGTGACTATGAGGGATGGAAACTTACTTTTTCGACAACATAGTTCGGTAATACTTTCTTCAATATGTTTTAGAAGTGACTATGAGGGATGGAAACGTAAATTCAACAAATATAAGAACCCTTCCTTGATGACGGCCGTTTTAGAAGCGACTATGAGGGATGGAAATTTTAAGATCGGTTATTGTTTCAAGAATCATATTGTAAAAAGTTTTAGAAGTGAGTATGATTGATGGAAACTTTTGAAATCAAGCGATTCAAGCCCATTTTGAATTTTTCTTATGTTTTAGCAGTGAGTATGAAGGTTGCAAACAATAGGGGTTCCTGTGTTATAATAAAAATGGAAAGCGAAGTTTTAGATGTTGACTATAAGGGATGGGAACGAAGAGGCAAGAGAAGAAGATGATGAGTGTAGAAAATGGTGTTTTAGAAGTGACTATGAGGGATGGAAACAATCCACTACCACTTTGTCGGTTACTTGTCTGTGTTCATTTGTTTTGGAAAAGACTGTGAGGGATGAGAAATCTGAAATGGTTAGGAGATTTTGTTTTAGAAGGGACTAAGAGAAAAGTAGCCTGTGAGAATTGACAATACCAAAAAATAAATGCCCTGGTGTTTTTCACCAGGGCAGTTTGGTTTGTTTTGGTTACGGAATCATATTTCCAGCTGCGATGTAAAGGTTGTACCACTCTTCTCTTGTAAGATCGACATCTTGTGCTTGTGCAATCTTTTTTAATCTTTCTGGATTTGTTGTTCCAACGATTGGTTGAATCTTTGCTGGATGTCTCAAAATCCAAGCAATGGCGATTGCTTCTTTTGAAACGCTATATTTGTTTGCCAAATATTCTAATTTAGCGTTTAAATCAGGGAATAATGGGTTGTCTATAAATACCCCCTGTATGTTTCCGTATTCGTTGCCGTATTGGAATGGAGACCATGCTTGAATTGTTATTCCTTTCAGTCTGCAGTATTCAAGGATACTCCCGTCTCTATTAATTGCTTGATGGAATTTTGTGTTTGCAAATATACCAGAGTCAATCATTCCTGTATTCGTCAAGCTTAGTTGAAGTTGGTTGGTTAGTAATTTGTAATTCACTGCACTGCTTAGCAATTCAATTTGCATGGAATTGAAATTGCTAACTCCAAAATATCTCACGTAGCCTTTTGAATGAACGTAACTGAAAGCTTCGGCAATTTCTTCAGGTTCCATTAGTGTATCCGGTCTGTGCAACAGTAGGACATCGATGTAATCTGTATCCAATCTTTTAAGAGCTTTTTCAACAGATGTAATGATGTGTTCTTTTGAAAGGTCATAAAACCCGCTTCTGATGCCACACTTTGTTTGGATTATTACTTTATCCCTTGATATTTGGAGGTTTTTCAGTGCTTGAGCAAATACTTCTTCAGACTTTCCTCCACCGTAGATATCTGCGTGGTCGAAGAAGTTGATACCAAGCTCAAGAGATGTAGCAATTAGTCTTTCTACCTCTGAGATCGGCTTATCCCAAATCCTCATACAGCCAAGCCCGATAACTGGAACATCAAGTTCGTTACCGAGTTTCATTCGTTTCATACCCAATCACCTCCCTACGTTTTGTAGGCATTTTAATTATACTACCTGAAACAATTACAAGTTCTTTCCTAAAAAAGTTTGCTTTTTTACATTTGATAACGCTTAGACGCTGTTTTTTTTCTTAAGAAGACTATCTTGTATAATCTTATTTTTGAATTCTAAATTTTCTTATTTGCACACCAAGAATGGGTGGTATAATAATGTATACTGATTGATGAGCCCTCTAATATTTTTACGTGTGTTAAAATATTTCTGGAAACAACGTGAGGGGTGAGGTTAAATGGAAAACTCAGGACTTAATTTAGGTGCCGAACAAAAGGTAACAGTTGCTGAGAAGGTAAGGAAGGAACCGAATAAGAATTATTTTATTTCGGCGTCTGCTGGCACAGGAAAGACATATACGCTTACGAATTATTACATAGGTATCCTTGAGCAGCATGAAAAAACAGGAGAAAGTGATATCGTTGACCGTATTGTAGCAGTTACGTTTACAAACAAGGCAGCGAATGAGATGAAGGATAGAATTGTCAAAGAGATACAAAAAAAGCTTGAAAGTTTGAGCGAGAATGATAGGGCCTATAAATACTGGAAAGATGTCTATAAAAACATGTCCAGGGCAATTATTTCTACTATTGATAGTTTTTGTAGAAGGATACTCACTGAGCAGAACATAGAGGCAGGTGTTGACCCGAATTTTAAGATAATAAACGAACTGAAGCAGAAAAAATTAATCGACAAGGCAACGCAAAGGGCGATTCAGCTCGCATTTGACGTGTATGATGCCATCGAAAGCGGGGAAAATTACACTGAGAAAGTCACAAATTATTTGTATGGTTTGACAACGGAAAGGGCTAAGCGTATACGAGAACTTTCAGATGAACTTGCAAAAAGTAAGGAAGATATTTTTAGGCTATTTGAAATTTTTGGAGATATATCTGACGTTGCGGAGAAAATTGAATCTGTTGTTACAAATTGGCGTTTGGAGTTGAATGAATCAAAGGTTAGTGAAAGGCTCTTAGAGGTTTTCGAAGAAGCCGGCGGTGCGTTGCGCGCGTTCAGAAATATTTCATTGATTGCAGCTGAGTTTTATGAGTCTGAAACACTCGATAATTTTGAGTATGATTTCAAAGGTGTGCTCGAAAAAACGCTAAAGGTGCTCGAGAATAGTGTGATAAGGGAGTATTACCAAAAAAGATTCAAATACATCATTGTTGACGAATTTCAAGATACAAACGAACTGCAGAAAAAGATTTTCGATTTGATTCACACGAACGATAACTATATTTTCTATGTTGGTGACAGAAAGCAGTCGATATATAGATTCCGTGGCGGGGATGTCTCTGTTTTTATTAAGACTATGAACGAGTTTGAGGAAAAGATAAAAAGCGGAAGAACAGACTATGAAATGCTCTCGCTTAATATAAACTATAGGTCCCATCCTGAGCTTATTGATTATTTCAATTACATATCCGAAAATACAATTTTCAACAACCATGTGTATGAGGCACTTTCGGAAAGTCCAGATACATCGAAAACTACGAACAATAAGTCAAAGCCGAAAAAGAAAGACAAGAATAAGTCGCAGGCTAATGGGGAGGATATAGTTTTAAATGAAGCTTCACAAAACATTAATGAGATACTTTCAACAGAAAGAGATGAAAATATCTACATTCATGAGGTCTTTAGATTACGCTATCCGGAACTTTACCAAAAACTTTGGTTTATTCGAAAAGACGATGAGTCAAATGCTGCGTTTTCCCCAGATTCAAACGAGTTTTTACCGGGGGATTTGAGGAGAGTAAACTACATAACTATTTCTAAGGCATCTTTACTAGAAAATACACAAGAAAATGATGAAAATGCCAAAGAGGTAGGATTAGATGAAGATAACCAAAGTCCTGGAAAAATGAAAAAGTTAAAAGATATGGACGAAAGGGAACTTGAGGCACTCCATGTGGCTAAGGTTATAAAGTCACTTGTTGGTAAAGAAATGACGTTCTATGAAAAAAAAGATGGAAAGTTTGTCCCCATCTCAAGGAGGATAACTTTCAAAGACTTCTCCATCCTTTCTTACAAGCTTGAAGGGATTGAGGATGTTTACAGAGAAGTTTTTGCAAGAGAAGGCATCCCTCTTTATATAGTCAAGGGTAGAGGGTTTTATCGAAGACCAGAAATAAAGGCAGTTATATCTGCATTGTATGCCATCCAAAACCCAAATAGTAACTACTACTTCACCCAGTTTTTCTTTACACCTTTCACAGATAATCTGGAACAAAATCCAGAAGTTGGAGTTCAAGATGGTAAGGTTAAGATTTTCCACAAAATTGTGATGAGATACAGAGAATCAAAAGGGCAAGGACTTAAAAAGTCCCTTTTCCAGTGTGCGAAAGAGCTTGCTGAGGAAAATGAATTACCTGAGCATGTTACTAAGATGATTAAACTTATTGCAAAATACGACGAGCTCAAATATTACCTAAGACCAGCAGAGACTTTAAAGTTGTTCGTTAAGGAGAGCGGGTATTTAAGAAAATTACCACATTATCCGAATTCCAGTCAAAGGTTGAGCAATGTTAGGAAGTTACTCGAGCAAGCTACAGAATTTGATGACCAAGCACCAACTTTCTTCGAGTTAACAAGGCTCCTTGAACGTATCTCTGAAGTCCAGGAAGTTGAAGCTTCAGAGATTTCTGAAGAAGAAGATGTTGTAAGAATGATGACGATACATGCATCAAAGGGGTTGGAGTTTAATATAGTCTTTCTTGTGAATAACGATGGCGTTGATAAAGCTGAGGAAAAGACGTTCTTTCCGGAAAGTGAAGATGGGAATGGAAGGTATGTCTATATAAGTCAATTTTTGGACAAGGCTCTCAAGAAGTTTGAAACATCAAAAGTGACGAAGGAACTGGAAAAAGAACTTAAAAAACTTCTAGAAGCGGAGGTTATATACGATAAAACTGAAATACTGAGAAAAGTATACGTCGCTATCACAAGGGCAAAGGAAATGCTTTTTGTTGTGGATTTGCAAAGGAAGAATACCAAAGGAATCCCCGCTATAAAATACCTGACTCCTAAGGGATTTGAGGAAAGAATTAAGATAATTTCGAGTCTTGATGAGATTGATAAGCTTGCCAGTAGTGGTGTTGAATCTGTATCTGAGAAACAAGAGCTCGCAGAAGAAACAAGTATCCAATCCCTGCCGGATTTAGAAAACGTGGTCGATAAAGGGCTTATTTTCTCAGATTTCACACCGAAAGCTTACAAACGTTATATTTCACCAACCTTGCTTTATGGCATTAAAGATGAAAAAAGCGATCTTGAATCTGTTGATGAATCAAGTGAAGATTTTGACAGTGCTGAGACGATTTCAATAACATCAACAAGCAATTTTGAAGCATCGAAAGCGAAAGCAAGGTTGAAGGCGTTAAACTCACTTTTGGAAAAGGCTACGGAAATCACGCGTGGTAAACAGATTCATTCAATGCTTGCAAGTATAACAAAGTACGAACAGTTGAAGTTACTTGTTGAGCAGAACGCTCTTCCAGAGGATATACTCAATGTGCACGTTCTTGAATCGCTCTTCAATGAAAGTGAAAAGATATTCTCGGAATGGAGATTGGCAAAGAGTATAGAGATATACGATGAGAAATTAAAAGAAAGAAAAAATTACATCCTCTTCGGTGTTCCAGACAAGGTCTTTTTGAAAGATGGGGAATTTTACGTTGTAGATTTCAAGAGTACAGACCTTTCCAAAGAAGCAGAGGAAATTGAACGATACATGTTCCAAGTGAAATTTTATATGATGCTTCTTTCGGACCTTGGAAAGGTTCATTGTGGCTACCTCGTTAGTGTTCCAAGGGGACAGGCGTTGAGAATAGACCCTCCCGGTGAAGAGTTCCTCGATGAGATAATTTACAAAATTAAGCAGTTCGAGGAGTTGATGAGCATATGAGCAATAAGAAAAATGGTAGGATAGCTTACGTTGTTCCGGTTGACAGAAATCATTTTCAATTCGTTGCCAACCAGATTTCTGAAATATACGAAGATGACCCTTTAAACTTTCTTTTCATCGGTCCTTCTGGGTTTTATGTTAGACAGATTGCAGATAATGTCGTAAGGCAAGTCAATAAAACCATCAACAGGGATGCGTTTAGAGTTATTAACCAATACGTGACTGAAATACTCAGGTTGAACAATTACGATGCGGAAGTTTTTGATAGAGATTTCTACACGGTATATGTTACGGATGTTATCGATAAAATTCAAAGTGATGCGAAGTTCGCTGGTGACAGCCAAAAACAAATTATCCTAAGGACTCTTTCTAAATCTCCGACGATAATTGAATACATCGTAGACCTTTTTGAAAAAATCTGGGAGTTGACCCTTTATGGAGACAGCGGAAAAACTGAAGCGGAACTGACAGGCACGTATGCACTGATTCGGGATATAATGCAAAATCCAACAACGCCATTTGCTGAAATACTCAACGAAATCATCCGTAAAATGGAGCAATCTGCAGAAAAACTTAAAGGTAGGAAGATATATGACCCCATAAGTGTTTACAGATGGTATGTAGACCAGGCGGAATACGTAGAACCGGGCAGGAAATATCTTGTTCTGAGTGGATTTTTAGATATCTCCCCGCTTGTTCGAAAGGCATTAATGAAAATGGTTGAAAAAGCCGAAAATGTGTTCTTCTTTGTTTGGCAAAAACCTGCAGATTTTTCTTTTGACCAGCTTGACGAAGTCTACAGCTTCCTTGAGTCAGCCGGATTTGAAATAAAAACAGATTTCTGCAAACGAAGGATAATACCCTTAAAAGAGCTGATTGGTAATGTACGACGAATAAAAATTCCTGTTGAAAACGAACTTTACCAATACAATTATGTAGCTGCTCAGGTGAAGAAGTTACTCTTACAAGGTGAACGACCCGATGATATAGCAATCATTACACCAACAGGTTCCGTAGCCAAAAGGCTTATGGAAGAGTTCAATGAAGCGAAAATCCCTTATAGATATAGTGGAAAGATACCTATCACTCAAAGCAAAGTCGTCCAAATCCTCACACAACCTTTGGAAACGTATTTCAACGAATTTAAAACGGAAAACTTGCTTGCGATAATTGAATCTCCATTGATACCTGAACGAAAGCTCACAATGGATGAAGTAGAAGACCTTTTCAGGCAATTCGGATATTACTCGGTAAACTTGACACTCAGCATCCTGAGAGACCACGAGAAAAGATATGAGATATTCTTTAGAAGCCTGGATAACGAAATAGAAGAAATAGAACGGCAGAAAGAAAAGGGAGAAATAGAAGAAGATGTGTATTTTGAAACTATAAAACGCTTAGAACAACTCAAAGAATTTAGAAGTGTTATCGAGAAACTTTTTAGTATACTCGACGAAATAGACCAAAACAATGGGAAAACTAATTTCTTCGAATGGTACCGAATGTTCATATTAAGGTACTCTAAGAATTTTGAAAAAGCCTTCGAGGAATCAGAAGAGGGAGGATTTTCTGAGCATAGTGTGGAAAGAGCTGAGGTTTCGCAAAGCCTTGGGAACGAAGTAAACGCGTTTTCGAAGTTTGTAGAAACGTTAAACAAGCTTGAAGATTACATTGGTAAGATTGTTGAGCTTGGTGAAAGAACGAAGATAGAAGGTTGGAAAAAAATATATAGACTTCTCACGGTGATGCTTAATTCTTCGGGTTACAGAGAAACTTTCAAATCTGCAAACGTAGTTGATATTGTTGACCTCTCAAATGCAAGGTTCTTGAGTAAAAAATACAAATTCTTCCTTGAGTTTACGGATGATTATTATCCTTCGATTGCAAATGTAAACCCGCTTCTTTTCAAAACGAACAATGAGCGATCAAAGATTTACGAAATGATAGAAGAGCGGGAACGCAGGTCACTTATACTTTCAATCATGTTCAGTGATGAATCGCAGCTTGTTGTCCCTCTTGCTACGAATACAGGTGATATGCTTGTTCCTTCGAAATATCTCAGTGAATTTGCGGAGCTGGAAAATGAGCGGGAGAAGTTTGCTCCTAATCTTTCGGATATATATTCTGAAATTGATTACGAAATTGAAAAGCTGAAATTCGAGAAATTCGAAAAACCATCGAGTTTTGGCTTAGCTGAGGATGACTTTATCGTCGGTGGGGTGGAGGTTAACGAGTTTAGCTACAACAAGATAAACACGTATATGAAATGTCCTCTACAGTTTTACTTCCAGCAGGTAGTAGATATTTACAAACCAGGTGGGACTATTGAGAACAAAGAGTCTATTAATGACGGGTTAATTGCCCATCGAGTGATGAACAAGTTCTTTGGAGATTTCTTGAAAAAGACGATTTTTGAGGTTGATGAAGAAAAAATAATTAACTGGATAGATGAAGAGTATAGAAAACTTTACTCTGAAGGTATTTACGCACATTCCATTCCAAGACGAATGAAGGTTGAAGAAATCTCAAAAAATCTTTTGCCACTTCTAAAGGCATTTGTGCGAGACAAAAAGGTGATAAACTTAAAACAAAGAAGTATTAGTGTTTCTGAAGGGTATCTGGAGGAAGAATCGGAGAAAAAGCCTTTTGGAAACGAAATAGAATTGATTTCAGAAAAAATCTTGAGCCTCGAGAAGGAATTTACAGCACAGTATGGGAAATATTCTTTCGTCGCGAGGGTGGACCGAATTGATGAAGTTTCCGCGTTGGTAAATAAAAATTCTGAAACTAACGGAAAGGCTAATGACTTTTTAGATGATGGAAGTGATGAAGGTGAAGGATACGCAATTCTTGATTACAAATATGCAGATATTAGAAATTCTGCTATTGAACAGCTGATGTTTTACGATTGGATTTTGCAAAAATCTAATGACAGTGCAATTAATACTGGAGATAGAGTTTATTTCATACTTTTCTCACTCAAACCAGACGACAAAGGAAAATACACCTACGGGTATGAATACGCAAAACGCCAAAACGATAGTGATTCACCAAAAATATTCCTACCAATTGGTAAGAGAGGGAAAATATCTGGGTATACTACTTTCGATTATCAAGTGTTCGAAAACTGGCTTATGGAATTAATTAGTATGATAACAGAGAAAGGTAGCTTTATCCCTGTTTTCTTGGAAAGTGATATGAAGTCATTTGTTAAACTTGCCATGCGGTTAGTTAATGAGAAAGGAATGGAACTAATCGCTCCAAACGGTTCAAAGGAAACGAGGAATTGCAGGAGCGCTTCAAATCGCGCCTATAACTGTCCGTATGAGCCTATATGCTCAATGTTCGAAATTTATGGAGTAAAATTGAAGAAGAGTTGATAAAATAGTATCAGTCATTTATCTAGTTTGAGAGGGGGTGGTCGTTGTGAGGATATACTTTGATAAGGCGTTCCAATTACAAGAACTTATGCAGTACGCTGCACCGAGTATTATCCAAGTAGGTAACAATCTGAAAATCGATTTACACTCCACAAACGTACTAAACTTCATGATGCTAGAGCCTATCGGTGAATCTGTTGAAGAATTCATGGGTATCGAGTTAAACTGCATAGAATATGACCCAACGGCAAGTGTTGAATTATTAGAATTTGCAGACTTAATTGAACTCGACGAAAAAAATTTCGAGAAATTCAAAGTGGCAAATGTCGTTGCACTTTATATGAAAAATCAAAAACTCTCAAACGAGCCCAGATTTTTAAAGGTCGAGAATTCTTTGTACGGTGTTGAAGTTGTTTTAAGTATTGAACAGAAGTTTTTGCTTAGCCATTCTGAATTCTTTGCTCAAAAAGGATTTGTATTTCTTCTCGATTGCATGATAGCATCAATGCTTGGGCAACTCATGAAAAATGAACCAGTAAAAATTTCAAGCACAGAGCCGTTGATGTATCGATTGAATTTGGAAAATATTACCGCAGAAAAAGCTGAAGAACTTAGTAAAAGGTTTTCTGAAGTTAATAGCAAGATGGTTGATATGATAGATGGAATGTTTGTTTTGCTAAAAGGTATTGCTGAGAAGTTTGAAGATAGCGTCTTAGAAAAGCACAGAGAGAGTGTAATCCCTGTCTTACTTGAAGGTACGGATTTAATTAGGTTTGTAGACGAACTTCAGATCCTCGATGGAGTGTTAAAAAGGTTGAAGATCTAAATCTTGGATAGGGAGATTGGATATAAAGTGAAAAGGTACGATGAATTAATTGACTTTCTTAGAAAGAGCCCAAAACAAAAGGTTGCTACGATATGTTATGCAGAAAATGGTGGTCACTTTCTCTTTCTGCTGAGAAAGAAAGAACCATTTACAGGTTATCTTGTACCTCCTGGTGGGCATGTGGAAAAAGATGAAGATGTTGAATCGGCAATTAGGAGAGAGTTTTTAGAAGAAACAGGTCTTGAGATTGTGGATTTGAAGCTAAAGATGGTTACTTCAGAAATAGGACCAGAGCATTATAATTGGATACTCTTTATATTTACCGGTAAGACGAATGGAAGTGACTTTGTCGAAAGCGATGAGGGAAAGCTTGTTTGGGTAAAGAAGGACGAAATACTAAGGGCGAATCTTTCTCCAATAGACAAACTTCTTGTTCCGTATATACTTGATGAAACGGATATTGTGTGGAAAGCGGAGATTGAATACAGCGAGGAGAAACAAATTGTTAGATGGTGGGTTGAAGAACTGTAATTTTTGGAAAGATTAAAAATGCGAGCACACGCTCGCAAATGTTTTTATATGCCAACTATCAGATATTCATTTTGCTCAGTTGAATAGCTTCCAACAATCTTTATATTAATCGGCTTTTTGAAAATAGGTCCATCATAAACCACCGTGTGATATTCGCCATTCTCACCTGAAAGGTCGATGTTGAGTTTTTCGATAAGCTTTAATGTTTCCCTTTCTTGTAGTTCTTTTCCAAGAAGTTCTTTGTACTCCTTTTTGGTCGCTATAATCTTTGCTTTAAAGCCTTCCTTCAAGAATTCTTCCAGCAACTTCTCCCTCGGTTCGAGCCATAATGGTTCTAACGCTGTTACGCTGTATGTTTTGCATACACGTTCGACCCAATCTCTGTGTTCTTGTAGGTCGATATCTCCAAATATGCCTGTGCCATTTTGCGCATGTTCTTTTAGAAATTCAAGGAACTCGTGTTCGTAAGTTTCCCATGTGGCACATCTTATTATTGAGCGTGCTCCTATGCTTTCAGCCTGAACCGTGATGATTTCTTTTGGCAAACCATGTGCACGGGTATGAACGCATGTTTCATCAAACATTGTGAAGAGGATGTCTACTTTTTTCAGTTCTTTTAAAGCTCTATTCAATGCTAAAGCAGAATCCTTCCCACCACTCCATGAAGAGAAAACAACTTTGCTTTGTGTAGACAATTTCGATACCCCCAAAATTTTATTCTTTACTTATTTTATTCTACCTCCAAGCTGAAATCAATATATTTTACCTCGCTTGTGAGTCTTCCAATAGAGATTACGTCTATATATTCGCAAAGATATTCTTCTATCTTATCGGGATTCACTCCACCAGATAGTTCAATGAGCACGTGCGGATATTTTTCTTTTAGAGCCTTTGCCACACGGCATGCTTCTTGCGGAGCGAAATTATCGAGCATCACAATATCTGCCCCTGCTTCGCATGCCTCGAACGCCATCTGCTCATTTTCAGCTTCTACCTCTATTTTTTTACTGAACGAAAGTATTTTTTTCACTTGCTTAACAGCTTCAGAAATGGAACCATATAGCTTTATGTGGTTGTCTTTTATCATTGCACAATCGGATAAGTTCAGTCGGTGAGTGTCTCCGCCACCATGGATGACCGCGAGTTTTTGTATTTCACCAACGAATGGAATGGTCTTTCTTGTTGCCGCAATTTTGACCTTTCCATTTGTTTTTTCAACGATATTTCTTACCTTTGTTGCTACTCCGCTCATGAATGAGAGAACATTTAAGATTGTGCGCTCACATATGAGAAGGTTATAAGCATCTCCGGAAATTTTAGCAATTGAACCTTTTCCCACGACATCTCCATCTTTACATGAAAATTGAATAGTCAAGTTAAACCGTTTACATACATCTTGAACAATCTCCACACCTGATACAACAGCTGACGGTTCTTTGAGCAATATCTCTCCAGATATATTTTTACCTCTAAGTGGATACGATGAAAAATCTATGAAGTGCTCATCTTTTCTTATCAATTCAACAATGGCATCAACTATCTTTTCATGCACTTCTCATCACCCTCGCATCTTTTGATTCAGTTATCTCAAGCATTCTTTCGATAGCTTTTCTTGCTCTTTTAGCAATTTCTTCGTCTACTTGCACTTCTATTTTTTCTTCCAAAAGGGCGATGTAGGTATTTTTCAGATTGTTCTTTTTCATGTTGTAACAAACCATACCAGGGACAGGAATAAATATTCTATCTGGATAGAGTTTTTCAAGTTTTGCAATCATTCCAATTTCTGTAACCACGATAAATCTTATTGCCTGAGACTTCGCTGGGTATTTTTCCATTTGTGAAGTGCTACCTACAAAATGTGCCAAATCTCTTATGTTCTTTGGCACTTCTGGATGCGCCATTATTTCAGCATCAGGATGTTGGACTATAAGCTTTTTAATTTCTTCTTCTTTGACATAGTTATGGACATAGCAATAGCCTGTTTCTCCTGGGATTGGGATGATGTTTTTGCCTGTTTTTTCCGCAACATACGATGCAAGGTTTTTGTCAGGACCAAAGAGTATGGTATCAGAATCAATAGCATTAACAACATCGACGGCATTTGCAGAAGTGCAAACAACATCCGCATAGGCTTTAACTTCCGTTCGGCTGTTGACATAGACAACAAACGGAGCATTGTATTTTTCTTTGAACTTGATGACATCTTCCACCGTCAATGAATTTGCCATTGGGCATGTTGAGTGTCTAACTGGAACGATAATTTTTTTCTCAGGGTTGAGAACTTTCATAACTTCTGCCATGAAATCTACTCCAAGAAAAAGTATTTTCTTTGCATCTATTTTTGTAACCATTCGTGCCAACTGGAGTGAGTCACCGAGATAATCAGCGATTTCCTGTAACTCAGGAATTTGGTAATTGTGTGCTACAATAACGTATCCTTTTTCATCTGCAAGCTTTCTTATATCCTCAGGTCTTACACTCACTGCACTCTTCAACATACTTATCAGCCTCCAATTCTGAATTTTTCTGTTCTCTTTTTCAATGCAGCGGCAAGTGATAGTGGGGCAAGATAGCTTGTTTTTGGATTGGGTGATGGTTTATTCTTATGGATGATTTTGTAGTCCCCAACGGATGAATAGATATTAATCTCGTGTATATTCTGGTCAACGTTTGGGTCTGCTACAATTCGTACGTTAACTTTATTAAAATCACCGACAGCAAGTGAAAGTGTAACAGAGACGTTTGTATTTTGAGGGAACTTGGTTATAGCTTCACGTGCGTTACCTGTGAATATTATTTGTTCTTGGAGTACATTTTCAAGTCCGAATGCTTTTGGAAGTTTGCGTGTAATTAGTTCAACTTTTTCTATGAAATTTCGTATGGAGTATACGATGTCCAAACCTCCAATTGCTCCTGAGGGAACGTAAACTGTGGAATTTGAATTCTTCAACTCTATCATGAATTTATCGAAAAAGTCTTCGTCAGAAAAAGCTCCAGAACTAATGATATAAAAGTCTTTTCCACTTTTTAGGATGTCCACACCATATTGCTTAACAGCTTCCACACTGGCACATTCGACAACAACATCTGCTTCATTTAGAATGGTAAAATCATTCATTCTTTCACACGGAAGGTTTGTTTGAAGTACATCGTAATACCAGCATTTTTCAATGTGGTCCTTGAGCTCGTTGTGTACAATATTTGCTATGTTACCACCACCAATGAATAATATTTTCATTTTTAAATGCCCCCTTTTGGTCTTAAGTGTTGCTTTCATTTTCGCAATCTTTTGACACAATTATACCTATAGTAATATGTGCTGTCAAATACTGTAAAGTAATGAATGAAATAGATTCTTTCATTAAAACGGAACCAATTTTGAGAAGTAGGTGTAGAATAGTGTTATATCCTGACTTCGAAATATATTTTGATGGTTATGAGTAGCACTATTCTCTCAATTTTCTAAGTTTCGATCACGGAAGGAGGGAATCGTATGGAAAAAGAGGAGGACATAGAATTAAGAAAAGTTGAATTGAGGAGGAGAAAAGCTCTTTCAGCTATTTTTAATACCTTACTTAGCTATGTTCTCGTTTGCGGAAGCGCATTTTTAACTTCGAACTCTCTGAAGAGCTTTTTGCTATTTTTAGCTTTTATTTTTCTTGTCAATTCCGTTGTAAAATTCCTTTTTGTGCAATCTTACAGAATCTTTGCACTGATTTATTTGCTTGGATTCTTATTACTGGCAATTTATAGTTTCAAAGTTGAATTTCCTACGCTTATGCTCTATTACTTGCTCATAGCTCTTGCACACATGTTGTACTTCAAGAAAACGAAGAAAAGAATGTTCTCTTTTCTTACATCATTATCTTTAGCTTTTTCAATAGTTGAGATACTGTTAAATCTTTCAGGTTTGAATTTTGCCAGTTATCTTCTACTTTTAGCCTATCAATTCCTCCTTGCGTACGCCTTTTCAAATGCATGGTACATAGATGCATTCTACTTTACACCAAAACGAAAAGATTACACAGATGATAAAGGTTTGGAAAGTCGGGAGATAAATTCGCCATTTGAGTTGAAAAAACCAACTCTGATGTTTAAGACGTTTGGAGAGATATACTCTTCACCGTTTGTTGATAGTGAGGAGTCAGTTTATATCGTATCTGCCGATGCAACGTTTTACAAGTATGCTTTCGATGGAACGTTATTATGGAGTATTGAGCTCGGTTCTGAGAGTTTTTCAGGACCGTTTGCTGACAAATATGGGAATTTGTACATTGTGGATAACGGTGGAGAAGTTAGAAAGTATACGATTAATGGAGAAAAGCTCTGGAGCTCTAGGATTGGAAAAACTCTAACTTTTTCAGCAGTACTGGTTGATGATAAGATTTATGTAATGGCTTTTGATGGAAATCTGTACGAAGTTAATTCGCAAGGCACTAAGAGAAAGTTACTCAGTATTTCGGAGTATATAGAATTGAATCCACTTGTAACAGAAGAGGGGATATATATTTTAACATCCGAAGGGAAGTTATATAAATTTTCGATCGATGGAAATGAGATTTGGCATCTCGTTACCGGATTTGTAAGTGCAACGCCAGTACTTGGTAGTGATGGGAACTTGTACATAGGTTGCGAAGATAAGTTTTTGTACTCTATCAATTCAAAAGATGGGAGTATAAATTGGGGATTTAAAACGAATGAAAAGATTAACGTTTCACCAGCGTTAGATAGTTTAGATAATACAGAACATGTGTACGTTGGTTCTGGAAAAGAATTATTCTGCCTCGATTTAAATGGGAATTTGATTTGGAAATTTGACATGAGTTCTGAAATTTCAGTTTCGCCGACTGTTTTGGAAGACAATGATATATATATCGGTTGCAAAGGTGGGGATTATTTCTCATTAAGAAGAGATGGGAGCGTTAAGTGGTATTGGAAGATGGGAGCGGGCGTATATGCAAAACCTGTTATGTCTAAATCTCAGAAAGTTTATGTACCTTGTACAGATGGAAATGTTTATTTGTTTGAATAGTCCTGAATTTAAAAAGAAAGGAGTGGCTATATGGAAAAGCCAGACATTTACCGCATTGGTAGTTGGCGTTGGATAATAACAAGCCTAATTTTTACGATTATTTTTGGCTACTTCATCTTTGGACTGTATAGTACTAAGATTAACAACGCCATAGGAGAGGCTGTGATTGATTCAAAATTTCTACTGTCCGAGAACTATATATCAGATTATGTAGATAAAGTCAACGAGGTAGATGCGAAGAGCTTTGTATATTTGCACGTGTTAGATTCGTTCTTTGCGTTGAGCTATTCTTTTCTTCTTTGGTCAATATCCGTTAGAATATTTCTTGAGCGAATTCAGATGTCGAACGAGTTTTTAACTGTATTTTCTCTTTTTGGTGGTTTGTTTGATTTGGTTGAGAATATAATGATTATTGGGTTAATCTATTTTAAAAAGAGCGTGTTCGATTCCTTTAGCAAAGTCTTGATATTCGTCACACCGGGAAAATTTGTTTTGTTAGGAGCCACGATTGTAATTTTGTTAGTAGGCTTAATTGTAAGCTTTTTTAAACATGAATCGGAGGTTTGAAATGAAGATACTCACTTTGAATTTGCACACATACCAAGAGTTATCATGGGAAAAAGAGGACACGTTGTGTTCCTTTTTGAAAAAATACAGACCCATTCAAGAAACAGTTGCTAATTTTATAACAGAAAAAAACATTGACTTTGCTTTTTTTCAGGAAGCCGGTCAGTATATTGACGATGAAGCAGATATGGAGTTATTTGGTGTGTTAATAAAAAAGAGCAATCATGTGAGGATTTTGTCCGATATTCTCTTTGAACAAGGCAGAAATTATTACTTTACCTGGGATGTTTCACATTATGGTTTTGGTGTGTGGGAAGAAGGACTTGGGATACTTTCAAAGTATCCTATCGTAGAATTTGAAAGTAGATATGTTTCCAGAAAGGATGATTTAAATACATTTTACTCAAGAAAAATTATCAGAGCACGTGTTTGTGTTGGCAACAATATAACAGACCTCTATTGCACCCATTTTAATTGGAAAGAAGCGGGATTTGCGCAAGAATTTTTAAATTTGGTAAATTGGATTGAGGAGGTTGGAAACGATAGCTTTGTTATTGCAGGGGATTTTAACATACCGTATGGTTCCGAAGAATACCTGCTTGTGATAAACACTAAAATTTTTGGAAAAAGATTGATCGATGCTTGGGTTGTTGCCAATCCTGAAAAACCTGCTCAACCAACTTTCCGGGGAGACATACTCTCAAAAGAGAGTGAGCGGATAGACTATATCTTTATTCCGGAAGGATGGGAAGTGAAAGATTCAGAGATTGTGTTTGATAAGGAAAGAGTGTCTGACCATATGGGAGTCTTTTGCAAAGTTTTAAATAAGTAGAAAGACAAAAAATAAAGGGGCTTAACGCCCCTTTGTGTTTTTATATTGTCTGAATCCACAAAATCTTTGCTTTCTCTTTTCCAGGGTTTCTCATATAGTGGACACAATCGCCTGAGTAATAGAAACAGTCTCCCTCGTTGGCACGGTATCTTTTTCCATCTATGTAGATATCAACGGAACCCTCGATAACGTAACCGAACTCATCACCATCATGGTAACCTTCTTGTTCAGTTTGTGCTCCAGGTTCTAGTTCAACAATCTTGGCATCGAGCTCCTTATCTTCTACAGCATCCATTAGGATTTCAATATTTACACCTTTCGGTAGGTCATACACAGGTACGCGTTCGTCTTTTTTGAATATTATTTTTTTCTGCTCATCAGAAAAGAAGTGCTTTAAATCTGTTCCCAGAACGCGTAATATCCTTTCCAATGTCTCAACAGATGGAGAGACTTTGTCGCTTTCAAGTTGAGATATGAAACTTCTTGATAAGTCACATCGGTCAGCTAATTCTTCTTGTGTATAACCTCTTGCTAAACGAAGTCTTTTCAATTTACTTCCCAGTTTCATCGTTTCACCCCTAGTTGGTTGAATGTTCCTTGTGAACTTCAAAACCATTATACACCAAATCTCAAGAGATTTAGCAAGGATGAAAAAACGGCAGGAATACTCCTGCCGCAGGGGGTGTGAACATATCCTTTACTCTTCTCCGATGTATTTCTTAACAAAATTTGGAAGCGCAAATGCAGCTTTGTGAATTTCCTCGTTGTAGTATCTCAATGGTTCTTTGAAGTTTCTTACTTTTTCTGGGTTGTAGTCTTTTATTGGGTCCAAACCGGCTTTTGACGCATACGTATAGCTCCAAATTCCACCGGGATATGTTGGCATAAAGCCAAGATACATCTTAACCAATGGGAAGTTGGCTTTGATTCTCTTGTAGGCTGTTGAACCCCATTCCCAGTCGTAAGTCATACCTTCCGTTTGCGCGCAGAGAATACCGTCCTCTTTAAGTGCTTCATTACACGCTTTGTAGAACTCAAGTGTGAAGAGGTGTCCGCCTTGTCCAGCTGTCGGGTCTGTCGAGTCGATGATTATAACATCAAATTCGTTTTTAAATTGTCTTACGAATTTTGCCCCGTCTTCAAAGACCAACTCTACTCTTGGGTCATTGAGTTTTGATGCTGTGTATGGAAGGTATTCCATAGCTGCTCTAACAACCATTTCATCTATTTCGCACATGACAACTTTTTCTACGCTTGGGTGTTTCAATACTTCTCTAACACTTCCTCCATCTCCGCCACCGATGACAAGTACTTTCTTTGGATTTGGGTGCATGAACATCGGTACGTGAACAAGCATTTCGTGATACATGAATTCGTCAATTTCCGTTGTCATTGTAATACCATCAAGTGCAAATACGCGACCGTAGAAAGGTGATTCAAAAATATCTATTCTCTGATATGGGCTTTGAGCGGAATAAAGCCATCTGTTTACTCTCATGAATAATCCGCCCGGGTCACGAGAATACCATTCCATGTACAACATATGTCTTCCGGGTTTGAGTTCCATCTCTTCCATAGGCATTCCCTCCTCCTTTTCCTTATATTTTATTTAGCTTTCTCGCGTCATACAATTCACGCACATCAATTAAAGACTGACAACTGCCTGTTCGTTTTCGTCAACAACGGCTTTGTGAGATGCAGTCTCAGGAATGCCTATTTCGTCGTATCTGCCTCTTAAGTGTTCAACAACATGCACTCGCTGAGATTTGAAAACTTTCTTGAGATATGTGAAAGCCTTCCACGGGTCTACATGGTCACCACAAGTGAATAGGTCAACGGCTGCATAACCGTATTCTGGCCATGTGTGAATTGTCAAGTGAGACTCACTGACAACAACTACACCGCTCACTCCATAGGGGAGGAACCGGTGGAAAGATGAGTTGACGATGGTTGCTCCGGTTTCATATGCAGCTTGCTTCATGTGAAACTCGATAGCATCGATGTTGTCAAGTATTTCTTTGTCACAGTCGTAGAATTCCGCAATGATGTGTCTGCCCAAGCTTTTCATCGCAATCCCTCCCCGAAAAAAGATTTTTTTCTTGATTATTACTAATACTTTCGAATGTTCACTTAAGTAGACAAACTTTTTTCATATACATTGGCATGTCTATTTAAATGAACACAATGCGTCAGTATTGCGAACAATATTATATACCCCCTTTCGGGATTTTTTAGTTAAGAGAATGTAACAGTTTGTGTAATTTTTAAGCACCAAATATGGGTTGAATGAAGGGACAGATTATAATATTTTGCCTTGGGGTTAATGATGACGATTTAAAATAAACGATATTTGAAAGGAGAGGTGGCTTGTGGACAGACAAGAGAGAAGCGCTATGATTTTAACAACTTTGTTTATCACCGGAATTGTTATCTCAAACGTTATCGCGGCAAAGGTTATTAAACTCGGAGTGTTTTTGTTTCCAGCATCGATTATTAGCTATACTTTTACGTTTATAATTGCAAACATGATGTCTGATGTAGTTGGTAAAGAGCGTTCGAAATTTTTGGTTTTCATGGGTTTCCTAGCTCAAGCAGTTGCAAGTGGATTGATTTTATTTGGTTTATTTCTTCCATCTGCGGACATAAATAGAGCAGAAGCGTACCGTTTGATTTTGGGAATCAACTGGAGATTTACACTTGCTAGTTTGTCCGCATACGGAACTTCTCAGTTGATAAATTATTATATATTCAATTCAAGGTTCTTCAAAAAAGCATCTACTGCAAATCTTATCTCTGTTCTTGTTGCGCAATTTTTCGATACACTGATATTCACGCTTGTCGCGTTTATTGGTGTTTACGACCGCTTGTTTAATATGGTGTTGTCTCAGTATGTTATAAAGATTATAATAGTAGTGGTAACCAACCCAATATTTTTGTTGACCAAAAAAATGAAAGGTTAAGCTTAAAGTGCTAAGAAAGAGGCTTCAAAGTTTTTAAAGGAGTTGATAAGTTGTACGTTTTTGAAACTTATGGGTTAAACGGCTCAAAAAATATGGCAGTTGATGTTGTGCTTGGTCAAGTTGTGAATGAGCTAAACGATGTGATTCTTAGGTTTTATACATGGGAACGGCCAACGCTTTCTCTTGGTAAGCATCAGAAGGCAAAGGATGTAGATTTTGATTATCTTGAAGAGAATGGGTTTGATATTGTCCGGAGGCCATCCGGTGGACGTGCAGTTCTACATTGGGATGAAGTAACTTATTCGATAATTATTCCTCGAGGTCATGAGCTTTTCAAATTTGGGGTGCTTGAATTGTATAACTTGATTTCTAAAATCATCGTAGCTGGATTGAATAAACTGGGGTATCCTGTAGAATTAACAATGGGAAAAAACAAGCCATCCAGTCACATTTGTTTTCAAGTTCCTTCTGCCTATGAAATAACATTGAATGGTAGAAAAGTAGTTGGAAGCGCCCAAACCAGGACGCAAGATTACATACTCCAGCATGGTTCAATAGTGTTAATTCCCCACGAGGAAATTAAGCATTGTTTTAAAAACACGAAGACTCTTGATGTACCTTTAATAGGACTCTATGACTATGCGTATAATGAATTTTCGCAGATAGTTGAAAGTTTGAAAGGAGCGTTTGAGAACTACTTCGGTAAAGGAAAAGAATTCGACGAAAACTTGCAAACGAAGGTTTTGGAAATTAGCACCGGATTTGAGAAAAATTTCGTAGTTATAAAAGACGAAATTTTTGCAGAAGGATAGAAGGATAGAAGGAAGTGGGATTATAATCGAGGAAGGAAAAAATCGAAATGTCTCGATGGATGATGAGACCTTTGGCGTGTTGTATGTTGTTGGAACGCCGATAGGTAATCTCAAAGATATCTCTCTTAGGGCTCTTGAAATACTAAAAAGTGTAGATTTAATAATTGCGGAAGATACCCGAAGAACTTCTCATCTGCTCTCTTATTACGGTATCTCCAAACCTATGGAGTCGTTTAATGAGCGAAATTCTTTCAAAAAGATAGACAACATTATTGAGCGTTTGAAATCAGGAATGAAAATTGCCCAAGTTTCTGATGCGGGGATGCCTGTGATTTCGGACCCTGGCTGGAATCTCGTTAGAAGATGCCATGAAGAGAAAATAAAAGTGGAAGTAATACCTGGACCAAGCGCTTTGACGAGTGCGGTAGCCATAAGTGGCTTTCCTGGAACTTATTTTTATTTCGTTGGCTTCATGCCAAAAGATAAGAACAGAAGAAGGCTTCTAAGAAAAATCAAAGATAACGAATTAATTGAACGCTTTGCTTTTTTCGAAAGTCCAGAGAGGTTGAAAAAAACACTGGAGGATATATACAATATCCTTGGAGATTGCAAAATCTTTATCGCAAGAGAACTTACAAAACTACACGAAGAGCACTTCTATGGAACAGTTTCTCAGGCATTGAAACATTTTGATAAAGTCAAAGGTGAGATAACGGTTGTCGTAGAAAAGCTAGAAGCCACAGAAATCCCAGAAGGTGAGGGAAGCCAGGATTTGGGAACTGGTGAATATATACGATAGAGCTATAGGAGAGAAATTGTATGCTCAAAATCGAGACAGGGGAACTGAAAGGCAGGACGGTTGATACTGTCCCAGACCCAAGAACAAGATATACATCAGCGATAATTAGAAGAAGCCTTGCAAACATGGTAGATTTTGAAGGAAAGACTTGCTTAGATATATGTGCAGGTAGTGGTATCGTTGGTATTGAGATGCTAAGTAATGGAGCACGGCATGTAACTTTTGTTGATGTTTCAGGTCTATCTATATCAACGATAAAAAGGAACATCAAAAAGTTAGGACTGGAAGAAAAAGTTGATATAAAGAGAATCGATGCACGCCGGTTTTTAGAATCTTATGCCGGCGTTTTTGATATTATCTATTCTGACCCACCATATGAACTGGGAATTGTTGATGAAATTGCCTCGCGTGTTCATAACGTTATGGCTGATAATTCGATTTTCATCCTTCAATGTTCGAAAAGAGAAAAACCAAGTGAGAGTGTAATTGAAAAACTGAGAGTCGTAAAAGAAAAAGACTACGGTGATTCTTTGTTGATTTTCTTTAAAAAAGCATGAATTTTGGGAAAGTTGTGATATAATTATTTAGGGGTGTTAAATATGCCGCTATCGTTTGCAAAGAAGGAGAAGGAAGTGATAGAGCGCTTACTTGCGCTATCCAAAAAGACAGTGGAAGCAAGTGTTACATTAAAAGAATTTTTTACTTGTTATTTCGAAGAAAGATGTGACGAAGCTCAGGGTTATTTCCGGAGCATTAAACGCATAGAACATGAAGCCGACGAGCTAAGGCGTGGGATAATTTCCGATATATACAAGGGATTGTTCTTACCCGACATGCGTGAGGTTATCCATTCTTTGACGGAATCAGTTGATAAGATTGTTAACAAGTGTGAATCGGTTAGCAAGATTATAGATTACCAACACCCAAAAGTTCCGGATGAACTAAAAGAAAAGATTATTGGGCAAATGGAATGTGCTGTAAAGGCTGCCGAATCGTTTGTAAAGGCTGTCGAGAAACTTTTTGATAATCTTGATGAAGTACAACATTATGTGGTCGAGGTAGAAAGGTTCGAACACGAAGAGGATGTACTTGAAGAAGAATTGCTAAGGGCGATATTTGGTAAGGACACGCCTCTTGCTGAAAAGATGCAACTGAAGGAATTAGTAATAAATATAGGGGACATAGTTGATAGAACGGAAGACGCTTCTGACATATTGGAGGTATTGCTATTAAAGCTTGCGTACTGAACGTGCGCAATTTTTGGTTGATATCCTCTTCGATACTATTAGTCTTATTGATTTCAGGTCTCACTTTAGCTCAGCGGAATGATGATTATGGAGTATACTATGTTTACTATAATTCCCTAGTTCCAGTTTACAAAACGCTTTATAAAATAGCCCCTTTTTTCGAGTATACCAAAGTAGCTGAGTATAATTGGAAAAGACCAGTAACGAGACTTGTAGAAATTAGAAAACCAAAGAATCAAGAACCTTCAGTAATCCTTATTCACGGGATAGATCCTAACGAAACAAATGGAGAATGGACAAATTACAAAAAGTACTTTATTGATACTTGGAAAAGATGTTTGCCGGAAGAATATGGGCTATATATTTTTGTTTATCCATCTTTAGATATCCCGTTAGAAGAAAGTGCTAAAAAACTTGTGCAAGAAATTCAAAAGTTAAGTTTAAGCACCGAGCAAAAGCGTTTTAATTTTTACGCCCACAGTATGGGTGGGTTGCTCTTAAGGTATGCTTTGCAAGACACTGGTTTTACAAATTATGTTGCAAAGATAATTTTTGCTGGAACTCCCCATATTGGTTCGCCATTTGCAAATTTAATTGTAATGAACAAAAAAATCCTAAAACTGAGAAACGATTGGGATTTTCTCAAAATGATTTTGATTAGTACAAACCTGTCAGGGATATTTATAGAAGCGCCAAACTACACTTATTTACAGTATGGAAGAGAACATCCCAGCATTCCGGAAACTGTTGAGTTTTTGAATTTTGCAAGTTTAATAACAAACACCAATGAACCTATCGTTCAGAATATCTTGAAAACAGAGCCTTTTTCGAGTGTGGCTATGATTTTTCTGAATTCGGTAAGCAGGGTACTGTTCCCAGAAGGGGAATTTACAAAAAATGATGGCATGGTTCCGCTGATTAGTGCAACCGCTTTTGGGAAGAGCAAAATATTTGAAGGTTTTGACCATGCGGATTTTATTTTGAGTGATATAATTGTAAAGAATGCAATAGAATTTTTCTATCCAATCGAGAAACCAGAAAAAGTTTTATGGAAGAATTGAAGAAGAAGGTGATGAACATTGCTATCCAAAACCATTAAAAGTGTTAGCTGGACTTTTATAATTTTAATAAGCTTGTTCCTTCTCACTTCTTGTTCAGTACCATTTATTCCCGAAGTTCCGCCCGCAAGTTACTCGGTCGAGGCGGCTATAAATGTTATTGCAAATAAGTACATGTTGCTAGATACAGGATGGATAAACGGATTTGGTGACATGGAACTTGGAGAAGGTAGGTATGCAACTTTTGATGGTGTAGATGGATTTTTAATGGTCTTTAAATACGAAGACCCTGACCAGGCTAAAGCATCGTGGGACAAGATAACAAAAAGATACGGGAATCCGTTTAAGTTGAAGTATTTGAAAATAAACATGGGGACTTACGGTGTTTTTACAATCCGTTTGGAGAACACAGATTTGTATTGTTGGTATAAAGAGAATTGGCTATTTGTTATCACAGGTGACAAGATTGAAAAATTCGTGATGGATGTGAACAATATCTACAAGACTATAAGAACTGCAAGATAAAGGTGCGATATGAAGTCAATGAATGCAGAAGAAAAGAAGCATATCGACTATTCTATAATCGGAGTAGACGAAGCAGGACGTGGACCTTTGTTTGGACCAGTTGTTGCAGCAGCGGTTTATTTTGATAAAGGGGTTTATATTGAAGGTATTGCCGATAGTAAGGCTTTGAGTGAGAAACAGCGTGAAGAACTTTACAATGAGATTTTTGCTCGTGCAAAATTTGGGTTAGGGCTTGCAACACCAGAGGAGATAGATTTATATAACATTTTCCATGCTACTGAACTTGCTATGAATCGTGCACTTGAGATATTAAGCCAGTTTGTGGAAATCAAAAATGTCTTTGTTGATGGAAAGAATTTGAAATTGAACTTCCCAGCGGTATGTGTTGTTAAGGGGGATTCAAAAATTTACCAGATATCTGCAGCATCTATTTTGGCGAAAGTTACACGTGATAAAATCATGGAGAAGTTCCATGCTCAGTATCCGGAATATAACTTGATAAAGCACAAAGGTTACCCTACACAAGAACATTTAGAACTTCTAAGAAAATATGGTCCAACACCTTTTCACAGGTTGAGTTTCGAACCAGTGATTAACCTAGTTTCAAAAGAGCTTCTTGACGATTGGCTCGACAAGAGATTAATTACTGAACAGAGATACAGGCATCTTCTTAATTTGTTGGAGGTGGATCTCTTTGGTAACACGAGAAGAAGTAAACGAAAAACCCGAGTCAAATGAACACAATTTGTTCGAAGCAAGGGTCTTAGATAAAGGTTTTGTTCGTCTTGTTGACATGATGGGTGATGATTACGCTGCAGTTAAAGCTGCCCGAGTTTCATACGGTCAAGGTCTAAAGACTCCGGAACGTGATAAAGCATTGATATTTTACTTAATGGAACACGGGCATGAAACTCCATTTGAACACATTGTTTTCACTTTCCACGTAAAGGCTCCACTTTTTGTTGCAAGACAATGGTTTAGGCACAGGATAGGCTCGTTCAACGAGATAAGTCAGCGTTACACGGAGATAAAAGAGGAAGAGTTCTATATTCCCGAAAATGTTCGTGTTAATGTTCCTGAGGACAGACAAAAGGCAGTTCCTGTGGAAGATGAAGAACTGCTGGAAAAAGTTAAGGGTTTAATGGTAAAATCTTTTGATGACAGCTACAAGGTTTACAAAGAGTTATTGAGTCTAGGTGTTGCTAGGGAACTAGCAAGAATAGTTCTCCCATTGTCTACATACACGCAGTTTTATTGGACAGTCAATGCGCGAAGTCTTATGAATTTTCTAAACCTTCGCGCGGATTCGCATGCTCAATGGGAAATTCAGCAATACGCGATAGCAATTGCGAAAATGTTCAAAGAAAAATGTCCGTGGACGTACGAAGCCTTTACAAAATACGCTTACAGAGGTGATTTGCTTGAAGCTTAAAGAAGTGTTAGAGCTTGTCGAAGGTAGAGTTGTTGCACCCGAAAATGCAGATTTAGAGATAGAAATTTCTAAGGTTGCAGCTTCTGACCTAATGAGTGATGTTTTAGCTCTCTCTGAGCCAGGCTCTTTGCTTGTAACAGGACTCGCAACACCGCAATGTGTGAGAACTGCAGGTGTTGTGGGAATACCGGTAGTTTTGATTGTAAGGAATAGGGATATAATGCCAGAGACAATAAAGGCAGCAGAGCTTTCTGGTGTTGTTTTATGTGTCACAAAAAAGGGAATGTACGAAGTTTGTGGTATACTTTACTCCGCAGGTCTTCAACCTGTTTATAACCAAGGTTGAAACTTTTGGATTACTTAAGAGGTGGTAAGGTTATGTTTTTGAATTTGGAACCGCTTTATTCATCAATTGTTGAGAACATAAAGGAACGAGTTTCAAAATTAGCAAAACCACCGAGGTTGGCTGCTGTTACGTGTCAGCCTGACCCTTCTACACTGAGTTATTTGAGAAGTCAGGAGAAGCAAGCAAAAAGGTTGGGAATAGAGTTCGCAGTTTACGAAGCACCAAAGGCTTCGGATTTAAAACTGCTTCTACCCAAACTTTCTGCGGATGATACAGTCAATGGAATTTTTTTGACCCATCCACTACCATCAGATATTTCAGAATTGGAAGCAGTTTCTCTGATTTCTCCAGAAAAAGACGTTGAAGGAAGGCATCCCATCAGTCTTGGTAACATTATGTATGATAACCCTATTTTTCCACCATGCACTGCGGAAGCGGTTTTAAGAATAATAAGATATGTTACGAATCCATCCGGCAAGAGGATAACGGTAGTTGGTAGGAGTGTCACTGTTGGAAAACCTCTCAGCATGTTACTTTTGCAAAAAGGTGTAGATGCTACTGTTACCGTTTGTCATTCAAGAACTAATGACCTTGCTGAAATAACGAAAAACTCAGAAATTGTGGTTGTTGCGATAGGAAAAGCAAAAGCACTCGGAAAAGAATACTTCAGTTCAGGGACACTGGTTATAGATGTAGGTATAAACGTTGAAAACGATGAAATATTTGGTGACGTGGATCCATCAGTTGCTGAGATTTGTGAACTCACACCAGTTCCTGGAGGAGTAGGTAGGATTACGACGCTCGTGTTAATGGAACATACTGTTAAAGCAGCCGAAATGGCAAGAAAATACTGATATATACCTTAGGAGGTGTTTAGAGTGAGATTAGTATTCGCTGGTGCACCAGACGTAGGTGCAACAACATCGACAGGAACGCAGACAAGTGCCTCAGGAGCCATGATGCAAATGTTGATAATGCTCCTGATATTCTTCGCAATGATGTATTTCTTGGTTATTTTACCACAAAGAAGAAGAGAAAAAGAGTTTAGGCAAATGATTGAGAGCTTGAAAAAGGGTGACACAATTATTACAACTGGTGGGGTTGTTGGAAAAATAGTTGATATCAAAAAAGATGTAGTAAAAATAAAGAGCGCAAATTCTACTGAACTTGAAATTCACAAGGCTTATATAGCCAAAGTCATCAAGGAAAAAGAAGAGGCAAAAGAAGAAACAGAATCCAAAGACTAAACATTTGGGGGAGGGTTTATTGATGCGCTCAGATCGTGTAAGACTCATAGTCTCATTAATCCTACTTGTTGCAGCGATTGTTGCAATGCTCTTGCCAGGTGGACGCCAGGCTAAAGGTCTTGCTAGACTTTTCAGCCGTATCAAACTCGGTTTGGACCTCAGTGGTGGTGTAAGGCTTGAGTACAAAGTAGATATCGAAAAGGGAGTAGAAAATCCAGCGGCAGTTGTGGATGATGTCTGGACAGTCCTTCGAAATAGACTTGACTCAGCAGGATACACAGAAGCAGTTGTTAAAAAGAGTTTCAGAGAGAATAATTCATTTGTTATCATAGAAATACCAGATGCAACTGATACAACAAAAGCAGAAAAACTCGTTGGTTCAACTGGTTTGCTTTGGTTTGGACAAGCTATCGACGAAAGGGATTATGACCCTACAGTAAATCCAGATGATGTTAACCTTGCTCTAAGAGAAGGCGCACAATGGTATGCAGATAAGAATGGGAAAAAGTGGTACTTGATAAAGAAGGAAATAAACAACAGAAAGGACTTAGTTCTTGTTGGTCCTAGGGTTGTCGAGGCAGTGCCGACTATAGACCAGAAAGGAGTTGCCAACTACGTCGTTTCCTTCACACTCGACAGGCAATTTGTTGAGCTGTTCAAGAACATAACAAAAGAACTTTACGTTCCCGAACAAGTGTTGAACGCAGGCACGACTCAATACCAACTTGCGCTGAAAAAGAGACTTGCAATCGTGCTTGATGACAAAGTTCAGTTTGTTGGTTTTGTTGTTAGTCCTATCGAAGACGGAAGAGGACAGATTAGAGGTAATTTCACATTCGATGAGGCAAAAGAACTTGCAGCGATTCTTCGAAGTGGTGCATTGCCAGCAAGACTTGAGAAAACCTCAGCAAACCTTGTTTCACCAACACTTGGAAAAGACGTCCTTGAACAATCACTCAGGGCAGGTATCATTGGTAGCATACTGGTTATGGCTTACATGTTGATTTTCTACGGTGTCATGGGTATCGTGGCAATCATAGGTATTTTCTATGCCCTAGCGATAATCTTTGGATTCCTTGCGGGAACTGGTGCGATATTGACACTCCCTGGTATAGCTGGTATCATCTTCACAATCGGTACACTAGTTGATGGTAACATCATCATTTACGAGAGAATCAAAGAAGAAATGAGAGCTGGAAAGACTCCAAAAGCTGCTATAGAAATCGCATTCTCAAGGTCTTTCTGGGCGTTGTTTGACGCAAACCTTACGACTATAATCGCTGCCTTGTTCCTTTATTACTTTGGAACAGGAACAATCAAAGGATTTGCAATAACAACAATCGTAGGTATCTTTGCAGCAATGTTTATGAACCTTGTCTTCAGTAAATTCTTGCTCGATGCAGTGTCCGGTGCTATCAGAGTTAGAAAAGCAGGGGGTGCTCAATAATGAAGATTGATTTTGTCGGAAAGAGATATTACTTCATAGCACTTTCTCTTGTACTTATAGTTGTTTCACTTATCAGTATATTTACAAAAGGATTCAACGTAGGTTTAGAATTCATAGGTGGTAGTGAAGTGATAATCAAAACATCCAAAGACTACACAATTGCTGATGTAAGAAACAAAATAGCTGAGCTCGGCGAAGAGTTTAAAAAAGCTAGAATAATTGAAGTTCATGCTCTAGGTCAGGCGGAACACAGAACATTTTCAATAGTTGTTTCGCCAAAAGATGAAAAAGGAACTTTGAGAACCTATACTCCAGATGAAAAAGCAGAAATTTCAAAGAAGATAGAGGAAATTTTAGATGCAAAGGTTGTTTCTTTCAACGAAGTTAGTGGAGATGCTGCTGATGAAATTAAAAACTTAACTTGGAAAGCTGTAGTCTTCACACTCTTGGGTATACTTGTATATGTTGCTCTCAGATTCAAATTTGCATTCGGTGTTGGTGCAGTCGTTGCTCTAGTCCACGACGTGGTTATTACCCTAGGTTTCTTCTCTATTTTCGGTTTTGAAATGAACATAGCTGCGATAGCTGCTGTCTTGACACTTGTGGGTTACTCGGTTAACGATACCATAATAGTTTACGATAGGATTAGAGAATTTGGTAGAAAATTCAAAGGAAGAGATATGGCATCCATAGTCAATGACAGCATAAACTCTGTTATAATCAGAACGATAAACACATCTCTCACAACATTCTTTGTTATACTCATGTTGCTTCTCTTCTCCACAGGTAGTATTAAATCTTTTGCATTTGGTATGACGATTGGCACTATAGTTGGAACATATTCGTCCATATTCATAGCATCACCTATTGTTATCAAGTGGGTAAAATCAATATAAGAATAGTATTAGAGAAAGCACGGGGGCACCCACGTGCCCCCTTTTTGTAATACAAAAAATAGACTTTGGAGGTGGGATTTTGATACTCTTATTTTCCTCCGTAATAGCAGGAGTAGTACTGATTATCTATCTCACACTAACTGTCCTTGATAAAAGTCCGGGCAACGAGAAGACCGAGAAGATTTCAAGAATCATTCAAAGAGGTGCCAGGTCGTTCTTATTTCAGGAGTACACGGTCTTCTTCCCCCTAGTCTTTGTGCTTGCGATACTTTTTGGGCTCTCTTCTGGTTGGACAAAGGCAATTGCTTTTATAATAGGTGCTACGTTTTCTGTTCTTGCCGGCTTTTTTGGTATGAGCATTGCCACAAAGTCTAATGCAAGAACGGCGTGGGGTGCTACAAAAGGCGTTGGTGAAGCACTTGATATTGCATTCTCAGGCGGGGCAGTTATGGGACTTGCTGTCTCTGTTTTGGGACTATTGGGTTTGAGTGTAGTTTACCTTATATTCGGAATTGAGGCTGTCAGTTTCTATTCTCTTGGTGCTTCTTTTGTTGCTTTGTTTGCTCGTGTTGGTGGTGGAATTTACACGAAGGCAGCGGACGTAGGAGCTGACATTGTTGGGAAGGTTGAAGCGAATTTACCAGAAGATGACCCAAGAAACCCTGCGGTTATAGCTGACAACGTCGGTGATAACGTTGGTGATGTTGCTGGTATGGGTGCAGACCTTTACGAGTCATATGTTGGTTCTATTTTCTCAGCGATAGCAATAGGGTACGCATTATTCGGAGCTAAAGGTATTTTAAACACAATTTACATTATTTCCTTTGGTCTCATCGCTTCAATTTTAGCGATTATCCTTGTAAAGGTACTTTCAAGATTAAATACCGAACCTGCTTCAGCTTTGAGGATGGGGACTGTGACTTCAAGTATTATCTTCTTGGTTTTCTCGTTTGCATACGCAATTATCGAGAAAAATTTAAACCTCTTTTGGACTGTCTTAACGGGAAATATAGTTGGTGTTTTGATAGGCCTCATTACTGAATGGTACACCTCAGGAAAGAAAGTAGAGAAGCTAGCCCACTCTGCCGCAATGGGACCAGCGAACGTGATAATAAGTGGGACAGCACTTGGTATGGAATCGACTGCTGTTATCACCATATTAATAGCTCTTGGAACACTGATTTCTTACAAGCTCGCAAGTCTTTACGGTATCGCGATGGCCGGTGTTGGGATGCTTTCAACTCTTGCCATGAACCTCTCCGTTGATGCATACGGTCCGATAGCAGATAACGCCGGTGGCGTAGCTCAAATGGCCGGACTTGATAAAAGTGTCAGGGAAATAACTGACAAGCTGGATGCGTTAGGAAACACAACTGCTGCTATGGGAAAGGGTTTTGCAATCGGTTCTGCTGCATTGACTGCGATAGCACTCTTCGCAAATTTTGGTTCTGTGGCACATGTTCAACAAATCCAATTGCAAGATCCGAACATGTTTATTGGTGCCCTCATTGGTGCTATGCTGACGTTTTTCTTTTCAGCACTTACCATGAACGCTGTTGGAGACGCTGCAAATGACATGGTCGAAGAGATAAGAAGACAGATTCGGGAAGTGCCGGGCATTTTGTCTGGAGCAGTCGACCCTGATTACGAAAGTTGTATAAAAATTGCTACAAAAGGTGCATTGAAAAGGATGGTATTACCCGCAGTTCTTGCAATTTTAGCTCCTATAGTCCTCATGGTAGGTTTAGGTGTTCAAGCAGTTGTAGGATTACTTATCGGTTCAACTGTTACTGGCGTTGCCCTGGCTATCTTTATGGCGAACTCAGGTGGTGCATGGGACAATGCAAAGAAATATGTAGAAGAAGGTCATCTTGGAGGAAAAGGTTCATTTGCTCATAAAGCGACAGTTGTTGGTGACACAGTTGGTGACCCATACAAGGATACTGCAGGACCTTCGTTGAATATACTCATAAAGTTGATGGCAATAACGTCCATAGTATTCTACTCAATTGTGGGGAGGTGGCTATAAATGAGAAGGATAGGTGTTCTTTCTGTTGGAAATGATTGTCCAGGTTTAAACCCAGCAATCAGGTCGATTGTTGTTAACGCCATAGAACAAGAAATTGAAGTTATGGGTATAAAAGATGGATTTGAAGGACTGCTCAACGATAAAGTTGACATACTTGTTAGAAATAACGTATCAGGTATTCTCCACCAGGGTGGAACGATATTAGGAACTTCGCTTTTTATTCCTGAAAGAGACGAAGATTTAACTGCCATTAAAAACAAGACGATTCAATATGGTATAACTGGATACATAATTCTTGGTGGAAGAAATGCAGTTAGAGCTGCATTGAACCTACAAAGATACGGGATACCGTCAATAATCGTTCCTGCAACAATAGATAATGACCTCTCATTTACGGATTTTTCCATAGGATTCATAACGGCGCTTGAACATGTAACACAGGCACTTGATATAATCCATTCGACAGCCGAATCTCACCATAGGGTCATGATTGTAAAGACAATGGGGGCACCTGGTGGTTGGCTCGCAACTTTTGGTGGTCTTGCTGGAGGTGCCGATTTCGTCATAACAAGCTCGGATGTTTTAAATCCAAAAGAACTCTTGACAACCATTCAGCACAGATATGAGAGCGGGAAGAGATTCTCAATAGTTGTAGTAGAAGATGGTGTAAAATTACCGGAAGAGATAATCGACGAATGCAAATGCTCTCACGAAACAGACCCGGCCGAAGTTGTTGGTATATACATAGGTAAGAAACTCAACCTCGAATGGAGATATACAAACCTTGGATACATTCAAAGAGGCGGAACGCCCGCAGCAATGGACAGAATCATTGCAACACAACTGAGTGCAAGAGCTGTGGAACTTGTGAAAATGGGAAAATTCTACCATGCAGTTGGTGTAAAAGGTTTCATCGTAACAGAGGTGCCTTACAGTGAGACGCTCCTTAATGTGAGACCTGTTGATTACTACATCAAGCAACTTGCAAAGCTTTTCTATTAATCTCTTAATATCAAATAGAACAAGCGGTGGCATTAATTAAAAAATGCCACCGCTGTTTTTTACGAAAAACAAGAGAAATCAAAATCTCAAAGCAGTGTTAGATAGAATTTAAGAGATAAAAACGAAAGGCCTTAATAAATTCAGAATTTTCGAAAATTGTAACCATAATCTCCTAAATGATATAATAATAGCGTTATCGGTAACGTTACCAATAAGACAGTCAGAATTTGGAGTTATCGAGGAAGGGGTGTTGAGGGGATGGCAGAAAGATTACCATTGTGGAAGAAGTGGATGTATGCACTAGGGCAGTTGGGCTGGTCTCTGACCAGTTTCGCTATCGGGAACGCTCTCGTATATTTTTACATGCCCCCTGAGGGTGTGAATTTTCCCCAGTATATAACCAGAGGAGCTGTTTGGGCTGGATTGACTATCGTGGGACTTGCGTTAGGAACATCCAGACTCTTTGATGCAATTACAGACCCAGTTGTTGCTACCATGTCGGACAGAAGTAAATTAAAACTAGGCAGAAGAAGAGGATTTTTGGCAATCAGCGTGCTTCCGTTTGCGTTGCTTTCTTTTTGCCTTTCTTTCCACCTTCGACAAGTTATACAATTAACACTATTTGGCTTTTTGCTACAGTTATTGCGTTCTATTGGTTTATGACTATGTATGTTACACCGTTCTTTGCATGGATGAGCGAACTTGGACATGACCCGGACGAAAGATTGGGTCTTAGCACAATGATTTCCATCACATGGGCTCTTGGATACGTTTTAGGAACCCAGATTTACCTTTTCCAGACCATTTTGGAAAAACGAGGTTTTGAGCCCGTTAAAGCGTTTCAAACAGTTACAGTGCTTTATGGATTAATAGGTTTTATCTTTATGTTACTACCTGTTATATTTATCGATGAAAAGCGTTATTGTGAACAACACGTGGTTAATGAAGGAAGTTTAGAGGCTATAATCAACGCATTCAAAGAAAAGCACTTTACAATCTTTGTTATCCAGGATTTGCTTTACTGGATAGGTTTAACAGGCATAAGTCTTGGGCTCGTTTATTACATAACGGTCTTGTTGAAGCTTCCAAAAGAGCAAGCTTCTCAAGTTCAGCTTATAATGTTCCTTTTGTCTTTCTTATTCTACGTTCCTGTTAATTTCTTGGCAAGGAAACTTGGCAAAAAGACGGTCCTTATGGCAGGGTTTATCGTATTTGCCTTAGACTTCGCATTTGCTGCACTTTTAGGTAAATTGAATATGTCACCATATGCCCAGAGTTACATTGTAGGAGTTTTGGCAGCAATACCACTTGCGATATTTGGAATCTTACCAAATGCAATGGTAGCTGATATTGCTGAAGCACATGGAAGAAAGACGGGTAACTACAAAGCAGGAGTCTTCTTTGGCGCAAGGACATTCATGCAAAAAATGGGACAAACAATAGCAGGGCTCGTATTTCCATCTATATACATTTTCGGAACTAACCAAGTCAACGAATTCGGTCTTAGAATTAGCGCTATAATTTCGCTGACTTTAATGGTGCTCGGCTATATCGTAACGTTGTTCTATAACGAAAAGGAAATCTTAAAAATACTGGGGGTTAAAGTAGTAGCGCAAGAGGAATAAAAGAGTAAAACTATAAATTTTGCTCCACAGTTTTAGACTTAGCCCCTATATCGTTAGTAATATCCGATATGGGGGCATTTTTATTTTATTGATTCGGGAATATTTTCACAATTTGTCTTGACAAGATTTGTAAGAAGTGTTAAAATGATAGTAGAATTGTGAAAAATATCACGAACAATGCAGAGGATTTTTACTTTGAAGACAAGGAGGTAGAAAGTATGTTTGAGAAGAAGGTAAACATCTACAACGTTTTTGAGTTAAGATGCAAAACAACATGCTATTTTGGTGTAGGTGCGATAGATAAAATGAGGGATATTTCTGAGTATCTTTCAAAACATGGGATGAGAAAAGTAATTGTTGTAACGGACCCTGTTGCATACAAAGTTACTGGAGCATGGGATGTTGTAACAAAATACTTCAACGAATTTGGCATAGAATACGTTCTGTATGATAAGGTTACACCAAATCCAACAGTTGAACAGATTGATGAAGCAACGAAACTTGGAAAGGATTTTGGTGCACAAGTGGTGTTTGGTATAGGTGGAGGTAGTCCGATAGACACAGCAAAAAGTGTTGCAGTGCTTTTGGAATACGAAGGGAAAACGGGAGAGGAACTTTACGAAGGAAAATTCACTCCAGAAAAGGCTAAGCCAGTTATTGCTATTAACACAACACATGGCACAGGAACTGAAGTGGACAGATTTGCTGTTGCCTCGATACTTGAGAAAGAATACAAACCAGCAATTGCTTACGACTGCATTTACCCACTCTTTTCTATTGATGACCCGCAACTAATGGTTACACTCCCATACAAACAAACACTTTACACAACTATTGATGCACTTAATCACATCACTGAAGCATCAACAACGCTTGCAAGAAACCCATACTCCATACTCTTAGCAAAGGAAACCGTCAGACTTATTGCAACATACTTGCCACAGGCACTCAGCAATCCAACCGACCTTAATGCAAGATATTGGCTACTTTACGCATCAGCTATCGCTGGCATTTCTTTCGATAATGGATTACTCCACTTCACTCACGCACTCGAACACCCACTCAGCGCAGTAAAACCAGACCTTGCACACGGACTTGGGCTTGCGATGCTTCTTCCAGCTGTTGTAAAGGAGATTTATCCATCTGTTGCAGAGATTCTCGCAGAGGTTTTTGAACCGATAGTTCCAGGTCTTGAAGGAAAGCCAGGAGAAGCAGAAAAAATAGCAAAAGGAATTGAAGACTGGCTTTTCAATATGGGAGTAACAGAAAAACTTCAAGACGTTGGTTTCAACGAAGAACATGTTGAAAAACTTACAGAGCTTGCTATGACTACTCCATCTTTGGGATTGCTTCTTAGCCAAGCACCAGTAAAGGCAGAAAAAGAGGTAATATCAAGAATATATAGAAACTCTTTGAAAAGAATGTGAACCTTTTAGAAACTAAAATGAATAACGCTCCGGGTTTGAACCGGAGCGTTATTGTTAAGTTGTAAGGTTAATCAATCATCGGCAAGCTTTTTTTGACCCATTCATATACATATTCACATACTCGAAGTGCATCGACGGGTAGTTCTTTGTGTTTATATGCTTTTAAGATGAGTATTTCATCGTCCTTATATACTATACCTACAGAAGTAAATCGCAACAAATGTTCTTTTAAATCGTAAGGAATATTATCGATTATTTCCTTAGGTTTTACGATAAAATACTTTAGAAATGGGGGTTTCTTGGAAATGAAAAATTTCGAAAGACCGCGGGGTACAATCGCAAACTCAGAAATGGGTAACGACAAGGTAATACCTTTAACCAGCATGCAGAAATACCTTTGAGAATTATATCTGTTAGACACATAAATTTCGAAATAAAAGCATTTCTCCTCGGTGTCTTCGTTTGTAAATATATCACTTATTCTAACGGATAACCATCTTAAAGTTGGATGAGCTTTCACTATGCCTTTTAGGATAGAGCGCTCAAATTCGTTATCAGATCCAATATATTTATATCCAAACCTTTCAACGTATTCTTTTCTCTTGTTTTGCCTGTTTTTAGACAGGTGGTATATCACTAGCAGTTCAATTATTGAACTAACAACAACGAACAAAATAATAGTCAACATAACCATACATTATCAACACCTTTACTCAACACGTGATTTCCCTGTAACATGTTCTAAGACAATCTTTATAACTTTTGTGTTTTTACACTCATCGTCTTCTCCATTTCCATCGACTGGAACATTTATTTTGTATTTTTCAGCAAGCTGAGGCGAATACTTTTTGACAAGTTCATAAATCGCTACTCTTTTTTCTACACCTTCTACTAATTCGGCACTGCCAAATGCGATTGCACTTTCATATGCAGTTGTCAATTTTTCTGGCAATACTTTTGATTTTGCAATTACACTGAAGCTGACTTTCGGGTGTTTTGATATATTCTCAAGTTTTTTACCATCTACTGCGCAGTGGATATATATTATTCCGTCTTTATATGCATAATTAACGGGCACTCCGTATGGGTATTCCCCATCAAATGTTGAAAGCACCCCATATTCGCCTTTTTCTATTATTTCTAGTGCCTTTCCGATAGGAAGTTCTCTGTCTTTTCGGCGCATCATTTTAAATCTACTAACACCCATTATTTGACGTATTTTTTCAACTATTAATCTTGGAGGGATGGAGCTTACAATAGCTATATTTTTGTTTGTGTACCTATCAAATTCTTCGTAGTTAAGACCCTTGCCAAGTTCGTATTTTTTTTCATATATTTCGAAATCTTCATGTGTTTCGATTTCAACAAGGTATTTGACGGATACATTGTATGGTTTTTCGAGTTCAACGAATTCATCGAGCACGATTTCAGCAGGTTTTTCGCTGATGAAGTATCTTACCTTTGCTGCGACAGGAGTTCTTATCAAATTATTCCATAGAGCTTCGTTAGGTCTTATTTCGTATTCTTCTTCAATTCTTTTGAAACCTTCCATCAACTCCGATTTAAAAGCAACAATCCATTTTTCGTTTCCTGTTTCATCAACCATGTATCTGACACGGCAATTTTTGATATTCTTATCCTTAGCGAAATCAAAAAAGGAGCAGTCCTGTAGATACCATTGGACCACTCCTAGTTTCCATTTTGAAATTGCTTTAAGTTTCTGGGCTTTTTCTCCACTAACAAGGTACTTTTTTTCGCGTTCAATGCTTTCACTCATCTTTAACCGTGCTCCTGTCTACATTTCTTGGCACGATTACATGATGGTTGCCGATTCTACAGGATAATCAATTTCCTCGAGCTTTTGCACTACCCTCTCAATATTATCCGTTTCAATGACAATTTCCTTCTGAGCAACCCTAATTTCAAAGTTGGTTTCACCAATTTCCTCGAGTGCCTTCGAAATTCTCATTTTGCAGTGATTGCAAGAAATGTCAGGGACTTTCAATAAATATTGTGCCATCTTTAACCCTCCTTCAACTTTCACTTTTGAATTTCTTTCGGATGTTCATAGAATTCAAGATTACTGTTATTGAGCTCATCGCCATGGCTCCTTCTGCAATGGCTGGGTGCAAAAGACCAATCATTGCTAAGGGGATAGCCACCACGTTATACAAAAATGCAAACAAAAGGTTTGTCTTGATTGCACCAAACGTAGCTTTCGATATCGATATTACATCTGAAACTTTTGATATACCACCTTTTGTTATTATGATATCTGCACTATCTATCGCCAAGTCACTTCCACTTCCGATGGCAACCCCAATATCTGCAGCTTTCAAAGCAGCTGCATCATTAATACCATCACCAACCATAACTACTTTCTTACCAGTTGCCTGGTATTTTCTCACAATGTCCATTTTTTCTTCTGGTTTTACATTAGCATAAATTTCGTCTATGCCAACGATTTTTGCAACATGTATTGCGGTTTTTTCGTTATCACCAGTTACCATCACGGGTATTATACCATGTGATTTTAGTTCTTCGATAGCTTTTTTCGAATCTTCACGAACACTATCTTCCAACGCGAAGAAACCTATGATTACGTCGTTTTTACACACTTCAACAATGGACATACCTCTAGAAGTGTATTCTTCGTAACTCGACACATCCTTAGGCTTTCCGATGAAGTATTCATCAGCTCCAATTTTTGCTTTCAAACCCTTGCCGTGTATTTCTTCAAATCCGTTGATTGTTTCACATCCATCAGTTGTGTCGATTATTTCAGTTGTGTTTAAATGCTCTGAAATGGCTTTAGAAAGAGGATGAGTCGATAATTGTATGATTTGTTTTACTTTTTTGTGTTCGTCAACCGATAGGTTCTCTACCGCTACACGAGGTTTTCCATAGGTTATCGTTCCGGTTTTGTCAAAAAGAACATATCCTACATTCTTAACCGTTTGTATCGCCTCTGCGTTTTTTATCAAAAGCCCTTTCTTTGCTGCAAGAGAAGTTCCAACTATCAAAGCCATCGGAGTTGCAAGTCCAAGCGCACAGGGACACGCAATGACAACTGTTGTTAAGAAGACGAAAATTGAAAACGACAGTCTATCAATTTCATGCAATGACCATGGCAACATCAAGCGTATAGAGTGCGTTAAGTCGCGTAAAGAGTCAAAATTGAAATACCATAGAAATGCACTTAGAAGAGCTAAACTGATAATTGTTGGGACGAAATAATTCGTTATCCTGTCAGCAAGTTGTTGGATTGGGACCTTTGCCCCTTGTGCTTCCTGAACAAGAGCTATCATTTTAGATAGGAACGTATCTTCACCAACTCTTGTAACCTTAATTTTCAAAACGCCTGTCAAATTCAAGGCTCCCCCGACTACCTCGTCGTTTACCCCCTTTTCAACAGGGACGGATTCACCTGTTATCATAGATTCATCGACAGAAGAATGCCCCTCAACAATTATTCCGTCAGCGGGTATTCTCTCACCAGGTTTAACAAGAACTAGTAGTCCTTCCTTAACTGCCTCGATAGGAACCAATAATTCGCCTTTGTCTGTAATTATTCTTGCCTCTTTCGACTGTAGTGCCAGCAATTCCTTAACCTGTTTTGATGCTTTGTCTCTAAGGGTAGATTCTATATATCTTCCTACAAGATGGAGAGAGACTATCATTGCACCAATCGTACCAAATGGGTGTATAGATAGACCAAAGTAAGTAGTAACATTTGTTAACCACGCAGTTACAGCTCCAAAAAATATCAAAGTATCCATATTCGAATGTTTGTGCAAGAGTGCAATTGTTGCGCCGCGGATAGTGTCTCTTCCTGCATAGAAAATGACAATCGCTGAGAAAATTAGTTCTATCTCTTTGAAAAACGGGACGTGTTTTCCAGACATGTGCAGAAACATAAGGAACATGAGGGGTATAGTTATTGTAAGAGAAATGTATGTATTCTTTTTGATTCTTTTAAGCCTTTTTTCTTCGATGGCTTCAAGAGGTTCGTCTGAAACCCCGTAACCAACACTTTCTACAGCTTTCTGAAGAACTTCATCAGGTATATCTTTTTCCAATACAACGAAAGCAGTGTTTGTTGCCAAATTTACAGCTGCAAACTTAACCCCATCAACTTTTGACAGAGATTTTTCAACTATCCTTGCACAATTTGCACAAGTCATTCCGGTTATCTTTAAACTTTTCTTTCTTTCCATAACCTTTCCGTCCCATTTTCCGGATTTATAACGGAGAATCTGATATCAACTAAACTTGGCAAAAAGCTCTTTTAAATCTTCTTTGAAAAAAATGAGGGACATTGACATCAAATAAACTCCAAGAAAAAGAAACTCTAATAATTCACCTTCCATTTTAAAAATCTCCATTAGGCCTTCCCCAAACATTTCTGCACCTATGATTATTAACACCAGACCTAACAATTTGAAAATCATTTTGATGTTTACCTTAACTGCGAATTTGAATATCGCAAAGGTCAAACCAATAGCGACAACACTACCAAGTAAAATTCCAACTATTAAACCTGATGAATGGACTTCTGAATTTGCTAAGATGAAAATAACTAACTCCATTCCTTCTCTCAAAACTGATACGAACGCTAATGAGAACAACCCGATACCAGTTCCTCGGTTGTCAACAGCCTCTTTAATGTTCTTCGATATGTTTCTATTTTGCTTCTCTATCCAGACGATAACATACAAAATAAGGGCTGCTGCTATAAGTTTCATTATAGCTTCAAAAATCTCCTTTGCTTCACCCTCTGATGCTTTCATTTGTTGGTAACCCACAAGGCCTATTACCAAACTTGATATCAATCCTGCGAAAGTTCCGCTGAAAGCAAACTTTAAAAGGTTGTTCTTACCACTCCGAACGAGGTATGTTACGACAATCCTTGTTTAATCTTATCAGACAAAATTATAGCATGATATCAACATAAGTCAATAAGTATAAACTAATTTGTTATGCGAATAAATATTAAAAAACTAAAGAAAACAAGTGGGGAAAGAATTACGAAGGGTTCTTTGGAAACTTATACGTTCAAATTTGAGGCGAGGTAAAAGTACAATCCGTTATTTTTTGCATAGTACATTGCAATATCGGCTTTTAATAACAAATCACCGAAGGATGTTGCATCTTTTGGATAAATTGCTATGCCGAAATTTGCGGATACGTTTATCGTGGTACCTTGATAGTCTACGGGTTTTTCAAGCTCCTTGATAACTCTTTCAACAAACTGGATGTATTCTTTGCAATCGTAGAGTAGGTAAACGAATTCATCGCCACCGACTCTTGCTATGAAATCACTTTTACGAGCCACAGAAGATAGTCGCTGTGCGACTACACTAACAACGTAATCTCCAACTTTGTGCCCAAACCTATCGTTAACTGGTTTGAAATTTTTTAAATCAACATATATCAAGCATACCTGTTTTCCTTCCCTATTTGCTAGTGCAAGCATTCTTTCTGCTTCATTTTCAAGAGCTCTTCTATTTGGAAGGTTGGTGAGCGGGTCTCTCAAAGAGATGTATTCAAGGTATTCTTTTTGTTTTTGTAGTTCATTTTCAAGCTTTATCCTTTCGAAAACAACACCAACTTGATTGGCAAAAACTGTAGCTATTCTTACTGAAAATTCATTAAAAGCTTTTTCGTCTTCAAAATTATCAAGGTTAAGGAAAGCTACTATCTCATTTTCCACAGATATTGGAACAGAGAGCATGGCTTTAATTTCTGAGATTCTTCCGTATTTCAGAAGAATTTCCTGACGCTCGTCCATAATTTTTGTGGAATCAAATTCGTCAAGATGCGTGATAATTTTCACTTGCCCGTCTAAGCTTTGTGCAAGTTCTTCAGGTTTGAATTTTACCTTCGATAACTGAGCAAAATCGTAACCTACACACGCAGCAAATTCATAGTAGTCTCCGTTTTTAATCAAAACAGAGCCGGCTTGTGCACCAGGGATAATTTCAACCGCTTTTTCAAGTATGAATTGATAACTCGGAGCAAGAATACCCTTAAGGAGCCCTTGAGTCAGTTCGGTTATCGCTTCAAGGGATCTATTCAATGTTTCTTCCATTTTTAACAGTTTTTGTGTTTTGAACTCGTTTACAAATAACGCAATCGATACAATTAGAACCAAAAAGAGCAGTATTAGGGATATTTCTTTAATAGTCAAAATTCTTTCGTATTTTAAACCATAGACAAAGTCTTTTGATAGTGCTCTATCACCAGAAGAAATTTTTATCCCTTTTATCTGATATTTTTCGAGGATATAGCTTGCGTCTAATTTGACAACAGCAAACTTATCAGGCAAATATGAATTACCGAATGAGTCCAAAATCTTAAAGCGTATCAATAACAAAGTGCCTTCTGATGTGATTTCAAAATAACCGGTTGGGGGATAACCAGAAGAGAACTCCACATAATTCACATATGGATAGTCTTTTCGTATAATTTTCTTGACGTTATTGATGAAATTGGAATCATTATTTTTGAGTGCTTCATAAAGCTCGGTCCATTGGAAATATGCAAATGAAATGTTAACCGCTTCATTTTCAATGGCTATACGTGCTAACTTTTTTAAGTTTTCGTCTTCAGTATAGATGTAAAAATTCATCCCTATGATGAAAGATATAATAATTGTCAAAAGAAAAATTAGAAATTTCCAATTTGCAAGTCTTAGGAAACCCATCATACATCATACCAACCTCTCATAGAATGGATTTTCATGTGATATTATACCACCTAAACAAGTAAAAATGATGAAATGTCTATAAAAATCTTAAGGTCTTGTGATAAAATATAATAAAAAAGCCAAAATCCCAGCAACTAAAGAGGTGATATGAATGATATTTACTTTAACCATGAATCCATGCCTTGATAGGTACATTTATGTTAATGAACTAATTGTGGATGATACTATCCGTGCCAAGAAAGTTGTTGATTACCCAGCAGGTAAAGGAATAGACGTTTCGCGTGTAATCAGAGAACTTGGAGGAGTATCGATAGCTATTGCGCTTGTTGGTGGAGCTAACGGTAGAAGGCTTGAAGAGATGCTTGATAAGGAAGGAGTCATATACTCATCCATACGCGTTCCTCAAGAGACGAGAATGAATATTATCTTGGAAACGAGCAAAGGGCAATATCGAATAAGTATGCCCGGTGAAAAAATAGGTGTGAAGAAATTGCAAGTTGTTTTGGAAGTGCTTAATGCCTTGGTGCGCCAGGGAGATGTTGTTGTAGTGTCCGGTAGCCTTCCAAAAGGAGTTGCAGCCGAGTTCTATACTGGAATCATCTTTACATTAAAACAATGGGGAGCAACTGTTTACTTTGACGCTGATGGAGATAAACTAAAAGCTGGGTTGATAGGCCAACCGGATTATATTAAGCCAAATTTACACGAGTTTCAAAGATTGATAGGCAAAAATGTATCTTCTAGAGAAGAAATTATCTCAGAAGCGAGAAAGGTTATAGAAATTCACGAACTGAAAGCTATTCTTTTAACTCTTGGCGGTGAAGGTGCGTATTTTATTTCTAACGAAAAAGTATTGTACACAAAAACCATAAAGGTTCCTGTTAAAAGTGCAGTTGGCGCTGGTGATTCTTTCCTTGCGGGGTTTGTGTTGAAGAAAACAGAAGGTGCTTCTGATGAGGAAGCGTTGAGATGGGCGAACGCATCAGGAACAGCGGCGGTCATGACCCCTGGAACGAGGCTGTGTAGAAAATCCGATGTGGAAAAATTGCTTGAGAAAGTGGAAGTGGAGAGAATAGAGTAAGCAAAAGCGTCGCCTTAGTGCGACGCTTTTAATTTTTGTAATTAGAAACTTTGGAAACTTTTCCAAAAAGAAAAACATTGCACAAGTTTTATGAGAAAATAAACATTAGAAATAAATATCTGATACACACTCAAAAAAGGAGGGATACGCATGGCTTGGGTGAGAAGATTGGTAGTTTTTGCGCTCTTGATTGGTGTTCTTTCACTTGCGGCTTTAAAAGTTGAGGGGAACAAGGTTATCTTCACGTTCACCTATC
>Ga0272449_1000549_pt1 | contig 43950 bp, 27 predicted proteins | sample YNPCB0241_FD_198679 | JGI IMG/M metagenome (GOLD analysis project Ga0272449, IMG submission 198679) | Hot spring sediment microbial communities from Yellowstone National Park, WY, United States - YNP-CB-024-1 | ecosystem: Environmental > Aquatic > Thermal springs > Hot (42-90C) > Sediment...
CATAAAGTGCGGGAAGTGGGACTTGAACCCACATGGGCGTCAATTGCCCACTAGGCCCTCAACCTAGCGCGTCTGCCAATTCCGCCATTCCCGCAGAATTGAAGTTTTTTTCGCCTACTGAGGCCGGACGTGCCATTTTTATTCTGCATTTTCTGCTAGCGAACGTCAAGACCTCGGTAGGGCTTGCCAATTTAATAGACGATATTGCCCCATCGCCTGTTTGACGCCCGGAGGCCTTGTTTTTCGCCAGGCAAGTGCCGAGAAATACCCGGACTTCATACACGGTGAAGTTCATTCAGATCCCGGGCGGTTATGAGGAAGGCCCGTTCTAGCATTCGAGCAAATTTGTCGAAATCGTACCCCATCACCCCCGGTTAAGGGTAATCACCGCCCTCGGCACCGAACCTCTTGCTCTCTTCCCAGCCCGTTCGCTATACCTTTTCCCCTCTTTGGCTCCAAGAGCCGAACCAGCCGGGGCCACGCTCCTCAAATCGGGCTAAATCTCACTGTTCGCCAAGCTGCGGTAAAGCTGGCCCCGTCCCATCGCACAGGATATTTTCCCCGTCTCTACCCGCTGGGGTGGTTCGATTTCCCCATCGGCCGACGCTTTCTTGAGGCAAATCGCTTATCCTGTGGGAGCCACGATGGCCGAAGGAGTCCCCCAATTATTTTTCATCTCCGGTTCCCGGAAGGTAGAATATTCGGAACCTTTCTCCCAATACGCTGCGGCACACGGCGAAAGTTCTGTCGGATCCCCGTTGTCGAAGAAGGTTCCTGCCCCGAAGGGTTTGGGGGATCCAAATAGGTGTTTCCGCCCTTTCCGTGCGACCATGTAAAAAGTTTCCTCGCCATCTTTTGCGTGTGAGGCGAGGGTCAACGGCGTTCACCGGTCGATTTGGTCGGCAGTTAGGATCCGCATTTCCCGTGGACGGCGACGATGGAGGGTGTGACGATTTCCGGCGAATTGCGGTGGGCTCTTGGAACCACCATCGTTGTGTATGTTGTTGTCATTTATTGGCTGAGTATTTTGGCCCGCCAGCAAATCCGCGGGGCGGAAGACTACGTGGTAGCAGGGCGGCGATTGCCATTGTCCTTGTGTTGGGCAACTCTTCTGGCCACGTGGTTTGGTGCGGGGACCATGCTGGCAGCGGCTGACGAGGTGGCCCGGGGGGGATTGCATCGAGCAGCTCTTGATCCTTTTGGAGCCGGCGTTTGCCTGCTGCTTGCCGGGGCATTCTTCGCTCGACCTTTGTGGCGAATGAAGCTTTTGACCATCTGCGACTTTTTCCGTCGCCGCTATGGCCGGGCCGTCGAGTTTATTTCCGCTTGCATTATGGTCCCTAGCTATTTCGGGTGGGTAGCGGCCCAATTGGTGGCCCTTGCCGGCATGCTCCATCTATTCTTCGATATCCCCATGGGATGGGGTATTCTCATCGCCGCCGTGATAGGAACCGGATACACGCTTCTGGGAGGGATGTGGTCGGTGACTCTTACGGATGCCTTACAAATGGCCCTGGTTGGCGGAGGCCTTATTGTCCTCTGTGGACAAGCCCTCTGGCAAATGGGCGGGCACGACCTTTGGGAAGGCTGGAACCGATTGATGCATTCCCTTCCACCTGAAGACCTGATGCCGATAGACGTCAGAACACTGGCCAGCTTTTACGCCTGGCTCAGTGCGTTTCTGATTGGAGCTTTGGGAAATATCCCCGGACAAGACCTCATGCAGAGGATTTTTTCTGCTCGATCGGAACGGGTGGCGAAGTGGAGTTGTTATATTGCGGGAGGTTTGTATCTCACCCTAGGGTTGGCTCCGTTGCTGCTTGGGCTGGTCGCAAAGTCGCTGTTTCCGGAAGATTTTAAAAGGGCAGTGCTTCCAGCACTGGCCCATTTATTCCTTAATCCGGTGTGGCTCATTATCTTCATTGTGGCTCTTCTTTCCGCGGTGCTTTCTACGATCGATAGTGCCATTTTGGCACCGGCGGTAGTCCTGGCCCAAAACATTGTCCTTCGGATATTCCCGCAAGCACCCCGGTTGGTGACTAACTACTTTGCTGTCCTCGTGGTTGCTGTAGCTTCTGTGGGGATGGCTTTTGCGGGGGAGAGTGCCTACCAACTGTTAGAAGACGCTTATGCTCTAACGTTGGTGGGGCTCTTTGTACCCCTCGCTATTGGCCTTTATTCTCAGTGGGGAGGGGCTGCCGCAGCTTTGACCGCGATGGTCGTAGGCAGCGGAGTTTGGGGATTTCATTATGCGATCGGCTGGGAATACTTCCTTGAACCTCTGTTGCCGGAGGTTTTGCACATGCCGTTCGAGATTCCGGCAACAGTATGCGGTTTGATTGGATATGCATTTGTTGCGAGTTTACCCCGAAGAAGCTCTTCGCAGGTATCCCTCCGGGAACCGGAAGTGGTTTGCATAGACGTGTAGCAAAACTCGTAGGGAGGATTTCCCCCACCTGCCCAAAAACAACCGCCGGAATGAGTTCCAAGAATACCGCTACCCCGCGGCTCCTTGGCCTCACACAGGTTTTGGTGGGTGGTGTTATGACCTGGCCGGCGAGCTGGCTTTTTTGGTAATGTTCTGTTGCGAGGAAGCTGGCAGCCCGTGGCAGGGGAATACAGCTCACGGTCCTGAGTGGGCCCCAAGTGTGTTTCCGGAGGGTGCCACAATGCCCGAATCGAATTTGTGAAATGCTCCCGGCCAGTTCTATTGAGGGATGAACCCTTCAGAAGTGCTAAGGCCAAAGTAGGCGAAAATATTCACGAGGTTTTCCCCTCGGCTAAGAGTGCCAGCCTCATAGCCCTGTCATGCCGAAGAGTTGAGGGGCTGCCCTAAAGATAGCCCCAGTTACCTTGGTTTGAAGATCGAAAACGTGTTGGCCTACCGACTGGGCCCATCCAACTGTCCCTCTCGGCGAGGTTGGATCTCAACCTCGAGTAACCCAGATTTTTCCTTCGGCCGCAAAGGTCCAGTAAGGGTGTGTCCTTGAGTTTGTGCTTCCAGCCGCGTTCAGGTCGTGGAGGGGCCGCCTCCTGATTAGAAACCTTCTCTGCTCCTTGGTGTTTAAAGAAAGAGGACCAGTGGAGAGAAACTTCTGGGAACGTTAGGCCCGCACAAACGCAAAGGAGGAACGACCTATGAAGTATCCAAGTAGTGACCGTGTTGCCGAAGGTCGAGGTGTGTGGGGATCCTTGGGCGGCAGAAACTTGGGTGGGTCCCTCGGAAGGTTTCCAGGGCTTATCTGGATTTTGGGCTTTGCCTTGGTCACGGGGGCTTTGGTGGCCGGGCTACCGATGGCTTGGGGTGCCCAGGTTCGATCGTTACAACCGAATGCTTTGCTTAAGGTACTCGACCGCGACAGGGACGGAAAACTTTCCCGCGAAGAGGTTCCCCCTTTGTTGCGGCAGCAATTTGAAAAATGGGATCGCAACGGGGATGGTTTTCTCGAAGCTGCGGAACTGGAGGAAATCCGCCGCCAGCGACCTGCTTCCCTCCAGCGAGGCCCTGCTTTACCGGCGAATGTCGAAGCCATTTGGGACATTCCTTACGCGGATTCTGACGAGCCTCGGCAAAGGTTGGATCTCTTGCTTCCTCGGGAGCGTCAAGGCAAACTCCCCGTTATTGTGGCTATTCATGGCGGCGGTTGGATTGGTGGGGATAAACGGGCGGTGGTCGGCCGAATGGCTACCTTTGCTGCGACCGGCAAGTACGCTGTGGCATGTATCGGATACCGACTGAGCAACCAGGCCACTTGGCCGGCACAGATCCACGATTGCAAGGCCGCCATTCGATGGATCCGAGCAAATGCCGAAAAATATGGCTTGGAGCCCGACAGAATTGGGGTAATCGGATGGTCTGCAGGGGGGCACCTGGCTGCAATGCTTGGGACCACAGGGGACACCGCGGATTTGGAGGGGGATCTGGGACCCTATCGTGATCAAAAAACGGCTGTTCAGTGTGTCGTAGACTTTTTCGGTCCCAGCGACCTACGGCTGGTTTGGGGAGAGAGCGGCGAAGGGGCGGGCAGACCTTCGGTCCTTGTAGAACGACTTTTAGGTGGTCCAGTGAAGGAGCGGCTCGATTTAGCTCGGTCTGCTTCACCAGTTGCTTTCGTATCCCCCGATGATCCGCCGTTTTTGATCGTTCATGGCACAGCTGATCCGGTGGTTCCCTACAAGCAGTCGGTTTGGTTGCGGGATCGCCTTCGAAAAGCGGGAGTACCAGTGGCCCTAATCACCGTGGAGGGCGGAGGCCATGGGACCTTTCCGAATCCGAAAATCGACGAACTGGTGGCCCAATTCTTTGCTACACATTTGTTGGGAGAAAAACACGAGTTCTCGGATCTTACAGTTCCGAACACTCCAGGCAACTAGCACACCGAGCTTTCCCGGGGGAAATGGTGTAGGGTCTATGGTGCCAAGCTCGGGGGAAGCGGCCATTCGATCGGCCCCCGGGCCGTGGTATGCCCATTCTGTCGACTGGGGAACTTAGAAGGCAGGGAGAGTGAGCTTGGGTAACTTTCGGCAAGCACAGACCGGATGCTCCATCGCCGATTGGCGGGGAGGTCCCGCCTCAACCGGAAGTTCTTGGAAAAATTTGCCCCCGAAAAGTTTGGAGCAACCGGAGCCGACTTTCCGGCAAGCAAATCCTCGATAAGAAGATAACCGCACCCGGGAAAAGACTGAAGCTCGGCACCAAGGCCTAAAGACCTTGGAAGAGGAGATGGGTTGGCCACCGGAACGGGGATCCACCTGGTTCCGATGCCCCCAGGGCCCTGTTCAGGGGGTCATTCCCAACATTTTCAAAGATCGCGGTTGGTGAGGTGGGAAAGTCCACCCGTCTTTTGCCCTAGCCCCTTTTCCACTTTTCGGGGTTAGTCGGGGCTCCAACTGGCATGCCCCCAATCTTTTTGGGGAAACCCCTCCAATCCTCCAGGCCCGTACCGCAAGCTCCTCAAACAGCGGAACTAAAGTTGCTCCTCCCGGAAGTGGTCTCTGGAACGAATAATTGTCGATGAACACGGAATTATTTCGTGAAGGTATGACGACGCTAGTTCGTTTCAAAAAGCTAATGGAACCGGGGAAGTAAGGCTTGGAGAGGCAAGCCGAGTTCTGTCGCCATGCGTTGGGATTACGTAATTGCGAAGCTACCGTACATGCTATGGCCCGAGTTGTAGTGGCGATGTCTGGTGGGGTGGATAGCAGTGTGACGGCCTGGCTTCTTGCCCAGCAGGGCCATGAAGTTATCGGGCTTTTTATGCGGCATGGGGTGGAGCTCGGCCCTGTTGCACCCGTGGGGGACAGTTGTAGAAGCCGAACGTGCTGCAGTGCTGCCGATGCCGCCGATGCCCGCCGTGTGGCCGATCAAATTGGTATCCCCTTTTACGCTATCAACTTTTCCAATCAGTTTGCCCAACTGGTGGATTACTTCGTCGACGAGTATTTGCAAGGCCGAACTCCGAATCCCTGCATCCGGTGTAATTCTTGGTTGAAGTTCGGTGAACTATTCCGGTATGCCGATTCCCTAGGAGCGGAGTTCGTGGCCACCGGGCATTATGCCCGGATTGTTCGGGATGATCCCTCCGGTACCCCGGCACTATTGCGGGGAATAGATTCCGAAAAAGATCAGTCCTATGTGCTATTTGAAATCGATCGCGAGCGGTTGGGCAGAATCCTCTTGCCCCTGGGCGAATTAACGAAGAGCCAGGTCCGTCAAATCGCTCAACAAGCAGGTTTACGAGTCGCAGAAAAATGGGAGAGCCAAGAAATTTGCTTCGTCGGGGAAAACGGACATGGCGAACTGGTACGGCGGCTCCGTCCCGACCGGAATACTTCAGGGCCAATCCTTACATTGGATGGAACTCCGGTGGGCTGGCACTCGGGGATCGAAAACTTCACCGTGGGACAGCGGAAAGGTCTCGGGGTAGCCCTTGGCAAGCGGTTCTATGTAGTTCGGATCGATCCTGCGACTAACACGGTGGTTATCGGCCCCCGAGAGGCCTTGGCAAATTACGGGTTGCTAGCGGATGGAGCCAATTGGTTGATCGATCCCCCTGAGAAGCCCTTTGTGTGCCAGGTGAAAATCCGTTACCGGTCTCCAGCGGTACCTGCTACGGTTATCCCAATCGGAGAAAAGGCTTTCCAGGTCCGTTTTCATCAGGCCGGTTATGCCATCACCCCGGGCCAAGCTGCCGTTTGTTATGACGGAGATCGTGTCTTAGGCGGGGGTTGGATCCGTTCAGTTCTGGAAAATGAGTCTAGCCCCCAATAGCGGGTTCACGACTCTACGAGAAGAAGTGAGCCATTTGGCACCGTCGGGGGACAAACAAGGCAGGTGGTTTTGTTCTCGAGTAAGGAAGACATGGAGAGCGGTTCCAGGGATCGGATTCCGGCATCCCGCATGGCCACCCGCACGCTGGTAAAGGCTTTGTGAGCGGGAGCCACCGCCACACTTCAAAGCAGCACATCCCTCGCCTTTCCCATGCTTTTGTAGCCAGTCAGGGGTGACCCAGAAAGGGTATTGGAGAAGGACCGCGAGTTCTTGCTCATAGTTGGTCACCAGAAGTGTGGCAATCGGGGTACGGCCCCATTTTGCTAACCAAATTTTGTGAATACAATAGGCTCAGTTCCTTCGCCCACCGAAAAAATTCCCACGAAAAAAAAGTTCAGATATGGCAGATCTTTCTGAACTGTGAAGCCATGTACGAGCACAAACAATACGGCCCGTGGTGGTGGCTAATTGTGGGGGTAGCGGTTATTCAGCTGGCGGCAGCCTATTTTGTTGGGATTCAATCAGAGGAGGGAATAATCCTGGGAGTCTTCGGCTGCCTGATCCTTCTGCTTAGCCTGTGTTTTCGGTATTTGATGATTCGGGACGAAGGAGAATATCTCTCTGTCAGATTTGGGCCTATTCCGCTTTTTGGAGCAAAGATCCGATACAGTGACATCGAATCGGTCGAGCCCGACCGAACCACCGTGTTAGATGGCTGGGGTCTTCACTGGGTTCCTGGTCGGGGAACGACGATCAACATCTGGGGTTTTGACTGTGTTAAACTTCGGGCTAGGGGGCGTACCATTCGGATCGGTACCGACGACCCGGACAATTTATACCGGCTGATTAAGACGAAAATGGAACTCCACCGGGTCCCGCAGCCTTCCTGTTCCTATATAGTTCCCTCGAATTAGGAATTGCAAATCCTTAAACGTTTGTTGGGAACAGGTCCACCAGTGGCTAAAGGGAGCTTGTTCCCGGACAGGGAGAGCGAACTCATCGGACAACCGTTGGCTTTTCATTTTTGGCATACCAGGATCGGAGCAAAAGAGCCCTTTCGGTGAGCGTGGTGAGGCGTTGTGTATTCCGGGGGTCGGAGCCGTGCTCCACACTCCAGCCGTGCCATTCTCGGAAGGCGTGATAGGCCCAATCCCACCCGTGCTGCTCAAAAATCTCAATACAGTCTTTCAGGTAGCGATAAGCACTGTCTCCAGGTCCCCAGCGAATAGCACTAAACTCTCCGATATAGATATGCACGTTGTAATCTTTTTGGAACCTGACCACGGGTTCCAGAACCTTTTCCAACTGCTGCCGGTCGTACCATTTGCCATCGATAGTTCCCGGGTAAGTGATGCCCGTGGGATTGCCATACACACCTTGATGAGTGAAAGAATGAGGAATGTACATGTGAACGCTATAAACAATTCCGGGTACAGGAAGAGGTTCAAACCAGTCTAATGCATCGGGATTTCCCCAGGAGGGGGGCTCAACGATGATGGCATGGTGGGGATCCACCGCCCGGATTCGCCGGGCAGCTTCTTCTGCCAACTCTTGCCAGGTCTTTAGTCCCTCTGCTACAACCCCTTCCACTGGTTCATTGAGTAGATCATACCCCCAGACGGCCGGCTCATCACGGTACCGTTTGGCAATTTCCACCCAAATCTCCAGGAACAAATCCTGCCAGACTGGTTCCTGAAAGAGCCGACACTCACCGGCCTCATTCCTCCCGCCGGGGGCTGTATGCAAATCAACCGCTACCAAGATCCCTGCCTCGCGGCAGACAGGCAGAAGTTGATCCAGCCGCTCAAGTGCAGATTCTAGCCACTGGCGGTATTCTTCCGGGGTGGCCCGATCGGCCGGACTCCGGGGGAAACCGCCCCACAGCAGCTGCCATCGAATGTGATTAGCATTCCACAGTTTTCCAAATTCTCGGAGGTCTTCCTCCGTGACATTCGGGCCCACCATCGCCCCTCGAAGTCGCGGAAGAGAGTGACCTTTAAATGGCGGACCCATCCGAGGTACTGGGGGTGTCTGCCGGCGAGAACCAATCACTTCGATCTGAATATCGTCGAACCAAGCCTTCCCGCTGACTCGCTCCAAACCCAGAACGAGGAAAGCTTCGTGACAATCGGCCGGAACCTCACACACGTACACTATAGGCTGCCAGTCGAAACTCCCTCCGGTGAGATGTTTCTGAGGCCATTTAGTTTCCTGACGGCCCACCAACTGCAGCATGCACTTGACCCCGTTCCATGGTTGCGGTGGCGGACTCACGTTCTCCGCCCGAATTCGAGCCGAAACTCGCAGCCGTTTTCCTGCGATTTTTTGCGGTTCTATCGGAATCCGAAGATACCGACCCTCTTTTTGATCCTCCTGTCCCGCTGTCACTTGAAGGCACAATCCCCCATGAGGGGCTCCTTCGATTCGAAAACCCTCCGTAGGGTGGGCTCTCCAGGTAGCAGGCAAATTCGGTGGACCAAGTACCCCTTCCGCCAATTCATCAAAGTTCAAGCGAAAAACCACCTCTCCACATAAAGCCCGAGAACCCAAAACAACGGAACTGCAAATCAGTCCCACCCAAAGGATTTGCCGCAGGTTCATGACCATTCTCCGTGAAACTTGCTCTCTTTATCTATCTGCCTCCAGAAGGGCTTATACAGCATCTATCCGGTATTGATAGGTTTCCAAGCGGATAGCGGGCATTCTTGGAAGGCACTTCACCCTTTGGGGGCAGGCTGCTAGGGAAGGACCTAAAAAGCTTTGCTAAGCAAGTAAGGCCAGGTGTGGCAGGCAAAACCCATCGGATAACTTCCGCTCTTCAGCAAAAATGGACGAAACAGACAACGTCCTATCGTGATGGGAACAATAAAGAGGACCATTCGGGTACCGAACCGAGCTATTTACCCATCAGCAGGTTAACCGAAGATGACGATTCCAAATAACCTCGTGCCCTTGTTCTCTGCGAGATCTCGCCTACTTACCACAATAGTCGATTGCCCGGGCAATCTCCGTCTTCAAATCTTGCCTGCGGACGATTCGGTCAATAAACCCATGCTCCAGTAAGAACTCGCTGGTCTGGAAACCTTTTGGCAGCTCGATCCTGATGGTAGCCTTAATGGTCCGGGGGCCGGCAAAGCCGATCAAAGCTTTGGGTTCTGCGAAAATCACGTCCCCCAGAGCAGCAAAACTAGCCGCTACACCTCCCATGGTGGGATTAGTGAGGACGGAGATGTAAAGACCGCCGGCCTCGTGGAATCGGGCAAGAGCTGCAGTAACTTTCGCCATTTGCATGAGGGACAAAGCTCCTTCGTGCATCCGAGCTCCTCCGCCGGAGCCGGAAACGAAAATCAGCGGCAGGTTTTGCTCTGTTGCCCTTTCGATAGTCCGCGTTAGCTTCTCCCCGACCACGGAGCCCATACTTCCCATGATGAAGGCGGAATCGGTAATCCCAAATGCCACTCGTCTGGCTCGGATCATTCCCGTCCCCACGATGGCAGCATCCTTTAGACCGGTCCGCTGCTGTTCTTCTTTCAGCCGTTCCGGGTATGGCCGGCGATCGACAAAGCCCAAAGGATCAGCAGGTTCCAAGTCCGCGTCCCATTCCTCGAATGTTCCCTCGTCCAAAAGTTGCTGAATCCGTTCGCGGGCCGAGACGTACCAGTGGTAATCACACTCCGGGCACACCCCCAGACGTTTTTCGACTTCCTTGCGAAACACCGTCGCCTGGCACCCGGGGCACCGCACCCATAGCCCCTCCGGTACTCCCCGTTTTGGCCGCTTTAGCAAGTTCCGCCAAGCATTCGGGTCAAATTCGCTGCCGCTCATTTTCCCCAGTCTCTCCCATACTCCGTAAGTTTCGATTGCTTCCTTCCCACTCAAAATCAATCAGCTTGTTGCCCACCGGTGGAAAGACTCGCCAGTGGGAAAGACTCGTGCCAAAAGCGGTCAACTCGAGGCATTTTTCAACCGGTCTGTCTCGGCGTCCACCCGTTTAAAAGTTCTGCCTTTCCCCATTTGGTAAAAGGTGAGTTCAGACCTCCAGGGCGGTGCCGCTGAGAGTAATAACTACCCCCAATCGGACGGGCGAATATCGGAAGCCACCAATCTGCTTGAACTTTAAGCAACCCCACCTGTGATGCTTCTGTGCCCGTCGACTGCCCACTTTCTGAAATGATGTTGCTGCCTGCAGTGATGCCCCCTTTCGGGAATTTTCGTTTTCCGGTTTCGGTGCAAAGGTTTACCGATGTCACTCGGTAATCCGGGGAAACCCTCGATAATTCGACATGTCAAAGCTGCAGGCCCGATCTCTCGATGGCTTCCAGAAAATTCAGCCACGTGGAGTGGTTTGTCCGGGCTTGTCGCACACTTGAGACCTTACTATTCAAGGGTTGTTTCTTTTTGGACACCGGCGAAAGGTCACATTGTTGTGGTGCCGTCAGACCAAACTGAATCGTTGGTGAGTTATGAGGCCTCAAATCACCCAAGGTTCCATGGCGGGCAAATTTGTGTCGAGCCTCCCAACACTGGGCTTCTTCGGTTGCCTACCCGGCGGAAGCTTCGACGTAGGGCGGGGCTTTTAATGCCCCCTTGACAAATCGCCGGTCTTGGTAGTTCGATCATATCCTCTTTCTTGGGTCGAACTCGAAATGCCCGGCTGTTTATTGTTGGATGGTTCCCCCCACCCGGTCGGGCCCGCCCTCACCCAGATTCCCCACCGTGCCACAGCCCAGCTCGGAAGTACCCCTCTTCCTATTCAAATTCAAACCCCATTGCTGCTCGCAAAGCCAAGGAGAACGACTCCGGCATCTCGCCAAACGGTCCATATCGTAAACCGGAAGGCAACTTCCGGCAAAACCTATTTTTTCCTTATTTTTTCCTCCACCCGGTGCCCTGTGGCCAACCGAATCATCGGGGATAAGGTTCTTCCAGCGGAAAATCCAGCCCGAATCGATACACTCGTTGCTGGCTTTTGGGTAGATTTGGTGGCTCGGATAGGTTTTTAAGTGTATCCCACCACCGTTTCACTAAAAATCTCCGATTTTCTCCAGTTTTCTTATTTTATGTAGACCTTCATAAGTTCCATCGCTTCCAGCGATGAAAATCGATTGGTTGGCTTTTCACAAAGGTTCTTAATCTCCAATTGTCGACGGAATGACCGGGTTTAAAATGCTTGGAATTGAGGGCTTAAAGATATCCGCTTCGAAACATCGGCAGTTTTTCCGAGTCTTCCCCCCGGCACTCTCATATGAGGGGTTACCACAGTGCCGATCGCGGGTGAAAATCCATCCCCGCTGAAACCACAGCCTTTCCTTTTAAGGCTTTTAGGTTCCCTCCTGCAGGAGAGTGGCTTTCCCGTCTGCTGGCATGGGAGACCTACTTCCCAATTGCCCGAGCACCCAGCTCTTGCTCAACCCCGCTCGAATCCCGGGGAAACCACTCGGGGGAAATGTTTTGGGAAGAGCAACAAGTCGGTGCCGAGCGAACACAGCCTTTTGGCCATTCTTCACGTTTTTTGGGTTTACCCCGATTTCCCAGGGTAACCATGGGCTTGCTGGCCGCTAAGGGATTTTCGGCCCGGCATTGATCTCCCCAGCAAAACCGAGTTCCGAGTCGGGGTTTATGAAAAATGGACTAGATTCTTTGCCACCCTTCCATGGATACTGGTGTTTCCTGGTTCCAGGGGTGCTTTTCCGCGGGCCAGACTCGGGCAAAGTGTTATCGGAATCTTGCGATTCAGACGCCTCACCTCTCCCTTGCTCCAGGGGTAGGGAGACCACGGCTTAATCCGGGGCAAGATATGTGCATAACTCGCTTTAATATCGGAAATTACGTCGAAATACGCTCGGCGATTGCCAAGGATGACCGTTGATCACGATCACCTAAACCGGCAGGCATTTTTCCGCATTGTTCGGGATTACGTCGCTTACCTTGCCGTGCGACTCGTGGCCGCTGTGGCCGAAACTCTTCCCCCGGACATGGTTTTGGGACTGACGAAGTTTCTTTCCTGGCTTGCGGCCGACGTGCTCCGCATTCGGCGATCTGTTCTGGAAGAGAATCTCGCCCACGCTTTTCCCAAAGAGGACAGGCGGTTTCGCCATCAGCTGATTCGGCAGATGTGGCAGCACCTTTTTCTTCTAGGCTACGAGATTCTTTTGACCAGCCGAAAAGTGCACCAGACCAACTGGCGGAAGTATGTTCGGCTAGAAAACCACCGAGGAATTCTTCGAATGATATTATCGGGCCGGTCTGTTATCTTAGTAACTGGCCACTTTGGCAATTTCGAAATAGGCGGCTACGTACTCGGCTTACTGGGGGTTCCTCCTTGCAGCGTGGCCCGCCCAATTGATAACCCGTTTTTAGATCGTTTTCTCACCCGATTCCGAACGGCATCTGGACAGATGATCATACCCAAAAAAGGGGCTACAGAAAAGGTCGATCGATTGGTCCAGGAAGGGAAAGTCGTAGGGTTCTTAGCCGACCAGTCTGCCGGGCCAAAGGGATGCTTCGTGGATTTCTTCGGAAGAAAAGCATCCACGCACAAGGCCGTAGCTCTTCTGTCCTTGACCCAGAAAGTTCCCCTGGTCGTCTGCTATGCCGTGCGTGGGAAAAGACCTTTTCAGTTTGCCCTGAAGGTGGCCGGCGTTTTCGAGCCCACCCAGGACTCCTCTCATCTTGGGGACGTTACTTCTCTTACGCAATGGTATAGCACATTACTGGAGGAAGCGATTCGCCAAAACCCAGAGCAGTATTGGTGGATCCATCGCCGTTGGAAGGACACACCGCCAAAAGTCCCAAACATCTTACCGGGGGATCACCACTCCAAAAAGCAGCCTGAAAAAATGCGGATTTGCACTTGGCCTCATTGAAATTCGGCATCGCTGCTATTCCATTCCCCTACCCCCGTTCCTTCCTGGCCAAATCCTGGATCATAACCCTTCGAAGTCGCCCGGCGAGGAAAAGCGAACCGATCACCAAAAGAATTCCATTAGCCGGGACTTGTTGATAGAAGTCCCGCCATGCCGCTATCGGATCGGGATTTGCCCGGAGTTTATCCTCCTTTGCCCCCAATTCGATAGCCGAACGGAAAAGCTCATCCACGCCTAAGGCCCGTCCTGTAGAGGAGTATTGGGTGAACATCATGAGCTTACACTCGGGCAATAAGATTTCCAGCATAGACTTGACATCTTTGTCCCGGCTTGTGCCAAACAGGACCCACAAGGGACGAAGTCCGAAGAATTGCCGGATTGTGCGAACCGCCGCCTCCACTGAGGCCCCATTGTGGGCTCCATCCAGGATCACCAAAGGCCGACGATGCAAAACCTCCACTCGAGCGGGCCACCGAGTCTTCATTAGTCCTTGCCGAATTGCAACTTCATCAACGGTCCATCCTTGACGTGCAACTTCAGCAACTATGGCTACGGCAACAGCGGCATTAGCCGCCTGGTGTTCTCCCAAAAGAGGCACTCGTAAGTTCTCAAGTACCCAGTTTGCGGAGTTATCTTCAGCCATAGTAATCGTCGAATAACCATGGCCTGCATCACTCTTGGAAATGCAATTCCCTACCCCCCGAAGCTCCCCTACCCCCGCAAAGTCCAAGGTGGTTTCAAAGAGTTCCCCGTTGCCGAGAAGTTCTTCTTGACTCTTTGGATCGGGTTTATGGAAAACATACCAAAAATCCCGGCCGAGTTGCCGGAGAGGACTACCGACCTGGGTACACACAGCTTGGATAACTTCGCATCCCTCGCCCACCACCCCACTGACGGTGACAACCCCGGGTTTGATGATGCCGGCTTTTTCCCTCGCGATGGAAGCCAGAGAATAACCGAGTTGTTCCATGTGATCCATGCTGATGCTCGTGATGGCCGTCACTACGGGGAAACATACATTTGTAGCATCGAGCCGTCCTCCCAGCCCAACCTCCAAAACGGCAAAGTCAACTTGACGCTGAGCAAACCAGAGGAATGCAGTAGCAGTGACAATTTCGAAATATGTTGGCCCATGTAAGTAACCCCGTGCGGAAGCTTCTCTATCCACCTGCTCGACTGCTGGGACGAGCTGACCTATTAAATCAGCAAACTCCTCTTCGCTACACATTCGTCCATCTATAGTCAGCCGTTCCAAAACGGTTTCCAGATGAGGGGACGTGAAACACCCAACCCGATAACCTGCCTCGCGGAGAATGGAGCTAACCATTACCGCTGTGGAACCTTTGCCCTTTGTCCCAGCAATATGGACAGCTCTCAAACTCTTGTGAGGGGCTCCCACGAACGCCAACAAATCCTCCATCCGCTGAAGTTTGAAACACTGGGAGCGATAAGGTATCCCGCGGGTTACCTCGTAATTAATCCGAGACTCTAAAAAACGTAAGGCGGCCGGGTAATCGACCACACGCATGCTCCGGCGATGACCGTAGCGTTGGCTTCCAGATTACCTCAAAAAAAGTTAAGAGTGTTTCGGAAGGAGTGGCGGCAGCTCCGCGATTCCAAAGCACGGTCCAAAATGTTCCTGCATCTTCCCCAGGCCAGATGAGTTCCCTCTTACACAACGCCGATTTCTCAAAAGAAAAAGGCAACCTCCGGGTTGGTTTGAGGGCCAGCGTTCGGAGCGTTCGGCCAACCAGGAATATCCTTGCTCCTCGGAGCCCAAATTAATAGGCCTTTGCGAAGACCAATCTTCTCGGGCTCGGTTTACCGGTGAATGGACACCGTCCCGGTTCTGCCGGCATATCCAGCGGGATGCACCGAATTGAGACCTGGAGATCCTCCTTCAACTTTTCCTCCACCTCGAGGTCTCCTCCCCAATGGCACAAAGCGAATCCACCATGGATTTCCGGGCTTTCGGGGTCTTCCGAGGTGAAGAAGTCGTAAAACTCCTCCCGAGAATTTATTTCCACGGTGTGTTGCTGACGGAAGGCCTTCGCTCGGGCCAAAAGATTGCTTTGAATTTCCGCCAACAGGTTGGAAATTTCAGTTACGAACTGGGAACGGGGAACAGTTTCCCGGTGACGGGGTGGTTTGTCCCGACGACCCAAGCACACCGCATCCTGAGCTACATCGCGAGGCCCAATCTCCAACCGCACAGGTACACCTTTTTTCACCCATTCCCAAACTTTGTCCCCTCCTCGCATTTCTCGTGTATCCAGCTCCACTCTGACTGGCTGCCCGTCGAATTTCTGGGCCTCTAGTTCTGCTTTGACGCGGTGGCAAAACTCGAGCACGCTAGCTTTGTGCTCCTCCTTATGAATGACCGGCAAGATAGCTACATGGGCAGGAGCGACCCTCGGCGGAACAATCAGCCCATCATCATCGCCGTGGGTCATCACAATTCCACCGATTAATCGGGTTGATACCCCCCACGAGGTCGTCCACGCATACTCTTCCCGACCTGTAGGTCCAAGGAACTTGATCTCGGAGGCCTTGGCAAAGTTTTGCCCCAGGAAATGAGAGGTCCCTGCTTGGAGGGCCTTCCTATCCTGCATCATGGCCTCGATGGTAAAGGTGGCTACCGCACCGGGAAACCGTTCACTCTCCGTTTTTTCCCCCTTTATGACTGGGATTGCGAGATATTCTTCCACAAATTCGGCATAAAGGTCCAAAATAGTGCGTGCAAAGGCCATTGCCTCCTCGGCCGTGGCATGAACGGTGTGACCTTCCTGCCAGAGAAACTCTGCGGTACGAAGGAACAGTCGGGGCCGCATCTCCCACCTGACCACATTGGCCCATTGGTTTATGAGTAACGGCAAATCGCGGTAGGACTGCACCCACTTGGCAAACATCGCCCCGATGATGGTTTCCGAAGTAGGCCGAACGACTAGGGGCTCCTCCAACGGTGCCGCAGGCCGCAGTCCCCCTTGCCCGTCTGACTCCAAGCGGTGATGAGTAACCACCGCACATTCCTTGGCAAATCCCTCAACGTGTTTGGCCTCCTTAACCAGGAAGCTAAGCGGGATGAAAAGGGGGAAATAGGCATTTCGGACTCCAAGGGCCCGAAATTTCGCATCCAAAATCCGTTGGATGTTCTCCCAGATTGCATAACCCCAAGGTTTTATCACCATGCATCCCCGAACCGGGGCGTTTTCAGCCAAGTCTGCAGCCCGAACCACCTGTTGATACCATTCTGGGTAATCTTCAGCCCGGGTGGGCGAGATTGCATGTTCGGTCTGTGTAGTCATAGGTCGACAGAACCTCAATCTCAATTACTCACTTATCCTTGCTTGACCGGCAAGCACTGTTACCTCGTAACTCGGCTGAGCCTCTACCATACGAAGTGCCTGCTTGGTTGGGAACGAATCACACTGAAAGAAAATTCCACAGTTTACCAAACTGTGAAACGAGCCGCTCTTCTCGGGAATCTAAGGCTACATACCCCGGGGAAGCATTCCGTTCGCTCTCGGATTGCGTTGCCTATCTTTGGAACGTTCCGCATTCTCTTTGAGCGGCCTGGGTTTCCATCCAAGAACCGTGGTAAGGCCAACTAGAAAATTCAGTCGACGGAAAATTTTCTCCCCGGGGGATCTTCGGAGGTTGGCCCGCCCAAGGGATATGCGATGTTCTCCTGTTCGCCCGCAAACTCTGCCTTTACAAGGGGGCGGGCCTGCCCGGCAAATTCCTCCGATTGCAACCCTTTCCCCCAGCACAACTTGCCCCAAGGCAAGGTCCAACCAGGGTGAGCAAGACCTAGCGGGTCAAAAAGGCAGATAACCGCTATCCGCCGAATTTTGCTCCAGAAAAAAACTGCTTCAGTCATTTTGAGCCTTACAATACGAACCTTTTGGATTATCCCCCAAAGCGTGGAAAAACCGCAATACATGCAAAGATCGTTTGCTCCATCGATGGCTTTACTCGACCGCCCACGACCTCCGATAGCCGGTTGCAGATGAAAAGCTTGCACTCTCCGGCCGTCTACCGTCAACTCTCTTACCGCGGCGATATGCAAGCTCCGTAGATCATTGTCACGAAAAAACCCGTGGGGTAATTCCCACAAGCTTAATGGTTACCGATTTAGTAATGGATTACCGCTGATCGCAACGAGGCGATCCACAAATCAAAAGCCTTAAAGTGGCCTAACAATTCGGTCAACTCGATCGAACCCCTTATTCCGCAATCACGGGTCCCACTGCGGTAAGGCAAGTGGAAGCTTCGAACCCATCTGCCCGACGTTCAGTTAGCCTCTTTGAAGCACAATATGTCGGAAAATAAGACAGTAAGATGTCGATATATTGGGGTGAACGCTCAAACAGCATGAATTCTTGGAAGTTTGCAGCTGAAGTGCCTCTGGCGAGAAAGGGCCTTTCCGGGAAGAAAACTGCTGCGGCCATACAGTTTCGGTCCGGGAAATCCCTGCTAAGATATCCTGCTACCGTGACTCACCAAAAGTTCACGACTTAGTCCCGGAATCGAGGAGTGACAGGCCCACCACGTAATACTGACAGCAGAATTCCAGCCTTCGAAAGCCCCGGACATTCGGAGCCTCTGAAAAATTCCCCGGAAAGGACACCAGCCTCCATAAACCACAATACGTGGCCAAGTTAGACCGGAAAATATCCAAGAATTGTGTCATCATCTTTAATCCCTGGAATCGTTCACCATTTCCATTTGTTTTTTGGTTGTTACGTTCCCAGACTTTGTGGCTTCCGGGAGCCGCCTACACATCCGGAAGATTGTTCAAAGTTTGCAAACGATCGGGCACGATTGCAGCGGGTATCCGAGGACCGGAATTCGGGTCGCACTACGGCCGGATCCGAAGACCGGCCTTAGCAGAAGGCCATGGCAGGCACCCTGGAGATCAGGATGGTGTGGGGCCCGGTTGTTGCAAGATTTTTCGGAGCGGAGCTCTCCTGCAGCTCATGATCCTACTATCTGGGGGGACTACGCTCCTTCCCAGGGAGATTTGACATCGCCTCCTCAACGCCGTAGAAAAAACGATGGGCAGGAGTAAGTAGTTCGGCGTTACTTTGTAGGCACCGAGCGGTAGTTTCGCTCAGGAAGCAGTCAAAGATCATACCGGCGGCCTCCGGCGAGGGGCCCCCACAATGGGGAGCTACGAACCTGGTCAGGGGCGAAAGCCAGCAGCCATAAGTAGTCATCCTCATGTGTGGTGGGTTCCTCGCCGGGGGCCGCCGTGTTTTTCAAACCTTTTCGAGTTTTCCCCGAAGGTGGGAGAATAGTTGTTTTCTGGATCCGAGGCCCTCGATTCGCACCGCACTCTTAAGATTCGCGGTTACGCCGGAGCTAATTGTCTAGTATTTGCCGAAAGCCAAAACGAAGAACTTTCTTCCAGCCTCGACCACATCTACCATCGACCGCTTTTTGAGGGGTTAGAAGCAATGGCCAATAAGGAACCTCCTCCTTCGTTGGAAGGTGGCTCAGGGATGCCTCAACCCGGATCGTCATTCCGGCCGGACCGTACCGACTACCAGGTGGTCGCTCGCCGATACCGGCCCCAACTGTTTGAGGAGTTAGTAGGCCAAGAGCATGTGGCCCGAGCTTTGAAAAATGCGGTCCTCACTGGTCGCGTGGGGCATGCTTACCTTTTCGCAGGGGCCCGCGGGGTGGGAAAAACCAGTGCAGCAAGGATCTTGGCCAAGGCACTCAACTGCGAAAAAGGACCAACCTCCGAACCGTGTAATCTTTGCTCGATTTGTCAGGACATTGCCGCCGGCAGTGATATCGACGTCCTGGAAGTGGACGGAGCGAGTAACCGCGGGATTGAAGAAGTCCGTGCCCTCCGGCAAAATGCCACGCTCCGTCCCTCACGGGCCCGGTACAAGATCTACATCATCGACGAGGTGCACATGCTCACCCGCGAGGCTTTTAACGCCCTCCTCAAAACCCTTGAGGAGCCGCCTCCGCATGTGAAATTCATTTTTTGCACGACCGAACCGAACAAGGTCCCCGCTACTATCCTTTCCCGGTGTCAACGATTTGACTTCTCGGGTATTTCTCCCGAAGCCATTTGCCGCCGGCTTTCGCAAATTTTGGAAAAAGAGGGGATCACTGCGGAGCCGGAGGCCCTGGCAATTATTGCCCGGCGGGCTGGCGGGTCCATGCGGGATGCCCAATCTCTTTTGGAACAAGTGCTCGCCTTTGGCGAAGGCTCGGTGACCGAGCAAACGGTTCGGCAATTGCTCGGGTTGGCTGCAGATGAGGCCATCCACCGAATTGTGGGGGCAATCGCCGCGGGACAACCTGCGGCTGTGCTCCAGGAACTCGACCAGGCCTTGACCCAAGGCATGGACCTCGCTGTGTTTATGGAGCAGCTCGCCGGGTATTTTCGGGATCTCATGATCGTAGCAGCCGGTTGTACCGAGGAGTTGTTGCTTTATACCTCGAAAGCACACCTTCCGCAACTCCGCAAGTTAGCGGAACAGTTTGGCCTGGAGACCATCCTGGCAGCCCTTCAGCTTCTGGACCACACTTTAAACCGGATGCGGTTTTCATTTCAGCCTCGGTTGGTAGCCGAGTTGGGACTCATCCGGCTGGCTCGATTGGAAAACTTGATCGAAGTGGCTGCTCTCCTCTCACAAATCCACAACCGGAAGCCCCCGCTTGGCCCGCAGACGACTGCAACCCCGATAGCTGTTGGTTCTTCCCGGGGTAATGCCACTAGCCACACCGAAGTAAGCTTCTCCTCCTCCCGCTTGCCAGCAGCCCCGCAAGCAAAACCAGATTCACATTTGGCCGAGGATTTGACAGGCAGCAAGCTGGAGGATGCTTCGGAGGTTGAATCGCCGGACGAAAAGCAGGAACCTACGTTATCTCCCGAAGAGGTTATTACGGCTTTAAAGCAAGCCCTTACTCAAGCAAGGGACACTGTCGCAGGACAATCGCAAAGGCCTTCTCAAAGGCCGGATCCATTAGTGCAGAATAGCTCGGGAGGTCAAGTATCAGCCCACTCCGAAGGTAGTCCTGTGTCCTTTAGGCCTTCCTCAGCCTCCAAGGCGATAAAGATCAGTTCTGATACCCCACCGTCAGACAACTCAGAGGTAACGCCACCTCCTGAGGGTTCTTCCTTATCTGTTGCCAGTACGGAGGCGAGTCTTCCCGACCCCGCCAGCCTATGGCGGGAGACTCTCGAGCGGGTGGGGGGGTACGTTGGGGCCATGGCCAGTCACTTCACCGGAGTAGCTTGGAAAAGTCCCACCTGCCTGGAAGTGACGTTTCCTTCCACCGCAGTAGCTTCCCGACTGGCATGTGAAAAGCAGGTGCAAAAGTTCGAGCAGGTTTTGTCGGAGCTGGTTGGTCGAAAGGTTCAGATCCGCACAGCAGTCTCCGAGACGCTTCGAGAACCAGTAGATACCCCCCAAACTCTGTCGCCCGCGAAAACTCCGCCGAGGGAAGCAGGAGCATCAAACTGGCGTGCTCACCCCCTTGTTCAAAAGGCGGCACAGCTTTTTGACGCAGTCCCGGCGAATCCGGAGTTTCCCAAAAAAGATGCCTCTTTTGATCTCCAGGAATGATTCGGATCCGCTAAATAGCCGGCTTCTTCAGGGGAAGGGACCTTTTCTTTGAGAGGATCAAGACTGAGCGATTGTGTTGAAGCCCGGGCTTTCGGCAGTCTTTATCAGGTTGCTGGTACTTCGCCGGGAAGGAGTTTTTCCACCTTATATGGGGGAATTTCCCAGCTGGACCACGTTCTTGGCCAACGCTGCTGGGAAAGGTTGCGAACTTCCTGGCAGGAAAGGGCTTGCCTAGGCCGTTTGTGCAGGTGCGGGAAGGTTCGTTGAGGAGTTACGTCGAACCGTAGGAAGTTCCAGGGCTGAAAATTCTTACCTTTTCTTTGTCACCACTCAGCCTCTATCCTCGTAGAAAGTTTGGGCTAAGAGCGAGTTCCAGTACACCCCGCCGCGTTTCCGCTCCTGCGTGCTTACCGAAGCAAAGATCGCCATGACGAGGTGTAGCCCGCTGTAGGACTCCACGCCAGTTACTAATGTTGCGGGTGAATTGTGGATGGAAAATGCAAGAGGGAACGCCTGAGTATCCCCAATATAACTTTTTGCCGGAATAGGAATTACATGTATCCCGCCGCTCCTGCGTGAAGGCCTATTGTGAGGCGTGTTCTTAGTCTGGCGTGACCCTTGGCGGGTTCGTCGTCATGTTAGGTGCGAGGCATTTAACCCGGCCAAGGGGCACCACTATCCGAGGTTGGATGTGGCATCGGAGGACATGCTAGCCCAGTACCCGGTTAGGGATCAAATGGAGGGGCAATCCCGCCCACCCCTTGGCAAAACTACTCGAATAGTTGGAGGTTGGAGCGGCCTTCACCGCAACAGCTGTTAGAGGGCGTCAGAATTTTCTATTTCTCTGACTGCTAAATCGCTATGGTTTATCAAATCTAGAATGGGGGAAAGTCGTCGCTCCAGAAGCCCGCGATGTGGGCATCCCGCCGTAGGAAGAGCTCGATATTTGCAACTCCTCCCCCCAAATTCACCCGCCGTTTGGAGGCATTTCCCTCGGGGTGAAAATTTCCAGAATCTTTCTGCAGTGAATCCCCAATCCCGAGTGAGTCGGCTTTAACCGCTCGGAACCATCGGAACTAGTAGGGAAAATCCGGGGATAAGAACCTTTTTTCGCCAGTGAGAGAGGTGAACCTCTATGGGGAACAACTGGTTTTTGGGTGTCTTCCAAGCTCTTGGCCGGCAAAGGGAGCTGCTGCAACAGGCTGCCGCCCTCTATGAGCAATTTGGAGAACTTCACCGGCGGTTACGAAAGGAAGTGGTCTCAGGGAATGCGGGGGCCGGCCTGGTTGTGGTGGAAATGAATGCCCTCGGCGAAGTTGTCAGCTGCTCTATTGACCCTGAGCTACTGAAACCCCAAGAGCGGGAATTCTTAGAGGGACTTGTGGTTGAGGCGGTCAATGCTGCCTACCGCAAGGCCTCCGAAGCCCAACGGCAAATAATGCACGAGATGGTTCAACAGATGGATTTGTCCAAATTCCGTCCTTTCCTCGACGGCCTCTTTGACGTGAGACCCGGTCCCCATCCGGAGGACAAACCACCCGAACCTCCCTATAGCTGCGATACGTGGAACCCGCGGGACTGATTTTTCTTGGGGGCGGAGGTTTTCGGACTGCCTTTTGGCTTTCGGTTCGAGTTCTCCGAAGTTTTCCCACGACCCCTTGATCCCAAGCTAATGGCGGTTGCGGGAACTAGCCGAAAGCCGGGAAGAACTACCCAAGCTGCCGGCTCCGTTACTCCCCGGGTCACCCATGCGTGCATGCCCCGGGGAAAAGAACGAAGACCTTACCGTTCCAGTAATCCGGACAACCCACGTAAGGTTGGTTGCCGGACCTCGTATCCCGGAGGCTTGCAAACTCGGCCCAGGCCGCTCTAGACCGGTTTTCAAGCATTGACCGGGGGAAAAGTCGATGGGACCGGCAGCCTCCATCAGCCAGTGAAATCACAAAAGCGGCACGCGGGGCCGGCCTGGGCTCTTTTCCACAGCTTATTGGCAGGTCTTTATAGAACTGTCGAAAGGTGTGCGATCTGTTAAAGCAGCAATCATAAAATAAGGCAAATTAGCCTTAAGCTGTTATGTGTTAAAAACTTATAACACCTCCGGTTCATGTGGGTTTCGTCTCACCGACTGTGAATGGGTACCCTCCGCACTACCTCAAGATCCCCCAAAAGAGTGGATGGCAAATTCAAGCCAGAGGAACCCCAGAACAACTGAAGATAGTCCCTGAGAATGGTCCGCCAATCGAGGCGTCTGCCTTGCCGGTTTTTCCCCGTCTGCCATGAGGCCCCGAAAAATTCGTCTGAGCATCCATTAGCTAGTATTAGGGTTGAATAGGCGGTGATTGTTAGAAAACTGTTGACCGGGTTAGGCAGGAACACCAACCGGATCAGATAGGAAGACTAAAAAACGCAGACAGGAAGACCAAAAGACGAACAGTAAACGCCACGTATTCCTACTGGAGCAACAGAAAGAAAGACCAGCGAGCGGGTGACACACCTTCCGCGTGAAAGCTTACTACGCCGATCGAATAGGTGGTACATCTTACCGCTTGAAAGGAACTATTCCAGACTAGCTGGTGGAAGGCGAACTACTGGATCAGCACCTCGCTAGGTTTCTCAGTTTTACACTGCCTACCCTCCTCCAAGATCCCCCAAGTGGAGGATAGGGGATTCGAACCCCTGACCTTCTGGATGCCATCCAGACGCTCTCCCAGCTGAGCTAATCCCCCACGCTCTCATTCTCATTTTCCGGGGGCTTGTCCGCAGGATCAACGTCGCCGCTGAAAAGCCACCCTCCGCATCCATCCGGAAGTCCTGAATTGTTCCAGAATATACATGTCGCAGTCCTAGATAATTCCTGACATTGAACACCTGTCCCCGATATCTGGATACTTTGCCGTCTTAGCTGGCCACATATTGTGTTTTATGGAAGTAGGTCACATTCGCCAGGAATTTACTCGGACGTTCCACCTATTCGATTTTCCAGAAAGACTTCAAGTTACTAATAACCAACAAGATCCCAGTGGCTGCATCAGAATATCGTAGCTTTCTTCGGCGAGAGAGCAACCCCTGCGGGGTTTCACTACGACCGTTGAAATGATGATAGTCAGGTTCCAAACCTTCCTGCCTGCAAACCATCACGCCGGGCACGAATCTGCAACTCGTTAATTTCTAACCGGTAAAAACTCTGAATAATTCCAAGGCTCAAATGCCCAAATTTAAGCTTGGTGGTGCTTTTCCAGGTAACTGGCCCCCCACCCGTGCTTTGCGGCGGCAGTTTGGATAGATACCAGGAATTATTCAGAGGTTCTCATTGCCTGGAACCTGGCTCCTTACTTACTAACGCCCTACAAGGTACTGATTTCCTCGGCTCTCGGCTTCAGCAAACCCCGAACCTTCAATTACTGATTTTAGCGATTTCGGCCGAAGTCTCCAAGACCCGCTCGTCCCGTTTTGCGCATGGTTCGGAGCGAGTGAACCGGGTCAGGGCGGGTTGCTTAAACCAAATCTATCATACGTCTTCCTAAGGTCTACCAGCCGCTAGAACCCCCCAAAAATCTGCCTTGGTGTAGGACTTGTTCCCGCCATTAGTTAAGAAGGCCAATGAACGCCTGAACGCAAGTCGGTAAACCGGCCTCGCCCCTTGGTGGCCGGAATCATTCGAAGTTTTCCCAGGCCAACTGCGGCCTTCCTCAATCGGATGCTGGCATCGGTCCGGAACCTGCACGCAGTTCAACCTCCATTGGATTCAGCCGCGGGGATTGCACCCTGGCGGGGACTAGATGCAAATTACTTGCCGTTAGCTACATAGACGCTGGAAAATTTGACTCGGCGGTCCCTTTTCGGCAACCGGTGGGCCACCAAAATCGTAACTGGCAGCTACTTCTGAAGTTATGAGAAACGGCCGCTGGACTCCTTTCATATGGGAAACCAGTGGCATTGTTGGTACCCTCCCGGAACTAAATTCCCCCTAGGTGTACTTTTCGGCAGAAGTCTCTCTTTGGTCCACCCCTAGGAATAGGCCGCCAAGGAAAACACACCAGCGGTTGGCCTTGACCGCTTTGCAAGCAAGGAATGTCCGTTCGCCTCCGGACCTCGCAATTCGCGTTTCTGCACTCTGCCTGCTCTGTCAATAGGTTACACCCCTCGAATTTGGGCGGTACAGCCCAGCTAGAACCGTTGAAATCAGCCGAACACAGGATCCGGCATGGTTCCCTACGGTAGGTTTGACCCCCGTCCTGAAGGGGGAAAATTTTTATCGTGCAACTTCCGAATAATTCGAGGGCTCATAGGGGAAGGCCTAATATACGGAAAGTCTTCCATCGTGCTTGTCCACCTATTGTGGTTTGCGGTGAATGGGGACACACTTCGAGGGGAACGAACAGAGGCCGCTTTCTATCAGTCCACCGGATGTTGTTGGGGATTGACCGCGGATAGGGTCCGGCCTACGGAAGTTCACCGCAGAGTTCCCGCAAATACCGAAGAAAATCGGCCCGGAAGTTCCGTCGGCAACACTCCAGGGCTGCAAGATTGGAGACAGCAATTGAAAACCGGGGAGAAGGCGGTAACCCCTACTACTGGCCTAATGACCTTTGCCAAAAGAGTGCCGAAGGATGCCTTCCCCACATCCCCACGCCACCGCGGGAAAGCACTGCCATCCGCAGGGTTAACAGGCAGGAAGCGTTTGGCTCGAAGAATGACTCCGGTCAGATCCATTACTTTCCCGGTTCCACTGTGACAAGAGCCCGAGGAACCGCCCTACGAACTTTTTAGCCGCTTGAGGAATTCGGACAACGTCCTTGCGAATTGCTTCGGTTCCCTGCCCCGCAAGCCCGCGGCAATCCTCAGGTCCGGAATCTCTTACCCGGAATCTCTTAATTAAACGGGGAAGTCAGCAATAAAGGACGTAAGCCCCCGAAGAAGCCGCTGTCCGATACAATGCATCCCCAAAGTTGCATGGCCGGAGATTCTAGTGTCTAACTTCGGGCCACGATCACGCAAGTCTTTCTTTGCCTTTTGGAAGCAAGCGGGACTGTGGCCAGACGTCAGAGAAGTTTGCCTGAGTTTTGAGCAGAGAGGAACAATCATGCACGAACCCAAGGGGTTATCGAGGGTCCACATGGTGGACATCTCGGAGAAGCCCGTCACACGTCGGGTGGCAAGGGCCTTGGCGAAGGTGGCAATGAACCCTGAGACAGCAAAAATGATTCAAGAGGGGAAAATTCCCAAAGGGGATGTCCTTGCCACTTCTCAGATTGCTGCCATAATGGCAGTCAAAGGCACGGCTAACTTATTACCGTTATGCCATCCCGTCCCTATCGAAAATGTGAAGGTTGATTTTACGTTCGATGGTTCATCCAGTCTGGTTATTGCGGTCGAGGTCGCAAGCACATCCAAAACCGGGCTGGAGATGGAAGCCTTAACCGGGGCGGCAGTGGCAGCCCTGTGTGTCTATGATATGTGCAAGGCAGTTGAGCCGGGCATGACGATTGAGCAAATAGCTCTGGAGTATAAGGCCGGTGGTAAATCCGGAGAATTTCGACGGGCGTGACCGACGGGATGTAGGCCGTCCGAAGTTGTCCCCCGATTGGTTAACCTCGTGACCCAACGAGGGGCCATTGCACTGGGCTTGTGGCGAAAGTATTCCACTGAGATGGAGCCCCACTTCGGATGAATCTGGGTTGGACTGGCAAGTTGAAAGACAATTTGGCCGAGATTTATGCTCCCATCCGTGGGGAATTGGAGCACGTGGAGCAGTTGCTCCGGGTTTATTTGCTGAATGGCCAACCTTATTTGCAACGACTCATGGAGCACGGTCTGCAGCTTGGGGGCAAACGGCTTCGGCCGGCAGTACTTCTTTTGGCGGGGCGGGCTTGCGGCAGCTTACGGGAGGAACATTACCTAATGGGGGCGGTGATGGAGTTGATCCACACCGCTACCTTGGTACATGACGATGTTCTGGACGGGGCCAAACGCCGCCGCCATTTGGAGACCATTAACGTCCGGTGGGACACCGAGACAAGCGTTATTTTCGGAGATTATCTGTTCACTATTGCCATTGAGCTTACGACACAGTTGGGGGATCGGGAAGTCAGTGCAAGAATCAGCCGAGCGGGTCGCCGGCTTTGTGAGGGCGAGCTTCGCCAGATCGCAGAACGAGGGAATTTCGCTCTCAAAGAGCAAGAGTACCTGGAGATTATCGAAGCCAAAACGGCAGAGCTTTATTCCTGTGCCGCGGAGTTAGGGGCATATTTTGCGGGGGCACCTCATGGCATTCGGGAGTCGTTAGCTCGATATGGGAGGGAGATCGGAATCGCTTTTCAAATTATTGATGATGTTCTGGATGTGGCCGGCAGCGAGGAAATTGCCGGGAAATCGCTGGGAACCGATCTACAGAAGCAAAAACCCACTTTGCCGGTAATCCGTCTGCTTCAAATAGTACCTGCCGAGGAGCGGGCGGGCTTACTCCAGCAGCTAAAGAATCCTTCGCCAGAAAACCTCTCCCGTCTCCGGGAACAATTGGTCCGGTCAGGAGCAGTTGATTATGCACGGAGCAAAGCGATGGAGTTTGTCAACTCGGCAGTCCATCATCTTCAGGGATTAGAGCGAAACGAGGGCACAATCGGATTGCAAGCGGTGGCCAGTTACGTGGTAGGGCGGCAACGGTAAGACTTCTCTGGAACTCCGGTTTGGGAGCAAACGGGTTAGCCGGAATCGCTAACAGGTTTTCCGCCGGTATCAGGGGCGGAGACAGACTGAGCCGCTGAAGATTGTCGCTCCTGCAAAATTTGCTGCACCTCTTCCAGAAAGTCGCTGACTTCTTGGAAGGCCCGATAGACACTTGCAAACCGCACGTAAGCGACTTGATCCAATTCCCGCAGGAATTGCATCGCTAGTTGTCCGATGTAACGGCTTTCCACTTCGGAATCAAACTCAGCAAAGAGGCGATTCTCGATTTCGGAAACAATCCGTTCCAAATCTGCATCACTGACGGGACGTTTGCCACAGGCGATTTCGAGGCCCCGCTTGAGTTTTCTCCGATCGAATGGTTCGCGGGATCCGTCCCGCTTGATGACCTTTAGGGGTGCTCGCTCGGCTCGCTCGTAGGTAGTGAACCGTCGGCCACATTCCAAGCATCGCCGCCGCCGCCGAATCGCATAGCCATTTTCGCAGCTGCGGGTATCCGTAACCTGATCGTTATCTGCATGACACCATGGGCATTTCATGATTACAAAAGCTCCCACCAATCGGTTTGCCTGGTACACCAGCCACCCGCCCTGTCACTGTCTCCATTGTAAGCGATAACTTCCTATATTCCAAAGGTTGTGGAATCTTTCCAGGATTTGCCCAAGGATAGTGTTGCCGGTTCCGAGAACCAGAATGGGGCAGCTTGTTGATCGGTTCACTCCTCCAAATGTTAACTAGCAAGCAAACGGATAAGAGTTATAATGGCAACGGTGCCGTGGGTGAAGTGGGTGGATGCAAGAGGGGAAACGGGAAAGGGGGAACCAGAAGTTTGGATCTGGCTCAAGGCTTCGTCGGTCTAATTTTGCGGAGGGGAGCAAACCATGAGATGCGAAGTTTGCGGGATGGAAATTCCGGCCGATTTGGCAGCTTGCCCGGTTTGTGGAGGCAACCGAAATAGTCAACCAGGGAACCAGGCAGAAGCTCAACGCTCGGCCTCCACGGAAGGTCCCGAAGTTTTGTGGGAGGGGAGGTATTCTCTTGCCGATATGAACCTGGTCTGGTTCGGCACTTTGCTTCTGACGATCGCTATGGTGATTTTCGGAATCGCCTATGGAGATCCCAATCGGGCGTGCCCCGTTTGGATGCACAATCCTTGGATCCTGTGGCCTGCAGCCTTGGCGATTCCGGTTTTAAGTTGGATCCTGGTTTTCGCCAAGAAACTCCGATGGGGGACAGCAGTCGTGCTGACTCTGATTTTTGTGGGTTTGGGAGCTTTGGTCTTCTATCGGGATCGAGTCCTACAGCTTCCGCCCTTACAATATTGGTCAATTTTTCTGGCCATCCCTATTGTCTTCTGGTTGTGGGCATTGTGTGTGGCAATTTACCGAAAAACCATCGTGTGGCGACTCACTCCTCACCGACTTTACAAGCGTTACGGCATTTTCGTCCGAACAGAAGACGCTCTTGAGCTTCGAGTAATCCGGGATATGGCGAAAATGCAAAGTCTCATCGAACGTTTCCTGTGCGGCGGGGTGGGAAGAATCCGCATTTGGTCTTCAGATCCAAGCGACCCAATTTTAGTTATCCGGGGACTTCGGGATTACGAACGTGCCTTTCGTGCTATCGACGATGCTCGTCAGAAGATCCGGGAAAAGCGGGCCCTCATAACCGACTAAAAATCTCGGCGAAATGTCGCTGAGGACCTTCGCCAGGGCAGCCTGTTAAACCCTTCCAAGGTGGCCCGCTCAGAAGTGCCCGAGAGGGCGAAAGTTCCCTTTGAACGGCACGCTGGCTGATCGTCTTCATCCACTTAGCCGGCTTTCAACGAGCGAAAAGGTTCCAACGCGGTGATGAGCTGGGCAAGGGAACATATCTTCGGAGATTCCCTCGGCCAATGATTCCGCTTTGACCAGAAGGTACAAGCCAGGCTTAGCCGCTGGGCGAAATCCGGGGAGGCGTATGCCCCAAATCTCATAAAGGCTTACAAAGATCTGACCGCTCAAATGCCTGGTGGCAGGTAACACTCCAACATCGCGAATGACATTCCCACCTGTGGCCAAACGGCGGAAGAGCAGCTAACACAAGCCAAGGATTCGAGGGTTCGGAAGTTTTACGAGGCTGGGGCGGGATTTGATGCCGCTGCCTTTTCTTCTAGGGTCAGTTGGAGGAACATGCTCTCCAACGATTCGTCCTGGGCGGCCATTTGGGCCCGGAGCTGCTCAACGGTGCCATCGAAGAGAAGTTGCCCCCGGTGGATGATGCCGATTCGCGTTGCGATCTCCTCAGCCACCGAGAGGGTATGGATAGACATAAACACCACTCCCCCGCTCCTGGCCCAATGCTGAAGAAGATCCTTAACCAAGCGGGTGCTCTTGGGGTCCAGCCCAACCATGGGCTCGTCTACCACCAGGATTGGGGGCCGGTGGAGCAGTGCCGCCGCAAACACCACCCGCTGCCTCATCCCGTGGGAGTAAGTCTCCACCAGGTCGTCGAGAAAGCCGTGGAGTTCGAAACGTTCAGCTTGCTCGGCAATAGCTCGGTCGGTCTCGGCACGAGTCATGCCGCGAATTTCTGCAATGAATTCGAGGAATTCTCGGCCGGAAAGTTTTTCATAAAGGAACGGTTGATCCGGCACATAACCCATGAGCTGGGCACATTCCCGGGGTTGTTGTGTGACGTCCATTCCGCCTATTCGGATCGTGCCCGCGGTAGGCCGAAGAAGGCCGACCAACATTTTGATCGTGGTGGTTTTGCCGGCCCCATTCGGCCCAAGAAACGCGAAAAGTTCGCCCTTATTAAGCGACAGGGTCAGGTCACGCACTGCTAAAGTTTTGCCAAATCGCCGGGTGACGTGCGTTAGCTCGATCATCGGTAGAAGCTCAAGACCTCCCGCTCGTGCCCGCAAACTGTATCTCCACGTAAGCCCCGGTTTTTCTTCCAAGGTGTCCGTTCGGTTGGCGATGATCAAATGATACACCAGGAGGGCGTGATTTCTTTCATGGTCAGTTGGATCGAAAAGTCTGGCCAAACTTCCGCCCCCAAAAATCCCATTTGCCGCTGTGATGACTCAACACTTATTCCACAAGTGCTGGAAATCAATCGAGAACCGGTGTTTTGAAATCTTTCGGAGATCTTAGTCCCAGGCAAGCCGAGACTTTTGGAGAGCGGGTGGTTTCCATCTAGGGATTTCTCGAGGGCTCCAATTCTTCCAAGGCTGTTCTCGGGGAACCAGCTTCGGCCTGGGTAAGCTCCCGGAATCGGGCTGCCAAAACGGCCGCCGACTGGTCGGCCAACCGAATAAACGTAACCTTCGAATCTAGGAGAGTGGCCTCCTGACGAAGCACGGTACCGTCGGGACGCACCCACAGCGTTCCTCGCGGTGTTTGTGTTCTGCTTGCCCCTTTCCCAGGTTCCGACCGATACACCACCACCCAAGTAGGGTATGTCTTGCCGTTCCAAGAGATCAATTCCATCTTCTCTACCCGAGCTTCCAGAATTTCCACTGGCTGGCTCGGATTCGCGAAAGGACTGTAAACCTGAACAGTCCATTTCTGGCCTTCGCGAAGTCCCGGCAGTTTGGGCTGAGGCGAGCTTGTCTCGCCGAAAAGCGAGTGCCGAGGCAAAGGAAAATCCACGTGTTGGGAGAATTCCCCATAAGAGACAGCCAAGTGCAACCGGCCCTCGTCGGCTTTGCCCCGCACCCGAATCCCATCCAAGAATGGCGGAAAGCGGATGTTCGAGGAGAACCAAGACAGCCGGGAAAGAGGATCAAACATCACTTCACTGCGGACTTCCATTTGGAGGTGTATCTCCCCAGGGTCTACCCCCCGGGGTAGAACAAGTCCTTGAAGCCACTTCGGTAATAGTTCTTCAAGGGGAAGACGTTCCAAGAATACGAGGCTGTCCACCCGAGTCATCCCGTCCGCCAATTGTTTCGTCAAAGAGAGGGCCCAGCCAATTTCCCTTTCGTTACAGAGCACTCTCCAGCCGACAAGCGGGTCCTCTCGCTGGGATTGCAGAATGCTTTGATAGCTCGGGGGTTGACCAATCCGTAGACTAGGTAGGACTTTGTAGGCCACCAGCCAACTCATTGCGGTCACCCAGGTGGCCACTACCATCATGTTGTACCAGAAGGTGTTCATACAAACGACCAAGGAAAATTCCACTGTAGCGGAATAGTTGTAACCCGGCACCCACCTTCAATAGCAGGAACCCCGTCCTTCTACCTCCGCCCAACTTGGCCGACCTACTTCCCTTGCGGAATCGCTCGAATCCGGGAACAAAGCTCCGCCGGAGATGCCGACTGCCCTATCAGTGAGCGGGATTCCAAACCTACCGCTAATTTTTATCCCTTCTGCGAAGGATTCCAACCCCTCGGGAGCTGGCCGGCAGCCGGGAAAGCACTATCCAACTAAAGCAGCCCTCTCTTTTTGGCACCCCTCCGGTCTTTTGACGCTGTTCTGATGAGGTACTCTCCCGGAAACACCGCTGGAGTGGACTCCGATTCCATTCTTGTGGTGCTGCCCGATTACAGAAAGCCTGTTTTTCTCAAGGATTCGGGAGGCATCGTACCCAGGTGGGCACCGTCCGGCAGTTCCCTAAGGGAACTGCCAGAGGGCGTTTTTGATTAGCGAAAATTCAACACGTTGCCATTCAAGATTTGTCGTTTCCACTACCATCAGGCCAATTGGAAAGAGGGGAGTCCGTAAGGGTTTCGGACGAAATGTCTTAAGGGCGGAGCAGGAATGTCCAGCGGAATCCCGCTGGAGATCCTTAATTGGAAAAGATCCCGGAGATTTAAGACATCTTATCTCCGGCAAAATTGAATCCTATAATGCAACGAAAAGCGGGGTTTCCTGTCCGAAACGTTCGAACCGGAAAGCATGCTCCAGCATACCGGGGCAATTCAACCCCCCAGGTGCAATCCTCGGAAAACGGCTTTGCCTATTTCTTTTTCCTTCGAGGCGAGCTTTGGTCTCGACGACACAGAATCCAAGGGTTAAGGGAGTGCTCGAAAAGTTCGAGAGGGTGAGAATCTGGCCGAAGAGGAGAGGAACCCCTGCCCGAGGATAACAGGTTCTCCCGTCCGTCAGGGGTGACTGTGGATTAATGAGGGGCTTTTGAGTGGCTTGAGATTTCGGGGCGAAGATGTAGGTGGGTCAGCCAGTTACCGGGTGCTCGCCGGTCAGTCCTCCGCTTCCTACCCAGAACAACCAACGTCACGGAATCAAGCTAGAAACTGCGGATGGTAGCTGTGCAAACAAAAAATTCGCTAGTGCATCTTTTGTTTCGACCCTTTTGGAATCTGATCCTTCTTCTTGCCTCCTTGCAAGTGGCAGTAGTTCTTATTTCGCTCCTAGCTGTCACTTTGGCCATAGCAACCCTGGTGGAATGGCGATGGGGTAGCGAAGCTGCTCACTTTGGGATTTACCGGGCGTGGTGGTTTTTCGTCCTAATTTTCCTTTTGGCTCTGAGTGTAATTTTTTCCGCCGTTGTTCGCTTCCCCTGGAAGAAACACCATCTAGGTTTTCTTGTCACTCATTCCGGGATCGTGGTCCTGCTTGTCGGGTGTGTTTTTAGCCTTTGGGGGGGTATTGACGCCCAACTACCGATTTTTGAGGGCCAGACGGCTCATCAGGCCTTTACCCAGGATTATGAACTTTTGATCAAGGTTTACGACTGGGGAAGGAGTTCGATCTCCGGGCAAAGGAGCACATCCGGGAATCGAGGGAGGAACTTTTCGGCCAATCACGCAGCCTCAACCGAGTTCTCCGCAGCTGGTTCTGACGGTTTTCCCAGGATTATCCGGATACCTTTCCATCCCGGCCCCTTTAATTGGGCGGAGTACAGATCTTGGCCTATTCTCTTATGGTCCGTCCTTCCTCGTACTCGAGGCGTGCTTTTTGCGGAAGAGGGCATTCAGCTTGAGGTTACGGACTACTACAGCAACGCGGAGGTTACCTCGGCTCCCCCTCTGCGGTTGCAAGTGAGATCTGCAGGCGGAGCGTGGCAGGAATTGCAATTTGAGGTACATGGTGTTGAGGATCCGCGAATTCCTCACCGCACCTTCGGGCTCGGGAAGCGCCGCGAGTTAAAAACCGGGCAAAGTGTGGTCTTCTGGGTGGCCTCTAGCCGGGCCGAAACCGAGGCGTTTCTCAGATCGATACCCAGCGGGAAAGATGCGGCAACGGGCGAGGTCTTTTTATTTCACCGGGGTCTGACACAGCGATTTCTTCTACCGGATATTCTGAATCAAAAGATCTTCCGGTGGGACGAAGCGGGTGTTCAGATAAAATTCGTACAGTTTAATCCCCGGTTCTCGGGTCTCGTTCTCGATCCGGAGCCTTATCCCCAAAGATTACCGATTCCCGAGCAGATCTCGGACCGAATGGTTCTTTTTGCCGATATGGTTGAGTTCAATCGACACAGCTCGTTTTATGGCATATTTGGCACCCTGTGGCTCTGGAGGGAAGAAATGGCTGCAGGGAAAAGCGTTGGCCCAAGTGCAGAAATTGCGGAAGAAACCGCGAACGCTTCCGAAGACACTGCATCAAATCGCTCAGGCGGTGTGGGGGATTCCCCCAACTTAAAACGGGCAAGATTGGATATTCTCCAAGGTACCGACGGGGTTCTCTACTTCAGAAGTTGGCATGGGGGGATGGTTCAAGAATGCGGTATTCTCCCCGCGGATGGAAGTTCCGTTCAGGTATTTCAAGGATCGGGAAACCAGCTGGAGGTTCGCGTTGCGGAATTCCTGCCGGCAGACAAACCGGGGGCATTGATCCGTCCCCTCCCTCTTCGACCTCAGGTCCGGGGTGTTGCAAAGAGGTCCTTTGCCCGAGTTCGCCTGACCTTGGACGGCTGGCAAGAAGAATTCTGGCTTGAGGCTTTACCGGCTACCCCCTTCCTTGAATTGGAGGAGAAAGAGAAGGAAGTTTGGATTGCGGGAGACCGCCGAACGGTGGCTCTTTCTTTGCAGCCGAAAATCATTGATTTGGGATTTGCAGTCAAACTCCACGAATTCGAGCGAAGGTTGGAGCCTGGATCGACCCATCCGGCCAGCTACGGAAGCCGCGTGGACATCTTGAACCGCCAACGTCCAGCCGAAACCATCCTCCGTAATGTTTGGATTTCCATGAACCGGCCCCTATCCGTGGTAGATCCAAGTAACGGGAGAACTTACCGCATTTATCAGGAGGCCTTCCGAGGGCCATTTCGTGCTGGCGACCCGCTTTTCGAGCGAGTGGTGCAGGGCCGAGAGGCTCGGGAACAATTGTATCTTTCTTGGTTAACGCTTAATTACGACCCGGGACGAGGCTTGAAATATTTGGGCTCCTTTTTAATCGTCATCGGCACCGCCATTTTATTCTACATGCGGGGCTATCTCCGCAGGGGCAAAGATCGGCCGTCTTCTCCCGGTGCAAACGGTAAGATCTGAGTTGATGCTAAACGACTAAGCAGGAAGAAAACGTGGGATTATCCATGATTCCGGTTCAGGGTTCACCTTGGTTTACACCGTTCCGAAAAGTCGAACTGGGCTTAACCAAGGTGGTGTTTCTTGTGAGACAGGGTATGCTATGAGCGAAAAGACAGTGTAGGACTTTCTCAACAATATGCTGGGTCGGGAGGAGATGGAGAATACAAATACATTGGTACCCATTTGTTCCGGAGCAACTACAAGACGACGTGGCAAACCAACTCCGGCGAGACTTTTTTCGAGCATTCGGACAAAGTACACACCGCACTTCCACAATTAACGATACCCTCACCGCGAGGCCGCCCGCTGGTTGTTGGTATGTCCCGGAAAAAAACGTAGACACAACCCCAAGATCTCTGTGTGTGGAGTAATGACTTAGCAGGCCCATCCCGCCGAATCTTAGAATATCAACAACCAGGGACCATGAGCATTTCACCGGCAGATGGTCATTCCTGGGACAATCACCCGAAAGCGTAGTGTGCTTCAAAAAAACATAGAGGCAACGGCTTTTTCCGACATATCACTGAGGGAGTTATACCGGAAATGCTTTCTTCGAGAGCAACGTTTCAAGCTCGGCCTAAGTTGCAAATGACCAGTCTTTGGGGGCCACTTGCTCTTGTAGTCATAACACTCGGATTTTCGGCGGGGAGCTTGGCCCAAAAAGTCGATTGGTCTTCTTGGGAGGAACTTCCGGTTTTTCATAACGGGCGGGTGATGCCTCTGATTTCCTTTGCCGAAGAGACCGTCGAGCTTATTTGCGGTCGAGCAAACCCGTTACTTCTCCCCCCAGAATCATCGTCAGCCGAGGTGACTCGCCTTTTCCCCGATGGCCAGCCTCGCCGATTCCGTGCTAGCGAGCTATTGCTAAGTTGGATCCTTGAACCGGAAGTATGGGAGGAAGTTCCCTTCCTCTGGGCAGGCCACGAAGACCTTCGAAACCTGTTACAACTTCCTCTCCGGGATGCAAAAGGAAATCGGCTTCGATATGTTTCACCTCGCCACGTTAGCAATTCCGCTCGTTTTCGGGAGCAACTTCGCCAGCTTGCTCAAAAGACCCGGGAGGCAGAAAGTCAGGGAAATCGAGTGCGGTTAACCGCCCTGGAGGAGAGCTGTCAACGGCTGTATCGAGCTTTTAGTCTTTACCAAATGCTGACCTATCGGCCTGGCAGGACAATGTCTCCCTGGGAGGGTTTCTGGGACTCCCTTGTGAAAGCAAACCAAGCTTTCCGGGATGCCCGCACCGCTTGGGATCAACTGGAACCTTTTTTGGGGTCGGAGCTGACGGAGCTATCACCCGAAACCATCAGTTCCCTCTTTGCTTCCGTGCGGAGCGAGTTTCATAAACTTGCCCAGGGGGAGAAAAATCCGGACGAGGAACTCCTCGGCATGGAAAATGTGCTGGTCACTTTAGGGGAAACAGCCAACCGACTGGTGGTGATCGGAGAGCGGATTTGTGATCATGTGTTCTCATCTTCCTTCCGTCCGGCCGTTTCCACGGAGGAATGGTCCAGGGCACGGGCTCAGGCCAATCAGTTGCTTGTTTCCTTCCGGCTTTTCCGCCGAAATATTCGCATTGCTCATTTGCACCTGTACGAGCCTTCGTATGTCCTTAGAGTTATACCCAGTTTAGAGCCGGAAATGCTTCGTGCCGACCGTGATACCGAAGAAGAAGCCCGGGTTTGGTTGGCACTTACCACGGTGCTTTATGGATCCCGAGCGGTGCTGGCTGGCTATCCGGACGACCTTGTGGAGACTATTCGCCGAAATTACGAGAGGCTGCAGGAACTCTGGCGGTCCGAAGGCACAAAAGCCGGGCGTGAGACTTTCTCGGAGGCCTTAGCAGAGTTTGCCCGCTCCGTGCGGGAATTAGGCCAAGCTGCCTCCGGTTTACGAGACCAGTTGGCAGGCAGAGTTGCGGATCCGGAGATCCTCGCGGCCACAGCTTATCCTGCTTCTGGGGCCTTGTGGCCGGAGATCACTTACCATCGACTGAGACCCTTCCTATGGGCTTGGGTGAGCAGTCTCCTGGCGGTTATCTCTTTCGGGTTGAGCTTCGGGGTTTTGCGGCGGCCAGCATTTATGGTGGCAATGGCCGCCATACTCACCTCTGCCGGATTTTTGGCAGCGGGACTTGCTTTTCGGAGTGCAATCACCGGATACACTCCAGTGACCAACATGTTCGAAACGGTGGTATTCGTAGCCCTTGTGACCGCCCTGGTGGGGCTGTGGTTTGTGGGTTGGCCACTTTTCGGAACCGGCTTGGTGCGGGCCTGGCGGGCCACAGCCATCCCCGGCACCTTCGAAGCCACGCCTTTGTCGCCCGAAGAGCTTGCTTTCGCTCCTAGCTCATGGTGGAACCGCGTGGGCTGGGGCCTGACCCTGATTCGGGGTGTCTTGGCCGTAGGAGTGCTCCTACTTTTGACAAGCATTCGCTCCGGAGCCAAAGGGGGTGAACCAGTTTTCACTTTGCTTCCTCGTGGTCTAAGTTCTGGAGCAATGAACGCTAATGAGATGGTAGTTTGGTTGGTTGGCCTTGCGGTAGTCATCACTGCCATGTGGTTGGTGCCCCGGTTGCTGTTAGCCCTGGTGATCACGCCGGTCTTTCTTCCCCGAGCTTTCCGGGAGATGTCCTCGGCCGAGCTGTGGGAACTCCTCCTGAAACGGCGGGCAATAGGAATTGTGACCGCGGGGGTTACACTACTTGCAGCTTTGGTTGCCTACATCGCTCCCATTTCCGGAAAAAGAATTGCTCCGCTGATGCCGGTGTTGCGGGACAATTTTTGGCTGACATTGCACGTGGTTACTATCACAGCAAGCTACGGAGTGGGAGCACTCGTTTGGGGGTTAGCAAATCTGTCGCTGGGCTACTTCCTCTTTGGGCGATACCGCTCACCGGAGGAGGCTTCTCCAACAGGGTCGCTGGTGCCTTCGGGACAAGATCCCAGTGGTACTCCTCGGCCAAAACGTCCCCCCGAAGCCTGCACCGCCTTAACCCATTTCATGTATCGCGGAATGCAAGTGGCAGTGCTTCTCTTGGCTGCCGGGACTATTTTTGGAGGCCTTTGGGCCGATGTTTCCTGGGGCCGGTTCTGGGGTTGGGATTCCAAGGAGGTTTGGGCGTTGATCGCTTTACTTGTCTACTTGGGAGTGCTCCACGGCCGGCTGACGGGAATGTTAAATGAGTTCGGTCTTGCCGTCGGGGCCATCTTCGGAGCCACAGCGATTATCATCGCTTGGTACGGGGTTAATTTTGTCTTCGGGAGCGGGCTACACTCTTATGGCGAAGGCACAGGAGGTGGGGCTTACGTCACTTTGGCTCTTGTGGTCAATTGGCTATTTGTAGGTGCGGCTTGGCTCCGTTATTCTGCAGAGATGCGTTCTACCCCGGCTATTGCCGCCACCTCATCCAGCCCCCAGCCTGCAGCTGACACAACTCCGTCCTAGTTCAGAGATTGCCCAATCGCGTCGCCAACGTTCAGCCTTTACGGACAAGACAAGACGGGGTCTGGACTTCTTCAAAGACCACTGCCACCACCGAATGCCTTAAAAGCACCTTATCTGGCGTTGATGGGTCCAACTGGGGTAACCTCTGCAGATTAGCAACTCATTCCCGCCGGATGAGAGAATTGTGCTCCCCCGGGCAGGTTTTATTGCCACCACGGGTTCCCACCGTTAAATACTGCGATTACCGCAATGTAAGGGCCAGCCACTTACCGGCTTTGCCCGTCAAAGATCTGGCTCCCTCCAGGGATTGAAAACGTTTCTCCGGAAAAGGCAGCTTCCCGAGTTTGCCCCTGCACTTTACCAGTCATTCACAGGGAACAATAAAACAAAGGGACGAAAGAATCCGACAAACGGAAGAAGGCGACAAATAACTGATCTTCATCTGTTGTCGGCTCCGGATCGTGCTTGGGAGAACCCGCTCACTCAACGGAGAAACCCCACCCGACTCCGCGGCACTTGAATGTTTACGATCCGAGTAAGAAACTCGGCGGCACCTTTCTTTTCTTCCTCCGGGAACGCCCGGAGCGACAAATTAGCTCGGTAATTTTGGCTTCTATCGGTCATCCACGGTCGCCTACCCGGAGGGATCCGGTGTTTCGCGAAAACATGCCCAACAGCCTGGTTCCTCTTCCACGCAAACAGAGAGACGTTCCGGCACCGCCCGAACTCTTTTTGCCATTGCCTCTTTTAACCGCCGGGCAAGATAGGCAGCCAGTCCCTCAGCAGTGACGTTTTCCACCTCCAGGAGGGCACATCCCTGGCGGGGAAATTCCCACGTGTTCTTTCCGCATTGTACCCGTACCAATCCTCGATCGATCGCCAGCTCAACAGCCGGGTTCTGGAGGGGAAGAAGTACCCGGTCCTGAAGCTCGGCCAAAATCTCCTCCAAAGCTGCTTTAAGTTGGCGAAAATCGACCACATAGCCATGCTTTCCGAGTGGGCCGGTCCATTCCACTTCCACACGGAAATTATGACCATGAAGCTGCTCGCACCGTGCCCGTCCAAAGGTGATGAAATGGGCCGCCGAAAAACTGAGGTCCCGAAGACGCACGGAATAGCTTTCCATATGTTAGTTCGCCCATACACTCAATTGGGCTGAGCCAAGACGCCCAGTCGTTACCCACGGGGTGGCCGATCTCCGGCATGGCCGGGTCCGACGCAAAAGCTAGCTGCTCTTGCACGTTTGTCGCTGTTTTATCGTGGGAATCGGCACCGTTTCTAGCAATGCGATTTGTGAAGGCATTGAAAATCTCGCCCCCTGCTTCTTACCCAATCCGTCGAGGCCGGCCTTTACCAGGTTCAGGAGGGAGCTGGAGTCCCCCCTAACCTTTTTGCCTCCGAGAGAACGTCTGCCCGTTCGCTTGTGTCCCAGCGAAACGGCAGAAACTATGCCTGACCTACCACGATTAAGCAAGTCATTTGGGATCTTTAAGCTGGAAAAGTTCACTTGACCGCTCCTAATACGAGGCTTTTTTAACTTGCATCGGTGATGCTGAAACTTTTCACGCGAGTTTGGAAAAACTGAGAACCTGGGTTGCCCGGGTTATTAGTGCGGCCTTCCTGAAGAAACTCCAGTTAAACCTCTTGTGCCTCTTAAACCTCTTGTGCCTCTTGGGTCTCTCGGGATTGGGTCAATCATTCTGCCAGTGTGGGCATACGTTTAGCCCAGATTGGGGAACCTAGTCAATCTAGTCAATAAGGTCCGGTTGGTTAGCAAAAATTTGCCAAAACGGAAAAATCAAACCAAGAAAGACTATCATGAGTAACCTTCGTTGTGTGGTCAATATTGAGTTCGAAGCCTTCTTTTCGATATGTTCCCGATTGCCGCAGGTCTGCCTTTGAAAAGATGCCGGGGAGTTCACTTGGCGAAAATGGACAACAATCCCGGATCTTCCCCGTGCAGGGAAATTTGGTTTGGGCAAACTAGGGCGAAAGCCCCGTGCCTCCTTTCGCCAGGAGAGGGCCTGCCCCTGAAAAACGGGTCTTTACCTCAAGCGGTTTCGGGGCCTCGGCTTGCTATTCACATTTAAGCGAAGATCAGAGGTTTTAGCTCCCGAAAACCGCCGCACTGATAAAAACCCGGATCTTGGGGAGTCCAGTTAGATTCACCGAATCTCAAGGCGGAAACGCCACCCTGGGATCCGCTGCCAAGTGTTTAGTGGAACGATGGCTGCGGCGGACTCGGTCCATTGGGGAAAACAATCGGGTCCGCCAGAGGAATTCCAAATGATTTGCTAGCCAATCTGTGGTACTACCGAATCAAAGTTAGGGAATGGTATGGATAGTGGAGCTGACCTTTGGGATCGCGGGTGTAGGGGGGAGCGGCCGCTCCGCTATAGCATCATCCCCTAAAAACCTCGCGGGAGGTCCCTTCCCAAAGTTTTCAGCCGGCTTCAGATCCGCCACCATCAGATCCATAAACCAAATCCTAGTGTGCCGAAACCTTTCCTTTGAAAGGAGTTACCCCTGGAAGGGTAACTTGCCGTCTGCCTCCCTAACTTGGGACCTATGGGGACCGTTATCAACTCAACGCACCGCAGAAGGGATCCAAGTCGGACCTGCGGTTTAAAGGAGATCTGGGCCCCGTGCAGCCGTCTAAGCAAATGAACACTCGTGTAATTGATTTCAGATTACCGTAGGCCTTGCCTGATTAGTTGGAGGCGGGATGGTTGAATTATTTCCTCATGCTCCCTAGCCCGCCTAGCTTGGACTTGGCCTGAAAAGTCGCTCGAAGAGCTTTGTTACCCACAATGATCGGATTTACTTTGATCGACCGGTATATACTCCGAGAATACATTTCCACAGCGGTGGTCACATGCTTTGTGATCTTGGGTGTATACATCGTGTTCGATGGATTTACTAACCTCGAAGAATTCTTCCGGGCGGCAGAAAAGCACGGTGGTCTTCTTCCTCTTTTGGTCCGGTATTATGCCTGTCAATCCGTCATGGTATTTGATCGTAGCTCGGCACTCATCATGTTGATTGCCGCCATGTTCACGGTTACTTGGATTCAACGGCATCAAGAGATGACAGCAATTCTTGCCGCAGGCGTTCCCCACCGCCGAGTGTTAATCCCTATCATTCTTCCCTCAGTTGTCATTACCCTTCTTGCCGTCGGTAATCGGGAGGTTCTCATGCCGCAACTCCGCGATCAACTTGCCCGAAGACCGCAGGACCTTGTGGGAGATCGGGCTCTTCCGTTGGTTCCCCGCTACGACAAGCGGACGAATATCCTCTTTCGGGGAAGTGCATGCTATCGTGAGGGAAAGCGGATCACCGAACCCAACCTGCTACTGCCACCTGAGCTTGCCAGATTTGGACGACAACTCAGTGCGGAGGAGGGGTTTTTCCTACCTGGAAGTAAGGATCACCCTAGTGGATATTTGTTGCGAAAAGTACGGCGGCCGACGAACCTCAAGGAGCTGGCCTCATTTTGGAAGAATGGGGAGCCAGTGATTCTAACACCGCGGGATACACCCTGGCTGCAATCGGACGAATGTTTTGTGGCAAGTTCTATGGACTTTGAGCAACTTTGCGGAGGAGCGGCTTTCCGCCAATTTTCCTCCACGGGATCACTTATCCGAGCACTCTACAACCCTAGCCTCGATTTTGGGGCGGATATCCGGGTAGCCATTCACAGCCGGATTGTGCAACCCTTGGCCGACCTGACATTGCTTTTCCTCGGTCTTCCGCTGGTAATTCAGCGAGAAAATCGCAATGTTTTTGCCGCGATTGGCCTTTGTGCTCTTCTGGCAGGAGGATTTTTTGTAGTTTCAATCATCTTTCAACAACTCGGAAGTGCTTATTACATACCGCCGGCCTTGGGAGCCTGGGGGCCTCTGCTCCTCTTTGTTCCCCTAGCCGCCTTTATGAGCGACTATTTGGTGGAGTAGTCTCAAATAGAGGCCGGTCGACACTTGGACCGGAATTTCCGGGCCCGACAAGATGACTATCCGGAAAAAAGCACGAAGTAATGTGCAAAAGTATATCTGTTTCCCCCGAACTTGTAACACGCTTTCGGGGATCGTCTAAAGTTCCCACAGCGGTTTTGCACGGGGGTGATCGAAACAACCGCTTTCTGTCGGTAGAAAACCGAGCTTCCTTGACCTCAGAGGCCCCCGGGTCAACTGGTGTGAAAAAAGAGGTGAGGATTACCAAAAATTACTCCCCGGATCATCCCAGGCACTTCGCGAGCCACCAGAGGACCCAGCCGAAGAACTGGTCCCGGCCGTCGGTGGATTGCCCCTGCCGGTCGAGCCAGGCGAAGAGCTGGAAGTCGCCGCCGGTGTAAATTGCCCATTGCCCCCGGGAGAAAGGCCGGCCATCAAGCCGGTTTTTCCGGCCAAAGCGTCCAAGCACTCTTTAGGTGTAATGACCCCATCGCCATCCAGATCGTATCGGAAGAACTCACTCACTGTGGCGTCGCTCCACGAATTGGAAAACTCCGCCATACTAATTTGTCCATCCTCATCTTTGTCTTTTTGAATAAACCACTCAGGCAGTCCTTCCGGAAGCCGTTCATGCGGCCGGCGAAATCGCACAAACTTTGGTCCACTGACGACGGTGGCTTCGCCTGGGCCCGTTTCCCGTCTTCCCCCTTCGCCTTGAGAACTTCCCGATGAAGAGAAGCCGGAAGATTCTCTCCGCTGTCCAAAACTGGCAGCAAATGCCTGAAGTTCCTCCAAAACGATCACCCCATCCTTGTTGCGGTCGATTTCCGCGGGATTCCCGCGGAGTTCCCCCCACTCATCTCTTTCCAACCTTCCGGACCTGTTCCGGTCGTACCGCCGCAAGATGCTCTCTGCGAACTCCCTTGCCCGCCGATCGCGTTCGGCGTCACCAGACCCTCCTCTTCCCCCGGACAACGAACTCCCGGGGGGAGCGGTTAAGTAGCGAGTCGCGGAGAGATTCATCGCCAAAGGGTCCCCAAAACCCGGGATTGGGGGTGCTCCACTCGGAACTCCAAAACCGGGAACCAAGGATGATTGGACCGGCGGGCTTCCTGCCGAAGACCGCTGATCTCCCCCCCTTTGCTCTCCCTGCCTTTGAGAGCTGACAGATTGCGATGATTGGGGTGTTGAGGAGGAACTTCCGGAAGGTTGTCCACTGCCCGAGGACGGGCCCTGATCATCCCGACGGTCCATTCGCGAACGAGCTGCCTCCAGAAATCGGTCCACCTGAATTGGTTTGTTGGGATCAATGCCCGCCCGCTCTGCCATGAAGTTGAAGAACCGTCGGCGATCCTCCGGAATTTCGCGGGGATCGATCACCCCGTCACGATTTGTGTCTAAGCTCCTCAGAAAGCCCTCGAAACGACTTCCGCCATCCGAGCCTCCTCCGGGGGGGCGACCTCCTTCTCCTGGAGGCCGAAAGCCGCCAGGAGGACCGAACGGCATCTGTCCCGGCGGCCCACCTCCTCGCATCCAAGGAGGTCCACCTCCCATATCCGGTCGTCCAAAGAATCCTGGCCCACCCCCTTGGGGATTGAACCCCCCGGGAGGACCAAAAAACTGGGGCGGTCCACCCCCGCCACGAAACTGGGCGAAAGCCTCCCCG
>Ga0272449_1000551_pt1 | contig 43913 bp, 44 predicted proteins | sample YNPCB0241_FD_198679 | JGI IMG/M metagenome (GOLD analysis project Ga0272449, IMG submission 198679) | Hot spring sediment microbial communities from Yellowstone National Park, WY, United States - YNP-CB-024-1 | ecosystem: Environmental > Aquatic > Thermal springs > Hot (42-90C) > Sediment...
TGGTCTATAAATCTCTTTAGCAAACCAACCTCTTACGGATTGATATAAAGTTTTATAATTATTTCTAACCATAGCTTCTGCTTCAGCAATGGCAAAATTTTCTAATGCTTTTCTGATATCATCTCTAAAATGCACAATATTAAATCTTTTGCACGTTTCTTCCAAAACTCTAGGTATCTCACCCATCAATATTTCTTTTAAAACCTTGAAATCTTCTGAAGTATCGGTCATAAATACTTCAAGTCTTCTTAGATTTTCCGAATATTCTTCTTTCTCCCTCAAGTACTCTTCTTGTTTTCTATTTAGCTCTTTTTCCGTAGAATTTAAAACCTCATTCAATCCCTTTTCACCACGCAAAATTCTATCTTCTATTTCTTTTTTCTTTTTTTCAAGAGCATTCAACTCTTTTTGCAATTCTAAAACTTTTTTCTTAGCCTCTTCAAGATTCTTTTCTTTAGCCAATTCTTTCATTTTTTCTGTTTTATATTTTATTACAATTTCTTTATTTTTTGTTCTTGCAATTCCATCAAGCCTTCTTTTTGCCCAAGGAATCGCTCTTAATAATCTTATCTCCTCTGACTCTAATTTATGAATTGGCCAAAGTGTTTTTCCTAGCCACAATCCTCTTGGTTTTTTCCTTTCTAGTTTTTCTTCAATCTTCTCTTCAACTTTTTCTCCTATTCTTTCTAAATGTTGTCTATACAATTTTTTTCTCATTACCTCTTTATCTTCTTCTGGTATTCTTAATTCTCTAAGAAGGTCTAAATCTTTTTGAAAAAATTGCCAAGATTTCTTAACATCTTCTTCTAAGATCTCGCTTCTTTTCTTTCTAAGCTTTTCATCCAAAAATATACTGATTATCTCTTTTGGATTAGTTAATTTTTGTTCTTCAGCTATTTCTAACATTCTTTTCATTTCTTCTTCGGAAGGAATATCCGGTTCTAATTCTTCTATTATCTTTCTTCTAAGCTTTTCTTTACGTCTTTCTTCCATTCTTCTACTTATACTGTTTTTCAACCTTTCAAATACCATTAATATTATTTTTGATTGTGTAATATAAAAGAATGAATAAAGAATCAGGAAAGAATGAAAAAGAATTAACTACTTAATTCTATAATAGCCTTTGCCAAATCATTATTCAATTCTCTAAGCTTATTAATAACAGTTTCTCTATCCTTTCCTGTTTTTTCCATAACAATCTTTATATCTTCTTCCTTAGGTTCTAAACTTTCCATTTTTTCTTCTCCAGATATTTGATAAACCTTTTTTCCTAGAATATTTGCTATTACAATTTCAGGCTTTGTTATCTTTATCTGATATCCTGTTGTTTTTATTATAACTTCACTTGCTTCCATCTCTCTTAATTCAACACCCATCTTTCTTATAGCCTTTTCAACATTTTCTCTATTCATTTTTTATCACGCCTTCAATTTTTTGGATATAATATCAAACTCTTTTCTCAATTCTTCTCTAACAGGAAGAAAGACCTCTATTGCCTCTCCTTTATCATCACCATATCTAGGTATTATATGTACATGGAGATGTGGAATTATTTGTCCGGCCTCTTTTCCATTATTTATGCATATATTAATTCCTTTTGCACTTAAATTTTTCACAATCCTTTCAGCAACAATTTTAACAACATTAAATAAACCAAAGATCTTCTCTTCAGGAAGCTCTAAAATAGAAGAATAATGATCCTTTGGTATTACAAGCGTATGACCTTTGCTTCTAGGGTTAATGTCAAGAAATGCCAAATAATTTTCGCTTTCATATACCTTATATGCATTAAGCTTTCCTTTTACTATATCGCAAAAAACACATTCCATAACATTTTATAATAAAAGAAATTATATAAAATTATGGTAAAAGACAATAAAACAAAATTTTTATTCATAATAATTTTCAGCCTTCTAATTCTTATTACTTTAACATTTTTTCCAGAAAATAATTTTGAAAAATACATTGAAATGAAAATAGATAGAATTCAATATGTTGAAGATTCTGCAATAGTTTTTTTAACTCATGGTTGTTATGTGTTTAGCTTTTATACCACAAGAAATCAAGGGGAGATGATAGAAATTGCGATAAAAAATATTACTACCCAAAGACCATTAACGCACGACATAATAATAGAGATTTTTAAAGCTTTTGATATATCCCCAATTTATTTAAAAATAGAAAGGTTAGAAAATGAAACATATTTTGCTTCTCTCGTTCTCAGAAAACATCTTTCAACAGCATCCATAGATATAAGGCCAAGTGATGGAGTAGCAATAGCTTATAGGGCAAAAATTCCAATATATGTAAACGAAAAGCTTTTAACAAATATATGCACAAAAGCTTTGTAAAAGTTTTTATTATTCCAAACCAATTAATTTGTTTTATGGGAGCACCTTATAAAAGAATATATAAACATTCAAGTACAAGAGGAAAGGAAAAGAATGTAATATGCGGATTTTGCGGTAAGTTAGTACCGAGATACAAAACAATTCCTATATATAGAAGTTTTGGTATTAACGATCCGACTTTAAGAAAAGAAATAAAGGTAATGCCTTTGAAAAGAAAGATGTATGTTTGTCCTTCTTGCGCAAGACACAGAAGAATAGTTAAGATAGGAAAAAGTAGAAAAAGTAGGCCAAGCTTTGAAGAGTAGGATTTTTATGATAAATAAAATTCTTTCAATTTTTTCTAAAAAGAATACTGAAAAAAATAAAGAAATCAAGAATAGAGAAACAAGAGCAGCCCTTCTCTTAAAAAGATTGAAACCAGCAGCTGAAATAAAAAAAATAGAAATAAAAAAGAAAAGCAAATTTCCGAAATTTAGTATTTCAATTATCAAAAAACCAATAATTTCTAATAAATTGCCGATAAGATATCCTTTAATATATCCTTATGCCTATGCTTTAATAAGGAAAGATCCAATAAAAAATGAAGTTATTTATAATGTTGTAGAGCCAATTTTAACAGAATATGAAAAGGAGATTTTGGATAGAATTAAAAGAGGTTTGATCCAAATAATAGATATAAGCCCTTCTTCTATTAAAGAAAGAAATTTGCTGATTGAAATACTTGAAAATAAAGTCCATAAAATAATAGACCAATATGGAATAAAGATAACTCCAGAACAGTATCTCAAAATAATGTACTATATCTATAGAGATTTTGTTGGTCTAAACGAGATAGAGCCTTTAATGTACGATCCGTTTATCGAAGATATCGGTGTCGACGGTGTAAATTTGCCTGTTTTTGTTGTACATCAAAGGTTAGGAAGCATAAAGACAAACATAGTGTATAATAACGTGGAAAAACTTAGAGATTTTGTTGTAAAGCTTGCTGAAAGATGTGATAGATATATAAGTTATGCAGAGCCTTTACTTGATGGTACTCTTCCGGATGGCTCAAGAGTACAAGCAACTCTTACAGGAGATGTTACAACAAGAGGCCCAACATTCTCAATAAGAAAGTTTAGAGAAGAACCTCTTTCGCCAATAGATTTGATAGCATTAAAAACTGCATCTTCTGAATTATTGGCTTATCTATGGTATGCAATAGAGGCAAAAAAGAATATTTTGATATGCGGAGGTACTTCAACAGGAAAAACTTCTTTGCTAAACGCGATTTCTCTTTTTATTATGCCAGAGGCAAAAATAGTTTCTATTGAAGATACAAGAGAGCTGATGCTTCCTCATGAGCACTGGATTCCTGGGGTTGCAAGACCAGCGTTTGGTGGTTCGGGGGTTGGAGAAGTCTCTTTATATGATCTTCTAAGGGAAAGTTTTAGGCAGAATCCCGACTATCTTATAGTTGGAGAGATAAGAGGTAAAGAGGCTTATGTTATGTTTCAAGGTATGGCATCAGGTCATCCTTCATTTTCAACAATGCACGCAGCAAGCCTTGAAGATGTTATAAAGAGATTAGAATCACCACCAATAGAGCTTTCTCCATTCTTGATAGAGATTTTGGATATTGTTATCATTATGGTGCATGCTAGAGAAAAAGGTAAAAGTGCAAGAAGAGTAAAAGAGGTTATGGAAATTCAGAACATAGATAAAACAACAGGACGCGCAAATGCTGTTAGATCTTTTGCTTGGATACCATCAGAAGATAAGATAGAATTTAAAGGTTATTCTTGGGTATTAGAAAAAATCGCAATGGAAAAAGGGATATCATTTAGAGAAGTTCAGAAAGAAATAAATCAAAGAAGAGAACTCTTAGAATGGCTTCTGAAGAATGGAATTAGGTCCATAAAAGATGTTTCGAAATATATAGTGATGTACTATAAAGATAAGGATAAGTTATTAAAAATGATAAAAGAAAACGAGCAAGAAAAATGAGTACGAAATTTTTTATTTGTTTAATAATAAGAATAAAAAAGATGCCGGAGTAGCTCAGCTGGTTGGTTTGAACCAGCAAAGAGTGCTACGCTCATGTGCTTTTCATGAGCTCTGAAGAATGATGAAAGCTAAGAAACGTAGTGGTCGTGGGAGATTTTTAGCTTTAAGCTAAAAGTCCACGAATTCGAATCCCACCTCCGGCATCTTTAACTTCTGTGATGTATACAACTTGTTTTTAAATCATAAATTGAGCAAGTAAAGATTCCAATTGAATTTGAGGATTGCATCCTTCAGAAATTCTAAATTCGCACTCTCCTGTTAATGTTAACATTTTTGCCTTTTTTTCATCTTCTATATTCATTTTAAATATTTGGTTATGCATCTCCTTTATAATATCTTCTCCACTCAAACCTTCTTCTCTTAAAAGCTTTAAGAGAATTTTTCTAGCCTCTTCAAAATTTTTATTTAAAGCAAAGGATATCATCTTTTTTATATCCTCTGGATTTGGATTTGAAGTTACTGAATATATAGTTTCTTCTGTTATCTTTTTTCCTAAAGATGCTGCTGTCTGCAATATGTTTATTGCTCGCCTCATATCACCTTCGCTTATTTCATATATTATCTTAAAAACCTCTTCTTTAACGTTAAGGTTTTCATTTTTTGCTATCTTTTCTAAGAATTTTTTCATAGCTTTTTCTTCTATAGGTTTGAACTTGAAAATTGCTGTTCTTGATTGTATTGGTAAAATTATTTTTGATACATAATTGCATGCTAATATGAATCTTGTAATTTCAGCATATTTTTCCATTGTTCTGCGCAAAGCTTGTTGAGCATCTCTTGTAAGAGCATCAGCTTCATCTAAATATATTATCTTAAACCCTTTTTCTAAAGGCACTGTTCTAGCAAAATCCTTTACTTTTGTTCTTATTGTGTCTATTCCTCTTTCATCAGAAGCATTTAACTCTAAAAAATTTTGATGCCATTTATCACCAAAAAGTTCCATTGCTATTACTAATGCAGTAGTAGTTTTTCCTACTCCAGCCGGCCCAGCAAATAAGCAATGCGGCAAAGACTTATTTTTAACAAAAGATTCAAGTCTTTTCACAACCTCTTCCTGACCAACTATTTCACTAAATCTTTTAGGTCTATATTTTTCAGTCCATATCTCTTCAATATTCATATAATCACTATTTAGAAACTCCTCTCCTCTCTTTTGCCTTAGGTCTTAGTTTTTTAGATCCACACTTTCTGCATTTTGTTTTTTCAGGATTTTTTGTTCTTATTTTTGCTCCACAGTTCCTGCATATATATACATTATCAAAAATTCTTGCTGATACTTCTGGAGGTAATCTTTTTTTCATAAAATCTACCAAATATCTTCATATTCGCTTAGCCAATCTACATAATCACTCTTATATTTTTCTTCTTTTAACATATTTAAAATTCTTTTAACTATTGAATTTACTGATTTATTCGTGGTATTTATTTGTACAACATTCTTTGCTATTTTTTCCTTTTTACATTTAAGAGCTTCTACATATATTATATCAAGAGCTTCTGCTATTACATTTTCTTCTATTTTTTCCTTTTTCCATTTCTTTGCTTCTAGTCTTTCTCTTAATTTTTTTGGATGAAGTCTTAAAACTATAGTTAAATCATTAGGAATAAATTGAGAAAGATGACCATCGATTATAAAATTTCCATTAAGTTTAATCTTTTTTAGTTTATTTTCATCTACAATAAAGGCATTTCTTTTTTTATCATAACCTTCAATAAGATTAAGCTTTTTTATTAGTTTATTTACATCAATAACCTTTATTTTAAGCTTTTTTTCTAATTTTTTTGATATTGTAGTTTTTCCTACTCCAGGTGTTCCAGAAATGCAGATTATCATATTCTCACATTTAAAATTTTTCTTTATAATTTAAATTATGTCATTCAAAATTAAATCAATTCATATTTTCATGATAATAGTTTTAGTCTCTCTAATTTCAGGAATATTCTTACTTTATTCTCAGCAAAAAAGGTTTTTAAATAGTATAAAAATAGATGGATACGAATATCAATTTAACACAAATCTTTATGAAGTTGCTAAGGTACCTTCAGATAACAACGAAAAAATAAAAAACCTTTTGGACGAAAACAAAAAAATATGTATAAGCTTTGATAATTCAAGCGAAACAGATAATGCAATATTTGCAGTAGTTTCTTTCAATATAGTTTATAAGTTGACAAGATATTATTTAACAAAAGAAAATTATATAAAAACATTCGAGGTTTGCAATGATTCGCCGATTATAGAATTGCGTGGCCCGAACACAGGAGCAAAAGAAAATTCTGTAAGGCTTAAAGATGAAAAAATAATTATTCAAGGAATGAATAAAAAAGAGGTTGAAATGGCAGCAGACAAACTTATTTTAATTGTTTTTGATGTGAGGTTAAGCTAAATGAAAAACATAAGTGAAATAAGTGTAAAAGAATTGGTAAGAAGTGATATTCCGAGATTTGATTTAAACGATTATGTAGCTTCTATTCTAGGAAAAATAGAAAAAAGCCAATTCTTTCCTGTCTTTGATGGAAAAAGATTTGAAGGAATTGCTTTTATTAAAGATATTGTTATAAAGGATATCGAGCCTGAAAAAACAAAAATAAAAAGTGTAGTTAAAGCAAATATACCAAAAATAGAAGCTTCAACAAATTTACTAGAAGCTATTCGAATCATTCTAGAGAATGGCGTGAAAGCTATTCCAATATTTGAAAAAGAAAAATTTATTGGGATAATATCTGAAAACGATTTGCTGCAAGCAATAAGAGAGGATAAGATTTTGGAAAATGTCAAGGTAGAAGATGTAATGTCAAATATTATTTGTGCGTTCGAAAATTCTACAATAGGAAAAATAAAACATATAATGAAAGAGAATAATATTTCAAGAGTCCCTATTATTAATGAAAAAGGAGATTTAATAGGAATAATTAGAATTTCTGACTTAGCAAAAATTCTTAAACCAAAGATAAAACAAAAGAAAAGCAGGGAAGGTTCAGGAGAAATGATTCCTGTAAGAGAGCTTTCTGCAAAGATTGTTATGCAAAATGCACATTATGTAGAAAAAGGGTCTATGGTAAAAAACATAATAAGTGAGATAATTAAAAATGGAGATGTAATAATAACAGAAAATAAAAAGCCAATAGGAATAATAACGACAAAAGATATTCTGGAATTGTTTGTGATAAAAGAGGAGAAAACAAACATTCAAATATCTAATGTAAAAGAATTAACAGAAGAAGAAAGAAAAAATATATATGAGGAACTTAGAAACTTAGCAAAAAGAAAAAGTTTTAAGATAATCAGCATTTTCTTATACATAGAAAAGATAGAGAAAGGAAGAAAAATTATATATCTCCCAAGAATGAGAGTTTTTAGCGATTTTGGAATTTTTGTAGCAAGTGATTCAGAAGAAAATCTAATTTTCTCAATTCAAAAAACAATTAAAAAAATTAAACACGAGATGGAAAAGAAGATAGGAAAGATAAAAAGCAGAAAAATTTAAAACATTTTTAATTTTTTGTCAGATTATTAAACATTTTTAATTTTTTGTCCGATTATTATAAGTTATGAAGAGATTTTTGATCTCGTTTACAATATTCATAATTTTAATTCTCTCGATTGTAAAGCCACAAATAATTGAAGAAAGGCATGTTAGGTTATATCTCCCAGCAATTGAAAAAATAGATGAAAAAGAGAGAGGAGTTTTAGCGATATTAGATATATATGTGAAAAAAGGTAATGGTCATATATTTATAGATACAATGCCTTTAACAGAAGTAGATACACAATCTAGTGCAAGAATAGCAAGAGAGGTTGTTTCTTCTCTGTTAGATATAGATCCAGAAGAGTATGATTTGTTTTTTGTAATAAAATCAAATGCTCCAATTGTTGGTGGACCATCGGCAGGAGCTTCTATGGCAGTAGGACTATTAGCAGCAATGTTGAACTTAAGTTTAAGAAATGATGTGATTATGAGTGGAACAATAAATATAGATGGCACTATAGGTCAAGTAGGAGGAATTTTAGAAAAGGCTCATGCAGCAGCTTTACACAATTTTTCTTTATTTTTGATACCAAAAGGTCAAAGAAATTATAATGGTATAGATGTTATAAATTATGGAAAAGAAAAATGGAACATTACTATAATTGAAGTAGAAAATGTTAGAGATGCTCTTAAATATTTTACTGGCTTTGAAATAAAAACAAAAAAATATGAGTTTAAAGAAAATGAAGAAGTAAAGAAGGCAATGAGAGAGATTGCTGAAAAATATATAGAAGAAGTGGAAAAAAGGATAGAAAATGTAGAAAAAAGAATTAAAAAATTAGTTTTAGATTATTCTGAAGAAAATTCGATAAGATCTTTAATAAATATACAAAAAGAAAAGTTAAACGAAACAAAAAAACTTTTTGATAAAGGTAGATATTATTCTTCTTCCAGCTATTCCTTTTCTATTGGAATTGAAATCGCTTATATAGAAAACCTTTTAGATTTTCTAGAAAGTAATAGAAAGAAGAGTGTGATAGAAAATAAATTAAAAAATATAGAAAGTTTGTTAATAAACTTAACAGATAAAATAGAAAGAGAAAAAGAAAAAATGGATAGCATCTCAGATATTGAGATAATATCCATATCTGAGGATAGACTATCAGATTGTGAAAACAATCTGAAAGAAGCTTGGAAACATTTCTACAATTCTAGATATGAAGATTCTATAAGATATTTAAGTTACGCTCAAGAAAGAGCCAAAACAGTAGAAAGATGGCTTTCTATATCAAACAGATTTGTGGAAGTAAAAATAGATTTCAATTTTTCTAAGTTAAAGCAAATAATTGAAAAGGATATCTCAGAGATTGTATCTCATATGGGGTATGCAAGTATAATGGGAATAGATGTAACTAATATAAAAGATTCTTTAGAGAAAGCAAAAGAATATCTAGAATATGGAAAATATTCTTCAAGTCTCTTTAAATTAGTTTCAACAAAATCAGAAATTGATGTAAATATGATTTTAGAGAGCAAAACTAATAAAACGAAAGATTTCTTGAATGAGGTTAAAAATGATGCATCTAAAAAAATATCTGAAGCTTTTAGGAAAGGAATAATTCCTGTATTAGCTCTAAACTATTATGAGTATGGTGAAACGCTTGAGGAGAAAGATTTAAAAGCAGCTTTATCTTACTTTGTTAGTGCAAAAAACTTCGCGAAAAATTCTATTAAAATATTCGAAACGTATCAAGGAAAAGAGTTGATGGAAACTGAAAAAAATGTAGAAATATTACCTTATGAAGGCGAGAAATGCAAAGAAGAATATATTGTTTTAAGCTTCGCTTTCGGCGCTTTAACATCTTTTATTTTTTTATTCTTTTTTAAAAGCTATAAAAGAAAAAGGAATAAAAATTTTTCTTTCTTTTAATTTTTATAATTTAAAATTTTGTGACACTATATGTTGGATTCATCATTTTATAATTCGCAAAAAATAGAGGAAGAAATATTAAGATTTTGGAAAGAAAATAAGATATTTGAAAAGTTAAGAAAGAAAAACGAAGGAAAGAAAAGATTTTCTTTTTTAGATGGTCCTATAACAGCGAATAATCCTATGGGTGTACATCATGCATGGGGTAGAACTTTAAAGGATTTGTTTCAAAGATTTTGGGCATTAAGAGGCTATGACCAAAGATATCAAAATGGTTTTGATTGTCATGGTTTATGGGTTGAAGTTGAAGTTGAAAAAGAGCTTGGTTTTAAAACAAAAAAGGATATAGAAAAATTTGGAATAGAAAATTTTGTGAATGAGTGTAAAAAAAGGGTTATTAAGTATTCTAATATCCAAACCCAACAATCTATTAGGCTAGGCCAATGGATGGATTGGGAAAACTCATATTATACAATGGATGATAAAAACATAGAAGCGATATGGTTCTTTTTGAAAAAATGTTTTGAAAAAGGATGGCTTTATGAAAGTTATAAAGTAATGCCTTGGTGTCCAAGATGCGGCACTTCTTTATCACAACATGAATTATTAGATAGTTATAAGGAAATTGTTCATCCTGGAGTTTATGTAAAATTTAAATTAAAAAATAAAGAAAACGAGCATTTGCTTATTTGGACAACAACCCCATGGACTTTAAGCTCAAACGTTGCGGCAGCTGTAAACCCTTCTTTAATTTATGTTAAGGTAAAAGTGAATAATGAAGTACTTTATTTAGGAAAAAGCGCTGCTCAAAGGATTTTAAGCAATTACGAAATATTGGAAGAGTTAGAAGGAGATAAACTTAAAGATTTGGAATATGTTTCTTTATATCCAGAGTTTTATGGTCAAGATTTTCCTCATAAAGTTATTTTATGGAAGGATGTTAAGGAAGAGGAGGGAACAGGAATAGTTCATATTGCTCCAGGATGTGGAGAAGAGGATTATGAGCTTGGGAGAGAAAATAATTTAATTGCAATTTCACCTTTAGATGAATATGGTATTTTTAAAAATGGCTTTTTATGGCTCGAAGGAAAAACCGCCAAAGAAGCTAACGAGCTAATAATAGAAGATTTGAGAAAAAGGAACATGCTTTTCAAAATAGAGAATTACTTGCATAGATATCCTGTATGCTGGAGATGTAAAGAAGAATTGGTTTTCAGACTTGTTAATGAGTGGTTCATAAAAATGGATGAACTAAAGCCAAAACTAATAAAAGCAGCAAAAAATATTAAATGGAAGCCAAGCTTTGGAGAAGATTTAATGATAGATTGGCTTAATAATATGAAAGATTGGTGTATTTCAAGAAAAAGATATTATGGATTACCTTTACCATTCTATAAATGCGAATGTGGAAATTTAGAAGTTATCGGGTCGAGAGAGGAATTGGAAAAAAAAGCTATATGTGGAATAGATCAACTAAAAGAGCTTCATAGGCCATGGATAGATAAAGTAAAAATAAGATGTTCAAAATGTGGAAAAGAAGTAGAAAGAATAAAGGATGTCGGAGACTGTTGGTTAGACGCAGGAATAGTTGCTCTATCTACGCTAAAATATTTTGATGATATAAATTATTGGAAGAAATGGTATCCTGCAGATTTTGTTTGTGAAATGAGAGAGCAAATAAAATTGTGGTTCTATTTTGTGCTTTTGATGAGTATCACAATAACAAATAGAATACCATATAAAAACGCAATATTTTATGAAAAGATATTAGACGAAGTAGGAAGACCAATGCATAAAAGCCTAGGAAATGCTATTTGGCTTGATGAAGCAATAGAAAAGGTCGGCGCGGATACTTTAAGATGGCTATATGTTACTCATGACCCAAAAGATAATTTAAGGTTTGGTTTTAGAGTTTTAGATGAAATAAAAAGAAAGTTGAATATATTTTATAATACTCATAGGTATGTAAAAACTTATTTAACAATAAATAATTTCTTCCCTAAGAAGATAAAAAAGTATAACAATCTCAATTTATGGTTATTATCAAGATTAGAAAATGTTAAGAATGAAGTGACAAACCTTCTAGAAGATTATGATTTTTTCAAAGCATCAAATATATTAGAGAATTTTATTCTAGAAGATTTTTCAAGATGGTATATCCATTTCATAAGAGATAAAGTAAAAGAAGGATACGAAGGAAAAGACAAAGAAGAAATACTTCAAACACTCTATGAAACTCAGTTAACAATCATAAGACTTTTGTCACCATTTTTGCCATTTATGACAGAGGCCATGTATCAAGATTTCTTTAGAAGCTTTGAAGATGTGGAAAGCGTGCACTTATTTGGCTGGCCGAAGATAAACAAAAAATTTATAAACAATGAAATAGAAGAAGAGATGAATATTATAAGAGAAATAACCGAATCAATAAATTCATTAAAGAAAGAAAGAGGAATTAAGCTGCGTTGGATTATTGATAAATTGATAATACAAACAGATGATGAAAAGGTTAAAAAGGCGTGCAAAGATTTTGAAGAAGAATTGAAAATAATTTCAAATGCAAAGGCCATAGAATTTTCATCTATAGAGAAGGGAAAAGAATTTAGTAAAGGTAAAGTAGAAATAGGAAACATTTTAGAAGAAGAATCTTTTGTAAAAGAATTAATAAGAATTATTCAAGATACTAGAAAAAATAAAGGACTGGAGGTTAAAGACAAAATTATTCTTTATTTGGATTCGAAAATTTTAGAAAAATTTGAAGAAGATATAAAAAAAGGAGTGAATGCAAAAGAAATAATTTTCGGAAGTTTTGAAGACTTTTTCGGTTCAATGAGATTTAAAGAAGTTGAAATAAGATTTAAGTTCGAGAAGATATGATTTAGATAATTTCATTTTAAAAATCTAAATTTTTAATATATTTTTTCTTCTTAGCCATTCCACCTGTGCTTTAGTATAACTCAAAATTATATCCCCTCTCTCATTTGACTGTGCTATCCAAGGCTTAACTATAACCACATCACCAACAGAAATCCAAAGATCTCTACCTAATCTTCCAGGTATTCTGCATATTCTTACAAAGCCATCTTGACATTTAACAGAAAATCTTTTTCCACCTAGTTTTGCTTCTACTACACCTAAAACTTCCTTATCTTTCGGTAATCTTACTCTTTCTTCTTCTATTTTTGTTTCTTCCTTCTTCATAATCTTTCACCGAATAAAATGTTCTATATATTTTTTTTCCCTGTTTTTCCCCAATTAGTTTATAAGATTTCTTTATTTTAAATTGCTTTAATCTTTTAATCATTCTTTCGGCTTCTTCTTTTTTTATAAAGTAAATATCATATCCATTTTTTACTTTTTCTATTCTAGAAAAGTTTATGTTTCTAATGTTTATTTTTCTTTTCGTTCTTAATTGTATTACAGAATCATATTGCATTCCCAAGAATTTTTTACAATTTTCGCACAAAGAATTTTCAATCTTAACAAATATGGATTTGTTTTCGATTTTAGGTTTTTTGCAAGGTGGTATATATCCTTTACAGCTTATTGTAACAGAGAACATATTTCCAATTTTTCTAGGGAATATATCTATCTCTAAAATTCTGTTTTTCGTCTTTATGTTATTTTTCACCACCCTTTCTATACTCTTTTCCAAACTTTTAGTTTTTATCCATTTGTTTTTTTCAAAATACGCTCCACATTTTTTGCAAATTTTTATTTTAAGATCTTTAATTTCAAATAATGTTTTATTTTTTAGCCAGCAATCGCTACAAAAAACATCTATCTCCGCTAGATTTCCACAAACTATACATTTTCTCATAATCATCTAATATATATAGAAAGCAATCAACCTTATTAAATACGGCTCAGATTCGAAAATACCAGAGACAAGATAATATGTTTCTATAAAATTTTTATTTATTTTTTGAGTTTCAGTTTTAAATCTTTCTTCGGAAGCCCATAATATAATAGATTTTAATAGTTCTCCGAAATCTTTTCTTTCTTCTCCGAAATCTTTTATCCAAACAGCTCTTCCGTTTCCATGTTGCGTAATAAAATAGTTTAATTGAGCAAAAGAAAATCCATTCAAAGTTTTTAATATTGTTTTTTCATTTGCTTCTATACCAGGATATGGATTAGGTAGATAAAAGTTATAATTCCTATCTATTATAGAAATATCAGCAAACACTCTTCCATCAGACTCATCTGCATCTATATCTCTTATCTTGATTCTTGTTCCATCAATTATAACTGTGTCACCAATATGATGTTCTTGGGGTAGGTTATCAATTCTTATGCAAGGCAAACTGTTGTTGTCTATGCAAACATATAGTGAATGAGATATATCTTTTATCCAAAAGTTACTGTTATTATAAATTCTTATTGGAACATCAATAAAATATTCTCCTATTCTAAAAGGTTCTAAAGAATTTGAGTTTATTTGACTATAAGAAGAAACTGAACCATCTCTAAGAGTTATATTAAAAATTTTTTCTTCGCATATATCATTTCCTATCATTATAAACGCTTTTCCCTCATCTAAGTAATTTAAATATTTTGATAAATCTCTGCAACCGAAAAATATTATAACATCTGCGTTTCCCATTTTTTCAATTTCGCTTGTATTTAAAAATTCGAGTCTTATTATCCTCCCTCTTAGAGAAAAAGTATAATCCTCTGAAAAATAAATTCCTAAAGATCTTTCCAATCTTATTTTTTCTTCTAAGGTGCAGTTGCATCCTATCTTTATTACATTTTTAGGTATTCCGTTAATATATATTTCAATCATTACATTTGCTGGCAGTAAAGAAGAGATATAATTTTTTAATTCGTTCAGGTTTCCGGAAACTATATAACTTTTCAGTATTCCAGACTTATCTAAGGATATTAGAATATCTCTGAGAGATAAGGAAAGTAAAGCATTATCCCATTCCTCATTGCTTTTAGAAAAAGAAGTAAAAAAAGGAAGAATTCCAAATATTAGTAAGAGAGAAAGTACGACTTCTAATATTTTTATAAAGCCTTTCATACTCTCACCTAATATATGCCTAAATTAATCTTTACTATATTACCATCTAAAATTGCAAATCTTCTTACCCAAATAATTTCTCTTAACTTGTGCTCAACCCCACATTTATATATTGGTTCATTATACTGGTTTGTGATGATTAATAGAAAATCATTTTCTATTGGAACGGAAAGCAAATTTTTTATTTTGTTATAATTTTCATAAGAGCAGTTATTTATTGCATTTAATTTATCTCTTGATAAAGTATAAGGAGATAATGATAAACCAAACTTTTGTACATTATCTAAGGAATTCCAGTATTCAGGATAGCCCTTATCAAATATTATAAGAGTAGAGATTGCATAACCAAGAAGCCTTTTCTGCTCTTTGTCTACTTCTGATCTCATTAGAAAAGCATTTTGCATTACTCTGTAGGAGATGAATAGAATAGAGATGATGAACAAAGTTACGGCTAATATAAAGTCTATGTTTAGTTGACCTTTCATATAACCCACTTAAATTATTCCCAATTGACTCACTATCAAAAATACTATGAAACCAGAAATGCTCATTATTAAGGAATGCTTAACACCAGCTATTATTGAATTCGACCCAACTAATCCAGCAATTAATCCTGAAAAAATTCCTTGAATTATTATCATTAGCATAAACATAGCATTATAATAACATCTTGGGCTTGATGCAATACCAAACTCAAAAGATTTACATAAATGAAAGAAGATATTGCAAACAAAACAAATTCCAGCTTGAGAATTAATACATCCTTCGCAAGGACTTCTTCCAATAGGCAAAACTTCTAATTGCTCTGCTCCAGGAATTTCTGGAAATTTTAATAAAAAAGAAATTAACGCTAAAGAGATACCTAAGAATATATAAAATATCGCATACATTGCTATGATATGCTGACTCATTAATGTTTTCTTCTCTGCTTCAGTCTCTTTTATTCCTTCTATATTTTCCGCCAAAGAATCTAAAATATCTTCAGTATTTCCTCCAGATTCTTCTATTTGCGAAATTGCTAAAATAGATTGTGATATTATGCTACTTTCTTTTAAAGCGTTTCTAAAATTTTCCAAAGCTTTTTGTAAAGGTATGTTCCAAGATAATTGATTATTAAGCTTAACAACATAAGGAGTTAATGCTCCATATTGAGACCTTGCGCAAGACCTTATTGCTTGAATCATTGTTAGTCCGCTTCTTTTTGCTGCAGCAACATCTCTTAAAAAATTTGGAAAATTATCTTCACAGTTTTTTATTAGCTGAAATCTGATAAATTTGTATATAGTGTAAGGTAGTATGAGAACCATCGTGCCTAAAATTAAAAGATTAATAAAAAGCGCAATTTCTTTATACACAAACGCTGAAATAAATAGGATTATCGAAAATAGTGAAAAAGATATTATAATTATATTCCTTTCATTTAGTCTAATTCTTTTCATCTTAATTACCCAAGCGGAGACCTACTTTTTATAAGTAGCATAAAGGCAATTGAAACAAAAGGCAATAATATAAAAATTATGAAAGATTGAATTGTCAAAACATCAAAACCTGCGCCAGCCATAACAGATGTCAATACTATAAACATTATAGAGCCAGCTATTACAACAGTAAGATATATCTCAATATACATAGAAAGTTCTTGTGAGAATCTTCTTATCTTTCTTCTGTATTCACCCATTAAATATTCAGTCTTTTCTCTTAGAAAAGATCTTATATCAGTGCCTGTAGTTATTGTTGTGTGAATTCCCCATAACAAATCCCTAAAATCTTTTGAAGGTGTTTCTATTGCCTCTTTTTTAATTGCTTCAGCAGATGTCATTCCAAAAATGCTTATATTTCTCGCTATCTTTCCTGCAGTTTTTGCAACCTCTCCGAACTCCTTAAATCTTGAGATTGTGGTAAAAAGATAAAGAGGAAGACTTTTTCCAGCAGCTAAGGCAGAAAGATAAGATGAAGCAAAAGGAAGCACTTTATCAATATCTTCAGCCTTCTTTTTGCTTAACAATCTAGGATATGAATAAAATATAAAGAAAACAATACCGGAAAGCATAAATGCTAGGGTTGTTGATAAAGAAACTGATACAAAAGGATTGAAAAAAAGCCCGAATATAAAGGACATTACAATAATCTCTAAAAGGAATGTTAGTAAAGATGTAAAGAAGGCCATCGAAAGGTATTCATCTAATGTAAAATTTAGACCAGCTATTCTTAAATCAGCTTTAACATCTATGAAATATTTTCTAAAAGGCTTTATTAGATCTCCAAAATACTTAAAACAAAATTTTGAATAAGATGTCATACAATAAAATTATATCACAAAATTAATTTATACATTTTATTTTATAGTATCGCGTTGATCTTTTCCATTACTATTTCTCTATAACTGTAAAACATGTTAAGCATTTTCGTTATTTCTTTATAATCATTTACCCCTTTCTTTACCAAAAAGTAAAGGAATTTTGCTCTATCTTTTAAATCCTTTTTTATTTCATCTTCTTTTAATCCAGACTTTAAAGCTATTTTACCTATCAAATAGCTTTTATTTATGATGAACTTATCTCGAAAAGGATCCCATCTCATGACTTCGTTTATTTTTGGAGTGTTTGTTTCTTTATCAAATCCAATTACTTCTGCTATTGATATTATTCTTCTTGCATATTTTTCTTTCATTCTTACTCTAGCAACAAATATGACCAAATCAAGATTTTGGATAAGTGATGGAGGTAAGCTTATGGGTGGAGTAGTTAATCTATCAACAAGCTTTGAAAAAGATTCAGCATGTATTGTGGCTAAACCAGCATGCCCTAAAGCAATTTGCTGGAATAGCACATATGCTTCCCTTCCTCTCACTTCTCCTACTATTATATAATCTGGTCTTTGTCTTAAAGATTCTCTCAAAAGTTCATATAAATCTATTTCTCTCTCCTCTTTAGCTATTGAAACTCTTGCAACATGAGGAACCCAGTGAGGATGATATAGCTGTAATTCAGCGGTATCTTCTATCGAAACAATCTTCATTTGAGGTTTAATGAAAAGAGATAATACATTCAATAAAGTAGTTTTTCCACTAGCTGTTCCACCAGAGATTAAAATAGAAGAACCATGCTCTATTGCAAACCACAAATATGATAATGTATTTATGTCACATGTTCCAAATCTTAGTAAATCTATTGGAGTTAAAGGCTTTTCAGAGAATTTTCTTATTGTAAAGTTAGAGCCCCTTCTTGCAATGTCACTTTCTAATGTTGCTTGCACTCTTGAGCCATCGGGAAGCGAACCATCTAAAAGAGGAGATGCTATAGAAATTATTTTTCCACATCTTTCGGCCAATCTCATCACAAAACTATTTAGAGTTTCTCTATTTTCAAACAAAATATTTGTTTTTATAGAACCTATTCTTGGATCTTTATGATAAACATAAATAGGTATTCCCACACCATCGCAACTTATATCCTCTATATAAGGATCTTTGAGAAGAGGCTCTATTCTCTCCATTCCTATAAAATCTCTGAATATGTAATATTTCAGTATATCTTTAAGATTTTTGTCCATTCTACCTTTCTTAAAATATTCAAGAGCTTCATCAAACAATTTTGTCAAATAATTTATTGCATCGCTTTTTCTTAATTTATTGAAATCAACATTAATTTTTTCTTGAATAAATGTCTCAATCTTTCTTAGCAACTTTTTATCTTCTTCACTTATGCTAGGCTCTTTAACAAAATAAACCACTTCATGAATATTTGGATCCCAGAAGATATGTGCAGAAGCAAAAACCTTATTATCTATGGTTATTAAAGGATAATTCATGGAAATTTTTTTCATCTCTTCTTCTTCAACCTCCTCTTTCTTTACTTCTTCGATATATTTATCTTTTATTGATATTTCAATAGGTTTTACAATTTCCATAATGCTTGGCTGTACTGCTTCTTCACGACGTTCTTCTTTTTCTTGTTCTTCTCTTTCCTTTTCTTCCATTTTCTTAGGTTTTATTATAATGTAAACCTTTTGTTTTTCCTCTTTTTCCATTTTATCTACCAATTTCTATATTTGTACTATTAAATTTTATTTTAGTGTAACCATAACTGCTTGCAACAGCTCCATTAATATTTTTATCTAAAGATATATAAAAAAGACCATTAGAAACAATATTTTGAGGAGAATATATTTCATACGCAATTATTCTATTGCCAAAAGCTTCTATGATGTACGATTTGTCACTAATTTGTGAAGGTATATTTATCTTTATTGTTCCGTTCCCCTTTGTTTCATAAAACTTTATAATAGAAGAAGATAAAAGAGTAGAAATTGTTTCAAGATTTTCTTTAATTATTAGCTCACTTAGCCAATTATTAAAATATAAAAAGAAAAAATACACAAAAATAGCCAAAAGCAATCCAAAAGCAAACAAAAAGATTTCATTTATGATGGTTTGTTGCCCTTTCATATTGCTCATCTAAACAATGTTAATCTCTATTATTGAAACAACAGTATTATCTTCTTTTCTATTTCCTTTATATTCTAAAATAATTTTGCCTTTTCCTATTTGTTTTTGTCCCTCTAAAGAAATTTTGTACGATTGACCAAGAGAGTTTAGTTTTCTGTAAGTTAAGTAATATATAGTATAATATTTTTCCCCTATTCTTCTACTTTCAACATAAAAAAACTCCGGCTCATCCTCACCTAAAATGCAATTATCATATATTTGGCATTCAGGATTTTTTACAAAATATATTCTTTTTCCAGGCTCATAAATTGTTGATAATGTCTCTATGCTAAATGTTATCATTCCATTTTCAAAGGCAAGAACACCAAAATCTATACTAATGCTTTCTCTTCCACCATTGTTTGCAACACTTTTTATTTTTTCGTTTAAAGATTTCATGAACTCATGTGCATTATTAATTATTACGATGTCCCTATTTTTTTGTATCATTGGAGAAGCCCAAATATATGCTGTGGCAACTACAATCACAAGTATAGCTACCATTAGAATATAGCCTATCGTCTCTTGTTGTGATTTCATCTATTAGTCCCCTGTCTTTGGAGTTGCTGAGATATAGATATATTGGATCTTCTTACAGGAACCTTTGATAATATTAATGCATTAATTCTTTTCTCTAGCTTTGATATCTTGTCTAACAATTCCTCTTGTGCCTCTCTAAGCTTTTGGTTTTCTTCTTCTAGTTCTTTTACTCTTTTACTTTCTCCTGTTCCTGTTTCTATTTCTATTTCAAATTTATTTGAGAATTCGTCAATTCTTTTTATAAGCTCTTCTATTTTAGAAGCCAAATTTCCTAACTTATCTACTATTCCTGTGTTTAATCTTATCAGATCAGCAACTACCTGTTGATTTGTTTTAACTAGTTCTATATATTCACTTCCAATACTTTTCTCATGAATGCTTTCTTCTATCTTTTTAACCCTTTTCTCAAGTGCTCTTATTGGATCCAGAGGTATTACTTCATACTCTTCTTTTACCATTTAACCACTTCAATAAATATTGTTTTCTGATATTTATATCTTTTATTATTCATAATTTAAGCCTATAGATCGCCAGAATGTTTCTATTGTGCTGTCTAAAGAATCAGCATAGAATAATATTAAAGCTTCTGTAGTTTGTGGTGCTGTAGGTCCGTTTGGGCCAAAATGACTTGCGATTATATGAATAATCTCCTCTGGAAATCCTCTTGCATATAATTCACAACACATCCATGTTCCGTGATCTATTTTTACATTACTCATGCTCCCATCTTTTTTAAAAGTAAAAATTTTCATAAGGTCATGAAGCAGACTTGCTGATATCAAATAATCTTTGTTTATTTTTACTTTGTATACATTTTCAAGAATATTAGCTATCTCTATACAAATCTTTGTTACTGCATATGTGTGATCAACAAGCCCACCTTTATATGGATGGTGAAATTCACTGGATCCTCCAAAAGCTTCTTCAAGCTTTGTTCTTTCCTTTTCATATTTTTCAAAGTCTTTGTTTGTTATTTTTATTTTTTTCAACAATTCTACTGTTTTTTTTCTTAAATTCTCGTCTTCAATTAGATTTGCAAGCTCTATAAGGTTTTTCATTTTCATTTTTCATCTTTAATTTTATATCTTTAAAACTTCTTTAATAACTTCGAAGCTTGCGTCAGTTTTTATTCCTGTTTGACAAAAGATTGTTCTCGAAGCATTATATCCTTTATCTATTAAAGTGTCGATAATTCTATTTAAAGCCGGCATTCTTCTTATTTTGAGTTTTTTAGCTATCCAAGAAATATCAAAATAGAATAAAGTATCTAATTCTGTGGAGGCTAAGTTCGTTATCTTTGTTGCTTCGGATTTCATTTCTTTAAGTTTTTTAGAAACGTCTAATAAGAATTTTTTGTCGTGCAACTCTCCGCAATAAATGCTTATACTTTTTTCAAAATTTATTCCAAATCTCTTGATATCTTCAGAAACATCTTTAAATTTTTCCAAACTCTTATTACAATCCTCTATAGAATTTTTAGAAATTGCGTAAATTCTTACATAATGCAAAATAGAATATGAAAATATTGGATGCAAAGCTTTCCCAAATCTTGCAAACTCTCTAATCAAAAAGCTAAGAAGTATTCTTGTACCCAGCTCTCTATAAAAAGGACATTTAAAAGAAATTATACCATATTTTCTTAAACATGTTTTTGGATATAAACCAAAGAGTGTTGGTGAATCTGTTGCAGTAATTCCGACTAAAGAAAAATCTTTTAAGCATATCGCAACAGAATCCACAAAAATTGAAGGAGAGCCGAATGGATCGAGATCTATGAAATCAAAAAGATTTTTTGAAGATCTATATTTATGAAGAAGAAGTCTTGCATCCTCTGATTCAACCTTAATATCCAAAGAATTGAGCAAAACATTCTTTTTTATCAGTTCAGCAGAATTTTTATTTATATCATTTATTATAACATTTCCACCAACCTCTTTCTTATATCTTATTCCTCTTATTCCTGTGCCACCCATAACATCACATATATAAATTTCGGAAGATTTCCTAAACTTATCCTTAAAAGCAGAAAGAATAGCGACAGATATATCCCTATCAGTTTTCATCCTATGGTTATAAAAACCATATTTCTTCCCGTCTTCAGGAATCTTTACATCAGGTACAAAAACCTCTACTAAACCTTCATTAACTTTTTTAAAACCTATCAAAAAATCACCGAATTATCTAAATCTTACTGTTTCAAGATTTCTCGGTGCTACTGCCTCTACTCTAAAAATCTTTCTTAAAGTTCTAGAAAATTCTATACACTTAGAAGATTCTCCATGATTTACAACTATCTTTTTAGGTTTCGTTTTAAGATGATCTATAAATTTTATTAGCTCGTTTTGTGGCGAATGGCCACTAAGACCTTCAATCGTAACAATTTCTAAATTTAATTCTAGTGTTTTTCCATTTAGTTGAACAATTTTCCAACCTTTTTGAATCCTTCTTCCAAGGGTTCCTTCCCCCTGATAACCAACAAAGATTAACATATTTCTTTCATCTCCTCCAAGTCTTTCTAAATAATTTAATATCGGCCCACCATTCAACATTCCTGACGTTGAAATTATTACGCTTGCTCTAGCTTCGTTTATAATATTTTCTCTTTCATTTTGAGAACCAATACCTTTTACTCTCGGATCAAGGAAAGGATTTTTTGAATCCGAAAGCATCTTTTTTTGCATATCTTTGCTTAAAAATTCAGGATAGGCAGTATGGATTGCTGTAGCATCCCATAACATCCCGTCTAAATAAAATGGTACATTAAGTTCATCTTCACTTACAGATGTTAAAATTGCAAGAACTTCTTGACCTCTTTCAGCTGCAAAGCTCGGTACAAGAACCTTTCCCCCTCTCTTTACAGCTTTTTTAACACTTTCAATGAGATTATTTTCAGCCTCTTTCCTTAAAGGTTGAACATCATTTGCAGATCCATATGTAGATTCTATTATCAATCCCTCTACTCTTGTAAAATTAGTTTTTGCAGGAGAAAATAATTGAGTAGTTCCATATTTTATATCTCCTGTGTATAGAAGATTATACAAACCATTACCTATGTTTAAATGAATTAAGGAAGAGCCTAGCATGTGGCCAGCATTTTCTAATGTAAGTCTAATATCAGGAGCAATATCAGTAACTTCACCATAGTTCAATGTTACGGTATATTTTATAGCTTCTTCAATACCTTTTATTCCGTATGGAGTTTCTTTACTTTCTTTCTGACAAACCTCTAAGTAATCTAATTGCAAAAGAGCCATTAAATCTCTTGTTGGCTCTGTGCAATATATTGGACCTCTATAATTATATTTTTCATAAAGCATCGGCACTAAACCACAATGATCTAAATGAGCATGAGAAATTACAATCGCATCAAGCTCTTGAATTACAAACTCAGGAACATTTAAATATGGATAAGGTTGCTTTTGATTTGATACTGAGATTCCACAATCAAGCAAAATATTCGTTTGTGGAGTTCTTAATAATATACAAGACCTTCCAACTTCTCTAAATCCACCAAGCGAAGTAATTCTTATGTATTCTACTTCTTTCATTGGAGAATAAATCTTTTTTCCAAGCTCATGTAAAAACTTTTTTCTCATCCCAGCTTCTTTATGTAACATTCTTCTTATCGCAACTACAATATCACTATTTATTATACAACTTCTTTTAACGCTCGGAGTCCAATTCGTCTTTTCTAATATCTTTTTTATTATTTCACCATTTTTACCTATTATTGCTCCAGGCTTTTTTGCATGAATTATAACCTTTGAGAATTCCGGCTCAAAATAAATTTCAGTTATTTCACTTTCTTTCGAGGTTAATTCTCTGATTATCTCTTCTGTTTTTTCTTCATCTTCTATTATGCTAGGATCAGCTCTTACCATTATCCTTTTTTTCAGCTTATCAACAATGCTTCTTATTTTTTCAGAAGAGTTTCTCAAAAAATCTTCATCTTTTGTATATATTATAATATTTGAACCTTCATAGCAAATTTCGTGAATATATTTTTCCGGTATTTCTTCTCTCACTTTTTCTATTATTTCTTCCATTTTTTTCCAACCCATAGAAAAAAATATGAAACAATTAAAAACTCAAAAACTCCATTCCATCCTTTGTTATAGCTACAACGTCTATTCTTTTTCCACCCGAATATACATCACGCTCTCTAGCAGATTTTATAGCATCAACAGCTAATTTTATCGCCTCTTCTTTTTCCATATCTTCTCTGTAATCTTTTTCAAGTATCCCATAAACAATAGGAGATCCAGAGCCTGAAGATATGTATTTATCTTCTGTTATTCCACCTATTGCATCTATTCCAAATAATTTTGGCCCCGTAGCGTCCACTCCTCCAACGATCAGCCCAACTAAATAAGGAAAATATCTCACAGACTGAAGAATGTTTGATATTAATGTTACAACAGAATTTACGGTTATACTACTCTCCATCTTATATAAACTTATCTCTGCTTTTACAATCCTTATAAGTTGTTGTAGATCTCCGACAGCGCCAGAAGTGGTTATTGCTATTCTATCATCTAACTGATATATCTTTTTGTCTTCCTTGCTTATTACAATATTTCCCATCGTGGATTTTGTTTCAGCAGCCAATACTACACAGTTCTTTGCTATTATTCCGCAAGTTGTCGTGCCTTTTATATTATTTTCCATACTAATTACCTAGAAAAAATCTTCTACATAGATATTAACCATAAAGTATTTAAAATTATTTTTAAGCTAACAGGTTTCTATTTTTCTAACATCTAATTCGTCATCAACCTTTGGGCAATTTGTTGTTAGTGAGATGAGCAATATTTCATCAACATTACCAACATTTATGTCAATATATTTTTTATTTCCTGGGAACAATATATTATCTTCAAATCCAAGTTGTGTATAATTATATGAAAGAGAGCTTCCATTTGAATATAATATTTTTATTTTTATGTCTTTAAGCTCTATAGATCCAGTATTTTCTATAAATCCAGTAAGATTAGTATTATTTAAACAAACATTTCTCATAGATATAGCTCCGAATGAGCAATCTATTTTTTTTGTTGTTTGGTTTTCAATATTAGTTGTAGTATTTCTTGTGAATATATTAATAGAAGTAAATGTTATAATTCCTATTGAAACCGTGAATGCCAAAAGTAGGACAGTAGCTATTAATGTTGATATACCTTTTTTCATAATAATCTCTAATAAACTTTTAGTTTTTCTATTTCTGCTCGCATCGCATTTAATTGATTATATATTTCCATCAAAGAGTCTTCCATTTCTTTAGCCTCTAATGTTTTTGGTTTTAGTTCAGCTTTTACTTTTTCTATGCTAGTATCAGAAGGTTTTGTAAAACCTAAATCAAGCTTAGTAACATTTTTTTCCAATCTTTGTATTGTTATTCTTAATGTGTTTATTCCTTCTAATCTTAGTTGTTCAATCTCTTCTAAAACAGATAATATGTTTTGAATTCCGGACAGAAGAGTTTTTATTTCATTAATATTATTAAGAATATCTTTATATCTTTCAACTTTTACGAATAATGGGGTCGAAGCTATAATTTCTTCAGGTCTGTGTTCAGGCTTTATTTGAGAAATATTTTCATCATTTTTTATTTCTTCTTTCACTTCTTGTGATCTATTTTCTTCAATAGCTTCATCCTTTTTCTTAAAGAAGGCCATCCCTCTCACTTAAAATAATTTTATATTATAAAACCTTAAATTGCTTATTTTTTGTTATTATAAAAAGAAATTAGAATTTTTTAGATGGAAAATATCTTTTTAAATAAAAACATATTATGAATTAAAGTTAGTCAAGAAAGGTTAATGAAAAATAAATTCAAAACAAAATATCAAGCTACTCATTGATGTCGCTTAATTTTTTTCCCAAAATCTTTGATAAAAATGCGCTGGGCGGGATTTTTTCTTTTTTGAAAAAGATTCGAACCCGCGTTACTACCGTTCTACTAAAAATTGGCAGGGTAGTGTCCTACCGGCTAGACTACCAGCGCTTTTACTTTTTAATAAAAATTTGTTTTAAATATTAAAAATAATTATGTTATTTCCTTTTAACAATATAAGAAAAGGGCAATATGAATTAATCAAAGATGTTGAAAAAGCATTAGAATCAAAAACAAACTTAATAGCTAATGCTCCTTCGGGAATAGGAAAAACTGCAGCAACTTTATGCCCTTCTTTAGAGTACGCTTTATTAAATGAAAAAACAGTATTCTTTTTAACACCGAAACACTCTCAACATAAAATTGTAATTGATACTCTAAGAAGAGTAAAAGAAAAATTTAAGATCAGTTTTAATGCGATAGATATTATTGGAAAAAAATGGCTTTGTCCTGTTTCTGGGATAGAACTGCTTTCTAACCAAGATTTTAATGAATATTGTGCAACTATGAAGAAGAATGAAAGATGCATATTTTATAATAATACAAGAGAAAGCGGTGATTTAAGCGATAAAGCAATAAAGATTGTAGAAAGTATTTTATCTCAAAAACCATTACATGCAGAAGAGATAAAACATTTATGCAAAGGTTTTTGTCCTTATGAAATAGCTATAGAAGTAGCAAAAGATAGTTCTGTAATAGTTTGCGATTATTATCATATATTTTCCTTAGTAAGAGAAAAGTTGCTAAGCAGAATAAATAAGTATATAGAGGATTCGATAATAATTGTTGATGAGGCTCATAACCTTCCAGATAGAATAAGAAATATCCTTTCTTTTAGGTTAAGCAATGTTACGCTGAAAAACGCTGAAAAAGAGGCTAGAAGATTTGATTTCAGTGAGTTGGTTGAAAAAGTTTCCTATATAAACGAAGCAATCGAAAATCTTAGAGTAAAAAGAAATGTTAATGAATTTTTTGTAGAAAAGCATGAATTCATAAAAGAGATTGAAAGAATAGATGAGTATCATAAAATTATAGAGGAGCTTGAAATAGCTGCTGAGCAAGTGAGAGAAGAAAGAAAAAGATCATTTCTAGGGTCAATAGCAAGGTTTCTATATTATTGGGAAGGTGAAGATGATGGGTATGCAAGAATTTTTAGGGTAGAAAGAGATGGAGATAAAGAGAAATTTTCTTTAAATTACATATGCTTAGATCCAATTATTTTGTCAAAGGACATACAGGATGCACATTCTATAATTCTCATGTCAGGTACTTTAAATCCTCCGGAAATGTATAGGGATATCTTAGGTTTTAGGAAAGAAACCTTATGCAGATCTTATAAATCATCCTTTCCACCAGAAAATAGATTAAACTTATTTATCCCAGATACGACAACAGAATATAAAAATAGGAACGAAGAGAATTTTAGAAAAATTTCAAACTATTTGATAAGGATTTGTTCTTCTGTTAAAGGAAATATTGCAATATTTTTTCCGAGCTATGATTTTAGGGATAAGATTTATTTTATGATCAAAGATTCTTTTAAAGATAGGATAATCTTTTTAGAGATTCAAAATTCAAGTAAAGAAGAAAAAATGAAAATGCTAAATTCATTTATGAAAACAAAAAATGCAATACTTCTTGGTATCCAAGGAGGATCTTTTTCAGAAGGTGTTGATTTTTTTGGTGGTATTTTGAAATGTGTGGTTATAGTAGGTCTTTCTTTGAGCAAACCAGATTTAGAAACAAAATCTTTAATTAACTATTATGAGAAAAGATTTGGGAAAGGAAGAGAATACGGTTATATCTACCCAGCAATTAGAAGGGCTTTACAAGCAGCAGGAAGATGCATAAGAAGTGAAGAAGATAGAGCTGTAGTTATTTTTATGGATAAAAGATTTTTGTGGAAGAATTATAGAATTGCTTTACCAATAGAAATGGAATTCAAAGTAACAAAAGATCCAGAAACTTATATAAAAAAATTTTTTGAATGTTGCTAAATTTGTGAATATGCCTTGGCTATTTCTTGAATCCTTGAAATATATTTTTCTGATATTTTTTTTGCCTTCTTAATAAGCTTAGGATAAATATAATTTTTGTAATATTCGTTGAAAATATTTTCATAACTCCTTAACTCAGCCTTTAGTGATATTTTAAAAATAATTTTCACATATGTTTCTTCTACATCTATGTAAATAGAAAATATGATACAAGAAATGCCGTCCAGATCCTTTATTAACTCAATAAAATGGTTTATTATATATCCAGTTTTTGAGCTATACATTTTGTCATCTTTTTTAACAATATTTCCAAAATTTGAGGAAGAATTCAAAATTTTATACACAATGGTTAATGGCTCATTTGTTTTTATTCCAATTTCTTTTTCTACTATAGATTCTTCTAAAATCTCTACCATAATAGATTTTTGGTTTTTTAGTTTATATATTTTTCAACATTTAAATTCATTATATCAAGCATAAAGCTTCCTTAGATCATCTTCCATATATTTTTCTAATTCATCTTTAAATTTCACAAAAGGGTTCTCTTTACTTTTTTGTCTTTCTTCAAACCAATTTGAAAATATTTCAAATTCTTCTTTTGTTATCTCTCTTATTGCAATCAAACCTTTTTTACTCTTTCCATGAACCAAAACAAAATTATTTTTTAATTGCATATCAGAAAAATATCCAGTATCTATCGGATAATCATAATTCATTCCATATGAGTGGATTTTTTGATTTTCTAGATCTGCTGGCTTAACAGAGCAATATTCAATATGTAATAACACATTTAAGATTTGAGGAGATCTCTTTCTATCCATTTTTTTAGCAAATAAATACATTCTCATATTATGAGATTTTTCATCAATACCTTCAAAATAGCTTTGGATACTTCTTTCATCAAAAAAACCTTGGAGATATAAAATTCCGATATGAGGAAAAGCTAATCCAAAATCATTGAAAGAAATTTCTAAGTTTTTATCATTTTTTGCACTTTCTCTCAAAATTCTTTTCCAATATTCTACTTTATCTAAGCACAGCCTATCTGGAAGAGGATAACATGTAGAGATATATCTTTGCTCTATTGGTGTTAATATTATTTTTTCCCGTAAAAACTTTTTCATAAAAATTAAAAAGAATTATTTTTCTGATGCACAAGATGGACAGAGATATTCTCCGTCAACTTCTGTTAGGCTATCTGAATAATTTCCACAGTTTTCGCAAACCCCATATGTAGGTTCATTTTCTTTTATTATCGGTCCCGATTGTCTTATTTTTTCTATCAAGATTTCAAAAAGTGCAGGTTCAACCCTTAATATATCTGTAACAGATATTATTCCAACAGGATTAGAACCATCAAAAACCAAAAGCTTTTCTATCTTATTTTCTGTCATTTTTCTAGCAGCCTCTTCTAATGTTGCTTCAGGAGATATTTTTATCAATCTTTTAGACATTATATCTCTAAGCTTTTTCTTACCTTCAGCCACATACTTATAAACAATATCGGTTTTAGTAACAATTCCTACTATCTTATTTTTTCTCGTTACAACAACCGAGCCTATCCTATTTTTTTTCATAATCTTTGCAGCATCTTTTACAGTGCTTCTTTCGTCTATTGACTTTAATCTTCTTTGCATCACATCTTTAACCTTTGCTTGCAATTTCATGATATAAAATAAAATTCAAAAATATTTATATTTATTTTTGTTTTTCAGAATTAATATCATGAAAATAAAAGCATACAGAAAGGGATATACTGGGGAAAGGGAGCTTGTTTATAGGTTATATGAAAAAGGATATATGGTTTTAAGAAGTCCTAGATCAGGGAGAATCTCCCTTCCAACACCAGATATAATTGCTATAAAGAAAGGAAAAATATTTGTAATAGAATGCAAATCTAGAAAAAGCGGTTTTAAGATATATGAGACACAGATAAATCAGTTGAGAGAATGGGTAGAGAAAGCTGGTGCTAAAGCATTTGTAGCTTGGAAAATTACAAGAGAAGGATGGAAATTTATTCCGTTAGAAGAAATAATAAAAAATGAAGGAAATGTAGGAAAAGAGTTTTGTAATAGAGTAGGATTAGATTTTGAAAAAGCTTTTGAATAAATTATATTTTTGTAAATAATGGTTTTGGCTCATTAATTTTATGTTCAGGGCTTAGTATTGCTCCAGCTTTCCATTCAATTTTTTTAATATTTAGTTGTTTTGCTAAAATTTCGCAAGAGAATGGTATAAAAGGATAAAGAAGATTGCATAGAGATGCTACAGCATTTGCACTTAAGAATAAGCAAGTTTTAGATTCCTTTGACCAAGGTTCTTTTGTTTGGAAATATCTATTGCACTCATTTGAAAACTCGAGAATATTTTTTATTGCTTTGTCAAATTCTAAATTCTCCATCTCCTTTTCAACTTCTTTGCTTATATTTTCAATCCTCTTTAAAAATTCGTAATCAATACCTTCATAAAATTCAGCGTTAGGAACTTTTCCTTCAAATTTATCCCATATCATTTTAAGGGTTCTATAAATAAAGTTTCCTATATTCGAAACTAATTCTGAGTTTATTTTTTCTTTAAATGTGGCAAATTCAAAATTAGCATCACTTTGATTATATTGAATGATACTTGAAAGATAATATCTCAAATAATCTGCTGGATATTTTTCAAGAAAATCTTTTAAGCTTATATACCATCCCCTACTTTTAGAAATCTTTTTTCCTTCATATAGTAAATGGCCTCTAACAGGAATAAATTCTGGAAGCTTATATTCACCTTGTGCAATTCTCATTGCAGGTAAGAACAAATAGTGATGATATATTATATCCTTTCCTATGAAATGATAAATTATAGAAGAATTCCAAACATCCTTCCCATTTAATCCAATAGACTTGCAATATTTTAAAACCGTAGTAATATAACACAAATGATTCTCAAACCAGCCGTATAAAACTTTACCATCTTCTATAGGCACTCCCCAATAAATATCCCTTGTTATGTCCCAATCTTCTAATCCATCTTCAATCCATTTCAAAACATATTTTTTTACATCTTCTTGCAAATTTTTATTTGATGTTAACCAATCTTTTAACTTTTCAGAAAATTCAGAAAGCTTGAAAAAATAATGTTCTGTTTTTTTCTTTATCGGTTTTGAATTGCATATCGCACACCTCGGATCTTCAATTTCCCCTAAGGGGATGGCTTTTCCACATTTTTCACAGGAATCTGAATATTGATCTTTTGCATTACAAAAAGGACAAGTTCCTTTTATATATCTATCAGGTAAAAATTTTCTACAATTTTCACAATAATCTTGTTCTATTGTTTTTTTGTAAATAAATCCTTTTTCTTTCAATTTCTCAAAAAAATATTTTGCAAATTTTATATGATCTTCTGCGCTCGTTTTGTAAAATAGATCAAAAACTATCCCACATTTCTTTAAGTCTTCTTCATCTCTTTTATTCCAATATTCCACATATTCTTTTGGTGTTTTTCCTTCTTGCTCAGCTTTTATAAGAATTGGAGTACCAAAATCATCTGTTCCACAAACAAATATAACTTTCTCTCCTTTTAATCTCAAATACCTAACAAAAACATCTGCAGGTAAATATGTTGAGGCTATATGGCCTAAATGAAGCTCTCCGTTTGCATAAGGTAATGCACAAGTTACAATTTTATTAAACATAAATCTTCTAAAACTTGGAATATATTTAAAATTTTTAGTTTCTATTTCATTTAGTGATTTAATGAATTCAAACATTTCTGGCTTTTATAATCTAAGCATAGAAGAAAGATTGAAAATAGTAAAAGAGTTTTCAGATCTTACAGATGAAGAGATAGAAATTCTTAGAAAAGCATCCTTAGATATAGAAACAGCTAACAGAATGATTGAAAATGTTATATCAGCTCAGCAATTACCTTTGGGAATAGCGACTCATTTTTTGATTAATGGAAAAGATTATTTAATTCCTATGGCAACAGAAGAACCTTCTGTTGTTGCTGCTGCAAGTTATGCAGCAAAATTAGCTAGATATGGAGGAGGGTTTATTGCAAAAGCATCTGAACCATTAATGATAGGCCAAATTCAAATAATAAACTGCCAAAATATTGAAAATGCGAAAAAAGAGATAATTGAAAAAAAACAAGATATAATAAAAATCGCAAATAGCACAAATCAAAGATTAATAGAATATGGAGGAGGGGCAAGGGATATTGAAATCAGAGAAATAGATACTCAAAGAGGAAAAATGTTGATTATTCATTTAATTGTTGATGTGAGAGATGCAATGGGTGCAAACATAGTTAATACAATGTGCGAAGCCATAGCTCCGCAAATAGAAAAAATATGTGAAGGAAAGGTGAGATTGAGAATTGTTTCAAATTTAGCAACAAAAAGAGTTGCAAGAGCAAGAGCAATATGGAAGAAAGATGTCGTAGGAGAGGATGCCATTGAAGGAATATTAGATGCATATGCCTTTGCTTCTGCTGATATTTTCAGATGTGCTACTCACAACAAAGGAATAATGAATGGAATTGATGCACTAGCGATAGCAACAGGAAATGATTTTAGAGCAATTGAAGCGGGCGCGCATGCTTATGCCTCAATTACAGGAAAATATTCTCCTCTTACAAAATATTGGAAAGATGAAGATGGAAATCTTATAGGAGAAATAGAAATGCCGATGCAAATCGCAACTGTCGGAGGAGCAACAAAAACAAATAAGATAGCACAAATAGCATTAAAAATATTAAGAGTAAAATCTGCTCAGGAATTGGCTGAAGTTGCTGTTAGCTTAGGATTGGCACAAAATTTTGCTGCGCTAAGAGCATTAGCAACAGAAGGGATTCAGCGCGGTCATATGGAATTGCATTCGAGAAACATTGCAATAATGGCTGGAGCTATAGGAAAGGAAATAGACGAAGTTGCAAGGATAATGATTGAGAGCAAAGATATAAGTGTTAAAAAAGCAGAGGAGATATTAAAAGAGATAAGAGAATCTAAGAGATAAAAAGTTTTTTTTTCATATTTAATTAACATGGTAGAAGGAGAAACAAGACAAGAAGAAATAAAAAAGTGTAAACCGGGGTCTTTTGTTGTAATAGATGAAGAGCCTTCTATTGTTAAAGATCTTAAAATATCAAAAACAGGAAAGCACGGAGATGCTAAGGCAAGATTGGAAGCTGTAGGAATATTTGATGGGCAAAAAAGAGTAATAGTTGCTCCAGCAAATCATGAAATAAAGGTTCCTATAATAGAAAAAAAGAATGCTCAAGTTTTATCAATTTCAAATGATTTTGCTCAAGTGATGGATTTAGAAGATTTTTCTACATATGAAGTAAAAATACCAGAAGAATTAAAAGATAGTATAAAAGAAGGAAGAGAAGTATTACTATGGAAGTTTGGGAATAAATTAATAATAAAAGCGTTAAAATAAGATTAATTTAGATGAATTGAAGTATTTAGGGTTTTCATGAAGGTTATTGTTGGTATAGATCCTGGAGTAATAACCGCTGTTTCTATTATTGATATAAACGGAAATTTTGTTGCTTTGGAAAGTAGAAGATATTTTTCAAAAGAAGATATTATTGAACTTGTTTCAAAGTATGGAGAACCTATAATAATAAGTTGTGATGTTTGTAGTCCGCCAAGATTGGTAAAAAAGATTTCTTCAACATTTAATTCTAAACTTATAATTCCAAACAAAAACATGACAACAAAAAAGAAAATGAAATTAATTAAAAAATTTGAAAAGTTTATAAAAAACAAGCATGAAAGGGATGCTTTAGCTAGTGCAATTTTTGCTTATCATAAGGTTTTGCCTTTGTTAAAAAGGGTTGATAAAGTTTTGAAAGAAGATACAAAAAAAGAAGAAATAAAAGCAATTGTTATAAAAAAGAAAAAAATAGGAAACATAAAGCAGTTAATAAAAAATCTAGAAATGAAAAATTAATTAATAGATTTTAATTTTAATTTTCTATAAGGGCCGATGGTCTAATGGTAAGACGCTGCCTCGGCGAGGCAGAGACTGGGGGTTCGAATCTTTTAAAAGAAAATCCCCCTCGGTCCATATGTTTAGAGCAACCCTTTGTGAAATAAAAAAAGGAAATAAATATTATTAAAAAAGGCAAACAGAGGAATAAGCAGAGGTAAGAGAAGAAGCAGGAATAGAATTAAAAGAATTAAAAAATCATGAAAAGCTGATTTTCTCAAGATTCGAGAGATAACATATTAGAGGAAGTGAAGAAGGAGAGCTAAAATGGTTTTATATGGCTACCTTTATTGCTTAATGATAAGAAGTTCGATTCAGAGTTTTTGTTCGATGATAAAATGGAAAAGATTTTGTGGTATAGGATATTTTTAAAAGATTAATATACTTAGTTTTTTAATATGGACGATTTTTTTAATGTTCTGATGGTCATTTTTTTAAGCATTTTTCCAATAAGTGAGCTAAGAGGGGCAATACCATTAGGAATCTCTCTTGGTTTATCACCAATATTTGTTTTTTTAATATCAATATTTTTTAATAGCATAATATTTTTTCCTATATATTTTGGTTTAGAGCTGCTTTATGAAAGATTTTTTTGTAGATTTAGTTTTGTAAGAAAAATTCTCAAAAAAATTGAAAAGAAAAGAGATGTAATAGATAAATATGGATTTTTAGGTCTTTTTTTATTTGTTGCCATTCCTGCACCATTTACAGGAGCGTATACTGCTTCAGCATTAGGATGGCTTTTAGGATTGGATTGGAAAAAAAGTTTTTTAGCAATAGCTTTTGGTGTTATTACAGCAGGAATTATTGTTAGTGCTTTTACTTTAGGTCTTTTAAAATTATTTTGATTTCATCCATTTTGCTCCAGCTATTGGTATTTTATGACCGCAATTAGGACAATAAAAGTTTTTATTTTTTTCTTCAAGATTTATTTTTTCAACAAAGAATCCGAATCTTTTTATCAAAAGCTCTTTACAATTTGGGCAAAATGTATTCTCCTTTTCATGCCTAACATTTCCTATATAGACATAATCTAGATAATTTTCAGCTATCTCAGCAGCCATTTCTAATGTTTTTATTTCAGTTGGAGGAGCATTCATTTTGTATGCAGGATAATATGCAGAAAAATGTAGAGGGGTTTCTTTTCCTAGATTTTCTCTTATCCATCTAACCATTTCTAATATTATATCTTTTTTATCATTATAGCCAGAAATCAAAAGATTTGTTATTTCTATCCATATTCCAAGCTTTTTATATAATTTCAGGCTTTCTTGAACAAATTCAAGCTTCGCATCGCAAACATTTTTGTAAAACTTTTCATCGCCTTTGTAATCTATATTAACAGCATCCAAAAATTTTGCCATTTTCTTTATAGGTTCAGGATTTGTATAACCATTAGAAACCCAAACATTATAACAATTCATTTTCTTTACAAGTTTCATTGTTTCAAAAGCAAATTCATACATTATTGTAGGTTCTGTATAAGTATAAGCGACTCCGGGCTCTTTTAATAATGCTATAACATCTTTTGGAGTAAATGCTTCACCTATAATATCTGAGGAAATCTCCCAGAAGTGAGATATTTCCCAATTTTGACAAAATTTGCAATCTAAATTGCAGCCAACAGTTGCTATTGATAAGCATTTCGTTCCTGGAGCAAACATAAAAAGAGGCTTTTTCTCGATCGGATCAACATTTAAGCTACAAAGCCTTCCATAAACAAGAGAATAAAGTTTTCCATTAATGTTTTTTCTTACTCTACAATAACCTGTGCTTTCATTATTTATTACACAAAATCTTGGGCAAAGCTTACATTGAACTTTATTGTCTTTCAAAACATTCCAAAAAAGAGCTTCTTTCATAATTAATTTTTAAGAACCTCTTTCTTTTAAAAATAAAAAATAAGAAGCTAATCGAAAATTAAAAAATATTAGCACTGACCTTGTGCTGAAGAACCAACCTTTCCAATTGGTCCAAAACCAGTAGATTCTGTTATATTGCTTAATGTTGTATTGCATTCCGGAGGAATTTCTTTAAATGAAGAGCATATTGCTTCTTTTATTGCGTTTGCAGATCTTGTTATCCTAATTTCTTTTCCATTTAAAATAAATGTTGGTGAGCCTCCAACATTATATTTTTTTGCTAATTCGTCATCTACAGGAAATCTTGGATAATAACCGTTTAGCCATGTACTTTTATCTTCATAAAGCTTTGTGATATTGAATTTCTCATCTGTTGTTTTTATGCATTGGTTTAATAATGTTTTATTTATTCCTGTGGAATTTATGCATAAGCTAGAGTTTCCACTCTCAACAAAACATCTTAAGAATCTTGTTAGTTTACTTTTTTCATTTTTTTGCACACAATAAATGATCATATTGTCATCTAATTCTTGCTTTCCATGCATTATATAATTTACAAAGTTTATATTTAACTCTGCCTTATTGCCAAGAAGCTCTATTACTGGAATATAAGCCTTTAAGAATTGTATTCCAAATGGACAATGGCTCATTATGAATGCATTTGCAATCGGTTTTTCAGTCTTTTCTATTTGTTGTTTTGTTTCATTTTCTAGGACCGGAGCTTCAAACAATTTTTCTGTTTCAAATGCTTGGGGTAAGAATAATTTTCCATCTTTTGTTACATAATAAGTTTCTGTTGTAGTACCTAAATCACTTTTTAGCTCTATAGTAAATTTATAAATTCCGCTTTCAGATTCGCTGTAATTTATTAATTTTACTTCTACATTCAAGCCATTTGCTGCGAAATAGCTTTTAATCCATTCCACCGCTTTTTTGCTTGCTTCTTCCGGATTTATTGCGTTGAATGATTTTCCACTCACTAAAACAAAGATCAAAGCTATTGCTAATATCACTGTTGTTATCATCCAAATGTTTAATGTTATCGTTTTTTCTTTTAGCATAAAATCACTATATTTTTAAAATACTTTTAAAGTTTAATTATTTAAATAAATGCGACTGTGGTCTAGAGCTTTTTGCGGATAATGGTAGGACACGAGCCCCCCATGAAAGGAGAAAGCTCGTGACCCGGGTTCGAATTTTCCGAATGGAAAAGAAAATCCCGGCAGTCGCATTAAGTTTTGAATATTTATGATTTCGAATTAATTATTAACAAAGGTGGTAAGAATAATAGAAGAAAAAATGATAGGAGTACCTGAAATAAATATAGGAACTTTTGGCCATGTGGATCATGGAAAAACCACTCTTGTAGAGGCATTAACAGGTAAAAGAACAGATACACATTCAGAAGAAAGAAAAAGAGGAATAACAATAAGGTTAGGCTATGCGACAACAACATTTTTTTATTGCGAAACATGCGGATATTTCTCATCTTCACAAAAAATAAATAAGTGCATGAAATGCGGAAACGAGTGTAAAAAATTTAGAACAGTCTCTTTTGTGGATGCTCCGGGCCATGAAACATTGACTGCAACTGTTTTAGCTGCAACCTCTTTAGTTGATGGTGCATTATTAGTAATAGATGCAAAAGAAGGAATAATGGAACAAACAAAAGAGCATTTAATGGCTTTGAACATAGCAGGAATAAAAAATATAATCATAATACAAAACAAAATAGATTTGGTCCCTGAAGAAGATGCAATAAAGAATTATGAAGAAATAAAAAAGTTTGTTAAAGGTACAGTTGCTGAAAATGCTCCTATAATTCCTATATCAGCACAAAGAAGAATAAATATAGATCTTGTTATTCAGGCAATAGAAGAAAATATTCCTACTCCGGAAAGAAAAGAAGGTGATCCTAGATTTTTAATAGGAAGAAGTTTTGATATAAATAAGCCCGGAACAGAAGTAAAAGATTTGAAAGGCGGAATAATAGGCGGATCATTAACACAAGGAAAGATAAGATTAGGAGATATAATACAAATAAAGCCTGGAATATATCTTAACGATAAATGGAAAACATTAGAAACAAAAGTTGTAGGAATAAGACATGGTGAAATAGATGTGGAAGAATGCAAACCAGGAGGTTTAGTTGGTATATTAACCCAATTAGACCCTTCATTAACAAAATCAGATTCTCTTGTAGGTAATATAGCAGGAAATAATCTTCCTGAGAGAATATTTGAATTTGATAGTGAAATCACATTATTAAAAAACGTTGTTTTTGAAAAAGGGGAAAAGATATTGATAACACACGGAATTACAAGAACTCTTGGAATAATAAAAGATTTAAAAAAGGACAATAAAATTTCTGTAACACTAAAAATACCTATATGCGGAGAAAAAAATGATAAAATTGTTGTATCAAAACAAATAGGAAGTTCTTGGAGATTGGTTGGGTATGGAAAGATATTATAAACTTTATTTCAATTCCCTTCCTATTAATTCATTTGCATTAATACAAAAAAATTCAGAATTTGTTTGAAGAATGAATACATTTCCTTTCACAGAAATTACTCTTCCGTTAATTGTTAAACCGCTTTTTATTTTTAACAACGTTGGTTTTATTTCATTAAAAGAAATAAGATTATAATACTTTCTTAAATCGTAGATCTCAATATTATTTAAGAATATTTCTTTAAAACTCGATCTTTTCAATTCTTCTATAGATTTTTGTATATTTTTTATATTTCCAGAAGAATCGAAAAACATGTTCTGAAATTTTTTATATCCTATCACTCTGTCTTCAATTCCTAAAAATCTTTTTATTTTTTGTTCATAAATTCTTGCAACTCTTCCATCTTTTATATGAGCTATTTTTGCTCCGAAATCAGCTCCTTGTTCAATAAGCCTATGCTTTAATCTAGAATCTTTTGATACACCAACTTTCAATAAATTTCCAAAAAGTGCTATATAAATATAATAATTTGTATTCATGCATTCACTTCTTTTTAAAATATTTCTACAATATCCTATGCAAGATGTGCATGGCAATAATTCATCTAATTCTTTACATATTTCGCATTGATAACCATTTTCAATCTTTTTATTTTGCGGGCAAGGATATTTTCTTCCATTTTTAAAATATCCGATACAAAATTTATCTCCTAAAGAAAAGTTTATCTCATTGTACATTAATGGGATAGCAAATTCTTTGTTTTCATTTTTTATTACAAACTCAGGTTCATAATTATCTTTATCAATTCTTCTCCATCTAAATTCTGTAATAAACATAAAAATCAAGGCAGAAAATCTTTTTTACTTATTTTTTCTGGTAGATAATTCTCTGAAACGAATCTAAATCCTTTTGATGTTAAAGCTTCTAATTCAGCTTTATAGCCTTTGCTTATCATTAATTTCAACTCTCTTTGCCACAAAGGATGTTGAAACCATTTGTAGTTTAAAAGTTCTGTAGCCCTTTTTATATCTTGTTGGGTTGCTTTTATCGTATATTTTTTAAGGTCATATGTTGTTATATCGCTCATTGTTAATCCAATAAATTTTGCATCCGGAGTAGCTAATTTTTCTGATGTATGAGCCAAATTCATAGAACCAGCTTTTATTACCGAATATATATACCACCCATATGCATCACAATCAGAGAAAACATAAACTGGCAGATTAAATTCTGTATTTAATCTTTTTATCAATCTTCTTATTCCTCTTGCTGCTTGACCTTGAGCACCAATAAGTATGCAATTATGTTTTTTCCAGAATTTATCTTCGTTTAATCTTTCCCAGGCAGCGTTTTTTTCAACAACCAAACAAAAATCTGCTTCAACCCTTTTAAATTTTATATCTTCTACATTGCTTGGTATTGCCCAACCTCCACTTCCGAGCTTATCCCAATGAATAATATCTCCAGAATCTTCTATTGTAACATTTCCAACCACTCTACCCCTAATATCAGCATTTAGATGAAGCTCTTCTCTTAATACATCTAGCATTACTTCTAAATCCTCTATTATAGGATCACTTTCCTTGTGCTGATCATCAAATGTATTTTCATTACTATTCGGCAAAGTTCTTTTTACTGCATAAAACATATCTCTTAGAGAAGTATGAATATTTTCTTCTAAAAGCTCTTTACATTTACTTGCTATTATTAATGTTTGCATGAATTTTTTTGCATGTGCTATATTCAAGAAATATCTTTTAGATGTTTTTTCTCCTAAGATAAGCTTCTTTGTTTTTTCATCATATATTATATTGGAAAAAGACCTTATAGGTATCTCTAAAAAAGGATTTGTCTTTTTTTCTATTTGTTCTAGTACTCGAAAGCCAAGCTCTTCTAATTTTTCTATAGGTTTTTTCTTCATATAATTCACCTAAGCAACATATATTGCAGGTTTATAAGGTATTGCTATTTTTTCTTTTTCTAAAATTCCTTTAGCACTTTCTATAATTTCGATATTTGTTCCTATCTCTTTTTCTATAAAACTTTTATTTCTTTCTATAACATTTTTTTCATCTATTATTATTAAGTTTTTGTTTTCGTCAAGGAAATAATCATTATTTTTCATAAATTTTATCATAGTTTCAATAATTTTTTTATCCTTACAAATTTTGAATGCTTCTTCTTTGTTTTTGTTCATCATCATGAAAATATTATATTTCTCTTTTTCTGCAACTTGAATATAAATTTTTTCTACTTTCTCTTTCTTAGATAATTTTATAACATTCTTTATATCTTCTATTAAATCCATAATGTATCTTTCTTCAGTTTCAGCTTCAATATTTCTTTCCATTTTTTCAGGCCATTTTTCTTTTGATATCATACCTTTATTTCCAAGCATTTCCCAAATTTCTTCTGAAATAAAAGGAATAAATGGAGAAAGCATCTTTATCCAATTCTCAAAAACGAATTTACTTATTTTTTTATTCTTTTTAAGATGCCATTTAACTTCATCACCGAAAATAAACAATAAATAATTCGAAGCATCTCTAAATCTTAGTTCTTTCATCGCATTTGTTACATAATCTCTGCAATAAGCAAGTCTGCTTCTTATCCATCTATCATCACAATCTTCAATATTATTAACCATTTCAAAAATTTCTCTAATTTTATTTTCAATAGATTTAGCTATATTTTCTGTAAAATTTGTATCTTGATCTAAATTAGCACCAAACAAAAGCAAGAATCTTATAACATCTGCACAATATTTATTTAATGCAATTTTTAATGGTATAATATTCCCTAAAGATTTTGACATCTTTTTTCCTTCATTTAAAACAAATCCGTTTGTAACAATTTGTTTCGGCCAGAACTCTTTTGGAAATATGGCTGTATGATTCATTACAAAGAATACTAGATGATTAGGAATAAGATCGTTTCCTGAGTGCCTGCTATCAAGAGGATACCAATATAAAAAGCTTTCTCTCATTTCTTTTATTATCTTCTTATTTAATCCAGAAATCTTGCTGATCTCATTTAAATCACCTTTTCCTAAGAAAATAAAATCAAATACCTCAGGCAACAATTTTTCTGCATTTATGTTATTTTCATTTATAATTTTTGCTATAGTATAATATGCCATATATATTGTTGAATCGCTCAAGCTTTCTATTATCCAGTTTTTATCAAGTGGTAGTCTTGTTCCAAATCCTCTCTTTCTTGCACAAGCCCTTTCATGAAGCCATTCAATAGCATTATAATACTCTTCTTTTAAACTCTCAGGAAGTATTTTCATCTCATTTAACCAATCTTTAGAAATCTTTTTCCATTCCTCATTTGCATAATCAATAAACCACTGATCCTTTATTATTTTTACAACACATTCGGTATTACATCTACATATTATTGGTTTGTTCATAATTTCAAAAAATACATCAGCATAATTTTTTTCAATCAATTCTTTCTTAACAGCATCTCTTGCTTCGCTTACTTTCATTCCAACATATTTTCCAGTTTTTTCATTTGTTATCCCATATTTAAATTCATTTAGGTACAATTCTTGAGTTATTTTTTCTAATCTTTCATCATTTTGATTTTTTATTTTATATTTCTCACAAATCTCTAAAGCAGGTAATTCTCCATAATTTTTGCTTTTTATTATAGATATTGGTTTTATTTCATTTGCATTAAACATATTGCCTAAATCTTTTAGTGCAATCCAATCATATGGAGCATGAGCAGGACAAGAATAAACAACACCAGTAGCATTATCTGGATCAACAAAGCTTGCTGGAAGTATTTTTATCTTCTTTTCTAATATAGGAACAAAAACCTCTTTTCCAATCAGCTCCTCTCCTTTAATCTTTTTTATTTCTTCTACATTTTCTTTTTGTAGCTTTAATTTTTTTGCAGCTTTTTCACTAACAATCCAATTTTCGTTATCAATTTTTAATTCAACATAATCTTCATCAGGATTTATCCAAAGATTTGTTACTCCGAAAATTGTTTCTGGTCTAAGAGTTGCTGCAGGAAGAACTTTATCATCAAAATAAAATTTTATTATAGTAAATTCTTCAATCTTCGCTTTCTTATCTTCTAATACATCATGCTCACCAACAGGATTTTCACAATTAGGACACCACAAAACAGGATGCTTACCTTTTTTTAGAAGGCCTTTTTCATAAAGTTTCAAAAATTGCCACTCAATAAATTTGTTATATCTTTTATCCCCAGTATTAAATTCTCTGCTCCAATCTATAGAAAATCCCATTCTCTTCATTCCAGATTTTATCTCTTGAATAAAATAATTGATAAGATTTTCTGGATTTTCAAATGTTTTTATAACATCTTCAGGAACATTGAAAACATTCTTGTAAAGGTTTATGAGAAATTCATCATTTTCTTTAATTCTTTTTGAAATTGCTATTATTGGTGTGCCTGTAATATGCCATGCCATTGGAAATAAAACATTATAACCCAACATTCTCATAAATCTTGCATATACATCTGCTGTAGAATAAGTTCTTGCATGTCCTATATGCTGAGGAGCTTGAACATAAGGATAAGCCGCTGTAATAAAAAATTTCTCTTTTCCTTTTTCAATTTTCGGTTCAAATATTTTTTCTTCTTCCCATCTTTTCATCCATTTTTCTTCTATTTTTTTAAAATCGATTTTTTCCATGTTTGTATTTTTTATGTTTAAATATTTAAGTTATTTTTAGCATAAAAGAAGATGAAGTTTATTAGTGAAAAAGTTTTATATATTGGTTTAGTTATAAGAATTATTATGAGATTTAAGTTTTTTGTTACTTTAGTTGTGCTTATTGTTTTCTCATTTATGTTTTCTCTTACAACTGCACAAAAAATAAATCTTCCTGATTGTCCATTTCAAGATTCCCCTGGAATTTGGGCAAAACCAAAAGATTGTGATTGGAATACAAGAGTTAAATTAGGTACAGGAAATCGTGCAGAATGCAAACCATGGTGGTCCTTGTTTCAGCCACATACAACATGGGATTGGAGTTTATCAACACCAGGCAGATCAATTACAACAGCACCGGCAGGAGTAGGTGAAGCAACAGAATTTTGTAAAATAGAGCCAGTAGCTTTAGAGTCTCTTCCATCATGTCCATTTAGTGGAAATGTTGGAGATGTTTATGTCAAACCAAAATTTTGGTCAGGATTTTTTGAATGGACATGGGATAAAGGAAGATGTAAGATAGGAGAAGAATGTTCACAAAAAAATAGTTTTGATTTAAAGCAGGTTCTACTGGCATTGGGTTTAATTACTGAGCAAGATATAATGCAAGGTGCAACAGTAGAAATAGAAGTAGGTAAGCTAATAAAAGCTTTAACTGGAATTAATTTGAATATAGACGCAAAAATAAAAATAGATCTTAAGGCACCCACACACTTTATAATAGGTCCGGAGCTTTATACCCATTCTGGAAAATCTACAGCATGGTGTGGTACAAAAATACCACCAATACTTACAGGTGCATTAGCATGTGATATTTGTGTAATAAGAGGAGGAACATCAAATGTTTGTAGTGACAGTGACGGAGGAAGGAATTATTTCATTAAAGGTACTACAACATTTATTGGAAATAATTATGAGGATTTTTGTGTCGGAAGCAACCAAGTATTGGAATATTATTGCGAAAAAGATACACTTAGATATGAATTATATAATTGTTCCTCTGGTTGTATTAATGGTGCATGCTTAGGTCAAATTTCGACAACCTCAACAATTCCAGGATTATGGAGATGTATAGATTCAGATAATGGACAAAATAAATATGTTCAAGGAACAGTAAGGCTTTTCAGACCAGACGGAAGCTTAGCAAGAGAAGTTAGTGATTATTGTGTTG